>Ga0315288_10000571_pt1 | contig 46460 bp, 47 predicted proteins | sample YL17G11_20_MG_FD_203454 | JGI IMG/M metagenome (GOLD analysis project Ga0315288, IMG submission 203454) | Sediment microbial communities from Yellowstone Lake, YNP, Wyoming, USA - YL17G11_20 | ecosystem: Environmental > Aquatic > Freshwater > Lake > Sediment | place: USA: Wyoming | collected... | reverse complement strand
AGTCTACTTGGGACCGTTCCATCTTGTAGAGCTTTGTTGGAGAACCTCTCAACATTAGGGCGACTATTTCAATGTGAACCATGGACATCGCACAACCAAAATAGACTCCTGTTAGTGCCTCCACGTCGAGTTGAAATTCGATGTTCCCCTGCTCATGGAGTAACCGCCATTCCTTTTCATAGGACCAAACATCTGCCTTGGTAGTTAATTCGGGAACATTAGTGAACGTCTTTCCAAGAACTGCTTTTGCTATGTTAACCACGGGATAGTGATTGGAGTATTCGACTTTCTGGGTCATTTTGTCAAACGGACCGTACCTCGTGTCGAATTCCAAACACATACCCCGGTGGCCATCGGCATAGTGTGCCCACATTAGTAGGTCGTCCACCTTCTCCGAGAAGCACGCTACCCCACGCTCTTTGACCCACTTCACCAGATTCTCTGAGGCCAATCTGGCCCCTTCCAGAGCCTTCTTCCTGAATGCCTCATTTGGCTTCTCATCTGTCACATGGACCCTCTGGAAATCGATGGGTCCCTTAGGCCATTTCCCGGCGAAGAATTGAGCCAGAGCTTGCCATTCCTCGTCAGTAATATCCTCGAGCCTGTAGCCCATTGAGCCGTCAAACGGGTCATTGAAGCACTCCGGTTTCGAAAACCATAGAATACGCTTCTTGAGATTGTCCAGCGTCTGAGGGTTACAGGGCTGATACTTGTACAGCCGGGCGGGAACAGACTCCGACATATTCCCGATTCTCGCGCCGATTGGGGTCGAGCGCCAGCCTCAAAGCCAACGTACACAACGGAGGATTCCTTGTGGCGTACAGGGCTTCGACCGTTGGGCACGGGAAGGGCATCAACCATTCCAGCCTACGCTTGATATTCAAACGGCACTGAGGTACACTTCAAACTAGCAAGCGCGATGAAAAAATGAGCGCTTGTGTACCCTGAAAACCTAGACCGATATGGCGGTGTCTACGGGACGTAACCGACCTGTTAGAGCGCATGTATCACACACATGAGGTCGGGGGTTCGAGTCCCTCCGCGCCCACAGCAGCAAGCCATTGATGCCACGGATCAAGACACCGTCAGGTCCCGGGGACCTGACGGTGTCTTGATCCGGGCGAGGCGATCACTTCGCCGTCTTCCGGAAAGCCGTCCCAGTAGTTCTTGCGTGCAGGGCAGTATAATCTCGCAACTCACGATGAACCGCACGAACGAAATGTGGGTTGCCGATCTGCGTTCAGATGGCACGGCTCGCGAAGCCGCTCTGGCGGATCTGCGGCAGATAGTCGAAAACGGATTGCCCTACGCGCTGTCCCGCTGGGTGTCGCCGACCGACCCTCTGTTTTCTCCGTTAGTGGAGGAGGTGACTCAAGATACCCTGGTCCGCGTTCTGGAGCAGCTCGATACGTTCGAGGGACGTAGCATGTTTACGACCTGGGTGCAGAAGATCGCAATCCGGATCGCGCTCACAGAACTGCGCCGAAAACGCTGGCACGATTCTTCGTTGGACGAGCTTCTGGAAACTGACGGATCACCGGCGCCATCCGGCCTCATGGCCGACCGTGCACCGGGCCCAGATGCGATCGCCGAACAGCGCGACATGATTGCGCACGTTCGACGCGTCCTGGAGCAGGAACTCACTCCAAAGCAGCGAGAGGCGTTGGTGCTGTTGGGGATCCAGGAGGTGCCACTGGAAGAGGTGGCAAGGCAACTGAAGACCAATCGGAATGCGCTGTACAAACTACTGCACGATGCCCGCCTGCGCTTGAGGCGCCGACTCAAGAGCGAGGGCTTGAGCGCACAGGAAGTTCTGGCGGCATTTGAACGCCTGTGACTGGCCAGGATGCGTAAGATTCGCCTGCAGTCCCGCGTCAGAGAAGTGGCAAAAAGGATGAAGGGAATCTTCGAGAATCTCGCCAATCATTTTCGCAGACACCGGGAGGAGCTTCCGGATGATGTGGTGCAGGGATTCTTGCGCGTGCTGGAGACGGTGCGCGTGCAGGAGATGCCTTGCAGCGAGGTATTCGCCAAGCTGGACGAGTATGTGGAACGGGAAGTGCGCGACCACGAGGCGTCCAAGGTCATGCCGTTGCTGCGGGAGCACATTGACATCTGCCCCGATTGCTGCGAGGAGTACGAGGCGCTTCTCAGCGCGCTTGAGCGGTCGTCGTTGAACGGCAGAGCCGACGCATCCTTGCCGCGGCCTTCGCCCTAGTGGCTCTGGTGAAACAGCTTCTCACCGGCACGAACGGCGACTTTCAGGCGGTTCTCAAAGGGCGTCAGGGGGCATGACCACTGGGAATTGTAGGCACAGTACGGGTTGTACGCAAAGTTGAAATCGACCAAGAATCGTCCGCCGGGAAGAGGCTGTGGTTCGAGATACCGACCGGCAGGATAGGTCTCCTCGCCCGCCAACGCATCCACGAATGGCAGAAACAGGCCATTTGAGCCCTCATAGATCGTCAGTTCCGCCTTCTGGCCGTCCACTCCAAAGCGAAAACGCCCCACTCGGGTGTAGACCAGAGCGTCCCCGGTTGAAGTCTGCATCTCGACGGGCCCGCCCTCGCCAACGCGCTCCGGGAGGACCTCCACGCGCAGTTCAGGGTTCTCTGAGAAGTAGCGGAGACCCTCAAAGGCCTGTCGTTGGCGCACCGTAAGCGGGCTCTGCGCATCGTGCGCGAAGAAGTGGTCCTTTGCGAGCCGAAACTCATCCAGTTCGGTCATACAACGTTCGGTAGCGACACAACAGAGACGGCGGCAGTGCCTGGAACCTTACGAGGGCTTGCGATTTCACGGCGGCTGTGCTATTTTTGTCTTGTGGACTGACATTGTGCAGCCCGCCGTGCACCCGCCAATGCCAAGACACCGTGCGGATGCGCGCTGGAGCGCAGCCACCTGTGGATCGATGCGCCGGCACCCAAGGAGAGCCATCAGGAACGTCCCAAGGCCATAGGGCGAGAATGAGTCTGCTGCGCTGCTTTCTCGCGGTGGAGCTGCCGCCATCACTCCAGGAAGCCATCGAGGCGGCGACGGCCGGTCCTCGCACGAGGCTGGGTCCCGACCTGGTGCGCTGGGTCTTGACCCGAAATGTACACCTCACACTGAAGTTTCTTGGCGACACGGCGCCTTCGGCCGTGGGTCTGATCGAGGCCGCGCTGAAAGCAGAGGTATCTCAATTCAAGCCATTCGATGCGGTCGTCCAGGGGTTCGGCGCCTTTCCAAGTGCGCGCAGGCCGCGCGTGCTGTGGGTCGGGCTGATCGCGCCGCCGGTGATGACCTCACTGCAACACGAAATCGATGTGGCAACTGCCCGCCTGGGATACAACTCCGAAGAGCGGGGCTTTTCGCCGCATCTGACGATAGGCCGCGTCCGGCAGAACATTCCCGCCGCGGGCGTGCAGACGATCAGAGAGGTGCTGGCGCAGACGTCCGTAGGGCAACTTGGAACCCTCAGAGTCGAGGCGGTTCACCTTTTCAAGAGCGAGCTTCAGCCGGCCGGATCGGTGTACTCCAGGCTTTGCACGGGCGCCCTGGCAACAACCTGAACAGGCACCAGGAAAGGACCGACACCTGCCCGGTGGCTCTCTCTCCTGCACGCCCGATGCAGCCATGAAGGATGATCCAGGATGTACCCGAGGTGAATTCTGAACGCACTTGAACTGGCTCGCAGCGTCATTGAATCGCTGGAATCCAAGAAAGGCGAGGATATTCTCCTGCTGGATATCAAGGAACTTGCCTCTTTCACGGACTACTTCGTGCTGTGCACAGGAACCAGCGATCGAATGCTTGACGCGCTGGCCGAGACGACGGTCGAGGCCGTTAGCAAGCAGCATCGGAAGCACGGGCGCAAGCAAGGGGAGGCGCGAGAGGGTTGGATCATAGTTGACTATGGCGATGTCGTGGTCCATCTCTTTTCGCCGGACCAACGCGAGTACTACGGCCTGGAGGAACTGTGGCAGGACGGCCGGGTCCTAGTCAGGTTGCAGTGAACTCGGCGATTTCAGGATCGCCGAAGCAATGCGGGGGCGGCATATGGACTGACAGCTTCAGTCCGCGTCAGCCCTCAAAAATCCACGGATCCACGATGCGCGTCCATTCCACGAGCTCATCCTTGGTGAACCACAAGGCGACTTCGTTTTTCCCGTTGGCCACTGTGTCCGAGGCATGCGTGAGGTTGCGTCCCACTTCCAGAGCGAAATCGTGCCGGACCGTGCCAGGCGCTGCCTCGGTTGGACGGGTCGAGCCCATCGTCTGACGCACCGCGGCGACCGCGGCCGGGCCTTCCCAGACCATGGCCATCACGGGCGCGGAGGTAATGTACGAAATCAAGCCATCATAGAAGGATTTGCCCTTGTGGATGGCATAGTGCCTCTCCGCGAGATCCCGGCTCACCGACATGAATTTGGCCGCCACGAGGCGCAGCCCTCGCCGCTCAAGCCGCGAAATGACCTCACCGACAAGCCCCCGCTGCACGCCGTCCGGCTTTATCAGCACCAGGGTACGTTCCACAGGCCCTCCGCTCTCTCAAGATGCCGGGGCGACTATTCGGTCGCCCCGGCATCTTCATCGCAAGAGCTCTTCCGCCTTTGTGTAGGCGTCCAGAGCCTCCTGGAGTCGATTTGCCCGCATGTACGCATCCCCCAAAGCCTGCCAAATCGGAACCTCGACGGGATAGCGGTACAGGGCATCCCGAAGATCGCGAATGATCTCTTCCAGCGACTTGCCTTTGCGGATGAGCCTGCCGTAGAGGTCCAGCGCGGCGGCGATATTTCCCCGCCCCAATTCAGCCTGTGCCCCCCCGATGGACACCACGCCCACCTTCGAGATGGTCGAAACGGGTCGCGTCTTGCTCGGAAGGGGCTCACGACCTGGCCGCTCCGACACAGGCTGTGGGCCGCCCAGTGGTCCGGAGAAACGTGTATCCATCACTGCGCCGGTCGCAATGGTTTCATCACGAGGCGATTCGAACTGTTCGGCAGGGAATCGCCCAATCGCGTACGCCGAAGCGGCCTCGGAGGTCATCTCGCCTCCGCTTTGGAGCCAATCCGGCAGGTTCGCGGATGGTACCTCCGGAGCTGAAGCCACGGGGGCAGTGCGTTTTGCGCTGTCCAGGTCCGCCAACCAGTTTGGGAGATCGACGGCAGATTCATGCTCGCCCGATGACTCGCGTGCGACAGGTGGCCTTCTCCCAGCAGTGGCATCCAGATTGCCGCCCAGCCAGTCCGGCACGTCCTCAGCAGTCCCGCGCGCCGGACCCGGCCGTAAGGCCGCCCCGGATTCCTCGATGATCGGAGCCTGCTCAGCGTCTCCCTGTTTTTCGATCTCTTCGAATGCGTTCTGATCTGAAAGACCGCTCAGCCAGTCAAACGGCTTGTCGATGGAGGGCTGACCGGCTGGCTCCAGTTCCTTGGCGGTTCGCTCCTCCGGTCCGCCAAGCCTTTGCGTAATCGGCTTCGAGCCCTGCACCGATGGCGCGATCTGCTGCCGGGCCTGATCAACCCAATCGGGCGGCGCGCTCGGACGTGCCTCCGGCGAGGAAAAAAGTTCTTCGGGTTTTGCCCCATGCTTCTCTGCCAAGCCTTCCAACCATGCCAAGGCATCGTCCTGTTCCTGAGGTGCCGTCCTGTGGCCACCGGGGTCCTGCGTCAGGGTTGACGGAACGGTTCCTTGGTCCGGCGCGGCCGCCACGGGTGCCGGCCTCGGCTCTTCGCCTGGGAGGGCCAGGTCCCGGAGCCAGTCAGGGGTGGCATTGGCTGCACCTGCACCCCCGTCAGAAACCGACGCGTCAGGCTGGGCGGCTTTGGTGTCCTTCACCCAGTCTGAGGGCTGCCATGAAGATTCCGAGGCAGCGGATTCGGATTCGGGCTCCTCGCTGGGCGCTAGGGCCCTCACCCACTCGGGCAAGTTGCCAGGTACGGCCGCGGTCTCATGATCACGAGGGCCCACGTCCGCTCCCGCCGACTCCGATGAGCCAGGGCCAACCTCCCGCCATCCACCCTCGCGCATGAAATCCGGAGGGCCCTCGTCGCTTTCATCTATCGGTGCAAGACCCGGCTCCGCGTCGGGAACCGAGGTTAGCCAACTGGGGACCGACTTGGCGCGATCCGCAATTCCCAGTCTTGATGCGAGGCCCTTCGAGCTTGTGGAATCGGTCTCGGAAGGCTGCGCGGTGGACTCCAGACGGGGAAGCATTACCGCACCGTCTGCAACCGAATCGGTGCCAAACACCGATCCCTGTGCGAACTCAGCATAGGGGTCCAATTCGAATACTCGACGGCGGTACTCCCGAGCGGCATCGGTTGCCTGCGCCCGCGGAAGCATCTCAGCCATCAGGCGATTGGCGTCCAGGCAGTAGGGAGACACGGCAAGCAGGGACGAACACGCCTCAGCCGCCTCGGCCTTCTGGCCGTTTCTGAAGTGCGCTCTTGCCAGCAGCACCTGCATGTCCGTTCGATTCTGATCGTGAGCGAGTACCGCGCGAATCTCTGAGATGGCCTGCGTGTACAACTCGCCCTGAACGTACATGTGCGCCAAGGCGCCGCGCGTGAGGCGGATCTTCGGAGGCTCGACGCCATCCCGACGCCCAAAGAGGCGCTGCAGTTCAGCCTGGATGGCGGCATTGGAGGGCTGAACCTCAAAAGCGCGCTCCATGTGCCAGATGGATTCGTCCAGCTTGGCCTGGTCATCGGCGATGATGCTCATGCCCACGTGGGAGACGAAGTCCTCTGGCGCGGCCACAAGCACGCGCTGGAAGATGTCTACAGCCTGATCGTAGCGTTTGGCTTCCAGGTATGCCTTGCCCAGGAGGCGGTATGTTTCAAGGTGCTTGGGGTAGGTGGTCAGGATATGGCGGCAGTGCGCGACAGCTTCATCAAGCCGGTTTCCTTGCTCAATCAGGCTCTCGATCTCGCGGTTGTAGGCTCGGAGGGAGACTTTCGCCATGCGCACTTCCAACCCAAGTATGCCCCAATCCTAATCAAATCGCAAGCCATCCCGCATTTCAGGGGCGTATCAACGGTGCCGGCCTACGGTCTGGAGACGGAAGGATGGGGTTCACTGATCGTGAGGCCGAGCACGTGGGGCAGGAGGCCGTCTTGGTGCCGGACGACGCGGTGGGCCGTCTTGGCTGGGCGCCGTTCGCTAGCTGTAAAAAAGCGGAAGCGGAGCAACCGCCGAATCCCCAATGGCGTGCGCCTCGAGTACCCGCAGCCGGGCCTCGGCCAGCTTTTTCTCGTCGTTGGCATGGACGCTGAAAAGGGGTGCGCCCTGCTCAACGTGATCTCCAACCTTGTGGTGGATCACAAAGCCAACCGCGTGATCCACGACATCCGCTTTGCTGGCACGCCCGGCACCCAGGGCAACCGCCGCCTCTCCGACCGCACGTGCGTCCAGCCGGGTAAGCCAGCCGGTGCGGGGCGATGGCACCTGGTCGATGAGCCGTGCCCGGGGAAGCTTCTCAGGCTGATCCACATAGGATGCGTCGCCACCCTGGGCCTCGACAAGCACGCGGAATTTTCCAAGCGCGGTGCCATTGACGATCGCTCTCTCCGCCAGACGTCGTCCCTCATCCAGATCCGCAGCGCGTTTTCCAATCCGAAGCATGTGCGCACCTACGTGCAGGCAGTGCTCCCGGAGATCCGCCGGCCCGCGGCCTTGCAGGGCCTCGATGGCCTCAGCTACCTCGACGGCATTACCCACGGCATTTCCGAGGGGCTGGTTCATGTCGGAGAGCAAACAGACCGTCTTGCGTCCGGCAAGCTCGCCTATCTTCTCCATGAGGCCGGCCAGTTCTCGTGCCATTTCGAGGGTCTCCATGAAGGCTCCACGGCCCACCTTGATGTCCAGCACAATCGCCTGAGCACCACCTGCGATCTTCTTGCTCATGATGGAGGAAGCAATCAAAGGGATGGATTGGACCGTGCCGGTCACATCCCGGAGAGCATACAGTTTCCCGTCTGCAGGAGCGAGGTCCGCCGATTGACCAGTCAGTACGATGCCCTTTTCCTTGAGCTGCCGCTTGAACTGGTCCGTATCCAGATCTACGCGGTAGCCAGGAATCGATTCCATCTTGTCCAAAGTGCCACCGCTGAATCCCAGGCCGCGCCCAGACATCTTGCCTACAGGCAGACCGGCCGCTGCCACGACCGGCAGCACAACAAGGCTGGTCTTATCCCCGACTCCGCCGGAGGAATGCTTGTCAACCGCGATGTCGACGATCCCCGAAAGATCGAGGATGCGGCCCGACCACACCATCGCCAGGGTGAGATCGGTCGTCTCCTGGGGCGTCATGCCGTTGAGGACCACAGCCATGGCCCAAGCCGACACCTGGTAGTCCGGGATCTGATCCCGGGCAAAGCCCTGAACGAAGAAGTTGATCTCCTCCTTTGTGAGTTCCCCCTTTTCGCGCTTCTTTAGGATGATGTCCACGGCCCGCATGACGCGCTCCTCAGGCGGTCATTCTATCCGATTCCCCTCGCCAGGCTGCCGCCCCTCAGGGGCTTGAACCGGGACAGCCTCTCCCGATGGCGGAGGCCAGAAACATGCGGGTTCACCAATAGTCGCGGCATGGACCGCGTGACGTGATGCCAGTTGGCGGATGCGTGCCGGGGCCGCGGGCGTCGATGAAGTCGGAGGTGGTACCTTCAGTTTACGCCTGGGCCGCAGACGCAACAATTCGCTCGATTACTTCGAATAAGGTACTGTTCGTGGGGATATCGGCCATGGAGGCGCCGTGGTGTGCAAAGCGCACCATCCCTGCGCCGTCAATGACCACCACAAACGGCATACGCCCCAATTTGAACAGGTTGACTTCCTGCTTGAATCGCCGTGCCACCCGGTGATCCGGATCGGGCAGGCCGACGAACGGCAGGCGCTCCGCCCGCCAGTACAGGCCGAAAGCTCCGGCTCCATCGGGACCGACTGCAATCACCTCGGCTCCGCGGCTGACGAATTCCGGATAGTCATCCTTCAGACGCGCCAACTGCGCGCGGCAATACGGTCAGAGGAAGCCGCGCAGGAACGCCAACACCACGGGCCTGCCGCGAAAGTCGGAGAGTCGAACCAGCCGTCCGTGTGTGTCACGAAGTTCGAAATCGGGGGCGGGCTCGCCAAGGCTGCTAGCGGCCTGCAAGCCCGGCCAATCCTTGGGCGGTGGCCCAGATGTCATCGAACATGGCAGGCAGAAGCTTTCCAGTCAGCGTGTTCTGCTGGCTCGGATGGTAGCTGCACAGCAGCCATCGCATGGCCCCGCCCCGACCCGCAGCGACGTGGAAACTGGCACCGTGGGCAAACCTGAACTTGGATGCCGACATTGAGTGGATCCGCAGCAGGCCGTCGAAAGCGACTCGTCCCAAACACACGATGACTGCGGGCCGGATCATCTCGATCTCGTGCTCCAGGTACGGCCGGCAATTCGAAAGTTCCTCGGGCGTGGGTTTGTTGGCGGGCGGCACACACCGGCACGCCGCAGACAGGTACAGGCCCCGGAGCTTCAGGCCATCGTCGCGAGTGGTGGCCTCGGGTTTTGTGGCGAAGCCAGCCCGAAAGAGGGCCGGGAAAAGGAAACGCCCAGAGGCATCTCCCGTGAATTGCCTGCCCGTACGATTCGAGCCGTGGGCACCCGGTGCCAAGCCGACGGCAAGAACACGTGCCCGCGGATCGCCAAACCCCGGGACAGGTTTCCCCCAGTATTCCCATTCGTTGTATGCCCTGCGCTTTTCGCTCGCGACGGCTTCGCGCCAATGCACCAACCGGGGGCACCTGCGGCAGCCTATGATCCGCCGCTTGAGTGCCTCCAAGTCCATCAGGTCATTTTACTTTGAATTTGGTGCGAATTGCGTTAAACTGCCAACCATACGGGAGAGGCCATGAAACCATTTCGGAAAAATCTGGCGATCGCCATCGACGGAGGCGGGATTCGCGGGGTGATCGTCACCAGGGCACTCAGCATGCTTGAGGCCAAGCTCGAGCGCCCCCTGCACGAACTGTCCCGCCTGTACGCGGGGACATCCACTGGTTCCATCATTTCCGCGGGCTTGGCGGCCGGGCTTACGGCCAGCAGGATCCACGAGCTGTACCTGCAGCTGGGCGGCGAGATATTCCGCCAAGGCTGGCGGACCTTCTTCTTTCCCCTCACCCGCTTCCGATATAGCGCGGCTCCGCTTGAACAGGCGCTGCGCGACCAGTTCGGCGACATGAGGATGAAGGACCTGTGGAAGGATCTGGCGCTCAGGGATATTGTGATCACCGCATTCGATGTCTTGACGAATGAAACCTGTTTCATCAAGCCGTGGAAGCTTCAGTACCAGGAGTGGCCATTGGTCAAGGCGGTCCTGGCTTCCAGCTGCGTTCCCACCTATTTTCCACCCCTGGACGGCCGGTACATAGATGGCGGTGTCGGTTCATACGCCAATCCGTGCTACCTTGCGGCCTATGAGCTGAGTTTCTGCCTCGGGTGGAAGCCTGAAGAGACTACTCTCCTGAGCCTGGGTACGGGCCGCAGTCCCAATGCCATGCGGCCCGGGGAACCAGAACGAATCGCGGCCTGGGACTGGATGGAACCAGTGTTGGACGCTTTCTTGACCTCGGCCAGCGATCAGCAGGTGCGCTTGGTGGATACTTTCTTCAGCAAACTTGACTTCAGGCGATTCCAGATCGATATGGATGAAGCACTGCCCATGGACGATCCGGCAGCGATCCCGATGCTTGTGGATTATGGCACCGAGATGGGGAAGATGATCCTGACGGATCGGGTGGATGGAGCCACCAAGATCAAGCCCGCCAAGGCTCGACGCGTGCCGAAGTAGTTGGGAGTCTGCCACACCTCATGGCTGCCGCGCGGTGTCAGCGCAGCCTTTTGCGAAGCAGTCTAAGGCAGCGACGCTCCGCCCGTCCCGCGTCACAGAATGAGCATGGCATCGCCGAACGAGTAGAACCGGTAGCCCTCTATCTTGGCGACCTCATATGTGTTCAGCAAGAGTTCGCGACCCGCAAAAGCACTCACCAGCATCAAGAGAGTCGATTTGGGCAGGTGGAAGTTGGTGATCATGGCGTCCACGAGGGTGAAAGAGTAACCGGGCAGGATATACAGATCTGTGTCGCCGCTGTAGGGCGCGATCTTCGGGAAGCGCCCGAGATGCGAATAGCGCGCCGCCGACTCAAGGGTGCGAACCGACGTAGTGCCCACGGCGATGACGCGTCGTGAGCACTCACGGGTCTTGTTGATCAACGCTGCGGTTTGTGGGGACACCTCGCACCACTCCGTGTGGATCTTGTGCCTCGAAGCATCGCTTTCGACCACCGGCGCAAAGGTATCCAGTCCCACATGGAGCGTCACGAAGCCCTGCGCCACCCCCTGGCGGCTCAAGCGCTCCAGCAGCTCCGGCGTGAAGTGCAGGCCGGCCGTGGGAGCAGCAGCCGATCCCGACTCCCGCGCGAAAACGGTCTGATAGCGTTCGGGGTCGCGCAAACGCTCATGAATGTACGGGGGCAAAGGCACATTACCGACCTGCGCGAAGAATGCCTCGATGGGGTCGGAGAAACGGACCAGGCGCTCGGCGCCGTCCAAGACAGATACTATTTCGGCCCTCAGGCCACCCCCAAGAATCAGCGGCGTGCCGGCGGAGACGCCTTTGCCGCCTATCAACGCTGCCCAGGTCAGCCGATCGTGCTTGCGGAGAAGCAGCATCTCCACGCGTCCACCCGTGGGTTTGCGGCCGTAGATGCGGGCTGGCATCACACGGGTCTGATTCAGCACCAGCAGGTCGTCCCTTTGAAGGTATTCGCCGAGGTCCCGAAAGGTCCTGTGTTCGATCGTACCGACATCTCGGTGCAGTACAAGCAACCGCGAAGAATCACGTGGCTCAGCCGGTGTCTGCGCGATCATGTGCTTGGGCAGCTGATAGTCGAAGTCGGACGTTCTCATGGGAGCAGATGCGGCCACGGGTTCGATCACCGGGCAGACCAGGCCGGGTGGCTACTTTCGGAATATCCGCAACAGCACATTGAGGGCCAGGGTCAGGATGATGGACAGAACGATGGACGTGGCGATAGGAAAGTGGAAGCTGCCCTTGTCGCCTGCGATAGTCACGTCCCCTGGCAGCCGACCCCAAGGGATGCCAAGTCTGGCCCCGAGATAGAGTCCTACTCCCACTAGAACGAGAACAATTCCACCAAGGATAAGATACCGGCCCAAGTTTTCCATTAGGGTGGGAAGTCGCGGAGCCGCAGCTAGATCAGGCGCGGTTGGCCTTCTTCGCGGTACGGCACGCCTATATGGTCGTAGGCGGACCTGGTGGCGATGCGCCCCTGCGGGCTGCGGTCAAGGAAGCCGAGCTGCAACAGATAGGGCTCGACCACATCCATGATCGTGTCCTGCTCCTCGCTGATGGAGGCGGCGATGGTGTTCAATCCCACAGGACCGCCGCCGTGTTTCTCGATGATGAGCCTGAGGACGCGTCGATCTACGTCATCGAGGCCAAGGGCATCGACCTGCAGCAGATCAAGGGCCTGCCTGGCGACCTCGGCTGTGACAGCTCCGTCTGCCCGCACCTCGGCGAAGTCCCGGACGCGGCGCAACAACCGCAGCGCGACGCGGGGAGTGCCCCGGCCCCGGCGCGCAATTTCCTCCACACCGCTCGATTCGACGTGGATCTTCAACAATCCGGCCGCCCTCGCAACAACCGCCTGCATGTCCACCGGCGCATAGTAGTCCAGCCGGTACACCGCCCCAAACCGAGCGCGCAGTGGAGCCGTAACGAGCGCCAGGCGTGTTGTGGCACCGATCAGGGTAAAGCGCGGCAGGTTGAGCCGTATCGAGCGAGCAGACGGCCCCTTGCCGATGACGATGTCCAGAGCGAACTCCTCCATTGCCGGATATAGCACTTCCTCGACCACCCGGCCAAGCCGGTGAATCTCGTCAATGAAGAGGATGTCGCCGGCGCGGAGGCTCGTGAGTATGGCCGCCAGGTCGCCAGGCCGTTCGATGGCGGGGCCGGATGTTATCTTGATGTTGACAGCCATCTCGTTGGCGACGACATGGGCAAAGGTCGTCTTGCCCAATCCGGGAGGGCCATAGAAGAGCACGTGGTCAAGCGCCTCGCCGCGCTGGCGCGCGGCGGCGATCAGGATCTGCAGATTCTCCTTGAGCTGATTTTGCCCAATGAGTTCGGCCAACGTACGCGGGCGCAAAGCATGGTCAACACGGTCGTTGGGCTTGAAGGCGGGATCAACGGAACGTTGGGAATCAACTGCCACGTTTTGATTATAACCCGCGGGTGAAATCCGCCTGCGTTTGCCGAATCGCGGATTTGAAACTATAATCCCAAAGTTGTCGGGGCGTGGCGCAGTCCGGCTGGCGCGCTTGCATGGGGTGCAAGAGGTCGGAGGTTCAAATCCTCTGGCCCGCCACAGATAGGCAAGCTTGACTCGCCGAATCGCCTGCCGATATGCCGGGTGCTCGCGGCCGGACCGGCTGTTGTAAGTGACTGGTTGAACGCCTAATTCCCAGGCAAGACGTCGTGGTTCGGATCCCAAACCGCCATTTCCCCCGGTTCAAGACCATGCGTATGATGCAGCAGCCACGAGCCAATGCCCCTACCCCGGGACGGGGACTGTGAGGCCCAGCATCAATCACAAAGCTTCAAGACTTGTGTTCATCTCTGGCCCCCCCCCCGAAGTGGGACCGTCTGGCTTCAAAGAGAGGTCTGCCTAGAACTCGGCGCCACATTCCTTCCGGAATGCAGCCTGCTGACCCAGCAGATTGAACTCTACGGCAGGACATTACGCTATTCCGACCATCAGCGATTCCGGTCCACTTTTCGGGATGCCGACAGTCTCATGCGTTACTACAAAGACAATGTAATTCGTCTGGCTGCGACAATTGTCCGATCGAACGGTCTCTCCAGCGGTAGCACCCTGGTGCTTAAGGACCCATCACTTGCGCTTTGCCTTGACGACCTACGAACACTCTTCCCTGAGTCGAAGACTCTATTGCTCATAAGAGATCCAAGAGATGTCATGGCCTCGATGAAGATGGTGACTACCCGTAGAGGGGCCGTTTGGGATATTGCCAAGACGATCCCAGAGATCTTCACGTATTACCATGGCATAGTTAGATTCCTAGACGCGGCTGATGGCAACTGCCTAATCGCGCGATGAAGACCTCGTCACAGCAGGCTCGGAATCAGTTGAGAACTTTCTGGCAGGAATGGCGAAGCAGAAGACCGACAGGGACAAGGTTTCCGCAGAAATGGCAGCGGCTATGGACAGATCAAGCCCCTTTAGCTAAGAATACCGCTTCGGACCGACAACCTCCGCGAGAATCGGTTCCCATGAGGGCATCTTGGACAGAACCGAGCTTTCTCAAGTGCAGGAGGCTTTCTCCGGCGTCATAGCCCGATGGGGCTACTGGCGAGGTTTGCGCGGTCCTCACCTTACAGCGATCTCAAGACTCAGACTATTCTACGCAAATTGGATACGTCGATGGTGAAATCATCGTGGGCTTGAAAGAAGCCAGCGACATTGTTGGCTCTTGGGCCGGCCATATACTGAATCTCACTCGATGACACGCGGGACAACGCATCCCAATACGGGTACTTCTTGAACGGATGATCAGAATGGAGAATCACTAGCCTCGTGCCAGGACGGCACCATACCATGTTGGTTAGCGCGGCCCCGGACGGCCCGACCACAAGATCAGCCGCATGGAAAGTCTTGATTTGCTGCTCGACCGACAGGCCGGCTGCATCAACAGGCACGAATCCCTCGACTCTGAGCGCGTCTTCTACTTCATCCTCGTTCAAGAGACGCCGGTACGACCCATTCCGCCTGAGGTACAACCGTTGGGAAGAGCGATCCTCCTGAAACGGTACTCTCGACTTAATGTGGTGAACCATGGCTCTTACTAGACCAACCGGGATATAGGTCGTATCATAACCCGGCGCGCGATCGTACACGTCAAGGATGCGAGTTACGTCAGCTGGGTACACGAGCTGCTCTATTTCATACCAGAGTCCCTTTGCAAGTCTCAGGACCTGTCGCTGTTCGGAACGCACAAACTCAAGAAGTTGATAGAGGTTCTCGTGCAATCCCTCACTCACGACAATGGGAGCCGTCATTTCCGTCGCTATGTTCTCGTAGAGATGGAGCCGCGGCAGCACTTCGACCACCCAATGGAAGTAGTTGGCCTCATGCTCAGCGGTTAGGTGAACCGCTGCTCCAATCCTTTGCTTGTGTCTCTCGTAGTGTGGAAGCCCAAGGATCGGACCTGGTGCTATATCCATATCCCATAACTTGGGCCTCAGTCCAAATTGACGAAATGCCTGTTCAAGTTCGTCGCCCAGGGCCTGCCCATCCCTGCTGACAATCACCTTCGTACCAGACATCACGGAGACGTTTCGTAGGAGAGCGATGTATGGCTGGGGCCGCGAGACAGAGAGCTTCCAGGCAAGATCTATGGGGTCCAGACTCTGCTCATTGAAGGGGCCGGTCTCGCCTGCTGACCAGACCCGACCCTTCTTCTTTGCGTAACCAAGTAGGGAGGTGAGAGGAAAGTAGTCCCTATTGGAGGCGTCGGCCCGAGTCTCCACTGCTTTGGCGTCGACAGCCAACTTCGGGGATTTCAGCGGAGTCATTTGTTCGTTCCACTGCGGTGGTTGGGCGCAAGTCCTCACAAGCGCATTACGGAGACTCTTGCGCAGGCGAATCCTCAATTAAGACCGTGGCCGCGTTTCATTGCCACGACCTCAGTCCCAATACCCTTCGAAGCTCTGATGCGGTCATAATCGGGCGTTCCATTGTTTGCGCGAGACCCTGTATTCGCTCGACCATTGAGCGGTTGGTGGCCAGGTTCGTCCGTTGCGCATCTGCCCACAGATTGTCCTCCAAGCCGATTCGGACACCCGGAGCCATGATTGCTCCAATCGCGGTGACCTGTGCCTGGGTGAAGCCAATACCCCCGAGGGTCCAGATCGCCTTCTCGGGCAGCATCGTAATCAGCGTGGCAATGCTGAGCAGATCCGCCTGGGCCGTCGCGATATTTCCCAGGATCACATTTGCGTAGATGGGCTGTTCCAGCTCCAGCTTCTGGACCAAGACTCGTGCATAGTTCGCCATCCCCAAGTCAAAGACCTCGAACTCGGGACGAATGCCTCTGTCCAGCATGCGCTGCGCCAAGGCATAGACCATGCTTGGCTCGTTCACACTGGCTTGCTTTGGAAAATTCAAGGAGCTGAGAGTCAGCGAAGCCATGTCTGGGCAAAGATCGCCGGTTAGATTCAGCACATCTGCTCTCTTTTCCAGTTCACCAAAGTCCCGTCCTGAGCAGGAAACACAGATGATTAGGTCTGGACGCTTCTCTCGAATCCCGGAGACTATCCTCGCATAGATCTCTTTCTTGTAGGTAGGCCGGCCATCCGTCTCGCGGGCATGAATATGAACAAGGGTAATTCCAACGCTCGCACAAGCAAGCACATCGGCAATGACCTCATCCGGTTGAATTGGAACATATGGGGACATCTCGCGGGTGGGGATCATCCCGGTTGGGGCAAGATTGATGATCAACGGATTCTGACCGTCCATTGGATTGCCTCCACTACTCGTCAACGCCAACGCCATTGTAGCCAACGACCCCGTCGCGTATTACTCTTGCAGGATTGCCGACCACGATGGCGTTGTTCGGCACATTCCGAGTCACGACGGCCCCTGCGCCCACCACAGCATTGGCACCGATGGATACGCCGGGCAGTATGATTGCGGCAGTTCCAAGCACGGCACCCAGACCGATGGACACGTGCGCACCAGTGGCGACTCCGGGGCCGACAGATGCAAACGGCGCCACCTCAACATGATGCCCCAGTGTCGCGGCCCGGTTGATGAAGACAAAACGAGCCAGCTTGGACATGCCACCAATGACAGCCCCGCAGTTTATGTAAACACCCTCGTCAATTTCCAGGCTGTCTGGAAGAATAGCGGTAGGATCAATCAATTGGCAGAAGTCCCTGGCGCCATGCAGCCAAGCCTCGGCGTAGGCAGACTTTCTGTTGCCCGGTGTGAAGAGCGAGACCGCAACCGGATTCGCCAACATGGAAGCCGGCAAGTCACCCAGATCAACCACCTTTCCAGATTGAATGGCCTGGCTAGGTGCTGGATGGTTCTTTACTATTGCCACCACTTCAATGCCAGCCCGGATGCAGGTTTCCTCGAGATCCACAATAATGCTGGAACTGGCGCCGTAGAGAACCACCGTCTCCGGACTATTCATCACTGGCTCCCCAGAACTTCATCGCATGTTATCAGATCCTGAAGAGTATATTCCAGTTCCGCTCAGATGCCAGGACGGTTACTTGCCGCGGGTATCGCCCAAGCACACCGGGGTCCTCGCAGGGCCTCTCTATCCCAGGCCTCCATAGCGCAGGCAATTGGCGCCATCTGCATGTCATGAACGATCATGGACGCCGATCTTTCACAGGCGGACGGGGCTGCGCCCGGGACCCGCCGCAGCCGTCCGTCGGCTTGACCGTACCCCAGTCTACGAGTATCATAAGCGCGCTTGCATCCCCCAGATTCCTGGGGTGAATGACGGTTGTCGGGGCGTGGCGCAGTCCGGCTAGCGCGCTTGCATGGGGTGCAAGAGGTCGGAGGTTCAAATCCTCTCGCCCCGACCAGCAGTCCCTGAAGGTGACCAGGCCTTTGGGGACTTGTTCGTTCAGCATGCTGCCCGAGTTAGATCGGACCACCACATTGACCAGTCGGAAAGCGATCACCAGCTTTGTCGCGGGGCTTCTTACCATGGTCGCGATCTGTCTGGCAGTCATCCCTGTTCCACTTACAGGCCTCGTGTGCTTTCCGGCGGCCGCCGTCCTCGGTGCCGTGGCAATCGTGACCGGAATGAAAGCCATTTGTGAGACGCGCTCCGCGGGTGGGAGGGGGAAGACGCTGGCCGTCCTGGGCCTAGCCATGGGTGGCGCTGCCCTGCTGGCAGCACTCTGCAGTGCGCTTGTTGCTGTGACGGTGTGGCCGCGCCTTGCGGAGGCAATACGCCTGCTGGCGCCCTGACCACGGGCGTTGGCCGGGCACTACTTGCCAATCGCACCTGCCTCGATTATGCTTATCCGCGGGAGTGGTAAAGTCCCGGCGGGCTTCCTGGTCTTCAAAACCTGTGGCGGGTCGCGTTGCGGGCCGCGGTGGGTTCGACTCCCATCCACTCCCGCTGCGCCCGCAGTTGGCGCGTGGGCGCGCGCAAGAGCGATCGGCCAGCCCCCAAGCAACTCGATCAAGCCGGCTCCCCCAGGAACGCCCGGCCGTGCTGACCGGCAGAGGTGAAGAATGCCCTATCCTGATTCCGAAGTTCTCAACAGCCTGGTGGCGCGCGTGTTCCACATTGATGACGTCACGCTGGGCGAGCCGGCGCGCGGCCTGATCGCGCGCTACCGCGGCAGGCTGCTGAATGAGGACTCGGGGGCCGCGTACGATCAGCTTGCGCACTCTCTACAGGCGTACGGCATCACCCCCCTCTTCCGAATGGACGGCAACAGACCGGTGATCTTTCTGGTTCCGCGGAAACCCGACGCCAAGCCAACGCGTGTGTCGGTAAACATCATCCTATTTGTGTTGACAGTCTTCAGCGTGATGCTGGTTGGGGCTCAGCCGTCCGGAAGCATTCCAGCTGACCCTGCCGGGCAATTGTTGTTCCTCACGCGGTCATTTCTTTCGGGCTGGCCCTATGCCGTCAGTCTGCTCTCGATACTCCTGGCCCACGAGTTCGGCCACTACTTGATGAGCCGCCATCACCACACGCGGGCCACTCTTCCCTACTTTATCCCCCTGCCACTCCCGCCCCTCGGAACAATGGGCGCCGCCATCCTGATGCAGGGCACGCCGAAGAACAAGCGCGTGCTCTTTGACATTGGGGTCGCGGGTCCTCTAGCCGGGCTGGTGGTGGCGATTCCCGTATTGCTCCTGGGTTTATCCCTTTCGCACCTTGACGTAATTCGGGCGGTGGACGGAACGGTGCAAATGGAGGGGAATTCGCTGCTCTACCTGGCCGCCAAATACCTGACGTTTGGCAGTTTGCTGCCCGCGCCAGCAGACTTCGCCGGCGCATCACCGTTCGTGTATTGGCTGCGCTACTTCTTCACCGGTCGCCCAATTCCATTGGGTGCCACAGACGTCTTCATACATCCCGTGGCATTTGCGGGCTGGGCGGGTTTGTTGGTTACCGCGCTCAATCTGATCCCTGCGGGGACGCTCGATGGCGGGCACGTAATATACGCCCTATTCGGGGACAAGGCGCGGCGCGCTTTCCCCATCATCGTCCTGGTTCTGTTCGGCCTGGGACTCTTCTGGAACGGGTGGTGGATCTGGGCCTTCCTGCTGTTTTGGCTGGGCCGGGTGCACGCCGAGCCGCTGGATCAGATTACACCCCTCGATCGATCGCGACTCGTAGTTGCGGCCCTCATGATCCTCATTCTTGTCTTGACGTTCAGTCCGGTACCCTTTTCGATCTTCAGCGGCGTATGATCGGTCGCCAGGCAGCTCGCCGCAAGAAAGAAGGACTCTCGCTGCTGGCTCTGCTTGCGGTGACGGCCTGCCAGCCATGGCCGTCGCAGCCGATCGTGGCGGCCTCGACCGCCGCTGCCCCTCGGCCCACGCTGACGGCACAATCGCGCCTTCGCCCTTCGATCCCCGCGGAATCTCTCAAGGGCGTTGGCATCCAGATCTGGCATCCCTGGTATGGCGTTGAGGCTAGCCTTCTTGAATCTCAGACGGCCGAATTCAACCAGGAGAACCACTGGGGGATCACTGTCCGTGCCACGGGCCACACCAGCTTTACCGAACTGTACAACAGCGTCACGTCAGCCCTGCCCGGGACGGACGGGCCTCAGCTCGTGATCGCGCTTCCGGAGCAGCCCATCGGTTGGGATGCCGACGGATACGTGATCGATCTTGGCGACTACATTGGTGATCCGGCTTACGGTGTAGGCACGGAGGAGCTCAGCGATTTCCCGCCCGTCTTCTGGAATCAAGACGTGATCGCCGGCAGGCGCCTTGGCGTTCCGGCGCAGCGATCCGCCCACTTCCTGGTCTACAACCAGACTTGGGCGCGCCAACTTGGATTTGAGCAGGCGCCCCGAACGCAGGAGGCATTCCGCGAACAGGCCTGCGCGGCTCACGCGTCACTTGCCATGGACGATGATTCGGCGAACGATGCCAGGGGCGGGTGGCTCATCGGCACAGACGCCATGACCTTTCTATCCTGGATGATGGCTTTTGGTGGAGGAGTGCTTGACGGCGGCGGGTACAGGTTCTTGAGCCCGAAGAATCTTCAGGCGGCCGCATTCGTTAAGCAGCTCTATGACGACGCATGTGCGTGGCTCCCGCCGACAAGTGACGAACCGCCTGGGGCTTTCGCCGACCGAGGGGCTCTCTTCGCGACCGCGGGCCTAGCAGAATTGTCTGAGTACGGGCGTGCGATGGCAGTTGCGGAGAACGCGGACGGGTGGACCGTGATGAGCTTCCCCGGACCTGACCGGACCGGTTTGGTGGCATACGGATCGTCCTTTGTGGTCCTCAAATCGACTCCGGAGCAGCAGTTGGCGTCCTGGCTCTTCATCCGCTGGCTGCTGTCGGCGGAGAATCAGAAGAGGTGGGTGGAGGCAACCGGGCTCTTTCCCCTGCGCAGCTCCTTGATCGATGCGCTTGGTGACTACGCCAAGAGCCACCCCCAGTGGCAGGCCGCCGTTAAGTACATGCCGGAGGCACAGATCCAGCCGCAATTGGCATCATGGCGGCAGGTCCGGGTGATGCTGGGCGACGGCTTCGACGCCATGTTCCGGGCGAATACTCCTGCGGGACGAGTGGCAGAGATCTTGGCGATCATGGACAGGACCGCCGGGGATCTCAGCCAGTAAAGCGCTGACCGGCCTTCACCGCCAGATTCCGGGCGCGACCGGCAACGCAGAGGCGGAGCTCCAGTGCTCAAATCCGCAACAGCCTCAACCCTGCTCGTACTGAACGCCTATTGGGCGGGTCTCTCGTTCATGTGGAATGCCCTGCATCCCATTGTTCTGCCAGCCCTGTTGCTCAATTTCGTCCCGGATGACCGCAAGAACACCTATCTTGGGCTGCTGACTTTTGGGGGACTGCTGATCGCCATGGTGCTGCAGCCGGTCTCTGGCGCCCTCTCAGACCGCTGGCGCTCCCGATATGGTCGACGGCGTCCGTTGATGGTCATCGGCACACTGTTTGACATCGCCTTCCTCTTGGTCCTCGGACGAAGTGCTGGATTCATCTGGATCCTGGTGGGCTACGTGGGCCTGCAAATCAGCTCCAACACCGCCCAGGGGCCACTGCAAGGACTCCTGCGGGATCGTGTGCCGGCTGACCAGCTCGGCATTGCATCCTCGATCAAGGTATTCCTTGATCTGGCAGGCTTGGTCGCCGCCTCGCTGGTCGCAGGGCGACTGATGGGGGCGGAAGCAGGGGGGGCCTTCGATGTTGTCCTGGTCATCTTGGGGTTGTTGGTGGCGTCGGCTGCGATCACAATCTGGTTCACGCGTGAAGCACCAACCGGCCTTTCACCAACCGATCAGCTTGCGGGGTCTGGGCATCAAGAGTCGCGCAAGGCCGCAGGCCGTGCCGGCTACTGGTGGCTTATCGCGGAGCGTGCGGCATTCCTTCTCGGCGTATACGGCCTGCAGGCTTTCGGGCAGTATTATCTTCAGGATGCGCTGCAGGTCCCGGATCCCGCGCGGGAGGCCGGAAATCTGCTGGCCGTGATCGGGATCGGAACCATCGCCCTGGTGCTGGCTGGCGGCTGGCTGGCAGACCACTTCGGTCCTAAGCGGCTGCTTTATGCAGCCAGCGCCCTGGCAGCCACGGGAATGCTGCTCATGCCGCTCACGACCGATCTACGAGGACTCTACCTTATCGGCTCCCTAGTAGGCGCCGGGATTGGGCTGTTCCTCACATCCAATTGGACGCTCGCAAATCGCATTGCACCGCTGGCGCATGCTGGGAGGTTTCTGGGGCTCACCAACCTGGCCACAGCAGGCGCGGCCGCGATGGCACGCCTGGAGGGCCCCGCGGTTGACCTATTGAACGCCGCGCGGCCCGAGGCCTGGCTCGGCTACAAGAGCATCTTCGTATTTGGGGCTCTTTGCATATTGCTGAGTACCTGGTTCCTCGGCAGGATCAGATAGCCTGAAGCGAGCTTCGCCCGGTGCTGCACCGCGGGCAAGAAGGAAGGGCAGGAGCCACCGGCGCGGGCCAGGATTGCCGCAACTTGGTCAGTCCTGCAACGTATGTACGGATAGACGGCCACAGGAGCAGCTGTGAAGGACGAGTCATCATTGGTCGTGCAAGCACAACATGGCAGCGAGGCAGCCTTCACCCAGCTCGTGGAGGCCTACCAAACCCACGTGTATAACCTATGCTACCGCATGCTCGGCGAAGCCGAATCCGCCGAGGATGCATCGCAGGAGACGTTCCTGCGCGCATTTCAACATCTCCACCGCTACGATCATGTGCGACCATTTGCCACGTGGCTGCTATCCATCGCTGCGCATTACTGTATTGACCGCCTGCGGCGGCGCCGGTTCTCTTTCGTGTCCATGGATCAGGGCGATGACGGCGACGGTCTTGAACTTCCGGATCCTGATGCACCGCGTCCCGAAGTTGAGGCCCTGCGCCACGAGCAGAGGGAACAAATGCAGGGCCTCTTGCTGCACCTCAGCTCTGTGGACCGCGCCGCCGTTGTCCTACGCTACTGGCACGATTGCTCGGAGGCCGAGATCGCCGATACTCTGCACCTCACAGTGAGCGCCGTGAAATCCCGGCTGCATAGGGCAAGGCGCGAGCTGGGCAGGCTCTGGCACGAAGAAGGCATGCGAAACAACGCTGGAAGGAGGCGCCATGAATCACCAGCCTTTTGAGGATTGGTTGCTGGAGGACGAGCCTCGCACGGTCCAACAAGAACGCGAGCTGCAGATCCATTTGCACAGCTGCACCACTTGCGCCGCGATCGCCGATTCGAACCTTGCTCTGCACTCGAGGCGTCTGGTTGCACCGGCGCCCGGTTTCACGGAGCGTTTCAGGCCACGGTTGTCTGCGTGGCGCCGGGAACAGCTTCGGCGGCAGGCACTGGGGACAATCGTGCTGGTCGTGGCAGGCCTTGCCTTCTTGTACGCGCTGGCTGGGCCCTCGATGCAGGAAGCCATCCGCTCGCCGGCGGCCTGGCTGCGGGATATCACCGTATACCTTGTGGCCCTCTTCACTTTTCTGAGCGTGTTCGGGCAGGTTGGCGGCATCCTGCTTCGCAACCTGCCGGGGCTTGTTCCACCTGCAGCCTGGTTCGCAATTTTCGTCGCGGGTTGCATCTTGGGGATCCTGTGGATAGTGACTATGCGGCGCCTCGCAGGAGCGCCGCAAGGAGTGTAAGCAATGAAGAAGACAATCTGCTGGTTGCTGCTTGTGGGCCTGGTGTTGATTCCCGCTCGCGCCGTGTTCGCGGACGATGGTTCAATGAAAGACCGGGTTGTCATCGGTCACAACTTCACGCTCCAAAGTGGAGAGACGATCGATGGGGACCTTGTTGTCATAGGCGGCGAGACGACCATCGAGCTTGGTGGCACCGTTCTAGGAGACCTGGTCGTCATCGGTGGAAGCTTGCGAATGGACGGACAGATCCACGGTTCCGCAGTAGTGATCGGTGGCAGTGCGTCGCTTGGCGAGACCGGATCCGTGAGCCGCGACCTCGTGGCTTTGGGCGGGGCGTTTCAGCGAGCCGAAGGATCAGACATCGGCGGCGACATCATCACCAACCTTGCCATAAACACGGACCGGATACCCCGCGCCGCAGTCGCGCCCATCCCGTCCTTTCCGCCGGAGGCCGCTTCTCGTCTGGATTTGGGAGCATGGGGCGCGATTGCCACCGTGCTATTGCAGGCCATTGGTCTTGGCGCCGTGGCGATGCTGCTGACCGCCTTCTTGCATCCGCAGCTGGACCGTGTTGCACAGGCAGCGCAGGAACAACCATTTGCGGCGGGCAGCTTCGGCCTGATGGCGGTCTTCCTGGCGCCGCTGGCGATCGTGGTGATGGCAATCACACTGATACTCATCCCACTGGCGCTGGCTTTGGGGATCCTGCTTGTCTTGGCCTGGCTGTTCGGCGTGGTTGCGCTGGGTCAGGTGGTCGGCGAGAGGCTCACGCACGCCCTGCACCGGACTTGGGAGCCCGTGCTGTCCGCGGGCTTCGGCGCCCTCGCCCTCGGCATCGTGCTCGGAACGTCGAACCAGATACCGTGCATAGGCTGGCTGGCATCAGCACTCATCGGCCTTGTGGGGCTGGGCGCTGCGACAATGACACTCTTCGGCACAAGGGCACCCGCTCGCGGCCCGGTGGCGGTCACCCTTTCCGGCGGTGGAACCGCGGAAGGCGGACCACTGGCTCCAGCTGCGTAGTTGAAGCGGGCGCTCGCGTGGGCAACCCACTCTTGGAGAAGCCCTGCGATACCTGCATGTTATAATGGCCGGCCTCGAGGCCCAGCGCCGAGGCCGGTGCTCTTTCATCGCGAGGCCGTATGCTCCCCAAGATCGAAGTGCCCAGCACCCCGATACACAATGCCCCGCCGCCGCTGATAGAGCTTAGGGGCACCCACGGCGAGATCGGCCGCCAGATGGGCGAAGCGCGCCGCGCCCAGATCCAGCACAGCGTCGCCAATGCGCGTACGCTGATCGACCAGACCTACGATCAACTTGAGCTCACATGGGAGGGGGCACGGATCCAGGCCAGAAAATACCTGCCCTTCGTTGAAGAGCGATACTCCCAGTACGTCGATGAGATGCGAGGCATCGCGGAGGGCGCCAATGTCGAATTCGATGACGTCATGGCACTCAACACGATGGAGGCGGTCACCATGGACGCCCTGCACCTTACGCGCTGTACGAGCTTCGCCGTCAACGAACAGCGCACCGCGGACGGCCACATCCTGGCTGCGCACACTGAAGACTGGATCCCCGAGGATGAGGATGATGTCTTCGTCGTGCTGGTAAAGCCGAATGACGAAGCACCATTCCTGGCAATGACCTACGGTGGACTGCTTCCCAACGTGGGCTTCAACGCTCATGGGATCGCGCAGCTGATCGACAGCGTGTATCCCTCCGACTCACGTATCGGCATCCCGCGGCTGGTCGTGGCCCGAGCCGTCCTTGCGTCACGGCGCATCTCCGGTGCCATCGGGCGATCACTCATAGCACACCGGGCCGCCGGCTACAACCACGTGATCGCACATGATAGCGGTGAAATGTACTCCATCGAGGTGTCTGCGACGCGCTTCGAGATCCTGCACGGCACAGATGGTTACATCGTCCACACGAACCACTATCTCTCGGAATCCATGAAGGGCATCGAGAGCGATCCCGAGGAACTGATCTCCTCGCGAGTGCGCTTCTTCCGGGCCAACCGTCTGCTACGCGAGGGCTCCGCGCACACCATCAAGTCCCTTCAGGCCATCCAGAAGGATCACGTAAATCTCCCGAACTCCATCTGCAACCATGCGATCGAAGGGACGGATCCCCTGGATCGCGAGAAGACGATCAGCGCCCTGGTTATCGATCTGACGGCGCGCGAAATGCACATCTGCTGGGGAAATCCCTGCCAGAACGGCTTTCGCACCTATCATTTGGACGCCTGAGAGCAAAGGATCAGGTTCCACGCCGCCCGTGGCCCGGGGCCTGCGCCAGGTATTAGCGTACGCCGGAAAGCGGTCATGTTAGAATTGAGTTCTTCCGGAGCAGAACAATGATAGAAGTGACCGTAGATAGCGTGCGAGTGAACCTGATGTCGCCCCAAAGATTGGTGATCCTCCGCGAGGTGGGCGCCGACCGCTATCTGCCGATCTGGGTCGGGCAATACGAGGCTGAAGCCATTACGGTTGCCTTGCAGGAAGTCGAAATGATCCGGCCCCTGACCCATGATCTGCTGAGAAACGTCTTCTCGAGCCTGCACGCCAAGCTCAAGCGAATTGAGATCGTCTCGCTCAGAGAGGATATCTTCTACGGGAACATCATTGCGGAGCTCGGCGGTGAAGAGACCAAGGTTGACTCGAGACCATCCGATGCGATCGCGCTGGCCGTGCGCGCGCACGTACCCATCTTCGTCGATGAGGGGATCATGCAGAACGCGGGCATAACGCCCGAGGCAGATGTGGAGGCATCGACCGCGGCGCTTGGACGGCAGAGACTGCCCCGAGCGACGCCTCCCGTGGGTGAAGTCAGCACAGAACGGCTTTCCGTCTTCGAGGATTTCCTCGGCAAGTTGGACCTTGACAAGCTGGACAAGGGCATCCCCGGGGGCGATGACAAGAATCAGGATGATGAAACGAGCGCCGGGGAGAGCCCGGGATCCGAGACGCCGGACAAGCCCAAGAGGCCCAAGAAGAAATGACCGAGTTCCCGCCCATAGAAACAGCCGCCCCCCCAGCCGCTCCCGGCGTCCCGCACAACCGGGAGTCCGAGGAAGCCGTGGTGGGGGCGGTGTTGATTAATCCTGAGGTCTACTACGATATTGCCCAATTTCTGCAGGCGGATGACTTCTATATCCACCGCCATCGCTGGATATGGGAAGCATACACGAGCCTGCATGAACAGCGCATCCCGATCGACCTACTGACGTTGACAGAAGAACTTGAGCGCAAAGGCCAGCTGGCAGAGATCGGCGGTCGAGCTTTCCTTACGGCGCTCGTCAATCAGGTGCCGACCTCGCTCAACGCGTCGGCCTATGCACATATTGTAGAGGGCCACGCAATCCGCCGCAGGATGATCGCCGCGGCCAACTCCATTGCCGCCGTCGCGTACAACGAGGACATGAATGTCGACAGTGTCATGGATGAGGCCGAAAAGGCGGTGTTCAACGTCAGCGAACGCCGGCTGCGCCACGATGTGCAACCGATCCGGGATGTGCTGCGCGACTACTACGACCGGATTGATGAGGCAGCGAGACGCGGCGAAGAGATTTACGGCGTTCCGACCGGCTTCATCGACCTCGACAAGCTACTACGGGGTCTACAACCCTCCGACCTGCTGATCATCGCCGGGCGGCCGGGCCAGGGCAAGACGGGATTCTTGCTGTCGGTAGCCAAGAATGCCGCCCTGACGCACAAGAAGCACGTGGCAGTATTCTCGCTTGAAATGTCCAACGCGCAAGTGGCCGAGCGCCTGATCTCCCAGCAGACCGGCATTGCTTCCCAGAACTTGCGAACTGGAAGCCTCGACGAGAATGGTTTCGGCTTGCTGGCTGAGGCCGTCCAGAAGCTGTCCGAGACTCAGATCTTTCTGGACGATACCCCCGCCATCACGCCAATCCAGCTTCGCACTAAGTGTCGCCGGCTGCACCTCGAACATCGGCTAGATCTCGTCATCGTCGACTACTTGCAGCTCATGACAGGCGACACACGGACGGATAACCGCGTGCAAGAGGTCTCCTACATCTCGCGCAACCTCAAGGTGCTGGCACGCGAGCTCAATGTCCCGGTCCTGGCCGCGGCACAGCTGAGCCGCGCCGTTGAACAGCGCGCCGACAAGGAGCCTCAGCTCTCGGACCTGCGCGAATCGGGATCACTGGAGCAGGATTCGGACATTGTCATGTTCATATATAGACCGAATGAGTGGGAGCAGGACGAGAGCAAGAAGAGCCTCGTCAAACTACGGGTGGCCAAACACCGGAACGGGCCGACCGGCGAGATCAACCTCATCTTCCTCAGCAAGCTGGCGAAGTTCGAAAATGCGGCGGCCTGGGATCAGGCATAGTCCCGGTCCGCTTGGAGCATCCCCAAAATGAAGGCATTCGCGGGCTTCCGGGACTCTGAGACCTTCACGGTCATTCCGGACACCTTCTTCCGGGAGCTGCTCAAAGACATGGCGGACCACGCGGAACTGAAAGTCGTGCTACACGCCATGTGGAGCATTGCGCACATAGACAGCGCGTTTCAGGCCTTGACCCAGCAGGATTTCACGGCGGCACCGCTGGGCCTTGGCCTTTCCGAGGTGAAGTCCGGCTTGGAGAAGGCCATTGAGCACGGGATCCTGTTGCGCGCGGGCCGCGGCAACGGTACGAAGTACTTCCTGAATTCCGCGCGTGGACGCGCGGCGGCCGAAGCGCTGGCGAACGGCGGGGGCCTGGGCAACGCTGCAACCGTATCGTCCGCGCCCCTGGAAAGGCCGAACGTCTTCCGGTTGTACGAGGAGAACGTCGGCCCACTAACACCCTTGATTGCGGACGCGCTCAAGGATGCCGAGGACACGTATGCGCCGGAATGGATCGTCGAGGCCATCGATTTGGCCGCGAAGAACAACAAGCGCAGTTGGAGCTACTGCCAGGCAATCCTGAGACGCTGGAAGGAAGAGGGTCGTGGCAAAAAGCAGAATAGACGAGACGATCAAGCAGCTCGCCAGCGGGACATTGAGGAAAAGATCAGAAAATTCATCCGCGGTTGATCAAGGCGGCGATACTCTCGGCGACCTGGATTGCCCTCACTGCCACGGAGTGGGCTATCTGCGCAAGGATGTCCCCGTCGGCGATCCCGATTTTGGCGAGGTTTTCGTCTGCGTCTGCCGCAGGCGAAAGGTATCGAATGTAGTGCGCGAACGTCTGTTCTCCCTCAGCCACCTGGATGAACTGCGATCGCTCACGTTTGAGAGTTTCAAGCCCCGGGGTCGCCCCGGAATCGGCGAGAGACAGGCCAGTTCGCTTCAAGTGGCAGTCAACCAGGCCAAACACCATGCGGAGAACTTGAATGGGTGGTTGTTCCTGCAGGGCGGTCCCGGTTGCGGCAAGACGCACCTGGCCGCGGCCGCGGCGAACTACGCCGTGGGAATGGGCGTTCCGACGCTCTTCTTAACGGTGCCAGATCTTCTGGACACCTTGCGGGCGGCCTTTGACAGCGAGGATACGACGTTTGAGAGGCGGTTTGAGGAGGTCCGGAATGCCCAGCTCCTCGTGCTTGATGATTTCGGCACTCAGAATGCCTCAGGGTGGGCGCGGGAGAAGCTCTTCCAAGTCATGAACTACCGGTACATCAACAGACTTCCCACGATCGTTACGAGCAATCTCTTGCTCAGCGAGATCGACGAGCGCATCCGCTCCAGGCTTGCTGACCCGGAGTTGGTCACCCAGGTTCGCATCCTCGCGCCCGACTACCGCCGGCCGATGGAGGATTCCGGTCATCCCGAACTGTCATCGCTGGACCTGCACTCGCGCCGCACATTCGAGACCTTCTCGCTTCGGAAGGACGAGGGACTCGATGCCTCTGCCCTGAAGTCTCTCAAGGATGCCCTGAGCATCGCCGAGGAGTTTGCGGGCGATCCGCGGGGCTGGCTCGTGTTCAGCGGGGACTATGCTTCAGGAAAGACGCATCTCGCCGCGGCCATTGCCAATCAGATGGCCCAGCGCGGCGATCCGCCCCTGTTCGTCATGGTTCCAGACCTGCTGGATCATCTGCGCGCGACGTTCAGTCCCGCCAGCTCCGCGACCTTCGATAGACGCTTCGAGGAGATCCGCACGTCACGTTTATTGATCCTGGATGACCTGGGAACACAATCCATGACGCCGTGGGTGCGCGAGAAGCTCTATCAGCTCTTCGGCTATCGCTCCAATGCCGAGCTGCCGACGGTCATCACCATCGCCGCGGATTCCCTGGAGAGCCTGGACCCACGCCTCGCATCCCGGCTGCGCGACGAGCGACTGTGCCGCATAGTCAGTCTGACCGTGCCGCCATTCCGAGGTACGCCAGTTCGTAACAAGCCGCGAGGTCCCAAGGGGCGGTAGTCCAGCAAGGATTCGCGCTGCCCCGTCCAAGACTGGGCTACTCCGGGGTGTCGGGAGCGAGTATCGGGGGCTGCCTATGTCGCTGCAGCGCGGATTTGCGGCTCTTCAGAAAGCGCGGCCTGGTTCCCCCTGATAGACAACAGTCACCCTTCGCGGCAACCCTCCACAACCGCGATCGGATGGCGGTCGCAGAAGGGCGAAGCCAAGCAGGCGTTACAACGGGTCGCTCCGTCGCCTCGCGAGCTCCGGAGACTGGCAATCGGGCTCAGGTTAGCAGCCAGGGCAAGGCCGCGGCGATCTCATCCCGGACCGCTCGGAAAACCGCGAGACGCTCCTCCTCGGTACCCTGAGCCTTTGCCGGATCACGGAAGCTCTCGTGTTTTAGCTCGCCCTTGCCGAGCCAGACGGGACACTCCTCGTTCGCCTCGTCGCAGACCGCGATGACAAGGTCGAAGACCCTGGTGCGGAATTCATCCACGGATTTCGACCGGCCGCGATGCGCCATTCCCAGCTCCTGCAACGCCAAGATGGTCATGGGATGAACATTTCCGACCGGGTTCACACCTGCAGAGAATGCCTGCCATAATGGGAAGTGCGCGTGCACAATGGTCTCCGCCATCTGCGAGCGGCAGGAGTTACCGTGACACAGGAAGAGCACAGTCCTCCGAGCACTCACTGGCGCCTCCAGAACTCGCTGTCGGTGTCATCTATCTCGGCGAGAGTGCCCGTGACGACGAATACGGTACGCTCGCAAATGTTGGTAACCCGATCGGCAAAGCGCTCCAGATTGTGGGCCGTCCACAGCAGCCAATTCGCCCGCTCGATCGTCTTGGGATCGCCAATGACTATCGTCATGAGTTCCCGGTAGACCTGGTTGAACAGCGCATCGACTTCATCGTCCTCCACCGGGATGGCCTTCGCGGCCCCAACATCCTCGTTGACAAAGGCGGTGAGAGCCCGATGCAGCATATCCGCGCCCTTTTGCGCCATGCGTGGCACATCGATGAGGGGCTTAAGTAGGGGTGCGTCGCCCATGCGGATGTTGATGTTGGCGATACCTTTGGCGTAGTCGCCCATGCGCTCAAGTTCCGAGATGATCTCCAGACAGGAGGCCAGCAGGCGCAGGTCATGCGCCATGGGCTGTTGTGTGGCGATGAGGATGAGGAGTTGGCTCTCTATCTGGAACCGCTTTTTGTTGATCTCCTTGTCCGCCGCCAGGATCCTCTCGGCGGCCGGCAGATCCCGTTTCTTGAGAGCCTCAACCGAATCCATGATGGATTGCTCGACCATGCTGCCCAGCAGGAGCACGCTGTCTTTCACCTGCTGTAGTTCGGCCGCGAAGGTTTTTCGAAGCATAGGTGCCTGATGCATGTCGCCCGATCCCATCGCTCATCTCCTTGGCTAGCCGTAGCGCCCCGTCACATAGTCCTCGGTGCGCTTGTCGGAGGGCCGCGTGAACATGACGTTCGTCTCATCATATTCGATCACGGTGCCCGCTCGGGAGCCGTCTGTCAGCATCATCATGGCCGTAGTATCTGAGACGCGTGCGGCCTGCTGCATGTTGTGCGTCACGATGACAATCGTGTATTGCCTCTTCAGCTCCTGCATCAGCTCCTCGATCCGCAGAGTTGCGATCGGATCGAGCGCCGAGGCTGGTTCGTCCATCAGGATCACTTCAGGTTGCACCGCCAGCGCACGCGCGATGCACAGCCGCTGCTGCTGTCCACCGGAAAGCGCCAGCCCCGACTGTTGCAGTTTGTCCTTCACCTCGTCCCACAAGGCCGCTTGTTGCAGACACGATTCCACGAGATCGTCCATGCTGCCGCGGAATCCGTGGATGCGTGCCGCCCAGGCGATATTCTCGTAGATGGTCTTGGGGAACGGATTGGGTTTCTGGAATACCATGCCTATCCGATAACGAACCTCAACCGGGTCAACCGCCGGTTCGTAGAGGTCCTGGCCCTCAAAGAACAGCCTTCCCTGGACCCGCGTCCCTGGTACCAACTCATTCATTCGATTGAAGGCCCGCAGCAGCGTGGTCTTGCCGCAGCCAGACGGGCCGATGATCGCCGTGATTCGATGGCGCTGCACCGGCAGATTCACGCCGACCACTGCGAGAAAATCCCCATACCAGATTCCCAGATCCTGGGTTTCCAGGACCGGGCCGTCTTCATTATTGCCCTCGATTGGATCCATGGGCTAGCCTCTCCTGCTATAGCGGTTGCGCAACAAGATGGCGGCAGCATTGAGGCTCAGGAGCATGATGAGCAATACAAGGATGGCTGCCGCTGCCAGGCTTCTGAATTCCGCCTGCGGGCGGGCGGTCCACTGGTAAATCTGTATGGGAAGTGTCGTGAACTTCGAGAAAGGTGATGTTGGGTCGAAGCTAATGGCGGTCGAGGCCCCCACGACCACGAGGGGCGCCGTCTCGCCGATGGCGCGCGATATGGCCAGGATTGTTCCGGTCAAGATACCCGGAATCGCGCCGGGCAGCACGTGATGCCACGTCGTTTGCCACTTGGTCGCGCCCAGCCCATAGCTTGCATTGCGCAGCGATCGCGGAACGGCCCGGATGGCCTCTTGAGCGTTGATGATGATGATCGGCAGTACCAGCAGTCCGAGGGTCAGGCCCGCAGCCAGGACGGTGCGGCCGTTCGCGGTCGTCGGCTCCACGAGCCCAAAGGCCGCCCCGCTGGACAACGGCTCGAGGGCGCGGACGAAGATGGCGAGTCCCAACATCCCATACACGATCGATGGCACGCCTGCCAGGTTGTTGATATTGGTCTGGATCAGTCTGTTGAACCAGCTGGAACCGGCGTACTCCTCAAGGTAGATCGCCGCGCCGACGCCCACCGGAAAAGCCAGGATGATGGTGAACAGGATCGTCCACAGCGTGCCGAGGATGGCGGTCCTAACGCCGGCGGTCATGGCCACGCTCGTTTGGGGCCCGGCGACAAAGCGGGGATTCAGCCAGTATCTGAAGCGCAGCACAGCTTCCGGATGGTTGACGAGCGTCTCCGCCTTAATCTCGCCGGGCTTGGTCACCGATGTCCACAGGTCCCAGCTCTCGGCGACCTCGTATCTCACGATGCGCTCCAGGATGAGATCATAGACATCCGCGCGCGACCGCCCGGAGAATGAGCGCTCCTTTTCCAGTTTTCCGAACGCGCCTTGCGATAAGCGCGATCGAAGCAGAGCTACCAGCTGATCCTTCGTCTGATTCTCAATTCCGGCGCCGTTCGCCGCCAGCGTCTCAGGCTGTACGCGGGCTTCGAGCGCCACATACCCAAACGCGCCATCGATGATGTTGAGTATCAGGACGGTGAGCGCGATCACTCCCGCAGCCGTGGCGGCCTGGAAGATCCAGAACCAGACCAGTCCCGAGCGCTTCCGACCGCCCAGGTTGGTGTCGAAACCCTTGGGCATAAGCAGGGTCTTCATTCGTAGACCTCGCGGAAGCGGCGAACGATGCGCTGGCTGATGACATTCAGCGCCAGGGTCATCACGAAGAGGAGCAGACCCAGGAAGAAGATGCTGTTGTAGTCAATGGAATCGTAGGAGAGGTCTCCGCCAGATATGCGCACAATATGACCCGTGATCGTCTCAGCCCCCTTGAATGGATTGAACGTGAAATTCGGTCCCTGCCCGGCGGCGACGGCCACGATCATCGTTTCGCCAATCGCGCGCGAGATCCCGAGAATCATGGCGGCGGCGATACCTGAGAGGGCGGCGGGGACGACAACCTGCAGGGCAACCTCCAACTTGGTTGCGCCCATGCCGTAGCCTGCCTCCCTCAGAGCTCGTGGCACGGCGCTCAGTGCGTCTTCGGTCATCGAGGCGATGAGGGGAAGGATCAGGATGCCCATCACGAGACCGGCGGAGCCAGTATTGTAGATTTGCACCACGTCCCGACCAAAGATGAGGCGCAGCAGCGGCGTCATGAAGCTCAGTGCAAAGTACCCGTAGACGATCGTTGGAATGCCGGCCAGCACTTCCAGGATGGGCTTCAAAATGCCGCGGGCCCTGTCTGAGGCATACTCGCTCAAGTAGATGGCCACGGCCAGGCCAAGAGGTCCGGCCACCAGCATAGCGATCAGGCTGGTCATGAACGTGGCGGCAACCAATCCCCAAATGCCGAAATCACTGGTATGTGGCTGCCATCGGGTCGAGAGTATCGTGGACAGCAGGTCAATTTCGGGCATTTGGAAGAACAGCAGCGCTTCCTTGCCGAGTTCGTAGACAATCCCGACAGTGATCAGGATGGAGAAGGCACCACTCAGGAACAGGAGTCCCTGGATGATGCCTTCTGAGATCCTGCGCCGACCCCGCAAGTTGCTCTCGGGGCGCGGGTGGGCAGCGCCGTTTTCCGTCTTGTTCACAGAAGCCATGGTGGGTTCCCTGGACAACATCCTTTCCCTTGGATTATGAGGTGGAAGGATAACCTTTCATTCGTGGACAGTCCACGCCGGCTTGAGTGGCATTTCCACAAGAGGGCTACATGCCCGTCGCAGCATTCCAGGATTCGAGATTCTCCTGAAGCTTGGCTTCGCTGGTTGGGAAGTAGCCCACGTCCAGGATTTCGTCTGCAACGTCTGTGAGGTAGAAGTAGATGAACGCGGCCACCTGGGACTTTTCCTTCATGATGTCCGCGGTCGAGTAGATGAACAGCGGGCGCGCGAGCTTGTACTCGCCGGACTCGGCCGTTTCCACCGTGGGCTCCACGCCGGCGACCGACAGCGCCTTCAGCTTTCCCTTGTTCTCGCTATAGTAGGCATAACCAAAGTAGCCAACGGCGTGCTTGGAGCCTTCCACACCCTGCACCAGGACATTGTCGTCCTCGGAAAGCTGCAGGTTAGACGCGTTCAGCGCTGCTTCCTCGCCGAGGCCCACATCAGCCTTCCCGTCCTTGGGGTTGGCTGGCGCCATAACGGCCTCGACAAAGTAGTCGAAAGTGCCGGAATCAGTTCCAGGAGTGAAGCGCAGAATGTTCTCCGCGGGCCACTCAGGGCGCACATCAGACCACTTCCGGGCAGTCGAGAAGATCAGCGCTAGTTCTTCCAGCGTCACATCACTAACGAAGTCATTCTCCGCGCTGACCGTGGCGGCAAGGGCATCAATACCGACCTGGAATTCCAACGGTTCGCGACCTATTCCCCTGCAAGACTCGACTTCGCTGTCCTTGATGGCGCGGGAGGCATTGGAAATGTCGGTCTCGCCAGCGACACAGAAGCGCTCAAAGCCTGCGCCCGAGCCGATTGAGTCAATTGTGATATGCCCGGAAAAGCCTTCTTCCTCGAAGCGCTGCTTCATGCGCTCCGAAAGCGGAAATACGGTGGACGAACCCGCGGACACGATGTTGCCCGACACGGCATCTGGCGCATACATGACCGGTGGTGCGTCGGGCGCGCCGGCTGCCGGCGACGGTGCCTGCGTGAGGGCAGGCTGATTGGTTGTGGCGGTGGCTGGACTGCACGCGGCCAAGACAAGGCCTAGGCCAAGCCCAATGAACATCGACGAGTGAATAGGTTTGCGCACTTCGCCTCTTCTCCCCTGCTTTCTTGTTCCATTGTATCAAGTGCTTCTGAACCACACGGGAAGGTGAAATCAGCCTTTCATTCCCTTTGCGCGGCGGTAGACGTCTGACGTAAAGAAACGCACGGCGCTCTGAACATGCCAGAATAGATACTTCCCGGCGCGGCGGCTTGCCCGGCGGGGATCATGAAGCAGGCGCAGTCCCGAGTCGACCACAATGCTCAGGCCCATTAACCGGGCGCGAGTACACAGATCAACATCCTCGAAATACAGCCGATAGCGCTCGTCGAAGCCCCCAAGTTGCGCGAACGTCTCGCTGCGCATGAGCATGAATGTCCCGGCAATCCAGTCAGGTCGGATGATGGCTCCGGACACGGATTCGGGGCGGAGGGCAGCGCGCCCAAGACGGCGCCGCACCAGCTCCCAAGGCGAGGGCAATCGGCGAAACGAGTCCTGGAGGCCGCCCTGCGAGTCGACCAGCGAGGGGGCGGCAATGGCAGCCTCACCCTGATCGAGCTGATGGCTGAGGGCGGAGAAGACGCTCTCAAGAAACACCGCATCCGGGTTCAGCACGCAGAAAAACGTGCCGGTAGCGCTATGGAAGGCCGCATTGTGATTGGCAGCGAAACCGCGAGGCCGAGCCGGGCGCAGCACGAAGACCGAGTGCCAGCCGGCCGGCGAAATATCGGGGAGGTCATGCTTGAGGTTATCCGTGACAATCAATTGGATGCTGTCCGCCGGCTCGCGCATGGACAGGCTGGTGAGCAGGGCTCGGAGCGGCTCCCCGTCGCCATGACTCACGATGGAAACAGAGACCAGCGGCCGAGGTTTCGCGGTGGCGGAGCGTGTGGCAAGCATGGTCAATCCACGATCGGCCACTGACGAATGATCCAGCCCTCCAGAGGCCCGAATGGATTTGTGTTCATCTGATGCACTACGTCGAGGCCCGGTACTTTGCGCTGGGCCTGGACCAGCCGCCGTTTGCTCAAAGCCCGGGGGAGCCCACGGAGGGCGTCGAACTTCGCACGGAGGATGGCAACAGCATGGCCGGCGAGGGCAAAATAGAGGATTGAGAGAAGATTGACCAGAATGTGGAGCGGCAAGTAGAGCCAGAACCACGGGGAAGGCATGTCTTTTGCGTAGGTCCAGACGAGATTCCGATGGCCGTGGTAGATAGAGAAAGCCCTGCGGCTGCCGGTGCTGGCGGCTCCTACGTGACGCACGATGGCGGTCGCCACCAGAATGCAGCGCAGACCGCGAAGCCGCAGGCGGAAGCCCAAGTCGACATCCTCGTGGTAGGCAAAGTAGTCCTCGTCGAAGCCACCGGCGTCCAAAAAATCCCTAAGCGGGTACATGGCGGCAGCGGCGCAGGCGCTAAACACCTCGCGCGGTGGCCCGGGGGCGAAACCCCGCCGATTGTAGCTGCGGCGCAAGGCGAGGCCGCTGGTGTAGTAGATATCTCCTTCACCGTCGAGACGCGTGGGGCGTTTCGTCTGGATCTGACGCGAGGCGAAGAACGATGCAGGATGGGAGGCGGAGGCCCGCACGAGTTGCTCAAGCCAGGAGGGTTCGGGGAAGGCATCGGGGTTGAGCAGGACCAGCCATGGGCCACGCGCGAGGTGGGCGCCAATATTGTTGGCCGCGGCGAAGCCTAGGTTGGCACCCAACCGTTCGTGCCTCAAGCCAAGGCCAGGGTACTTGCCCTCCAGGCCGTCGGTTGAGCCATCCGTGGAGGCGTTGTCAATTAGGAGGACTTCGAAGTCACGAAAGGTCTGTGAAGCGAGCGCCCCTAGGCAGCGCGACAGATATGCGGCGCTGTTCCAAGAGACTATGACTATAGAGACCCGCGGGGGGGACTGCTGCCTCATGATCGGCGGTGAAGTATAACATCCGTATAGGGGAGCGCCGCCGCATCGGCACAGGTGGAAATGGGCCAAAATGGGCGGAGCGGCCCAAACAACGAGGAACAATGCAGGGTTGGCCGCGGGCGCCGACGGCAGACGAAGGCGCAGCCCGCGACATTGCGCTTGTGGAGCCGGCGGAAATCGTCAGGGCCGGTAGCAGGTGACCGGAATCCTTTCGCCGAAAACTGGGTGAGTCTTTGCAGATGCAGGCGGGTAGCAAGGGAGCACTGGGAAGCGGGATTGGTCAAGGCGTTACGTCTGTGGATTTGGATGACAGAAGGACGATACAGCTTATGCAGAAGAAGAGGCGCGCCCGTGCGCTGACGAGTAACGACGGCTAGTTGCACGTCAGGTCGGGCGTTTGCCGTCGAGCCGGACTTCGAGCACGGATGAACTTGAAATCGTGCCAGGTTTCGATTCGTGACATGCAAGCGGTATTTCTTGCGGGTCCTAACCAGTAGTCATCGTCCATGGTGCAGCGTAATTCAGTTTCAAGATAGCCAATTTCCCGGAATATGGATCTGCGCCAAGAGGTGGCGGGTGACCATTGTGCTCGCGAATGCTCGGAGTCGAATGGAAGCTGGCGCGGATCTCAAACACGGGATGGGCTCATCGGTGGTCTCCTCCAAGAGGCAGGATGCCCAATCCGCCGGGCAGACGAGCGACCTACGTAGACGACCATCCCCCTTAACAGAATACCTCGGGAATACCCCATGGCAAGTTCCAGCGATCTTCGAACCACGCTGCAAGCATAGGCCCGGTCCATTCGACCTCGGCTCATTGAGCTAGGTAGCATAAGCCAACACGGGAGGCTTGCTGCCATAATGCGTGGCAGTTACACATCTCTACCTGGTGCTGCCTTCGTGGCGCGCCACGTGTAGTCTCCGGCTCCCCGCTTCCAGTGACGTTGCCGAGCATGTTCTGCTCCCCCACACCAACATTAAGAAATCGCTCAGGAAATCCCTGAGCAAATGATTCCAGCACTAGATAGCCGAGGTCACCGGTCAAGAGCACAATTCGCTCGTCGCGCTCTGCCAACTCGGTAATCACGGCGACGAACGCCTTTCTCATGTCCGGTCCCTCGTTCTATCATTCATCTTGCTGCAACAATTCTGTTGAGCCACTTCAATCAAGGGGTGTCTAGGCTTTTCATTTTGACACAATACTCCGTCGGGGCCCCCTCACTTTTGCCCAACCTGACGGCTACGACCCCACTAGGAGTAGTCTCCACTTCCTCGAAAGCAAATTGCTCACACAATCTGTCTATCAACCCAATCATCAGTACATTCGTGGATGGCCAGCTGCCACTGGCCCTGTCTGAAACGAAGGTAGCGTAATCCGCCACGACCACGACATCATTTCCTTGTAGATCATGTCGATATGCCAGAATACGATTCGTGATCCCCTCTGATAGGTAATCTTCCTGGGGGTCATTGATGGGAAAACGGTGTTCCCGCCCTGCCAGGATAAGCGTCTCGGTGATATATTGTGCCGGGATAAAGATGGCTGCGTCCGCCTCCCCAGGGGTATATTTCCTCAACAACGCAACCGAATCCGAAACTATCGGGGGGGGGCTTCCACCAATATACGAATCTCTTAGCCTCGCCCATCGGCGATCCAAATCCAGACTACGGCCTATGACAATGGAATGCAGGTTTCTTAGAACAATCCTGTAACCGGTATGGTGTTGCTGGTATTTGATTAGAAATGATGGAAGAGTAGTCGAGATGATCAACGCGGCCGCAGAATAGAAAGCAAGCTTGATTACGCGACGGAAAGACGCTGGGAGGGCCCTTTGGGAGTTCAATTGGGCGAACCAATACCCGGCAATTATCACTGCAGGTGATGAGATATGGTACAGATTGTTCGGATGAGAACGGCCCAAGAAATACGTATACTGGGCAATTCCAAAAAGGGTCAATCCAAAGATCAATTCGCTCTCCTCAGACTCCGCGAGGCTCTTCAAGAAGAGATAGCGGAACACAAACACCATCAACGAAACAAAGTAGATCGCGGTGGGGAAAATCCATGGGCTCCAAGGCTCAATCGGAACCGCAGTAAGCCCCCTCACAGAATACGATTTGACGAAATCAAAGTAGATCCCCCAATTCGGCCATGCCTGGGCTCGGGCATACGTGCCCAATGCCAACAGGGCATGAAATGTGGCTATTGTGGCGAATAGCCATGACAGTCGGCGAATGAAAATGGCCAAGATCTCTCGAAAACCAGCGAACCCTCCCAGACTCTCATAGAGGCAGATGCCCAAATATGAGAAACCCACATATACAAACGTTTCAAAGCTCCACAAGGAAGCGATCCCAACCAGGAGGTACTCAACAATCAGGCCAGCGCGGCGCAGACGCGGGAACCGGCGACGAAGGAAGACTGCGGCCAAGACTAGATACGCCAGGCCGAACCGGAGTGGTCCAGTGGAGGGATATGCCTGAACAATTCCCAGACTCCCAAAGACACCAAGCAGCAGCGTCAGAACCAGAAGCAAGATAGCATAGAAGCGATCCTTCATCAGGACAATCAGGAGCAGATAGATAGCGGAGAACTGGATCGTCATCAGAACTGCGATCGCTAGCGAAAGCCCCTGGTAGGTCAAGGGCAGCAGTCCAGTCCTGACCAAGAAAGCCAAGGAGTAGATCACCAAAACACCGTACAGGGAAAAGGCGTCGACCAGCATGGTGCCACCGTGCAGAAGGCGATTGACAGGTCCCAGATAGAAATCTTGGTGGCCTTGCTCAATTGAAAAGGTGGGATCGAAACAGGCGCAAGCGATCAAGAAGATCACGACAACATCAATGGCCAAGAGAAGAAATCGGTTTTGCACCGGCAAGTTCGGTCGTTTGATGATTAGGGCGGCGAAGCCTACATGTATCGAAAGGCCCAACAAATAGAGCGGTGTGTCATACTGACCTGAGAAGTAGGGAAAAAGACCAACAAAGTTCAGAATGCCGACACTCCCGACAGCTAGTGGCACCCAAATGGACACCGGCCCGATGGTTTTCGAAGCCTTTAGTGCCAGGAATGCTATGAAGTTGATCAACGGGATTAGAACAATTGCGCTATGGGTCAGAAAGGGAATCAGCGAAACGGATTTCGTAGACTGCCAGTACAGATTCAGCCCCGAGGCCAGGCATTCAAACAGCAGAGCATTGACAAGCAACAGAATGGAGGGGGCATTTGGGATCCTCGCGAGATGCTTCCGGCAAGCCCAGACAAGCAATGGCACCGATAGGACCGCGCCAACAGGCGCCAGCGTCCAGCCCAGAACATAAATCTGTGTCTCTTCATGCTCAGTAGTACCCCCCGGCAAATAGGCCGATATCAGCGCCAGAAGAACATAGGCGCCGACTGCCAGAGAAAGAAAGAACAGCTCGATCCAGTCGTCGTGGCGAAGATCCGGTGCCATCGCCCGCGACAGTCTCTGCTTCAAACTGGTGAATCCAATCGACTTCATAGAGCTGCATCAATCTCAAGGAGGGCTTGCTGGTATTCTGCTGCAGATAGGGGCCAGTAATGCCACTCTAGCTGATTCTCCATGAAAGAAACGCCTTTTCCGAAAGTTGTGTGTACGATCAGGACATGGGGAGGACCGGAAGTAGTATCAAGATCGGCAATTGCCATGGCCAGTTCAGCTGCATCATGGCCATGCACGTCATGAACGTCCCAACCAAATGCCCGCCAACGATCAGCCAGAGGGGATAAGTTCAGTACGTCCTGCTTGTATCCGAGGGCCCGTTGTCCATTCAAGTCAACGAGCGTTATGAGATTGGCAAGTTGGTGATGAGGGGGAAACATGATTGCTACCCATATGGTGCCTTCATTGCATTCCCCATCGCTTATGAGGACAAACACTCTGCGAGAAGACTTTCGCATGCGTGCCGCCAACGCAGCACCGACACCGTAGCTTACGGCCTTGACCCAATGACCCAGTACTGAAATCAATGCCGCGTACCCGATGTTCGGGATGCACCCCAAGATATGTTGCGTCCGAACAAAAGGTATCCAACTCCTCCGCGGATGCCCAGCCTCTTCCTTGGAGTGAGGCACGAAGCGCCAGCGCAGCGTGGCCTTTCGATAGGATGAAAGGGTCTCTATCCGAGTCATAGGGCGAAACGATCTCAAGAATGGAGGAATACAAAGCATCAAGAATATCAGCAATAGAAAGGGCCGAGCCAATGTGCCAGACGTGCGTCCGGTACGACTGGTCCAGGGTAATCTTCCTTATTTCAAGTGAGTTGGCGGTCTGACGCATAGCTGGCCTGCCGTGCCAGCATCAGGCTGAAAGGGTTTGTGATTGTCGGAAGAGGAAGTGCGCAAGGTGCACTGACTTGTCAAACTTTGAGTGTAACACGGGCAGGCAGATCATGCCGTGCGCCTGTGTGCGCGCAGGTGATCCAACGCCTAATCCAGAGAACAGTGATCGTAGAAGGAATTGTATTGGAAGAGACTGGAGCAAGCACCCCAATTGGTACTCGAGCGCAGTCAGACCTCTTCGCACTTGACGGCGCAACAAACCGGTCGGGCGAGCATGTTCGCCCTAGCGTCTTCCAGCCATTCGAGCAAGTCTGCACATGTCCGAGAAACAGGTTGAAGAAGCCGGGTTATCTACAATGCCGAAACCATGGCCCCAGACTAGGCCAAACGGGTTAGCTCCAACAGACTCTGCCGCCTGCCCTGCCCGGCAGCCGGCCTCACGGGCCAGCGCCGCGGGCAGGTGTTGCGCCATCCACTCCTCGGCCCCGTCAGTCCGTGAAGTGACCCACCGAGGTTCAACTCCGCCGTGAAAAATTGCGTCGAGGATAGTGATGATTGAATTCCCAATGCCACATGATCTTGGCTTGCGGGGCGAAGCACTGACAACCTCCACATAGGCGTGCTCCGCATAGATGTTCATGCTGTGTCAAGGCATCGGTCTGGCGCCGACCTCAAACACGGGATGGGCTCATCGGCGGTCTCCTCCAAGAGGCGGATGCCCAATGCGCCGGCCGTACGAGCGACTTACGCGGACGACCATTCCCCTTAGCAGAATACCTCGGCAATATCCCATGGCAAGTTCCAGCGATCTTCGAACCACGCTGCGAGCATGGGCCCGGTCCATTCGACCTCGGATCATTGAGCTAGGTAGCATAAGCCAACACGGGAGGCTTGCTGCTATAATGCGTGGCAGTTCCACATCTCTACCTGCTGCCGCCTTCGTGGCGCGCCACGTGTAGTCTCCGGCTCCCCGCTTCCAGTGACGTTGCCGTCGCACCCTATTGGCGGGCGCCAGAGCAGCCTTCTTCGCAGTTTGCCGAAAATCCCGATAGTATGCCAGCACTCGGGCACATCACTACAGGATCCCTCCGCATCTGCGGGCGTGGATAGCCGCGCGAAATTCCCCATGACAAACATACTTCCTCGCCTGGCTTCTTCTTTCCGGAGCGAACTCAGCTCGCACTTCAGGCTATTGTCAATTGATCAACAAGGCATTCGTGCTTACTTCTGGTCGCCCCATCGCATGACATTGATTCTGCTCTTCACCATTCTCTTTATTCCTCATGCGTTTGTCGTCGTGAGAGACATAAATCTTGTGACCGCTTACGAGGTGGATCCGGGTTCCATCATCGATTCCATACTGAAGCTGTATCCGAACCACTACAACATGGAAATGGCATACCATTCACGGTTCTATGGGTGGACCTATTTTGCGCTGAATTTTCTCCTGCTGATGCCGGTCTACCTTCTTAGAGCGTTGAAGATACTTGGAGACGACTACTATGTGTTTGTGATGATTCGCCTCATCTTTTTTACGATTGGATTGGCCTCCACACTAGCTTTCTTTGAAGTGGCGAAGCGCACCCTAAAGCACGACTTTCTATCGCTGCTCGCCGCAATTCTCTATATCGCCTGTCCCGCAGTTTTCATGTATTTCTATTTTCTGCATCCAGAAACGACAGGCTTGCTCTTCCTATTCCTAGGCATTCTTTGCTTTCTGCGGTTCGACGAGGAAAAAGCGGACGATCGCCGCTGGTACACGGTGGGGCTGATTTCTCTTGTCCTCTCAGGGCTATCCAAGCAAATTTTCGTTCTTACAGCGCTCCCAGTGCTCTTCTTGTATGTCCACTCTCATTGCCGTCATCATGAGACAGCAGTGCTTGGCTCCCTGGTCTCGAGGGGGTTCATGAAAGTCCTGTCGTTGTCCATCGTTCTCTCGATCTTGATCTTCTTTGCAATTGACCCCTTTGCCTTTTTTCACTGGCAGCTTTTCATCAAGGATCAATTGACGGTGTCCAAGTCCGGCTTCGACCCAAGCGTTTCGATCCAACAGGCAATCTGGGCATGGATAGGGATAATCAAAGCACTTCCCATCCTGCTGGTTTCCCTCGCATCATTTCCTGTGGCACTGCTCGGGGCAGCAATTCTCTTGCGTAGTCAAACGACGGGGAGGATGCTCTATGTGGTGAATGCTATCAGCGCATTCTTGATTATGGCAGTAGTCATGGCTACTCCACACATGATCAGACCGGAATATCTCGCACCGATCTACCCCTTCTTCGTTCTAAACGTCCTGAGTATTCCCATCTATATTGTTAGAAGATGGAATGCGCAGGTCGTCAAGTTGCCGATCTGGTTGTCCTTGACGTATTTTTTGTTCCTTGTTCTTCTGCACGATTCTTCTATTTCCATTCCTATGGGATACGCGCGACTCAACTACCAGAACAGCCTCATCTACGAGGTCTACAACTATGTTGAAGACAACATTCCAACCGGATCGAGGATCGCACACGATCGATTTGTCGCCATCCCCTCCGATAAGGGCATCACGGGATGCCACTTTTGGCAGGGATGCGGAACAGACTATATCGAGGAATTTCGGCCGGATTATGTTATGTTTGTTGAGAATTGGACTTTCAATGGCTCGGTGTTGCCAGAAACCGCGCGCCTAGAGGAATATGTTAATGATCATCGTTTTGAGCTGGAGGATACGATCCAAGGCAACAGTACGGACATTGGCGGGGGGAATTACTCGGTGAGTATCTGGAAGAAACCCGGGCACTAGCACTTGCACAGCGTCGTCCGGCACGCAGCTGCCAGACAAGGCAAGAAGGTATTCACATAGGATTGTCTGGGTGCATGTTGATGCAAGCATGTACCAACCGGATTCCTTGAGGCGGCGGTAGGCAGCATCCAACTCGGCTTGCGGTTGCCTGTATGGGGCGGCGAAATCAAGAAATGGCACTTTCATTTCTTCTGCTCTCGAAGGGCGCGTAGAAATTCGTCATACTCTCGAAAATAGTCACTTTCGTCATAGAAATCGGACACAATGGAAAGACACACGGCTCCAGAAGAGAAGTTGTCAATTACACGCCAAGTCAGGGGATGGATGTAGAGTCCGTAGAACGACCGGTTGAGCTGATATGCGATTTTCTCTGTACCGTCATCCAGCAGAACCTGGAAGCTGCCCGCGATGGCGATCAGAAACTGCTTTAGATTCCTGTGGGCATGCCCAGCCCGGGTTGCCCCCCCGGGGACATCGTACAGATAATAGACCCTCTTGATTTGAAAGGGAATGTGGCGCTCGCCTTCGACGAACGTCAAGTTCCCTCGCGGGTCGTGAATCTTCGGTAACTCGATCAGACGGCAATCAGCAATTGACATGGGCGATTTCCCCTCCGTTGTTGTGACGTTGGGCGCTCACAGTCTTCGTTCTGCCGTGACTGCTTGCGGGATTACCAAGGCAGTTCACCAAGGCGAAGATCATCCGGTACGCTAGTTCCTGCCCCAATGCCCGCCTTTGTTGATCTATTGTGGTTCCCGTGAACTCCTCACCATGAAGCCTTGATCTGAATATTCGTCGTAGGCAAGTGGGAGGTTGACAGGATCTATGAACACGCCATCCGCAGTGGTAGTTCGATCCCTTGGTTGAATGCCCCTTCCCACAGAGACATGGTGGCAAACACTAGCATTGGATTCTCCAAGAACATAGTGCGCCAGGTTACACTCTCGGCCTATTTGTGCACTGGGAAAGAGGCGGGACCGAGCAGAAACAACGTCCCTTGGACTGCATCTTGGGTTTGATGACTGTCAACGGACGAAAGACATGTCTCGTCCTTCTGCGCCAAGTCAATCTGTCTGATTCGATTCTTTGACCCACTGCTCGACAACATCTGGCGGGAATCCTCTGTGAAAATGGCTTCTCCAAGGGTACGCAGGGTTTCCAGAGCCATCCACGAGTTGGAGTTGCTTTATTTCGCAAATGATTCTGGCAGGCGAACCTCCGACAACCATCTCTTCTGGTACATCTTTGTTTACCAGGCTGTGTGCTCCAACCAAACTGCCCTGCCCGATAGTAATGCCTGGCAGGATAACAGACATTGTTGCAATTACAGCATAATTTCCAACGGTAACGCCAACAAAGTAATTGCTGGGAGGCCGCGGATCGTTAGTTAGAACCACGTAAGGATAGATCCAAACAAAACTCCCGATTCTTGATAGCTTTCCGATGTGAACACTGCTATGCGTTCTTACATAATCGCCAATTTCACAATCTCCTTGAAGGTCCGATAGTGTTCCGATTTGCAGATTCTTCCCGGCTCTGGTGAATTCCCTCACTGTAACGCGATGGCCGGTGACAAGATTATCACCAAGAACAGAACCTTGATAGAACACGCTGTGTGAGCGAATAAGCGCATTTCTTCCCACAATCAGAGGTTCATGTTTTGCCAGTTCAGTAGGATAACCTATTTCGCAGTGGCCCTCAATGACGGAGTTGGCGCCCACGACCACATCATCATGGACAATCGAGAACGCTCCGACAGACACGTTCTCGCCAAGTTTTGCCTTCTTGCTTACTATTGCGGTTGGGTGAATCATGGCCTATCTACCTTCTCCTTGGAAGACTGTCATCAACTGCAGGAGATGAACGATCGGATACCCGTCAAGCACGTGTCGCTCAACCGGGGCAATCGGAAATATCGAATCTGCTAGAAGGTCACCCATACCTTTCGGAACCTACCCCATCGCTTCCACGATATCTCCAATGCTCTTGAAGGATTCAATCTGACCGACGGTCAGCCACTTTCCGAATCGACCATCAAATAAGACGGTCAAAGGCAATTTAGCTAGGGAATCCCAGTTTCATAGGGAATCAACTGCTGTATCAAGAGTCAGACGGTCTCCTTTCACATCCAAAGTCTCAGCCAACACGG
>Ga0315288_10000570_pt1 | contig 46483 bp, 26 predicted proteins | sample YL17G11_20_MG_FD_203454 | JGI IMG/M metagenome (GOLD analysis project Ga0315288, IMG submission 203454) | Sediment microbial communities from Yellowstone Lake, YNP, Wyoming, USA - YL17G11_20 | ecosystem: Environmental > Aquatic > Freshwater > Lake > Sediment | place: USA: Wyoming | collected... | reverse complement strand
TCACGCAAGTTCCTGTGGCCCCCTTGTGACGGGTAGAACGGAGCTAGGCCCCGCAGTCGTCGCTGGCGCGGATGCTGACCGCTCGGAACGGGTTTTCCGGCGCGAGACACGGTTGCCCCGGCGCCGCGCAGACCGTCTCTGTGGAAGGAGTGCATCAGTGGCACAGCATTCGTCCGGGCGCATCAACCGTGTCGTTGAGGACATCCGGAGTATCGACCTACACGACGTGCCCTCCGGGTCGCTCAACAGGATGCTCCTCGAAGCAGTGGCCATCCGCGACGAGCGGGCGGCCGCACTCCAGAGGCTGGTCGACGACGTGGCCCGGGCGCGGGCGGCCGGTGAGTGGCACCGGATGATGCTCCTGCGTGACGAGGTCCTCTCGCTGCACGAGGACTACCGCGAAGCCGAGAAGCACGTCAAGCGGCTGCACGATGCCTTCCATGGCCGTCTGCTGGAGGAACGAGTCTTACAGAGACTCGGCAACCAGCGGAATGTCCTCTTGGTCGAATACGGCATCCTCGTCCTGACCATCCTCGTGCTGGCCCTACTCGCCGTAGAGACGTTCTACGTCCTGTCCGACTCGGCCAGAGGCGCGTTCGCGATGATCGACACTGCCGTGTGCGTGCTCTTCCTTGTCGAGTTCTTCTGGCGCATGAGACAGGCGGAGAACCACATGTGGTATCTGGAGCGGTATTGGATCGATTTCCTGGCGTCACTCCCTGTGAGTGGGCTATTCCAGATAGCTCGTGTTGAGCGTGCGGCACGAGGCGCCCGAGCGTGGTTCCGGCTGATACGAGTGCTTCGGCTGGCAAGAGTCCTCCGCGGGGCGCGAGCCGTACCGTTCCTGTCGAGAGGATTCGACCAGATCGCGGCTGCTTTGAGGGTGGACGCGTTCCGTCGTCCCCTGCTGCTGACGCTGCTCCTCCTCGTGATCGGAGCGATGGCGATCTCGAAGTACGAGGGGCCAAGCGACCCAAACGTCGCCGGCCTTTGGCAAGGCACATGGTGGAGTTTCACCACGGTGATCACCGGCGGTTTCGGCGACATCCACAACCCGGAAAGCACGATGGGGCGGCTACTCACTGCGGCACTGGTGATACTCGGCATCGTGCTAACCGGGGCGCTGACTGCCGGTCTGGCGAAAGTCCTCCTGGGAGAGGAGACGGATCGGCTCCAGCGGCAATACGCGAGGTTGGAAGCGCGATTGCAGGAGATGACGCACCGGATCGGCGAACGGCACCCCTAGGCCCTAGCCCGCTAGGGTCCGCGCAGCCTTCGCCGCCCTGGCTCTACCCCAAACCAGGTATCACAGTCGCAATCGGTCTCGCGGGGTCGAACTCCTCCAGCCGCGGCAGGTAGGGGTGCTGGCGGCCGGAGGTCAGCTCCTCGACGCGAGGGATCACGTAGTCCCGGAGCTCTGCAAGGCTCACCTGCTCGTCCTTCGGGTAGGTGTCCGCCTCGCCGCTGAAGCCTTCGAGCAGCGCCTTCGTGAAGGCGCCATGGCCCCAGTCCTCGCGCTCGATGGATGCTTCGTCGCCACGGCTCGCCGTGAACACGACAACACCCGCCTTCCGGTTCAGCCGGTCGATCAAGGTGTTCACCGATTCCTGCCCCGTGATCGAGCCCGAGTGGCACGTGTCTGCGAAGACCATCACCAGCTTCGCCCGAATGGCCTTCAGTGCGGCGACGAAGTCATCCCACGGCAAGGCCGTGTTGTCGAGGTCCGCCACGTCGCTGTCGTGCAGGAGCATGCAGTAGTTCCCGGCCGCGTCAACGGTCCCATGGCCCGCGAGGAAGATCGCGACGATATCGTCCTCCGTCACGCTGGCCTTCATCTCTTCCAGCGCGAACCGCACGTTCGAGGCCGTCGCGTTCTCGTTGAGCAACACCTTCCGCGCCGCCCCTTCTCCCGCAACCTGCGCGAGCGATTCGGCGTCCTTGTCGGCGTACTTCAGGTTGTTCCACTCCTCGTTGCGGTAGGCGCTGACGCCGACGGAGAGCGCATGGAGCACCGTTGCCGGAGGCGGCGCGCCGGCTCGCGTGAACGTCACCTCCGCCGGCATGCTCTCTAGGCCGTCCTCGTCGTGGACGATCGCCTGGAGCCTGGTACGGCGTTGGTACTGCGACAGAGGCAACTCGAACGTGTAGACTCCGTGGTTCTCCTCGATCTGCTCCCACTTCGCCGTCGCCGCGAGTCCATCTGGGATCGGCCTCCCATCGATCAGCAGGTCCACGCGTGTGAGTGGGCGCACCCCTGCCACCTCGACCTCGACTGCCGCGGTCTCCCCCTCAACAGCCGCGTCGTATCCAGGCTTGAGGAACACGGCCGTCGGGGGGAGGTCCGCTCCGGAGAGCCCGCGCTCAGCCGAGATGTCTTCCCCCGCCAGAGCACGCCGGACAATGTCAGGACGTCGGTACTTCGCGGCGAACTGATCGAAGGGGTACACACTCTCACCCAGACGCCAGGCGAGGAACCGGCCCGCACCAGGCGAGCAGTCGACATAGCCCTGGGGGGTTACGGTGGCCCACTCGCCCGCTGGGAGATCGCCCAGCGTAGCCAGCAGCCGTCCCTCCTTCCCGGAGCGAACTGGCGCCAGGTCCCAGAGCGTCGTGAGCCCGTCGCTGTAGCCCAGAGTTAGTAGGTTGCCATCCAGGCTGAACTCGGCCGAGTCCAGGCTAGCCGCTGGCCTCCCCTCCACACGCCCGACGACCTCTCCGGTCTTGAGTCCGACCACAGACGCCTCCCCGAAGCCGATGAGGCTACGGCCGATCCCCTTCTCTTCCCATCGCGCCTCGCCCGTGACAACCCAGTCGCCCGCGGGTGATGCAGCAAGCATGTGGCGGTCGTTCAGATACCATAGGCGTGTGCACTCACCCACCTCCGTGTCGCACAAGACGAGACTCCGGTCTACGTTGGCCAGGACGGTCTTGCCGTCCGCTAGGAACCGTGCGTCGTACACGACGGACCTCTTCTCCTGGCTGATCGGGATGATCTGAGTGACGGTGGCGGTCGGTGCGTCCAACACCGCGGCCATCATGCCGGACGATGGCTTGCTGGCGTGGTCGTCGAGGTCGCCCGGCACGACAGGGCAGAAGAACACCAGCTTGCGCGCGTCCGGACTGAACACCGGGTCGAGCCAACTCCCCAGTGGCACTTCGTCCCCGGAAGGAGTGCGTAGCCTGCCCGCCTCGGCGAGTTGCTGATCGCTGACTACGGCGAAGGCGCCGTCCGGGCCCCAGCTCTGGATCGCGAAGCCGCGGAAAGCCGTGCCGTAGATGTCCGGGACCTCTCCGGCGACCAGGACTGTCCCATCGTCTTGGAGTCCCAGCGTGCCCCGCGATACGAAGATCCATGCTTGCCGGTTCCTGTTGACATCGGCGTCGGTCTGCGAGGGCACGAACCCCTGTTTCCGCTCCGTGGGTCCGCCGGTGGGATACACATGGAGCCCGTCCGGCCCGATCCAGGCGGAGAGGAAGCTGCTGTGGCGCGAGTGCTTCAACGACGCGAACGGTGGCAGCCCCCTCGCCGTACCGTCTGCCCGGATGGTCCTGGATGCCACCACGGTATCACCGCGCAGGGAGAGCAATACGGAGTTCCCGTCGCCGGGGAAGAGGCAGCTGGGCCGTAATCGCGTCGGCGCGATCGGCACGAGCAACCGCCCGATGGCCAGATCCCAGACCCCTGACTGCGATGCCAGCAGGGCTCCATCCGCGCTGAACGCGACGCCGCATTGCTCCTCGTTGGGCATGGGAAGAGCGAGGCTTTCCCCGCTCGCCAGGTTGAGTAGGCGGTAGGCCGCCTTGATGACCGGCCCTTCGTTGCTGTTGGCGATTGATGTGTCCTCTAGCACAACGCGCTCACTACTGCAGGCCACGACATACCCCCGGTCAGCCAGTGGCTGGTCCACGCTCAGTGACCAGTCAGCCGTCCGCCACTGCCTGAGTCGGAACGTCACGTTGCCACGATTCACGACCACATCGCTCTGGCACGCCCACTCACCATCCGCGCTGAAGCACACCGGGCCGGTGCCGACGCCCATCGCGGTGAGCGCCTGCCCTGTTGCACGTTCGGCCAGCCCCAGCGGACGGGGGGTTGTGCCGGCTTCGGAGCCAAACGCGACTGACAGCCCGCCGTCAGGGCGGAACGTCGCGTCCCCGCGCGTCGCCGCTCCGTCATCGCTGGCGAACTCCGTCGCGAGACGCCCGGACCTGGCCTCCCATAGCCGCACTGTGAGCGGCGGGCCCGCAAGGGCGATCAGCGTGCCATCGGGGCTGAACGCCGGCTTCGCGCCCCGCCAGTCGTCCCCGCCGACCAGAGGCGTGGTCCATAGGGCACCAACTTTGGGCGCGCGCGTGTCCCAGACCGACACCTCGGTACCGGTCGCGACAGCCACCAAGCCGCCATCGGGCGAGACGGCAACGGCTCCCCCGCCAGCGGCCGTCCAGCGCGCCAACCGGCCTGCCAGGTCCCACGCTATGACCTCGCTCTCGGAGCACGTCACCAAAGTGCGTCCATCGCGACTGAAGGCCATGCTTCTCGGCGTCGAGCTGTGCGCCGGGACCGGGAGCGTCACTAGTTCGGGCGTTGCGTCGGGTTCCACTGCCGGCAGCACCAGCCTCGTCTGGCGCTCAGCGCCCACTGGTGTGCCCTCTTGGCCCACACAGGCGGCACAAAGCACCAGCGCAGCCACCAACTGCAACCATGCGCACCTCATGGCCGACCACCTCGCTCATCTGAGATCGGACAGTACGTTCGCGATCGGCCGCGCGGGGTCGAACTCCTCCAGCCGCGGGAGGTACGGGTGCTGACGGCCGGAGGTCAGCTCCTTGACCCGCTGAATCACGTAGTCTCGAAGCTCGGCGAGGCTTACTTGCTTGTCCTTCGGGTAGGTGTCCGCCTCGCCACTGAAGCCTTCGAGAAGCGCCTTCGTGAAGGCACCGTGGCCCCAGTCCTCGCGCTCGATCGATGCTTCATCGCCACGGCTGGCTGTGAACACCACAACGCCTGCCTTCCGGTTGAGGCGGTCGATCAACGTGTTCACTGACTCCTGCCCCGTGATCGAGCCCGAGTGGCACGTATCCGCGAAAACCATCACCAGCTTCGCCCGGATGCTCTTCAGCGCGCTCACGAAGTCGTCCCACGGCAGCGCACTGTTCTCAATGTCCGTCACGTCGCTGTCATGGAGGAGCATGTAGTAGTTCCCCGCGGCATCCACTGCCCCATGTCCGGCGAGGAAGATGGCCACCACGTCGTCCTCCGTCACGCTTGCCTTCATCTCCTCCAGCGCGAACCGGACGTTCGACGCCGTCGCGTTCTCGTTGAGGAGCACCTTCCGCGCCGCCCCCTCGCCGGCGACCTTCGCGAACGACTCGGCGTCCTTGTCGGCGTACTTCAGGTTGTTCCACTCCTCGTTCCGGTAGACACTGACACCGACCGAGAGCGCGTGGAGCACCGTTGCGGGAGGCGGTGCCCCGGCTCGGGTGAACGTGACCTCGGCGGGCATGCTCTGCAGGCCTTCCTCGTCGTGGACGACCGCCTGGAGCCGGGTGCGACGCTGGTACTGCGACAACGCCAGTTCGAAGGTGTAGACCCCGTGGTTCTCCCCAATCTGCTCCCACTTCGCCGTTGCCGCCAGTTCATCAGGGATCGGTCGTCCGTCGATGAGCAGGTCCACGCGCGCGAGCGGCCTTACTCCCGCCACCTCGACCTCGACTGTGACGGCTTCACCCTCGATAGTCGCGTCGTACCCAGGTCTGAGGAATGCCGCTGTCGGCGGGACGTCCGCCCCGGAGAGGCTCCGCTCGGCGGAGATGTCCTCCCCCGCGAGCGCCCTCCGGACCAGGTCAGGACGCCGGTACTTAGCCGCGAACTGCTCGAATGGGTAGAGGCTCTCCCCCAGGCGCCAGGCCAGGACCCGGGTCCCACCAGGTGAGCAGTCAACGTAGCCTTGCGGCGTCACTGTGGCCCACTCCCCGTTCGGCCAGTCCAGAAGGGTGCCCAGGAGCTGGGCGTCGCCCTCGGAACGAAGTGGGGCCAAGTCCCAGAGCGTCGTGAGCCCGTCGCTGTAGGTGAGCGTCAGTCGGTCGCCGTCGGAGCGGAAGTCAGCGGAGACCACTAGGGCATCCCGACGTGGTGGAACCATGCCCGCCAGTCGGCCGCTCTGGCGATCGTGGACGCCGGCCCAGCCGCCGACAAGGGGGTCGGGGTGGACTTCCCTGGTGGCGATCCAGCTTCCGTCCGGCGACGCCGCCAGGAGGCCAAGATCAACCGAGGCACGAGCGATCTCGCCTTGCAGGGGCCACCCGAACGTGCGTCGGCCGGTCTCCGAGTCGAATGTGGCTACTCCACGTCTGGTGTGCGCTTGGGGGTGGAGGGCTGGGTCGTACGAGCCATCGGCATCCACGACGACGGTCTTCCCGTCCGCCAGGAAGTACCCAAAGCGCCGGGCGTCAAGGGGGTCGGGAGGTGACTGGCCAACAGGGAACGTAGCGGTCACCGTGGCCGTGGGCAGATCCAGGACGGCGGCCATCAGGGGTCGCCCGGTCCGGGGGTTGCCCACGTCAGCCACGTAGAAGAACAGAAGCTTGCGGGCATCCGGACTGAAGGCGGGGGAGACCCAGTCGCCGTCGCGGGGAACCACGTCACCCGACGGCGAGTGCAGGCGGCCGGCCTCCGCGAGTTGCCCGCGAGTGATGGTGACGACGGTTGCATCCGGCGCATAGGCGGTGATCGTGAAGTCGCCCTGGGCGGAATGGCCGGCGACCAGTACCGTCCCATCATCCTGCAGCCCGACCGCGGGTGCAGGGCGGAGCGGATCTGTGCGCGCGTCGAGGGTCGTCAGCCGCTCCGCCGAGCCGTCTGCCTCCCGGGGAACGAACCCGCTCCTCCGCCCCTCCGGTCGCCCGGTCGGTACCACATGGAGGCCGTCCGGCCCGAGCCACGCGCAAACGAAGCTGTCATGGTAGACATGCTGCATGGAGGAGAGCGAGAGGGGGGGCTCGCGGAGGCTCTCGCCGCCCACGGGCCTCGATGCTACGGTGCCACCCGGCCATAGACAACTGACCACGGACCGCTCGTCGGCCACGAAGAAACAGGCGCGCTCCGCGTCCTCGGGTCGCAACGGTAGGACTGGCACCGTTAGCAGCGTCCGCCCCGTCTCGACATCGAGGACACTGGGCGTCGCCAGCAGAGTAGCGTCAGGGCTGAAAGCCGCGCAGGGAGAGTAGAACGTTCGGCTCGCGCCGGTCTGCAGGTCCACGAGGTAGGTGCAGAGATTCGCCGATGGCAGCCGGACCTGCAGCACGGCGTGCCGGTCGCTGCCAGCCAGCACCTCTCCCCAGTCGAACTGCTTCTGGAGCAGCACGGATCCATCGCGCGTGCTCCGCAAGCGGCAGAAAGGAACATCGTTCAGCAATGCGTCGTGGAGGGTGCCGCTCTCGATCAGGTACTGGCCGTCAACGCTGAAGCAGGCGTGATCGCACTTTATGCCGATAGCAGCGAGAGTCTCGCCGGCGGAGCGCCCTACCAGTGGGAATGCCCTCACGTCAACCGGCTCGGACACGTGGAGCGCGGCCGCCAACACGCCATCCGGTCGGAAGGCGACACACTCCAGCGCCGAGGACCCCATCGGCGTGTCCGTAGTCAGACTGGCGACGAGGCGCCCCGTTCTGGCCTCCCACACGTCCACGCCCGCCAGCCGGGGTGAGCCCTCGCCAGATTCGGTGCGGTACTCGGCCGGGAGGGCAACGAGCCTTCCGTCCGGGCTGAATGCCGCGCATGCGCCGTCCGATGCGACGTTCCCAACACCCCATTCGGCGACCATGCGGGACTCACGCGTATCCCACACAGACAGACGGAACCCGGCGGCAATCGCCGCAAGCCTGCCGTCGGGCGACAACGCCACTGTGGCCGCCAACGACTCTGGGTAAGGTATAGCACATCGCGCTAGACGGCCAGCCAGGTCCCACACAAGGGCTTCCCGCCGGGAGCACGTCGCCAGAGTACGACCATCGCGGCTGAAGGCGACGCTGTCTGGTGGGTACCTGTGCACGGCTGCCGGCAGCACCGCGAGCTCGGGGATGGCGCCGGGCTGAGCCTGGGGCAGCACGAGCTTCGTCTGACGTTGGACGCCAACTGCGGTCTCGTCCTGTGCGACGCACGCGATGGCGCTCACCAGCGCGAGTACGGTAGCGTACAGCCACCACGATCGTGCCATTGCCGACCACCTCGCTCACTTGAGATCGGGCAGAACGTTCGCGATCGAGCGGGCTGGGTCGAACTCCTGGAGCCGCGGCAGGTAGGGGTGCTGGCGGCCGGAGGTCAGCTCCTCAACGCGAGGGATCACGTAGTCCCTCAGTTCCGCCAGGCTGACCTGCTTGTCTTTCGGGTACGTGTCCGCCTCGCCACTGAAGCCCTCCAGCAGCGCCTTCGTGAAGGCTCCGTGGCCCCAGTCCTCGCGCTCGATCGAGGCTTCGTCGCCCCGGCTGGCCGTGAACACGATGACGCCCGCCTTCCGGTTCAACCGGTCGATCAGCGTGTTCACCGACTCCTGACCGGTGATCGAGCCCGAGTGGCACGTGTCCGCGAACACCATCACCAGCTTCGCCCGAATGCTCTTGAGCGCGCTCACGAAGTCGTCCCAGGGGAGTGCCGTGTTCTCAAGATCCGCCACATCGCTGTCATGAAGGAGCATGTAGTAGTTCCCCGCGGCATCCACCGCCCCATGTCCGGCGAGGAATATCGCGACGATGTCGTCCTCGGTCACGCTCGCCTTCATCTCCTCCAGCGCGAACCGCACGTTGGATGCCGTCGCATTCTCGTTGAGGAACACATGCTGTTGGGTGCCCTCCCCCGCGACCTTCACGAATGCCTCTGCGTCCTTGTCCGCGTACCTCAGGTTGTTCCATTCCTCGTTCCGGTAGGCGCTGACGCCGACGGAGAGCGCATGGAGCACTGTCGCCGGCGGCGGCGCGCCGGCGCGCGTGAAAGTGACCTCCGCGGGCATGCTCTGCAGGCCTTCCTCGTCGTGGACGATCGCCTGAAGCCGGGTGCGACGCTGGTACTGCGACAACGGCAGTTCGAAGGTGTAGACCCCGTGGCTCTCGCCAATCTGCTCCCACTTCGCCGTTGCCGCCAGTTCATCAGGGATCGGGCGTCCGTCGATGAGCAGGTCCACGCGCGCGAGCGGCCGCACTCCCGCCACCTCAACCTCGACCTTCGCGGTCTCGCCCTCGATAGTCGCGTCGTACTCAGGTGCGAGGAATGCCGCAGTTGGCGGAATGTCTGCGCCCGTCAACGCTCCCGCCGCCGATATGTCCTCGCCCGCTAAGGCCCGTCTTACCAGGTCGGGCCTGCGGTACTTCGCGGCAAACTGCTCAAAGGGGTACAGGTTCTCACCGAGGCCCCAGGCCAGGGACTCGACCGCGCCAGGCGAGCAGTCGACATATCCCAGCGGAGTCACCGTGGCCCACTCGCCATTCGGCCAGTCCACCAGGGTGCCCAGGAGCCGCGCCTCGGACCCGGCGCGCAACGGCGCCAGGTCCCATAGTGTCGTCAGACCGTCGCTGTAGGTTAGTGCCAGCAGGTTCCCATCGGAGCGGCAATCGGCCGAGACCAGGCCCACTTCATCCCTCAGCGGGGCCCTGCCCACGATGTCCCCACTCTCGAGCGCGTGCACGTACGCTCCGCTCGGTCGGTTTGCCATGTAGGGGGCCCTCGCTCCGCTCGAGCGGTCTGCCCTGTAGGCCGTGATGACCCAGCTACCCTCGGGTGAGACCTCGACCACCCCCAGCAATAGGTCCTCCGCGGCGAGACCGAACTCGTTGGCGACTCGGGCGTTCAGGAACGCCGGCCACCCTCCGATGACCTGGCCGGTGGTGGTATCCAGGACAATGACATCGCCGTAACTGTCCACACGTTTCCATTCGGCGACCACTCGGTAGTCAGGATGCCAGGTCTCCGGAACGAGAACGGCACTGTACGTGCGGACAACGAGGGTACGGCCATCGGCCAGGAAATACGCCTCGCCCCTGACTGCGCCAGGCAGCACGAAGGCGCCGGCGACCCTGGCCGTGGGCACATCGATCACGACGCCCAGGCGGACTTCCATTGCCATGGGCGCCCCATGGAAGAGCACGAGCTTCCGCGCGCCTGGGCCGAACCTGGGCCAAGCCCACAAGTCGTCCGCAGGAGCCTCGGGCTGCCCCATGCCAGGAGCGTCGTTGCTGAGGGGAGCCTCGGTCCCTGACTGCATTCGCAGACGGTCGCTCTGCCCCATTTGCTCGTCAGTCACGATGGTGACGGTCTTGTCCGGCGCGTATCTCGCGATCGTGAAGCCCCCATCGCGGGTCCAGCAAGCGAGCACGGTCCCGTCGTCCATCAGCCCAAGCCCGAAGCTGGTGCTGTTCCCTCCTGGGCGCCAGTGGGCCGACAACTCGGCGAAGCCGTCTTGGTCTGGCGTCACCAGCCCTGGTGTCCGTCCGTCGCCCTTCCCGATCGGGTAGACACGGAGGCCGTCAGGCCCTACCCACGCGGAGATGAAGCTGTCGTGGTAGACATACTGTAGGCTGTAGGCGGGCGGCAGCGGGCCTGGGATCCGATCTCCCCCGACGGGCCTCGACACCACGCCGCAGCCCCCTTTGGAATGGCTCACGAAATACCGTTCATCACCCACGAAGAGGCAGACGGGATGGGCAGGAACCTCGAACGTGGGCACGAGTGCACGTCCCGTCGCGACCTCGGTGATCCCGGCTCCAGCAGCGAGGAGCGATCCGTCAGGACTCAACGCGGCATAGGGATTCTGGTTGTGCGTGGGCAGCTCGACGCTCGTGCCGGTATCGAGATCGAGTAGGTATGTGCAGACCTCGCGCTGCTTCTCCAGTGGCCATGACGATGGAGGCACGCGCAAGACAACGTGCCGAGCGCTGCAGGCGAGCACGGTGCCGTGCTCGGCGAGCGCTACCTTCTTTGCCACCGACCAGTCGTCCGTGTTCCTGAGGTAACAGACGACGCGAGCCAGCCCATTCGCCTCCCTCGTCTCGCCTATGTGTGCCAGCCACCGCCCGTCGGCGCTGAAGCAGCCTCCCACCAAAGTATCAATAGCAGGGAACGTTCGCGCGGTGGGCTGCTCCACCAGGCCGAACGGTCCGACTGCCTCGGGGGAGACGGCGACGAAAGCGGCTGTCAGAACGCCGTCCGGCCGGAAGCCCACGGCCGCAAGTGGGGCGGTGTCCTCCAGACGACGTTCCCCGCCAGGGTACGCCTCCCGGTCCGAGGCAAACGTGGCCACGCGGCGTCCGGATCGGACTTCGTGTACTAACGCCACCTTCACAGGGGGGCGGCCGTCAATCGCCAACCCCCGAGCGTGGCCGACGAGAGTGCCGTCAGGGCTGAACGCCACGCCGTCGCCGCCTGCCAGGGGGACCTCACACTCCACCACCAGGCGCGACATCCGTGTGTCGAAGACGGCCAGACGGGCGGCATCGCTGGCTACGGCCACCATGCTACCGTCGGCAGACACGGCGCGCACACCTCCAAAGGGAAGCCTGGAGCGAACCCGCCTGGTTGCCAGATCCCACACGAGGGACTCCTCGTGCGTCCAGGTGACCAGTGTGCGCCCATCGCGACTGAAAAGCGCGCCGAGCCCGATGGTGCTGTGCACCGCCCTGGGCAGCACCACGAGCTCCGGCGTTGCCTCAGGCTGTGCCCTAGGGAGAACCAGCTTCGTCTGGCGTTCGGCGGCGCCTGGCGCGGTGTCTTGACCGAAGCAAGAGACACACAGCAACAGCGCAGCGATCAAGAGCGCCCAAGTGCATCGCACAGCCAACCACCTCGCTCACTTGAGGTCGGGCACCACAGTGGCTATCGCGCGTGCCGGATCGAACTCCTCGAGTCGCGGTAGGTATGGATGCTGGCGGCCGGAGGTCAGCTCCTCGACACGCTGGATCACGTAGTCCCGAAGCTCAGCGAGGCTGACCTGCTCGTCCTTGGGGTAGGTGTCCGCCTCGCCGCCGAAGCCCTCCAGCAACGCTTTGGTGAAAGCCCCGTGCCCCCAGTCCTCGCGCTCGATGGATGCCTCATCGCCGCGGCTGGCGGTGAACACGACAACACCCGCCTTGCGGTTCAGTCGGTCGATCAGCGTGTTGACCGACTCCTGGCCCGTGATGGAGCCCGAGTGGCAGGTGTCCGCAAACACCATCACCAGCTTCGCCCGGATGGTCTTGAGCGCGGCTACGAAGTCGTCCCAGGGCAGCGCGGTGTTCCCGAGGTCTGCCACGTCGCTGTCGTGCAGCAGCATGTAGTAGTTCCCCGCCGCGTCAACGGTACCGTGGCCCGCGAGGAAGATCGCGACCACGTCATCCTCCGTCACGGTTGCCTTCATCTCCTCCAGTGCGAACCGCACGTTCGATGCCGTCGCGTTCTCGTTGAGGAGCACCTTCCGCGCCGCCCCCTCGCCCGCGACCTTCGCGAACGCTTCGGCGTCCTTGTCGGCGTACTTCAGGTTGTTCCACTCCTGGTTCCGGTAGGTGCTGACACCGACGGAGAGCGCGTGCAGCACCGTCGCGGGAGGTGGAGTGCCGGCGCGGGTGAAGGTGACCTCCGCCGGCATGGACTGCAGCCCTTCGTCGTCGTGGACGATCGCCTGAAGCCGCGTGCGGCGCTGGTACTGCGACAGCGGAAGCTCGAAGGTGTAGACTCCGTGGTTCGGCTCGATCTGCTCCCACTTCGCGGTTGCGGCAAGCTCGTCGGGTATCGGACGCCCGTCGATCAGGAGATCCACACGCGCGAGCGGTCGGACGCCCGCGACTTCGATCTCGACCTTGGCCGTCTCGCCCTCGATCGTCGCATCGTACTCCGGCGCGAGGAATGCCGCAGTGGGGGGCACGTCCGCGCCGGTGAGCCCACGCTCGGCGGAGATGTCCTCGCCCGCGAGCGCCCTCCGAACCAGATCCGGCCGCCGGTACTTCGCCGCGAACTGCTCGAAGGGGTACACGTTCTCGCCCAGCTGCCATGCTAGGTGTCGCCCGGCCCCAACGGAGCAGTCCACATACCCCGATGGGCTGGCTGTTGCCCATTCCCCGTCTGGCCAGTCGAAGAGCGCTGCAAGCAGCCTAACTTCTCCCCCCTCCCGCAGCGCACTGATGTCCCACAATGTCCCCATGCCATCACTCCGTGCAACGGCAAGGCGATCACCATCGAGCGAAAAGTCCGCTGAGGTGAATGTGCCGCTGACCATTGGGCACCGGGCTTGCGCCACTACCTCCCCCGTACTCAGAGCCTGGATGTACGCTCCCCAGGACGCGGCGGACGGACGGTACCCTAGCCGCCGCGACCGTTCCGCTACGACCGGCGATCCCTCGCCATGGGATGGGAGGGGATCACTGGTCACAGCCCAACTGCCATCCGGCGATACTGCCAGAAGACGCATCCCGCCAAGGGGCCATCGGGCCAAGCACTGGCCGGTGGTCACGCTTAGCGTCGTCACCTGATCATTGACAACCCCGATCAGCCTGCCCCCGTCGGATAGGAACTCGATGCCGTAGCCTGTAGCGTCTCCCATGGCTACCGCAACCGGTGGCGTGATCTGCCCTGTGACTACATCCATCAGCGTCAGCATGATCCGCAGGTTGTCTGGGTAACAGACCGCGACGCTGGTACCCCCTGGCGCGAAGGCCGGCCAGTGCCAGAACTCCTGCGGAACAAGGTTGCCGGAATCGCTCGGCAGCGCGTCGACGAGCAGGGGCTGCCCCGGCGCGGGCTGGGCTCCTCTGGCGCTCGGCGGATAGCGTATGGCCCAGGGGCACCAGTGAGCCCCGGTGATGATCACCACCGTCCCGTCTTCCTGCAGGCCGTAAGCCTGCACACCAGCGACTACCGTCCGTGCGAACCGGCCCATCATGTCGTATTCGTCGCGACGTGGCAGGGCGGAGTCGGGCACGAACCCTATGCCGTCTTCGTCGAACCGGCCCCGTGGTACGACCGAGATGCCCTCCGGACCGCGCCAGGCCAGAACGTGCGTGTCGCTGTAGGAGAGCTGCTGCGACACCAGGGCACTCAGGGAGGCTGGCATGTGCCTGCCGCCGATCGGTCTGAGGACGTGGAGTCTTCCGTTGGCCAGTCCGGCCAAACACTGTCCCTCGTCGACGAAAAGATGCTGGAACATCGAGCCAGAGGGCGACATCACTGGGAAGAGTGCCGTTCCCGTCTCCGTGCGCACGACACCGAAGGAAGTGACAAGCAGCGTCCCATCCGGGCTAAATGCTCCGCACTCCTCCTGGCGCATGCCCAGGTCGTAGAGGCGCGTGCTGTTCCCAGACTGCAGATCCGTGAGAGAGACGTAGTCCCTGGCCGTTACTGCATGCCTCCCGCTGAAGGCAAGAACTGGCCACTCAGGCACGCGTGCCTGAAGCAGAACTTGCCCGTCCTCAGTTCTTGATACCCGGACTTCCCCGGGGCGACCGAACTGATCCTCACGCACGTTGCCCTCAACGAGGTACGACCCGTCCGCGCTAAGCAAGCCCGACGGCACACAAGCGATTCGGCCAGAGCGCCCCGTGACTTGGTCATGCAACGATACCCAGCCAGCCGTATGGCCCTTCGCGCCCGTCATCAGCGCTACCAGGGTACCGTCGGGCCGGAAGACGACCTCGGCGTCGCTCCCGCTAACTGGTGCGTCCGCGACGAGAGTCCCAGCATCCGCACCGGATCGCGCTTCCCATAGGTGCACACCGGCAACTCCGGCAAGAGCAACCAGGGAACCCTCAGGGCTGAACGAGGGCGTCCCCCCGACCAGCGCCGTGTCCCATCGCGCCAGGAGTTGGCGTTCCCTCGTGTCCCAGACGCGCACGTGGTGACGGCCAAGAATGCTGACGTCCCCTTCAGAGGAGCAGACCGCCAGGAGCCCGCCATCCGGCGACGTGGCCACCCCAGCGATGGCGTCTCCCACTTCGGTGTCTCCCACTACGTCGAGCGGGATCGTCCACCGCGCGCACCGACCGGCGACGTCCCAGACGACGACTTCCATCGGGGAACACGTGACGAGCGTGCGGCCATCTCGGCTGAACGCCGCGGCAACAGGTCGGAGGATGTGCCCGGACGAGGGTTGGCTCACGACTTCCGGGGTCGCGTCCGGTCGTGGCGTCGGCACCACCAGCTTCGTCTGCCGCTGCGTGGGCGCAGGGGGCTGGTCTTGGGGGAGACAGGGGATGGACAGGAGCCAGCACACGACCAGCAACACGGGTGCCCGTTTCATCGGGCTCACCCCCCTCACTCAAGGTCGGGTAACGCCGCCGCAATCGGCCGCGCCGGGTCGAACCCCTCCAGGCGCGGGAGGTAGGGATGCTGGCGGCCGGACGTCAGCTCCTCGACGCGAGGGATCACGTAGTCCCGAAGCTCCACCAGGCTGACCTGCTCGTCTTTGGGGTAGGTGTCCGCCTGCCCTGCGAAGTCCTCGAGCGGGGCCTTGGTGAAGGCTCCATGGCCACAGCCCTCGCGCTCGATGGGTGCCCCATCGCCGGAGTGGAAGGGATCCAGCGTCAGGAACGGGCCAGACTGTGGGGGTTGCGCGTAGCCGAACGCCCTCCTGAGGCACACGCCGGCCCCTTCGAGCGCTGACTCCCCCTCGCAGGTGGTCAGCATGTGCCCAGCAACCACCCATTACCCACTCCTCCCACTGCAAGACGGGACCGCGCCGCACTGACCCCGACCGTGCTTTCCTCACTTCGGTGACCCGGCAACCTGGTCCTCTTCCCCAACCCCGGGGCAGGCGCGGCATGGCTGGAGGTGCCAACGGAGAGGGCCCTGGCATGGGATACCTTGGGATGAGTCCTCGATTGCGTTGTTCGCTGGCGCCGTGACTCGGTCCCAGTCCAGGCACGCGTCGGCGCGCTTGCTCACGTCGTCCGGTACGACCTCCCCGGCGACGCGCCCGTCGACGTGTAGGGCATCGCCACAGCCCGGGCCCTTCGGGTACTTGGCCGAACCGCAGATGCAGCAATGCCCTCTACGGCCCTTGCCATTCGATGACACGCGGCCGACGCCTGCGCCGACCATTGAGTGGCAGACGTCCCAGAGTTCCGAGGTGCGCCCATGGCGTTCGCCTACCTGCCCCTGACCCACAGCACCCGAGACCGATGCTCCTCGAGCTTCACCGCGAGGGTCTGCGTTCCTGCCGCCAACTCGCCGATCGTCTGTCCGCTCTCAGTATCAACGACGTCGCTTGCCGCCGGCACGTCCAGTGTCACCTGCACCGTTACCGGATTGCTGCCGTAGTAGTGGCCAACCAGCAGCGCGATGTCATCGCCACGGCGCATCCCCGACACCCGCGCGGGACGCTCTACCGCCGCCTCGCCATAGAGATCGCCATCCACGATGATGTCCTCTATCGCCGCCACTGTTCGCACAGCCTCGTTGTACCCGAGTAGGTACTCGCCGTCCCAGTAGCGGCTGCTCCAGAAGTGGATCCCGCGGGATCCGTTCAGGAAGCACTCCAGCATGGCGCAGCGCAGCGCCTCCGCCGTGAAGGCGCCCGCATCCCCTGGCGTTAGCCACGGCAAGCCTTCGGTACGCGGCAGATGTGCCCGGTCCTCCCGTGCCCTATCTCCCACCAGCTCGATGTGGTAGGGCAGCAGCGGCGTGTACGTTGACGCCTGCGAGTTGCCCAGCAGCTTGTCCTGGTAGAGCCGGTCGAAGGGCCACGTGAACTGGTAGCTCTTGGCCGGCCGCCAGTCGTAGGCGCCCATCTCCACCGGCCTGCCGCCCCCCGCCTGCACGGCCTCCTGCACTGCCGTGTGCAGGTCCTTCCACATCTCATAGCCCTTCGCCAGCTTCCACTCCTCCCACGTGGCGATCCCGGACTTGAGCTTGTCCGCTTGACATCGCGTGCATTTCTCTGCATCCACCGGGCCGGTCCAGCTCCACAACTCCACGTCGGCGGATAGGCAATCCGGTCTGAGACGCGCACACTCGTCAGCGACGCGTTTGAGCTCCTCGGCGTAGGCCGGGCCGCGGTATGAAGGGCAGAAGTGCTTACCGGTAGTCCCGTCAGCGAACTGGCAGAACAGTGTCGGATCGCCCTCATGTCGGCTGAGCATGTGGTGCCACGGCGAGTCGACGTTCAGGAGCCTGAAGCCCTGCTGCCGTGCTTGGTCGGCGAAGTCCCAGAGGCCCTGGTCTTGCTTGTCCATCCAGTGGGCGAATGTGGAGAGGGTGTTCAACCCGATAATCTCCGCGGCTCTGAGTCCCTCGGGCCACGCGCGGGTATCCTCCATGGACCACCACCCCAGCGCCATCATCATCCGCTTGCAGCGCGGCGCCGGCGCGATCTCCTCCACTGTCACCGGGATAGTCACGACTCCCGACTTGCCCTCCCCCCACTCCAGCCAGCACCGCAGCGTCGTCTGAGTCCCCGCCGGCAGGCGCGCCTGCATCATCAGCTTGCCCCATGGCATGGCGGTCGTGCCAGGCGCCTGAGCGGCCACGGAGTAGTGTGCCCCGTCCGCAGTCGTCTCCGCGGCCGCATCGGGCACTGCGGTACCGCCCACGCGCCCGGCAACGATCTCTACGCCCGCCGGGGTCTGGATGTGCAAGGACACGGCTTGCCCCTTGCCGCTCTCGTCCAGCAGCACAATGGGCTGTGGCGTCGCGATGTTGCTGGTCAACACGAGTGTCGGCTTCACGAACGCCACTTGCGGACGGGACACGGAGAAGTCCAGCGCCTGTTCCGGCGCGAAGCCCACCGCTGCGGGGTCATGATCACCCCGGTACACGTAGAGCTCATCGGAGCAGGTTAGCGCCGTGCCGCCTATGGCCAGCCCCACGTAGCGCCCCCGCGTCCTCAAGTCCGCGAAGCGTAGTGGGTGCACCCACGCCTGCCCGGCTGTCACCGGAATGCCGTACCGGGCGTCATCCCCCTGCCGCCACTTGGAGTACTCCCCAACGAGGTAGTAGGTCGCATCATCATCGCTCACCAGCACTCTCACAAACCCAGGGAAGTCCAGGCCCGGCTGCGCCGACCCGCCCAGGAACCGCATCACGACCTCACTGATGGGCTGCACCTCTCCCAGGTCCAGCCGCACATTGATAAGCGGCACGTAAGACCATCCCACGGCATGGCTCTCGAACCAAATATGCTGATCCGGCCGTTCGACCACTCTCCCGTCGGTCAAGTCGGCGCTGTCGGTGCCACCTTCGGCCGTCAGGGCGTAGTTGGGCACCGGCGCGAAAGCACACGGCCTGCCCGCGGCGAGGTCCTCCCCCTGGGCAGAGAGCGGCAGACAGAACAGGCAGAGCAGAGGCAGACTGATGAGCCTGAGCATGACGCACCTCATTCGCCCGGCGGTGGAGGGCATGGTTTCGGTGGTCGCCGTGGCTACTCAGCGTATCCCATGGTCGTGTAGTAGGCTAGGTTCACCTGGCGCACGTCAGCGCGGCCCATCTGCACGATGATCGGCACGGAGGATCGCAGCCGCAAGGCATACTGGCCGAAGGGAACCTGGAACCGGCGGTCGCCCACGGGCTTGTCCATGCGGAAGCACGTCACGCGCCGGGCCGGGGCCAAGAGCTTGATGCCGGTCTCGGGCTCCCGGTCAGGGAAAAAGACATCCATCTCGATGCGCGCGTCCGCATTCCCGGTGTTCAGGACGATGAGGGATTCGTGCCCCTCCAGTGGCAGGCCATCCTCGCCCGCAGGAGGCAGGTCTCCGTCGGGGAAGACCCACGTCCTCCGGCCTTCAGGCTGAGTCATGTCGCATACCTCCTCTACGACCAGGCGGCGGCCACTGGGAAAACCAGGGACAGCCACCGATCTCAAGCCCTCCGCCACCCGCGCCAGGGACTGTTCACACCGAAATCGGTGGCTGTCCCTGGTTTTCCCTACGACCAGGCGGTGGCAAGCTGCCGCGCGGTCTTGAAGGCGGCGCCACGATCCAGCAGGCGATCCACCAGGACCTCGAACTGCGCCCGGGCGTAGTCGCCGCAGTTCTCCACCAGGAAGTAGTCAGGCTCCACCACGCCCTCGCCATAGTGCATGCGCGTGGGCATGGGCATGAACTCCCATGGGTGGAAGTAGAAACACAACACCGCCGGAAGGCCTCGCGAGGAGACGTATCCGATGAAGCTGTCGATGTGGACCATGAGGGCGTCAGCGCTCTTGGTACGGAACATGGGCCACTGGTCCCGGTCGCGGTGGTACGGGTCCTCGCTCTCGACGGTCATGTCACAGAAGTTTGGGATCTCAACCAGCTTCAGATCGCCGGTCTGGGTCCAGTCCTCCCGGTTCGGGTGGTAGGGGACAAGCTGCTTCTCATAGTAGTACAGCGGATAGGAGGCGTCAGACACGTAGCCCAAGTCGTCCAGAGCATTGCAGACTGCGGTGCTGCCCCATAGGCGTGGCGAGCGGAAAGAGACCGGTTGTGCACCCAGCGCCTCGGCCACCCAATCGGTGGCCACCTTCAGACGGAATGGCACCTCCTCCACCAGCAGCGGCCGTACGCCGGGGATCTCGAAGATGGGGTCGCCCACGGTCTCGTGGTACAGCGAGTGACAGCCCACCTCATGTCCCGCGGAAGCGACGCTGCGGACGACCTCCGGGTGCACGCGCGCAGCCTCGCCGGTGAAGAAGAACGTCCCGGTGATGCCCTTGTCCCCGTATAGGTCGAGGAGCCTCGGAGTGCCCTCAGTCACGCCGCTGTACCCGACCCCCCAGCTTCCGACATCGGTCTCCATGTCGAGGCCGAAGACGACGGTGATGTCAGCCATGGCCATGCTCCTTTGGACGGGCAGAACCGGGGACAGCCACCGGTTTCCTGCACGGGGCCGTGGCCGCCGCGGACGCTCACGAGGGAAACCGGTGGCTGTCCCCGGTTTTGCCCACGCCGTCACGGCTACAGCTCGATGATCTCGCTGAACTTGCTGGAGAGCCACTCCACGCCGGACTTGGTGACCCGGACGCCATTCTCCCAGCGCAGGCCGAACTGGTTGGTGTATAGGAACGTGTCCACCTGGAAGGTCATGTTCTCCGCGAGCGGGTACTTGGAGCTGGACTCCATCCAGGGGCGCTCAACCTCCATCAGACCGATGGCATGGCACGGGCCGTACAGCAGGTGGCTGCCATAGCCGGCGGCCTTGACGAACTCCTCGAACTTGATGACCACGTCGGCCGCGGGCACACCGGCCTTCATCATCTCGGCCGTCTTGTAGTGGGCCTCCAGTCCGAAGCTCACCAGGTCGCGCATCTTGCGAGGCATCTTGCCAAAGCACACCGGGCGGCCGACGCTGGAGGAGTAGCCGTTGACCAGAGCGCCGATGCCGAGCTGGATGATCTCACCGGCCTTGAGGACCTTGCCGCTGGGGCGACCAATGGCATGGGTGCTGGCCTTTCCGCTGAGCACGTAGGTCGGATGCCCCTCGTACTCGGCCCCGTTCTGGTACAAGGCCGCCTGCGCCAGGCCGACTACCTGCTGTTCGGTCATGCCGGGCTTCATGTTGGCGAGGACATACTCCGTGGCCACTTCGCTGATGCGGAAAGCCTCGCGCATGCACTTGAGCTCATTGGCGCTCTTGATCGTCCGCATCTGGACGACCAGGTCGTCGGCTTTCACTATCTTCGCCTTGCCTGCGGCTTTCTTCAGGGACTCGTAGACCGTTACGGGCATGACCGGCAGGCCGGCGATGCCCAGGCGCTTGACGTCCCTGCCGCCGGCGGCTTTCGCGATAACGTCGGCGAAGCTGTCCAGCACCACGCCCGGATACTCGGGCTCGGCCGACTCACGGTACTCCAGAAGCTGCATGGTGCTGCCGCACTTGCCGCGATCCTCGGCAAAGGTCAGCGTCTCTGGCCCGATGAGCAGGATTGGGTCGCCCTGGCGGCCGATGGCGACTCCCCCCGTCTCAAACAGCGGCCAGTAGTCGCACAGGTAGCGCACGTTGGACGGGTCGGCTTCGTCGCCGTGCGCGATGAGCACGTCGATATCGGCCTCGGCCATCTTCCGCTGGAGTGTGGCCCACCGCTTCTGGAACTCGGACTTCGGGATAGAGAGCTTACCGGCCATGTCGTTGCCTCCGTGGGTGCCTGTTCAGTGGACCGTGGGATTCGGCGCGCCGTAGCGGTTCTCCTCCGCGTACGAGATGGAAGGGCCCGCGGCTCCATAGTGCAGCGGCAAGGACTGGCCGCGGGATGTGGGGAAGTAACGGCTCTCAGACTGGAATGACGCGAAGGCGGAGGCCGCTCCCCATGCATGACCCCAAGTGGTGTATCTTCTTCGACTTCCACACCATGCCCGCCAACCCCGACGTGGGCAAGGGCTTCGACTTCGACGCCATCACGGGACAGCTCGCCGACGCCGGGGTGGACTACATGGTATTCCCCGCGCGGTGCAACCTGGGCATGGCCTACTACGACACGAAGGTCGGCATCCGGCACCCGGCCCTCACGTACGACCTCATCGGGCGGCTGGCGGACGCGTGCCAGAGGCGCAACATCGCCCTGACCACCTACATGAACATCGGCCTCAGCCACGAGGAGGCCCTCTTGCACCGCGAGTGGTGCGTTCTCGCCCAGGAGGGCTACACCTATCGCCCCGACCGCCTCGACCACTTCTTCCGGCACATGTGCTACAACACCAGCTATGCCGACCATGTGACCGAGATGGTGCGGGAAGTAGTGTCGGGGTACCCGATCTCCGGCCTGTTCTTTGACTGCATGCACACCTTCCCGTGTGTGGGCGTGGAGTGCATCAGGGAGATGAAGGAGCTTGGGTACCACTGGGAGGATGAGGACCACCTCCACGACTACAACTACATGAAGATGAACCGCATGGCGCGGAAGCTGTGCGACGCCGCCAATGACATCAACTCCGAGCTGCTGATCTACTGCAACGGGATCGACTACGAGGCCCAGCACGACATGGGCACGTACCTGGAGTTCGAATGCCTGCCCACCGGCGGCTGGGGATACGAGTCGCTGCCCATGGGCGCGCGCTACTTGCGGACCCTGGGCAAACCGACACTGAACATGAGCGGGCGGTTCCACAAGTCCTGGGGCGACTTCGGGGGCATCCGCACCGAGCCGAGCCTGGAGTACGACCTGGTATACGGTCTAGCCAACGCCATGCGCACCACCATCGGCGACCACTTTCACCCACGCGGGGACATCAACCAGCCGGTCTTCGACCTGTACAAGCGGCTCTACGACCGGCTGCAGCGCTATGAGCCATGGTTGGGGGACGCGCGGGCGGAAGTGGACGCCGCCATCCTGTGGCCGGCGCCGTACCCGGGCTACAACTTCATGAGCCCGAGCAAGCGAGAGTATTGGGACAAGCACTACACGGCGCTGAGGGGCGCCTGCAGGATGCTCTGCGAGCTGAGGTGCCAGTTCGACATCGTCACCGACTTCGTGGACTGGGATCGGTACGAGCTTCTGGTCCTACCAGACCACATCCTACTCGATGATGAGTGGGCCGCTCGGATCCGTAGGCACCTGGACAAGGGCGGCGCGGTGCTGTCCACCGGGTGGTCGGGCCTGGACCCGCAGATGGAGGGCTTCGTGTTCCCGGACTGGGGGGCGAGGTACCTCGGTGAGGATCCGTACGACCCGGCGTTCTTTACGCCTGCTCCCGAGCTGGCCGAAGGTCTGCCCGACATGCCCATTGCGCTGTACCAGAGGGGCACGAGCATCGAGCCGCTGCCCAGCGCGCAGGTCCTCGGCGAGATCATCGCCCCGTACTACAACAAGCACTGGGACGGCGAGCACGGGTTTGTCTACATGCCACCCGACCGGCCCACTGGTCGCGCCTGCGGCGTGCAGCACGGCCGGGTGGGACACTTCAGCCACCCGCTTTTCAGCAGCTACTTCCTGGATGCGCAGGTGCCGGTGAAGCAGTACGTGGCCAACCTGCTGGATCGGGTCATGCCCCGTCCGCTGGTGAGGACACCGGGGCTGCCTTCCTTCGCCCGGGCCAACGTCACGTCCCAGCCGGGGCGGCGGATGCTGTGGCTCATGGCCTACGTGCCAGAGCGCCGGGGCAACAGCGTGGACATGATCGAGGAGCCCATCGAGCTGCACGGCGTCCAGGTGGCCCTCCGGACGGACGGTCGGGACGTGAAGTCCGTGTACCTGGCCCCAGACCGTGAGCCATTGGCGTTTGAGCTAAGGGACGGCTACGTACACGCGTCGGTGCCGGTGGTGACGGGGTACGCGGTGGTCGTGTTCGAGGAGTAGAGAGGGCGGCGCGCCAGACGGCGCTCACGCCCCCGCCTCCCTCAGCTCCAACGCGCACAGCGCCGGCGCGCCATCGCCCGTAGCGCTCAACTCGACGGCCACTTCGCTGCCCGCGCGCACCCCGCGGATGGTCTTCACCAGCGCACGTCTTGCACCGCCGGCCTCCTTCACCACATCGAGCCCCTCGAGCACGGTGCTGCCCTGGACGCGAACACTGAGCGTCCGATCCCCGGGCTTCGCCGCTCCCATCTCCGCGAAGTGGAGCACGATCTCGTACTCCCGCTCATCGCCAGGCCCCAGGGCGATGGTCAGCCTCGTCGGGGCGGCGGCTGAGGAGTAGAGCCAAGGCGCGTCAGTGCCCTCGATGGGCGGCTCGTCCGGTCTCAGGTGGATGATGGCGAGCTGGTCCGCAGGTTCGTGGCGCACCGGAACCGCCATGCCCCCGGGCCGGGGATAGGCAAGCCACAGAGTGCCGTCACTGGTGCGGGCATCCCCGGGCGCGCCGAAGTTCAGCGCGAGGTGATGCACGCGTTCACCGGCGCCCACGCTCGGGGCCGAGAACACGGACCAGTCATGCCCGGCAGCGACCGGTGCCAGAGCTACCGTCGTCTGGTAGCTGTACGAGCACGTGCAGCCTGAGTCACCGGGGGGTGCGAGCACCAGACCATCGGCCGCGATGGCGTTGACGTAACACCCCGTACGGACCCCGCCGATGTTCCCCACCCCGCTGTCGCTGTCGAGGTCGTAGTAGCCCAGAGCGCCAGACCGGAACAGAAGCATCCCCGGCGCGGCCGCGGTCGCGCCGCAACCGTAGGTTCGGGCGTAGGTCCACGGGATCTCCGCACCCGTCAGAGGGTGTTCCCGGACCTTGCGGTCCCCGGTCACCAGGTCGTAGGCATAGGGCTCACTGTAGATCGTGTCCCCGACGATGACCGGAAAGCCTCGCATGGTGACCCCGCTCCACGAGAGGGGGCGCCCCGTGCCCGCCGAGAGGGCCGTAGCCCTGCCTCCCCCTGTCGCTAGCACCACGTCGCCGGCCAGCCGCAGCTCGGTGCGGTCGATGAGCCCGCCACTCCTCTCCCACACGGTCTCCCCAGATGCCGCGTCGAGAGCCACCACGCTCGTTTCCGGCGGCGTCGTGCCTCCACGGCGCTTCAGCTTGTCGACCTCTTCGGCCGTCGGCTTGTCGAGCATGTACACGCGCCCGCCGCCAATCGCCACCGCACCGTGGTGAACCGATCGAGACGGCATGTAGAGCCACCGAAGCGCCCCGTCCCCCTTGGCCAGCGCGAACAGGCACAGGCCGCGCTTCTCGTCGCCGAGACTACCGTAGACCGTATCCCCATCGACGGCCAGGAAGCTCCACACCGCTGACTTCAGTTGGTCCCCAGCCACACGCGTCGTGATGTCGGGCGGACTGTAGGTCATCCGCTCCTGACCCGTCACGGCGTCCAGCCGAAGGCAAGCGCCGGCTACGGTTACGAACACGCTCTCGCCGTCCGTAACGCCGCTCGCGCCCTTGACGCTGACCGGGAAGCGCCCAGCGGCCTCCAACTCCCGCCGCCAGAGCTCACGTCCGTTGAACGCATCGACAGCGATCACCGTCTTCTGCCCGAACACGAACATGCGCCCCTGGGCACACAGCGGCGCCGGGCCCTTCCAGTGTCGGTTCACCATCTCCACGGGACCGGGGTCGCCAAACCACAGCAGCTTCAGCGGGGCCCTCACGCGCCGGTCGTCCGAAGAGCCCTTCCGTCCCGCGTCGGCATACTGGTGAGTCCAGTCCGCCGCACCGGGAAGGGGCCCGCGAGACACAGTCACGGCCCCTTCGGACCTCCCAATCTCCTCGCCCGGCACGCCTGCCGAGCGCAGTTGGCCCGCGGCCTTGCTGGCGGCAACACGCGAGGCAACGCCCGCGCTCGCGAGGTAGGCGCGTCCGCCGAAGGGGCGTATTACGCGGTACACGTCTCCAGCGCCCCACGCGCCCAATCCATCCGTGGACACGACGAGGTTGGCCATGTACTGGGCATAGGGCAGGACGGCGCCCGCGACGTGATGGACAGTCACTCGTGTCCCGTACAAGCCTGCGGCGTCCAGGCGACGCCGGACGGCATCCGCCGTGCTCGCATCCGGTTCAGCGCAGATGACATCGAGGCGCGACTCACGGGCCAGCGCCGCCGCCAGCTCGCCGTCGCCCGCACCCAACATCAAGCATAGGCCCGAGGTGACGCCCGTCTTCTCGATGATCCGCTGCGCGAGGTCCGCCTGACTGACGCCCACCGGCTCATCCGCCTCAGACGGCGCGCGGGCGACGGGTGTTCCGCCGTCGGTTGGGCCGAAGCATGCGATCTGTCCCGTCGTCGTCGTCGCTACCACGCGGCCCCCCGCCGACGCAAGGCCACGAGCCTGTCCGCCCACCTCGCCCTGCCAGAGCTTCCCGCCTGTGCGCGCATCGAAGGCTGTGACCGTCCCCGCGCCCCCCACGATCACAGAATCGCCGGCGACGATCAACTCGTAAGCGCGGGCGTGAGGAGACTCCCACTTCGCCGCGTCACTGAGCTTCGCGCCGCCAAGGACTGCCTTCCAGTCGTAGGCGCCCACATTGTCCGCGCCCGATGCGTAGAGAGTCCCATCGCGCACAGCCGCGCGGAGCTTGCCGATGACCTCGACCTTCCGCCCGCCCGTGGCGGCGTCGAAGGCGACGAGGCCGTCGTTCGGCCATGGCTCCGACTCCCCCCGTCGGATGTCGATGTCGGGCCCCAGGTGTGCGCGCCAGCCTAGCAGGCAGCCGTCCGCAACCATGTTCCACGATCCGCCCCACCGGTCTCCCCACACATCCGGGCGGCTCTTGTAGTAGACGAATGCGCCGTTGCTCCGATCCAGAGCCGCGGGCACGTTCCTCCCCGTCGGGACGAAGATGCGGTCCCCCGCCACCACGAGGTACCCCTGTGGCGTGACCCCGGTCAGTGCCATCGACGGCGGATGAGGCTGGGTCAGGTACATCAGCCCCCCCGCGTCGCTCTCCCATAGGACCGCCCCGTCTTCGGGCCGAAGAGCGTAGACGTACACCCCCTCGGAAGGCCACATGCCCGCCGTGCAGTAGACCGTCCCATCCTCCACAGCCACTCCGGTTCGCACAGGCCACCGCGAGATAACGCTACCGTTCCCGACGAGCTTGTCATCGGCCGGCGCCGCGCGGAACTTCCACTCCAGACGACCGTCGGCGGCCCGGAGGCTGTAGACGAAGCCATCGTCGGATGCGACGAGCACTCGGCCCGCATGGACTACCGGGGCGAACCGCACGGGCCCCTCAGTGAAGAAGCTCCAGCGCTCCTCACCGGTCGCCAGATCGAGCGCGTATGCCTTGTGGTCAGCCGAGGAGCCGAGGAATGCCATCCCGTCGGCAATGACGGCGTGGGAGACGTAGTCGAACTCCATGCGGTTGAGCTCGCGCCCAGGCTCTGGCCATGCGGGCGCCGGCGCGTGTCGCGGAGTGTACGCCCAACGCAGCACCAGATCGCGACCGGGATCGTCTGCCGTCACCCCGCTCCGCGCGCTATCGTGTCGGTAGGCAGGCCAGTCGTCCGCCGAGGTAGCCGCCGTGATGGCCGCAAGGAGCACGGCGCCCATGAGCACCAGTCTGCGCATGCCGAAGATCGTCATCGTCATCACCCTGTTCGTCTACCGCCCGGTTGAAGCCGGGCCTCCATCGTGGCCCTCGTCCGCCAGCCGGGTTGTTCGGGCGTACGGCGCGATTGGCCTTGTCCGCGGCTATCGACAGATTGGCCCGGAGCGGGCATGATGAAGCCGACAGACCGGCATCGGAAAACCAGGGACAGCCACCGATCTCGGTAGCAGCGCCTCTTCGCATGATCGCGGCCCGGGCCCGAAATCGGTGGCTGTCCCTGGTTTTCCCCATAGGAGGTCCACTGTTGAGAAGCAGACTCGTGTTCGTGACACTGATCGCTTTGGGGGCAGGCATCACGGTCGGCGCCGCTGCCGACGACCAGGCGTACCTGGGCATCTTTGCTGAGACCAGCTTGACGGTGATGCCGGGTATGGCCGAAATGCCCGGGATGGCCGACATGATCAAGAACCTGCCCAAGGGCGTGGAGCTGCCGCCACAGGTCGCCGCGATGCTCAAGGGCGGGGAGCCCGAGCGGAAGCTCGACATCCGCCTGTGGTCGCCGGGCATCGCGCCCAACGACGCGTTCGCGTGGATCGCGCCTCCTGCGGGCCTGAAGGCCGGCAAGAGGCTGGACCTGGAGCTGTACAGGCCGACTGCGGCGGAGGCGACAGGCGACATGGCCATGCCGCCGGGCATGCCCAAGTTCGAGGAGATGACCATCAAGATCTACTGGGGTTCCTCGCCGACAGTCAGGCCCGGCCAGCCCAGAGTCATCAAGATCGGCGACATGCCCGCCGAGCAGAAGGCGCAGATGCAGGCGCAGGCCAAAGCCGCCATGGCGCAGGGCGGCTACTTCTACAAGCCCGACTGGACCACTGCCCACTGGCCTACCGAGAAGCAGCCTGGCACTATCGCCAACGAGGCGTCGCTGGTCGGCGACTATGCCCTGACGACGAACTACACGGGGAATGTGACCATCGGTGCGCCCCAGAACGTGGACTTCCTCGCACCTTTCAAGCTCTCGAGCCCCGACACGACGCAGGCGCCCGACCTGACCCAGGCTATCCCGATCCAGTGGGACGCCATCGCGAACGCCCTGGGTATCCACGCTGGGATCACGGGCATGGAGGGTAGGAACACCATCGTTATCTGGACCTCGTCCGAGTCGATGCCGGAAGGCTGGACGATGCCCGACATGGGGTACCTCCAGATGGCAGAAGTCCGGAGGTACGTCGACGCCGAGATCATGATGCCCGGCACGGCCACCGAGGTCACGGTTCCGGCGGGGATCTTCGCCAAGTGCATGATGCCGATGCTCATGATGGTCGGCTACGGCCCGGGCGCCGCGCTCGCGGAGGGTCAGCCGCTGCCGCGCATCCAGACCAAGACGGCCCTGAACATGAACCTCGGCGACATGTCGAAGGCCGCGGGCGGCATGATGGGCCCCGGCGGGCAGTAGGTGCCGAGGGCACTACGGTTTCTCATTCAGAACGGCGTCTACGATGGCTTCGGCGGTGATGCCGAACCGGGCCTTCATATCTCCGTAGCCTCCGACCATGCAAGCGAATGTGTCCTGCAGACCCAGGCGTCGCAATGGGGTGCCCGTGGCGGACTCGGCAAGCGTCTCTGCGACTGCCCCGCCCAGGCCGCCGATGGTGGTGTGCTCCTCGATAGTGAGGATGAGGCGCGTCTCTTGCGCGGCTTTGAGGACGGCCTCGGTGTCGAGCGGCTTGACGGTGTGCATGGAGTAGACGCGGCTGGCGACCCCGCGCTCGGCGAGCAGATCGGCGCCCCGGAGGGCCTCGGCGGTCGCCGCGCCGCAGGCGAAGATGGTGACATCGTCCCCCGCTCGGAGCAAGGCGGCTTTCCCCATCCCGAACGACCGCTGGTCCTCTGGGATGCCAAGGGGAAGCTCACCACCGGCGTTCGAGAGGTAGCATGGGCCATTGATGGCTGCGGCAGCGCGCACGGCGCGCTCGGCCTCGAAAGCGTCGGCCGGCATCATGACCGTCATGGTGGGGATCAGGCGCATCAGCGCGATCTCCTCCATGGCGTGGTGCGTGCAGCCCCACCCGGCGAAGGAGACGCCGCTGCCATAGCCGCCGATGACCTTGACGTTGCGTGAGCCATAGCCCAGGTCGGTGCGGATCTGCTCGAAGCACCGCATGGTCACGAACGGGTTCATGCCGATGACGAAGGGGATCTTGCCGCGCACGGCGAGCCCGGCGCCGACGCCGATGAGGTTCTGCTCGGCGATGCCGACCTCAATGGCGCGGAGGGGGAACTCGTGGGCGAGGGGCGCGAGGAAGCCCCAGCAATCGCAACTGACGCCACAGATGCGCTCATCGGCACGGGCGAGCTCCAGAAGGACCTCGGGAAGACACTTAGCCATGGGAGGGGCTCCGAATCTCGGTCTGTGGACCCGGGCTGGCGGCGACAACGGCTAGACGGGCTCGCCCAGTTCCTGAAGGGCTTGCTTGAGCTGGGCTTCATCGAAGCGGTTCATGTGCTGGTTGGTGCTCAGGGAGACGCCCTTGCCCTTCACGGTCTCGGCGATGATGGCTGAAGGGCGACCGGGCTCGAATGGGAGGGCGTCCAAGGCGTCGATGACTGCGGCCGTGTCGTTGCCATCGATGGTGCGGACAGACCACCCGAAGGCGGCCCACTTGGCGGCCAGGGGCTCGAGGGACATCATCTCCTCGGTGGGGCCCGTTTGGTAACGGTTGCGATCGATGATGGCGACGAGGCTCTCGAGCTTGTGGTGGGACGCAGACATGGCCGCCTCCCAGTTCGAGCCCTCCTGAAGCTCCCCGTCGCCCAGGATGACGAAAACGCGGTTGTCCGCCGCGTCCATGCGAACGCCTAGGGCGATGCCGACGCCGATGGAGAGGCCGTGGCCGAGCGACCCGGTGGAGACGTCGATGCCGGGCGTGATCCTGGCGCAGGCGTGGCCGGAGATGATGCTGTCGAGCTCGAGATGGGTCACGAGGTGCTCCGGCGCGAAGTAGCCGCGAAGGGCAAGGGCAGCGTCGAGGCCGGGTACGCAGTGGCCCTTGCTGAGGATGAGGTAATCGCGGCCCGGCCAAGCGGGGTCCGCGGGGTCCACCCTCATGGTGTGGAAGTAGAGGCCCGCGAGGATCTCGGCGATGGACAGGGAGCCGCCGGTGTGGCAGTCGGACATGCCGGCGATCCGCACGACCCAGACACGGATCCGGCGGGCTATCTCGCTGAGGTCGGCGGTGAGTGTCTGTCGGTCGGTGGGCATGTGGGGCTCCAACATCATTCCGGCAAGGCGCTTCCTCAAGTCCTTGGCGCGCCGCGCCGTGGCGTGCGCTCGAGTTTGCCAGAGGCATGTGCCGCCGCTCGGATGGTCAGCGTCTGTTCAGTGTTCGCGTCCATGGTGCCAGCTCCTGCCGTCTCCGGTGGCCTAGCGTCGGACGGGGCGAGGGAGTGGGCCTCGCTACGGATAGGAATTCGCAGGAAGGCAGGAGAAGGCTGTGCCGGTGTAGCATAGATAATTGTATGGGAGTCAATTATGAGAGCAGGTCTAAGGAGGTGCTTGGCGTGGAAGGATACGGATCCCGCTTCATCGAGACCCTCTTTGGGGTTGGCCTATCGACGCTGCACTACTGGGACAAACAGCGCGTCGTGCGACCGTCTGTGCGCCCTGCGGCCGGGAGCGGCAGCAAGCGTCTCTACTCGTTCCGCGACCTTGTTGCGCTGAAGACCGTTTGCGAACTCCGCAGCAAGCATGTGCCCCTCCAGAGGATACGAAGCTCAGTGAAGTTCCTGCGCGAAGTACTCCCTGAGCTTGATAACCCCCTGTCGGAGCTCGCCTTCGTGACAGACGGGGAGAGCGTCTTCGTCAGGACTGACGACCCCCAGACACTTATGGACACCCTCAAGGAGCAGTTCGTCTGGGCCGTGCCAGTAGCATCGTGGGCTCGGGAGGTGCAGGACGCCGTTCAGAAGTGCACGACTGCCGTAGAGGACACAATCACCGTCGAAGGGCGAACGTTCACCTACACGGTCGAACAGGACCCCGAAGATGGGTGGTGGGTTGGCTTCGTTGTCGAGTTGCCCGGTTGTGGCACACAAGCCGGGACCCGGAACGGGCTGAGGGCCATGATAGCAGACGCGATAGCGTGCTACCTCTCCGTGGGTGACGAGGAACGCGAAGATGCCGCGAAGGCCCGACAAGTCGCTACCCGCTAACCTTCCAAGGGAGCGCGTTCATGCGGCACTTGCCCGCCTCGGGTTTGAGAAGCGTGAGGGCGGGAACCACACCGTGTTCGTGGACCCAAACGACCGGAGCAGGAGAGTGGTGATTCCTCGTCACCCAAAGGTGAAAGGTCTGCTCCTGAGACGGAACCTGCAGGACACCGGCGTCTCCGAGGCGGACTTCATGGCCGCCTACAGGTGACCACTGCGGGGAAACCCCATGAACGCCGACGCAGACTCGAGTCCCTCCCGCCTTCCCGACAACTGCGTTCGGGAGTGCTCCGCCCCTCCGGCCGGCCGCTATCTGTACCTGGGTGTCAGGGACGCGCCCTGGCGGGATGACTCTTCCGTGGTCCTCAGGACGGTGATCACGCGGCGGCCGGCCTCGGCTGAGACGGGAACGGGGGCGCCGTCGAGCAGGTGAGCGGCGAAGTCGTGATAGTAGGTGACCCAGTCGCTCTCTCTGTAGGGGACCTGGGCCTCGCCCCGCTCGGTGATGAGCGTGAAGCTGCCGCCGCTGGGGCCGATGAGGTCATGGCAGTATCCGACGATAGCGCCGTCGCCGGAGTCGATGATGGCCCCCTTCGTGCCCAGGATGCGCCAGAGCGGCTTGCCGGCGTAGGCGATGCTGGACTGGGTGATGTCGGCGACCGTGCCGTTCTCGAAGAGGATGACCGCGCGTGTCTGGTCCTCATTGGAGACGGTATCCCACAGGAGCTTGTGGTAGAAGCCCGTGATCTGCTTCATGGGCGACGGCACCAGGGAGAGAACCCAGTCGATGGCGTGGGAGCCCCAGTCGTAGAAGAGGCCGCCGGAGATGCCCTTGTCCGAGCGCCACGCGTCGCCGGGGCGGCCGTAGCCGCAGGCGGAGAGTTCGATATGGAACACGTCGCCGAGGAGGCCCTGCTCAATCGTCTCGCGGATGGCGCGGACGTTTCCATCGTGGCGGCGGTTGTGGAAGACGGCGAGGGTCTTGCCGGCGTCCTCGGCGGCGGCCACCATCGCGTCGGCGTCCTCGATGGTCAGGCACATCGGCTTCTCGACGACGGCGTGCTTGCCGGCCTTCAGACACTTGATGACCAGGGGGCGGTGGGTGTTGTGCTGGGTGACGACGGCGACCGCATCGATATCGTCGCACTGGAGCATCTCTTCGAGGCTGGTGTAGACTGCGGTCCCGTGCCAGTCGGACTTCGCGGCGTCGGCGCGCTCGGGGTCGGCGTCGCAGATCCCGACGAGGGAGAGGGCCGGCACCGCATTGATCCACTTGGCGTGCATCCAGCCGAAGTTGAAGGTGGGGCCGTAACCGAGGACCGCAATGCGGATGGGGGCACGAGACGCCATGGGACGACCTCGATTCGCCTGGTATCCTGGTGCGATGGTGGTGACGGCCCCGCTGTTCCGCCCCCTCGGGGGCGTGACCTTCCGCCCGTCTCCGTTGGGGATCTTCCGCTGGAGGTCTGAGCATGTTGGCATTCGCGACCATCATCGCAATGGGGTCTACCCTGGCACAGCAGCCGCTTGAGGTCAAGGTGACTCGCACCGTCACTGTGGCCGAGGCCGAGGAGGAGCTGAACTTCCCGTGGGTGTTCCGTGGCCCGGGCGGGTTCCTGTCCTTGGCCTGCTCCATCGGGCAGCACACTGTGACCGAGCGCGGCATGGCGCTGGTGTCGGAGGACGACGGCGAGACGTGGTCGCCGCCGAAGGGGGCGGTCATCGGCGGCCAGGGCCTATTGCTCCGCGATGGCCGGGCGGTTCAGCTCTCGTGCTGGGGACCGGAGCCAGACGCCGACGGTGCGTACCCCGTCAGCACGGCGTACTTCGCGGATGGAGGTCGGGAGCCGGCGGAAACGGTGCCCGGCCTGGTAACATTGCCCTTCATGATGAAGCCGCACTTCCACCGAAGCCTGATCGAGATGCCCGACGGCAGCCTGCTGGCGACCATCTATGGGACACAGGAAGGACAGAAGAAGTACACCTCAGCCCTCATCCGGACCGACGACGGCGGTCGGAACTGGCGGTTCCTGTCGGTCATCGCACAGTCGGAGGAAGTCGGTGATGAGGGCTTCTGCGAGCCGGTCATCGCCCGCCTGGCGAACGGTGACCTGCTCTGCGCGATGCGTGTGGGCGGCCCGCTGTATGTGTGTCGCTCCACCGACGAAGGCCGCACCTGGGACCAGCCCGTGGCCGTGGCCGATCACGGCGTCTGTCCCGACCTGTTGCTGATGAGGAACGGTGTGCTTGCTCTGAGCTTCGGCCGGCCGAACGTGGACCTGCTGTTCTCGCCTGACGGCGACGGCCGAGAGTGGACGGCCCCCCTCACCCTGTACCGGGGGAACGGCTGTAGCTACACCTCGCTCCGGGAGGCCGAGAACGGCGAGCTGATGGTGTTCTTCTCCCAGTCGGGGTTCTGCGGCACGCCCGGGCCCGGCCCACTCAACATGATACGCTTGGCCCGGCTGTCGGTGCGCCGGTGAGGGAAGTGGACACGCCGCGCGGAAGGACAAGCGTCCGCGAAAGCACTAGCCACCTAGCGAGGTGCCACCATGCCTTCCTACACGAACCTGAGAAAACGTCTCGGCCGAGGCGAGGTGTGCTTCGGGCCTTTCATGAAGCTCTCGGACCCTGCCGCCGTCGAGGTCTTCGCTCTCGCGGGCTTCGACCATGTCATCATCGACATGGAGCACGGGCCGGTCTCCGTTGAGACAGCTCAGAACCTGATCCGCGCCGCGCAGCTTCGGGGCATTGCGCCGATCGCACGCGTCCCGCGCAACGACGCCTCGGACATTCTGCGCGCCCTGGACGTCGGCGCGGAGGGCGTACATATCCCGCAGGTTGGTACCGCGGAAGACGCCCGTGCGGCAGTCGAAGCCTGCTACTTCCACCCCGAGGGCACACGGGGGGTGTGCCGCTTCGTGCGGGCTGCGGACTACTCCGCCAAGCCCGCGCAGGAGCATTTCGCCGACGCTAACAGCCGCACGCTGCCGGTGTTGCACATCGAGGGGAAACAGGGCATCGAGAACCTGCCGCAGATCCTGGACGTGCCGAGGATCGGTGTGGTCTTCGTCGGGCCGTATGACCTGTCGCAGTCGTGCGGGGTGCCGGGGCAGGTGCAGCACCCTGAGGTGGTCGCCCGGATGCGGCATGCGGTCGGCATGGCGCGGGAGCGGGGCGTCGTGGTCGGCACCTTCATCGAGAACGCCGAGGGCGCACGCCTGTGGGCCGGCGTCGGAGTGCAGTACCTGTGCTACTCCGTGGATGTCGGTATCCTGATGGACGCCGCGACGAAGGCGGTGGGCGAGCTAAGACGCGCCACCTCACCAGTCGGCCAGTGACCCGTCCTCGTGCCACAGCCTAGGGTTCTCCCACCCGCCTTCGGACAGCTTCCCCCTGATGGCGTCTTCATCCACCTCGATCCCCAGGCCGGGACCAGTCGGCACGGGAATGTAGCCGCCGTCGTTCACGAACGGGTCCTTCAGGTAGCCCTCCCCGAGGCATACCTGCTCCTGGCATAGGAAGTTCGGCGTGCAGGCGTCTACCTGCAGGCATGCGGCGAGGGCGATCGGCCCCAGGGGGCAGTGGGGCGCGATGGCGGCGTAGTAGGTCTCGGCCATCGCGGCGATCTTGCGGACCTCGGAGATGCCACCCGCGTGGGACAGGTCGGGCTGCAGGATCACTGCGGCGTTCTTCTCCAGCACCTCGCGGAAGCCGAAGCGCGTGAAAAGGCGCTCGCCGGTGGCGATGGGGATGCTGGTCGAGCGGGCAACGGCAACGAGTGCATCGACGTTCTCAGGGAGGCACGGCTCCTCGATGAACAGCGGCTCGAAGGGCTCGAGAGCCTTCGCCAGCCGAATGGACATCGCTGGGCTGACGCGCCCATGGAAGTCCACGCCGATGTCCACTTCCTTCCCGACGCCCTCGCGCAAGGCCGCCATCTTGTCGATGGCTCGCTCGACGAACCCCGGGCTGTCCACGAAACGCACCGCGTCGAACAGGCCCGTCTTGACCGCGGTGAAGCCGCGCTCGCGAGCCGCGCGTCCGGACTCCCGGCAGGCTTCGGGCGTCGCGCCGCCGGCGCCGCAGTAGATGCGGATCTTGTCGCGCACGGCGCCTCCCAGGAGCTGGTATACCGGCACGCCGAGCGACTTGCCCAGGATGTCCCACATCGCCTGCTCGATGCCGCTGAGAGCGCTACACAGAACCGGCCCGCCGCGGTAGAATGCGCCCCTATAGATCGCCTGCCAGTGGTGCTCGATGCGGCGCGGGTCCTGGCCGATGAGATAGCGGCCCATCTCGTGCACCGCGGCGGCGGTTGTCCGCGACCAGCCCTCCACGATCGGCTCGCCCCATCCGACGAGGCCCTCGTCCGTGTGCATCTTCAGGAACACCCACCGTGGCTCGACGAAGAGTGTCTCCAGCCTGGTGATCTTCATGTCAGCGATCCCTCAGTATTCCGAGTAGTCCGCCATCCACGGCGAGGGTTGCTCCGTTCACGAACGAGGCATCGTCGGAGGCCAGGAAGCTGATCGCGGCGGCGATCTCATCCGGCGATCCCAGGCGCTTCATGACTTGGATGTCACTGGAGCGCGGCTTCCAGGTACCACGGTCCACCTCAGTATTACGCCGGCTGTGGAGCGAGATGTCGATGGTGCCGGGAAGGATGCAGTTGAAGCGGACGCCACGGGCGCCGAACTCACAGGCGAGGGCCCGGGTCATCCCGCACAGGCCGGCCTTCGACGCGGCGTAGGCGGCATGACCCGCGTGGGTCGCGACGGCATGCACGGACGAGACGTTGGTGACGCTGCCGCTGCCACGCTGCAGCATGTCGCCGATCACCTCACGGCTCATCAGATACGCGCTCTTCAGGTTCGTGTCGATCACCAGGTCCCAGAAGTCTTCGTCCATGCTCGCGAGCGCGGATGTGCGGGTGATGCCGGCGTTGTTCACGAGGATGTCCGCCCTGCCGAAGGCGCTCAGCGTGGACTCGACGACGCGCTTGCAGTCCGAGGCCGACGAGACGTCGGCGTGCACGAAGACGCTGTTTCCCCCACTGCCATTGATCTCCCGAACGGTGGCCTCGCCCCCCTCCACATTGCGGTTCGCAACCACGCACACGGCCGCGCCGTCAGCGGACAGGCGCAACGCGGTCGCCTTGCCGATTCCGGACGATGACCCGGTGACGATGGCGGCTCTCCCAGCTAGTCTCGCATCCATCCCCGAAGGAAGCACTCCTTCCGCCGGAAAACCAGGAAAACCAGGGACAGTCACCTATTTCGCAGCCACAGGTCCGGCCTAGCCTGAGGCCCCGTGAGCGAAATAGGTGACTGTCCCTGGTTTTCCCGGGTATTCGGCAACTGCAAGCAGGTGGCCTCCGCGGCCAGTGTGGCTTCCACCACCAGCAGGCCCTGCGGGCTTTCCTCGGGGGCTACATGGGACGGGTCTTCAGTGCCCTGAAGCGACGTCGGGTCCGTCGCGCACTTTCCCCCTCGAAGCGGATCACACTGATGGACCCGTCGATCTCCAGCATCGCCAGGTCGACGTCGGCGATCTCAGCCAGCCCGTGCTCGCGGACGGCGGCCTCGAGCTCCTCACGCGAGATGCCCTCGTGACGCAGGTTGGCCACCAGGGCCTCGCCGTCCTTGATCAAGGCGGTTGGTGTGCCTTCCAGCAGCGCTTGCGCCCTGTGACTGCTCCCCCTGACCGCCCCGACAACCATGTTCAGCGCGAAGAGCGTCGCCGCGGCCAGAAGCCCCGCTGTCACGGACTGGTGCTCCCCGACCATGGCGTTCTGGACTGAGTTTGAGATGACCAGGATGAGCACCAAGTCGAAGGGCGTCATCTGGCCCAGCTCCCGCTTGCCGGCCAAACGGAAGGCCACAAGCAGGAAGCCGTAGACAAGCACACAGCGGATGACGACCTCCAGGATCTGGGGGCCGAAATCGAACATCTTCGCCCAGGCGTTATCCATGGCTGATACCTCCGCAGAAGGGTGCCAGCGAGAACGACTCGATGATAGCAGGTGTACGCGCGCGGCGCGTCCAAGGGAACGGTCGAGTCCGGACCCGTATGGAAGGCCCCAGGGGCGCCAAGCTGGAATAGCTCCGAACCCCGGTGCCATGGACCGGTATCGTCCCACGGTACGAGGAGGGCGGTATGAGGACATCCGGAGCCATCTCGCTAGCGATCATCATGTGTCCCTCTGTGGTGCTGCTTACGTCGATGTGTGAGGCCCAATCGCAAGCGTCCCTCCCGCCGGGCGTGAAGGCGGTTTGGGGCCTCGACAGTGCGTACCGCGAGGCAACACCGACGCGTGAGCGCATCTGCATCAACGGCCTCTGGCGTTGGCAGCCGACCCCGGAGGTGGGTGACGCAGTGCCGGTCGGGAACTGGGGCTACTTCAAGGTACCCGGGTCCTGGCCGGGCATCACCGACTACATGCAGAAGGACTGCCAGACCGTCCACCCCCATCCCGCGTGGCAGGACCAGGACCTGGCCGCCGTCACGGCTGCGTGGTACCAGCGCGAGATCACCGTGCCCCCCCAGTGGGCTGGGCGGCGCATCACCCTATCCGTGGAGTACCTGAACTCCTATGCCGTCGTGTACGTCGATGGTGGAAGGGTCAGTGAGCTGCGGTTCCCGGGGGGAGAGGTGGACCTGACGGCTGTGTGCCGGCCCGGGGCCAAACATGAGCTGTCGATGCTGGTCGTGTCGATGCCGTTCGACAGCGTCATGCGGTCCTACGGCGACACGGCGTCGGTCAAGGAGATACCGGGGTCGGTCGCGCGGCGTGGCCTGTGCGGCGACGTCTACCTCGGCAGCACTCCTCTCGGCGCGCGCATCGGTGACGTGAAGGTGGACACGTCGGTGAGGAACTGGGAGATCACGTTCGCGGCGGGCCTGCATGACCTGGCGACGGACGCTCGGTACGCCCTGCGTGCCGAGATCGAGGATGGCGGCCGCGCCGTCGCGGAGTTCACGAGCGCGCCGTTCGGGGCGGCCGACCTCGGGGCCGGACGAGTCGCCTTCACCGAGAGCTGGAAGCCCGATAGGCTCTGGGACATACACACTCCAGAGAACACGTACCAACTCAGCGTGTCTCTCCTCGATGCCGAGGGCAAGGCGCTGGACACGGCCTTGCCCGTTCGCTTCGGGTTCCGCGAGCTGTGGATCGACGGACGTGACTTCTACCTGAACGGTACTCGCATCTTCCTCTCCGCCGTGCCTCTGGACAACGCGCAGGTCGGTGCCGCGTGGGCAAGCTACGAGGGCGCGCGGGAGAGCATGGAGCGGCTCAAGAGCTTCGGCATCAACTTCGTCTACACGCACAACTACGACTGCAAGCCCGGCTCGTATCTGAGCTTCGCCGAGGAGCTGAGGGCCGCGGATGACGTGGGGATGCTCGTAGCGCTAACGCAGCCGCACTTCGGCGACTACGAATGGGACGCCGCCGACGCCGACGAGACGAACGGCTACGCGGGACACGCGGCTTTCTTCGCGGAGGTGGCAGGGAACCACCCCTCGGTGGTCATGTACTCGATGAGCCATAACGCAACCGGCTACAGCGAGGACATGAACCCGGACATGATCGATGGCATTGCGGACCCGCGGGAGTCGTGGGCTCTGAACAACGCGAAGCTCGCCTTGCGCGCGGAAGCCATCGTGCAGCGGCTCGACCCGGGCCGCATCGTCTACCACCACTCCTCGGGCAACCTCAGCTCGATGCACACGATGAACTTCTACACGAACTTCGCCCCCATCCAGGAGCTGTCGGACTGGTTCGAGCACTGGGCCAGAGCGGGGGTGAAGCCGGTCTTCACCTGTGAGTACATGGTGCCGTGTACCTGGGACTGGACCATGTACCGCGGGTGGTACAAGGGCGGACGGGAGTTCGGGAGCGCGTCGGTGCCCTGGGACTTCTCCATCGCCGAGTGGAACGCGCAGTTCCTGGGCGACGCGGCGTTCCGGATCAGCGAAGCCGAGAAGACGAACCTGCGATGGGAGGCCGAGCAGTTCCGGGCCGGTAACCTGTGGCATCGGTGGGACTATCCCTATGAGGTGGGTTCAAGAGCACTTGATGAGCGCTACCCGGTGATCGCTGCGTACCTCAACGACAACTGGCGAGCGTTCCGCACGTGGGGCGTGTCGGCGAACTCGCCGTGGGAGTGGGGGCATTACTGGAAGCCGCGGGAAGGCGTAGACCGCGCTCGCACGGACCTTCCCGTGGACTGGGACAACCTGCAGCGACCGGGGTTCAGCCCGGACTACATCGAGGATCGGTACGAGCGGGTGGACCTGGCCTTCGAGCGCTCGGACTGGATTGCCACGCCTGCCGCGCAGTCGCTGCTCCGCAACAACCTGCCGGTGCTGGCCTATCTGGGCGGCAAGCCTGCGGCCTTCACCAGCAAGGACCACATCTTCTGCCCCGGCGAGAGCGTCGAGAAGCAGCTTATCGTCATCAACAACTCGCGCGAGCCCGTGACGTGTGACTGCCAGTGGACCTTCAGCCCGCCCCAGGCTGTCGCGGGCAGCACGACGGTTACCGTGGCGACCGGCGAGCAGGCGCGGGTCCCGTTGCACCTTGAGATCCCGGCCGGGCTGGCGCCCGGCACCTACGACCTTGCTGCCAGTGTCGACTTCGGCGCCGCGGGAAGCCAGCAGGACTCGTTCGCCATCCGCGTGATTCCGCGAGCGCAACCTCTCGAGCTCGCTGGTCGGATCGCCCTCTTCGATCCGCAGGGCGAGACCGGGAAGGTGCTAGAGGGCCTGGGGACCCAGTGTCAGCCCGTGGATGCGAATGCGGACCTCTCGGCGTTCGACATCCTCGTGATCGGCAAGGGCGCACTAACGGCGGAGGGCCCGGCACCGGACATTACGGCCGTGCGCCAGGGGCTGAAGGTGCTCGTGTTCGAGCAGACCTCGGAGGTCCTCGGAAGGCGGCTGGGGTTCCGCGTCGAGGAGTATGGGCTGCGGCAGGTGTTCGAGCGCGTGCCGGACCACCCTGCGCTGGAGGGACTCGATCCTGACACACTTCGGGACTGGCGGGGTGAGGCGACGATCCTCCCGTCGCGCTTGACCTACGATCTGAGCCCGGGCTTCGCCTATACGCCGACGGTGAAGTGGTGCGGTATCGACGTCTCGCACGTGTGGCGTTGCGGCAACCGCGGCAACGTCGCCTCGGTCCTCATCGAGAAGCCCGTGTGCGGGGACTTCCTACCCATCCTCGACGGTGGCTACAGCCTGCAGTACAGCCCGCTCATGGAATACCGCGAAGGGAAGGGTATGGTCCTGTTCTGCCAGATGGACGTGACCGGGCGCACGGAGAGCGATCCCGCGGCGGAGACGCTCACGCGGAACATCCTCCGGTATGTGTCCGCCTGGGAACCTGACCCGATCCGCCAGGCGATCTATGTGGGCGATGCGGCCGGGAGGCGGCACCTCGAACGCGCAGGCGTCGCCCTGGGCTCGTACGAGGGTGGCGACCTCCCGGCGGACCGTGTCCTTGTCGTAGCGCCGGGCAGCGCGGAGCTGCTTGCGGCGCACGCCGCGGCTATCGCGGACTTCCTCAAGGCGGGCGGCCGTCTGCTGGCCCTCGGGCTCGACGAGAAGGACGCCAACGCATTCCTGCCGTCCAGAGTCAGCATGGTGGAGGCGGAGCATATTGCTTCCTTCTTCGAGCCGTTCGCCACGGACTCCCCGTTCGCAGGGATCGGCCCGGCCGATGTGCACAACCGCGGCCCACGGGAGCTGCCACTGGTGTCGGCCGGTGCCACGGTCGTCGGTGACGGGGTGCTCGCCGCAGCCGAGGGCGCCAACGTCGTCTTCTGCCAGCTTCCGCCCTACGCCGTCACCAGCGCAGAGGGAGCGGTGGCCTCGCTCGTCATCGACAGCGGGGACGCCGTGGACGGCCAGCAGAGCGCGCTGCTCACGATGGGCACGACGACGGAGCGGGGCGGGCAGTTCGGACAGGGGGTGAAGGTGGCGCCGGAGGTGGGCAAGGCCTACACCTTCAGCGCATTCGTCAAGGGCGTCGATGGACCGGTGGTCGCGCATCTGGAGGTGGAGCGGGCCGGCAGTCCCTGGGATCGAGCCGTCAGGGGCGAGGACGTTCGCGTGGACGAGGGTGCGTGGACGGAGCTGCATGTGACCTACCGGGTCGAGAAGCCATTCCCGGAGGGCTGGCAAGCCTACATCGGGTGTTCGCAGGACGGTGGCCGGTTCAGGGCCGATATGCTTCGCCTGTACCAGGGCGACTACGTGCCGTGGCAAGCCGCAGGCGTTCCGGACCAGCAGAACCTGATCGCGAACCCGAGCCTCGAGGAGGGCGAGAAGCCGTGGTGGTATATGTTCGGAGAGCAGTACAACCTGCGGAAGACGTACCGCCGTTCCAGCTTCCTGCTGACTCGCTTGCTGGCGAACATGGGCGTGGCTGGTGAGACGCCCTTGCTCTCGCGGTTCGGTACGCCACTCGGCAAGGGCGAGGGTGAGACGGGTCCCGACCCCTCGGTCGTGCGGAACGGCGACTTCAGCCAGGATGCAAACGGAGACGCGATGGCGGATGAGTGGCAGTTCGATGCCGGATCGGCCGAGTCGGCCTGCGCTCGCGAGCCTCTCGACGGGGGCTTCGCACTCCGCATGGAGCTGCGCGGCTATGGGGGCAAGGATGAGGCAAGCGTGATGCTGGCGCAGCATGGTGTGCCGATGCGCGAGGGGCAGTGGTATCGCGTCTCGCTGAGGGCCAGGGCAGAGGGCTTGGGGGGCGGGCGAGTCGCCCTGGCCATCCAGGACACACGGACATGGCAGTCTCTGTTCGACTACCAGTACTTCGCGCCCAAGGAACAGTGGCACGAGTTCCGGTTCACGGTGCAGTCGAACGGGAGCGCCGACGCTGACACGCGCCTGCAGATCTGGCATGGGAACATCGGCACCTTGTGGTTGGCGGATGTGGCGATGGAGCCCGTGCCGCCACCGTCTGAAGGCCGATGGGCGAAGGGCCTGTACCTCGACCAGCCCGAGGAGTGGGACGATCCGTACCGCTTCTTCCGGTGGTAGAAGACCCCATTGTGCTCGTCATGCTGGATGTCATCGCCTTCGCGCGGTACTGCGTCTGGGCATTCGGCGGCTGCTCGCCACACTGGGACCTATGGGCAAGTCCGGGATGCTGCGGCAGTGCGGCAACTGCGGCATCCCGCTCCGAGGGTGGCACGCTGCCAACTTCGCCGAGCATTGGGAGAAGCCCCGTCAGGGGCTCGCGGCCGACAAGACACGCGAAGTGACCGAGGCCTACCTCCTGTGTGCCGGCGTCGGCCGCGGAGTCCGAGACGATCTCGTCCATGAACGAGCAGCGGTACTTCCCACTGCTCGAGGGCTGCGTGCTGATCGTTGGCCCGCTGTGCTTGGCGGATGTGAGCCAGAGCGAGGGGGTGCCGCAGGAGTTCACGCTTGGCCCCATCCACGAGTCGGCACTGGCGACCGCCGCTTCGGGCACTACGCCCGGGGGGAACGGGAAGCTGCCGTTTCGCGTTGCCGTGGTCATCTCCAAGGCAAATCCCCCATCGGTCCGCACGCGCGCCGTCTGGCAGTCAAGGGCGCCCTCTGACGCGCAAGGTCTGCCCAAACGGTCACGATGTACCGTTCACGGCCACGTCGCAGGACAGCCTGGCCATCGGCCTGGTGGGCCCGAAGTTCACGGGCAAGCGCCGCTCTGCCACTTCGCTGATCGCCCGCATCGAGGGCCAGGTGCGTTCGGACTTCTCGGCTTCACTGGTGCCGGTGACCCCGGAGACCCAGGTGCGTCGCGGCAGTCTCCATAGCGATCTGTTCCAGCACATCCGCGAGCGGATCCCGGACTCGGTGCCGATGCCGCTGGACCCTCAGACGCACCCCAAGACGGTCCCCGAGGACATCATGCGTGAGCTGGAGAACGGCCGCGTGATTACACAGGGGGGCGTCCTGTCGGTACCCGTTGCCATCGTCTTGGCCAAGTCCGACCCACTGCGCGACTTCGGCCTCGTCGAGCCCAATCGGCGATGGAGCACGGAAGCCGGGCACGTGGGTCACTTCGGGCGGCGACTGCAGGATGATGGGTCGGGCATGATGGGCGAGTTGCTTTACGCGTGGTCCCAACCGGCGTACAACGATGTACGCACCCGCTTCCCGCGGCATGCGTTCTTCGGCGTGTCGTCGACGGGATGCGCTTCAGACAAGGCCACGCGACGGTCGTAGTACCGTCCGTCCAGCCGAGCCGTATGGCCGCGCGTGTCGAGAAGCGAACGGCCTGGCCGATCGCCTGCCGGAAGGAGCCGAAGGGATGCCGATCCGCCAGTCTCTCTACACCGACTGCCCTCGCGGGCGCGGGGTGTTCCCGAATCGCGCCGGCTACCAGATCAAGGCGTGCTCGCTGGGGTTCGATGACGCTCTCATGGACGTCGTGGACCGCACTTGCCGGCACTATGGGGATGCCGTCTACGGCCAGGCTCCCAAAGCGGCCAAAGACGCCGAGATGGCCTGGCGACTCCAGGCGTCCGAGCTGTCCAGCGTGCCCGCCGATGTGCTGGCGGAGTTCCCCGTGGCCTGGAGCTACGACCGCGTGGGCGACGGCGTCTATGCCTTGGCGCGTACCGCCTACACGGGCGTTACACACGATGGCCGCCTGGGCAACTTTATCTCCCACGCACTGGTGTTCACGCCCGAGGACCTCCGCGCTCTGGGCGGCAACCCCATGGCGCTGGCGCGGGCGGGGCTCTTCCTTGAGTCCGACTCGGTTGGCGGGTCGGAGCTGCCGTTGCTTGATGTCCCCAGCGCGCCCGGCCCCGAGGTGCCGTTCGCCATGGCCTGCCGTGCGCCGTTCGCAGAGTCCCTCGCCAGCCTCCTGTCGCACCTGGTGACCTGCGACTCCGGTAGCCCGGTTCTCGTCCGCCTCCCTGACTGGCGGCAGGCGGCCCCGCTCATCGATGAGCTTCTCGGCCTCGTTCCCGAGGCAGCGCGCGCCGCGATCACGTTCTGCACGTACGAGACGAACGTGGGGTGGCGGCCGGGCACGGAGCTTCCCCACAGCGTAGTCATGACATGCAGCCCTTCCCCGAGCTCGCCGGACCAGGCGGGGGGCGATGTCACGTTCGCCGTTTTCGACTTCGTGACGCCACGGGTACCTGACAGCTCTGCCGCCGGGCCCTATGCGACCATGGCGGCTTCCTGCGTGTCACGGGGCGGCCTCGGTGTTCTCCGGCGGTACCGGGACCTTCTGGCTGAGATCGGGCTTGCGGGCGACCTGGCGGCGTATGACGCCCTGGTACCCGCGGTCGCCATGTTGGACGGCTCGGACGACGTTCGGCGCCTCATCGACGGCATTCGCTGCCTCACCGACCATGTCAAGACCCGCGACCAAGCGGCGGCCGTGTTGCGGCACGTGCGTCCAGCCGTCGAGAAGGCGAGGCAGCAGCCGCGCCAAGCCGGCTATGTGGACCTTTACATCGGCGCGCTACGCATCGCCGAGGCGGCGGGCCTCGACATGGCAGGTCGGGACGACCTGGCCGTCGCGACACTCGGCGCAGCCTGCGAGGCACGGCTGGCGGACCAGTGCTGGCGGTCGAACCTGGGCGAGTGGGTGCGACAACGGCTCTCAGGTGACCTGGACGATCGGCAGCGCCAGTTTGCCGCATCGGTCTCCCGCTACTTGCCACAGGAGCAGTGCCCGGAGGGCTACCTGTGGCTCAGCCTGCGCATGATCGACGGGGCCCCGCAGGGGGAGCCGTTGACGGAAGAGACGGCGGCACAGTTGTTCCGCGCGTGCACTGCCATCCGAGATCAGGATCGCTCTCCCTACATGCAGCATCTCATTCGCGCCGTCTGCTCGCGCGCGGGCAGCCCCGGTGCGCTGGCCATCATCATGGGCCAGGCGGCCGAGTTGCTGACCGGCTCACCCATCGGTAGCGAGCTGTACGCCCGGTACCGGGAGCTTGTCGCCGGTCTTCCGCACGGGGATGCCCCGTTCCGGGTGCGCGGAGGCCTGGTGGAGAAGGGCGCCGTTGCGACGGTGGTTCGTGACGCACTCGATGACCTGCTGCCGTGGCAATCCTCGAGCGGACCGGCTCTGCAGAACTGGCGCGACCGGCTGTTCCAGCACCACCCGAAGCTCGCGGCCGAGCTGGCCCATGCCGCCATGCGCGGCCAGGACAACAGCGGCCCCGAGCTGGCCGTGACTCTCGTTACGGACCACGGCGACATCCTTAGGAGAGCGCCGAATGCGGGACCGGTATACGAGGCCTGCATCCTTCGGCTGAAGCTGGCTCCGCTCCAGGCCCGGTGGCACGACGCGCTGCTGCAATTGCCATCCGGCGTCGGCGACGCGGCGCTTGCGCGACTGGCGCTCATCCAACTGGTAACGGCCGTTTCGCAGCGGTCGGAGGCCAGGCGGGACGCGCACTGGGATCCGAAGCCATTGCCCGCACCGGTCCTCGATGGCGTGCGGGGGCTGTCCGACAAGCAACGTGGGGAGCTGGAGGAGTGGGCGGTTGCCGAGCTCGTGGGCCGGGGCACCGCCCCTGAGATCGAGGAGGTACTCAGCATGTCCTCAGCTTCGGTGGCGACGGCCGTTGCCAACCGAACCCAGCGTCGCGGAACGGTGATCCAGATCCTGGCGGCGACGGCGCTGTGCCGCCCGTACCTCCACGGTGTGACGAGCGCGACGGCTGGCCGTGACCATGCCATCCGGATCGTTGGCACCTTCTCCGACGCGGCACTCCGGCTGTTCGCCGCCCACGTGACGGGGCGCTTCGGTTCCGAGGCCCCGGGCTATGAGCAGCGTGCGGCGGACTTCCTGTTCCGGATCCGCCCAGACGGCTCACTCCATCGGAAGCGGCCGGGCACCGGGTCGAGGGTCCCGCCGACGCCCATGGCGCAGCAGGTCGGCACAGAGATCGATCAGATCAGGCCATCCGGGGTTTTCGAGGAGATCGGCTGGTCGCCGGTGCCGCGTGAGCTGAAGAACCGCCTCACCGCGCTGCCGGAGGCCGATAAGGCGGCATTGGCCCAGTCCCTGGTGGCCCGGCTCGGGGCGAGCCGTATGGACGCCGTTGTGGCAGACTGCCTCCAGGCGGTGCGTCCCGCCGAGGAGTCCCGATCGGCCTTGATCGCGCGTCACATCCGGCAGCGGGATGTCGTCACCCAGGTGCTGGTGATCGCTGCCGTGGCGCGAGCGCTGCTCCGGATGCCTCGGGAGGACTGGCGGCGAGGGCTCGCCGACATTGTCGCCGAGTGCTCTCCGTCGAGTCCACAGCTCATGGAGCTGCTCTCGGAGTACCTCATGGGCGATTCCGGGCCAAGGAAGCCCCAGTATGAGCAGCGCGTCAAGCAGTTGCTCGGCGACGGCTGCATTCAGAGTGGTATGTACGGGGAGGTACTAGGAGTAGGGCAGGCGTACATG
>Ga0315288_10000568_pt1 | contig 46507 bp, 32 predicted proteins | sample YL17G11_20_MG_FD_203454 | JGI IMG/M metagenome (GOLD analysis project Ga0315288, IMG submission 203454) | Sediment microbial communities from Yellowstone Lake, YNP, Wyoming, USA - YL17G11_20 | ecosystem: Environmental > Aquatic > Freshwater > Lake > Sediment | place: USA: Wyoming | collected... | reverse complement strand
GCCGATATCTTTCTGAGCATCGAGGTCTCGATCAGTCCGCGTTTCACCTGGTCCCTCAGAAACCCCCTCACCTCGGCGAGCTCGACGGCCCCTGGCTCCGCGGTCGGTCCCTTTCTCGCTTCGATGAATGCCGAAAACTGGGCGAGGTCGGTCATATACGCGCGGACCGTGTTCGGAGAGAGTCCCCGCTCCGCGGCAAGATACGATTCGAACTTCTCGATGCCCTCGTTCAAGTTCATGAGCGCAAAACAGTTCGGCTACGAAACAAGTCCAATATAAATGAAAAGGGCGAAGCGGATTAACAAGAATCTCCGCGGGAGCGTAGATCGAGGGGGCCCTCTCAAAATTCAAACATCCAACCGTGCGCCTCCCTGTACCCCCGCATCCCATCCCCGGCGCGCCGGGAAGCCTCCAGGTACCGCGCTTTTCTTCCCCTGATCCGGCGCGCCGGGGCGGGGAGAATCCCCATGTTCGCGTTCATCGGTTGGAAATTATCGGCCGGAGTATGAATGTGGGTCATCAACGATCCCGTCATCGTCTCGGAAGGAAAGAGCGGGAAAGGAGCGCTTCGTAGGTCGGCGAAAACGGTGAGCGCGGCGACCAGCCCGCTGGCGATGCACTCGACGTACCCCTCGACGCCGCAGATTTGCCCGGCGTAATGAAGACCCGGGATCCTTCGGTCCTTCTGATAGGGAAGGCAAACGGCGGGCAGGTTGAGAAACATGTTCCGGTGGATGGAACCGAAACGGAGGATTTTCGCCTCTCCCAGACCCGGCATCGAGCGGATCACCCGTTTTTGCGCCTCGTAAGTCATCCGCGTCTGAAACCCGACGAGCCCGAGAAGGTTGCCCGAGGCGCTTTCTTGCCGGAGCTGGACCACCGCGTACGGCTCCTTCTCCGTTCTCGGATCGACCAACCCGCGGGGGCGCATCGGCCCGAATCTCGGGGTGTCTTCACCCCGCGAGATCATCACCTCGATCGGGAGACACGCCTCGAAGTACCTCCCGTTCTCGAACGCGTGCGCCGTTACGAGGTCCGCCTCTCGGATACGCTCGACGAGGTGCTTGTATTCGCTTTCCGCGAAAGGGATGTTCAGATAGTCGGCGCCCCCCTTGTTGTATCGGCTTGCGCGGAAGGCCACGCTCGCGTCGATGCTATCGGCCTCGATCGACGGGGCGATCGCGTCGTAGAAATAGAGGTGAGCGCCGGAGATGTGTTCTTCGAGGGCCCCCGAAAGAGCCGCGGCGGTCAGCGGCCCGGTTGCCACGATCGCCGGTTTAGGAAGGTCGAGGTCATCCTGTCTCGTCCTCTCGACATCGATGAGGGGATGTTCGTCGATCGCCGCGGTCACCGCCCCAGAGAACTCCTCCCGGTCCACGGCGAGCGCGTGTCCGGCGGGGACGGCCGTCTCTCTCGCCGAGCGGAGCAGCCGCGATCCGAGAATATCGAGCTCGATCTTGAGAACGCCGGAAGCGGTGTCTGGGAGGGTCGATTTGAACGAATTGGAGCAGACGATCTCGGCAAGCTTGCCGGACCGGTGGGCCTGGGTCGAGTCACCCGGCCGCATCTCGATGAGGCGGACGTGGACGCCTCGGTCGGCAAGCTGCAGCGCCGCTTCACACCCCGCCAGCCCGCCCCCAACGATCGTCACTACGCTCATCTTTTACTCGACGGAGGATTCCTCTTTGCACTTGGGGCACTTGAGATAATCACCCCGTTTTGCGGAGTTTTTTTCAACCATGAAGGGGTTGTTGCACGAGGGGCACGCCGTCGCGACCGGTTTGTCCCAGGTCGCGAACGTACACTTGGGGTAGTTGCTGCACCCGTAGAAACGCTTCCTGCCGCGGGTCACTTTCTCGACCACCTGGCCGCCGCAGTCCTTGTTCGGGCAGTCGAGCCCCACGGCGTAGGCCTGTGTGTGTTTGCACTCGGGATACCGCTCGCAGGCGGCAAAACGGCCGTAGCGCCCGACCTTCGCGACGAGCTTGCCCCCGCACTTGGGGCACTGACCGTTGACCTGGGCGGTTTCGACTTCTTCTTCGAGAGGCCGCGAGAACTTGCAGGTGGGGTATGCCGGACAAGCTAGAAACTGACCGTTCCTCCCCCATTTCTTGATGAGTTTTTGCCCGCACTTCTCGCACTTGACGTCGGTTTCTTCCTGAAGGTCGCTCTTGATCAGACCCTTTTTGTCGTCGATTTGGTCGAGGGCTTGGCGGAATGGCTTGTAGAAATCCTGGACCACCTTCTGCCACGAGTTCTCTCCCGCTTCGACCCGGTCGAGTTCCTCTTCCATGAGGGCGGTGAACGACGTCTCGAACACATCGGGGAAAAACGATTGGAGCGTCAACCACACCTGCTTGCCAAGCGTCGTCGGCCGGAGCCGCCCCTCTTCCTTGACCACGTACTCGCGTTCTTGAATGATCGAGACGATGCTCGCGTACGTACTCGGTCTCCCGATCCCCTTGTCCTCCAGTTCCTTGATGAGCGTCGCCTCGGTAAATCGCGGGGGCGGTTCGGTAAAGTGCTGATTTCCCTCCACCGAATCCAGCGTGAGCGCGTCCCCCTCCTTTACCGGGGGGAGTTCCTGCTCGCCGTTGGGGATCTGCTCGTCATACACGTTGAGAAAACCGGGAAAGACGAGCACCCGCCCGTTCGCCTTTAGCCGGAGCCTCCCGGCGCCGATCATGACTTCGGTCGTCTCGTAGCGGGCGCTGGCCATCTGCGAGGCGACGAAACGCCGCCAGATGAGGTCGTACACCGCGTATTGATCCTTCTTGAGGAATTTCTTGACCGATTCCGGCGTGCGGTGGACGTCGGAAGGACGGATGGCTTCGTGGGCGTCCTGCGCCTCCTTTCGCTTGCGAAAGGTCCGCGACGTCTCGGGGATAAACTCCTTCCCGTAGGCCCCCACGATGTATTGCCGTGCCGAGTCCAGCGCCTGCGAGGAGATTCTCACCGAATCGGTCCTCATGTACGTCACGAGCCCCACCCGCTCGCTGTCCCCGAGATCGATCCCCTCGTAGAGCTGCTGCGCGATCATCATGATCTTTTTCGGCGAGTAACGAAGCTGTCGGGCCGCGTCGCGCTGGAGAGTGCTGGTGATGTATGGCGGCTGCGGGTTTCTCTGTTTTTCCTTTCGCACGACCTCGGTGACGGTGAAACTGCTCTTTCTCAGCTCGTCGACGATGGGATCGACGTCCTCTTTTTTCTTCAGATCGGCCTTGTGTCCTCCGACGTGAGTGAGCTTGGCGGGGATCACGCCGCCTACCGGCGTCCGGAGAAAGGCGTCCACGGTCCAGTACTCCTCCGGGACAAAGGCCTCGACCTCCGCCTCTCTCTCGCAAACCAGACGGAGCCCCACGGTCTGCACCCTTCCGGCGCTCAATCCGTAGTAAAAGATCTTCCAGAGAACGGGACTGATCTGATATCCGACCAGCCGGTCGAGGACGCGCCGGGCCTGTTGGGCGTCGACCTTCCGCTGGTCCACCGTTGTGGGGTTTTCGACGGCCTCGAGGATCGCCGTCCGGGTAATTTCGTTGAAAATGATTCGCTTGATGTTCCGTTGCGTTTTCTCGAGGTAGGTCTGGAGATGCCACGCGATCGCTTCACCCTCCCGGTCCATGTCGAGCGCGAGCAGCACCTCGTCCGCCGTCTTGGCGTCCTTCTTGATTTGCGTGAGCACCTTCTGCTTGCCGCGAGAGACGACATACTTCGGCGAGAACCCGTTGTCGATGTCCACACCGAGCTCGTTCTTGGGAAGGTCCATGACGTGGCCCACCGAGGCCAGCACCTTGTAGTCCTTCCCGAGGAACTTCTTGATCGTGCTCGCCTTGGCCGGCGATTCGACTATGACGAGTGACTGTTTTGCCATTCCTACAAGAAAAGCAACGCGCAAGTCACGGAACTTGCGGGTCGCGGGGTCAAGTACTTAACTAAATATCCTATGCTAGTTTATGCGGCTTGAATCGGGGAAGCCCTCGATGGCTTCGTCCTCGTGTTCCTCCGCGCCCAGGTTGAAAATAATTGCGCCGGCCAGTGTCTTGAGCTCGCCGAGGGGGAGCTTCTCGCCGCCGATCGGCAGAATTCGCGTAACGATTTGCTCGAACTGTTCCTGATCGATGATTCCGAGGTTCTGAAGGTGGAGAAGATATCCGTACGCGTCGCTGTCGAGACACATCGCTTCCCACGGACTCAACACGCGGTGAGCCGGTTTGGCCGATGCCCGCAGGCAGGACAGCGCGAATCGACGCTGCGAAGAGAGCCAGAACATCGCGTGCTCGATTTCCTCCGCCGAGTAGCCGCGGCCCAGAAGCTCCTCGTCGAGCTCCTTCAGGGACTTCCCCTTGTGCTCGCTGAGTTCGGCGACTAAAACCACCAGATCGATCAAACGGTTTACCATGTTCGTGCCCTTCTAGCCGGAGGCAAGCAAACACCGTGCTAGACGAATTGGGCATAGAAAGATAAACCCTCCCCGGGATGGTTGGCAATCTCTATTTTCTCGGGGAAAAAGTGGGCGGCTCGGCGGGAGCCGGGGGCGGGACCGTGGCGGGCCGTGGCGTCACGAACCGCAGCATCTCTTGTATTTCTTGCCACTTCCGCAGGGGCAGGGGTCGTTTCGGCCCACCTTCTCGGCGGCGCGAACCTTGGGTCGAGCGACCGCATCCGGTGAGGGCTGGCTCAGAGCGGCGTCGGTGGCCGGCGACGCGCCCATCCCCCGATTTTCCATGGCGTACACCCCCGCCTCCCGGTGGACGGCCTGAGCCGCGCTCAAATCACGGCGCGCCCTCGGCCGGGCGGCGATCCTCGCGTGGAAGAAGGCGTGGAGAGCATCCTTGTCGATCGTCTCGTTGAGATCGGCGAAAAGACCGAATGCCTCTTTCTTGTACTCGATCAAGGGGTCCTTCTGCGCGTAGGCCCGGAAGTGGATCCCCTCTTTCAGATAATCGAGTTCGTGGAGGTGATCCATCCATTTTTCGTCGATCGTTTGGAGGAGGACGTACTTCTCGAACTCCCTCACCACCTCCTCGTTACCCAGTTCTTCGGCGAGGTACCTTTCACGGGCGTCGAGAGCCTCGTAGGCGCGGACACGAAGATACTCGAGAACGGTTTCCTCTTTCGGCCGGCGGCTGTCTTCGTCCAGCGGGGGGAAGGAAAAGAGGAACGTATTCTCGAGGTCGGCGAGAAGCTCCGCGAGGCGCCAGTTCTCCGGAAGCTCCTTCGGGTCGATGTACTCGGCCGCCTTGCCTTCGAGGACCCCGTCGATCATCGCCTTGATGATGTCCCTCAGGTTCTCCGCCTCCATGATCTCGTCCCGCCGGCCGTAGATCACCTCGCGCTGCTTGTTCATCACGTCGTCGTAGTCGATGAGCCTCTTTCGTATGTCGAAGTTGTAGTTCTCAACCCGTTGTTGCGCTTTCTCGATAGCCCGCGTCACCAGCCCGTGGGTGATGACTTCCCCCTCCTGCACCCCAAGCCGATCCATCACTCCCGCGATGCGCCCCGAGCCGAAAAGACGCATGAGATCGTCCTCGAGCGAGAGAAAAAACAACGAACATCCGGGATCTCCCTGCCGGCCCGCGCGGCCGCGGAGCTGCCGGTCGATCCGGCGGGCTTCGTGACGTTCCGTCCCGATGATGTGCAGACCGCAAGGCAGGTCCTTTTCGCATTCGGCCGGGTTGACCCGACCCGCCGCCTTGGTCGGCCAATCTTGCTTCCCCGACCCGATCCCGCACTTCACGCACTGGACGACGCTCTGCTCGAGCTTGATGTCCGTTCCGCGCCCCGCCATGTTCGTCGCTATGGTGACGGCCCCCGACCTGCCCGCCTGAGCGACGATCTCCGCTTCCCTCTGGTGGTACTTCGCGTTGAGGACGTTGTGTTTGACCCCTCTTCTCTTGAGGAGTCGGCTGATCAGCTCGGATACTTCCACCGTCACCGTTCCAACGAGAACCGGGAGGTTCTTCCCGTTCAGCCGCACAATCTCTTCGACGATCGCGTTGTACTTCTCCCGCTTCGTCCGGTAGATATGGTCGTCGAAATCGATCCGGCGCACCCGCTCGTTGGTCGGGACCTCCACGACTTCGAGCTTGTAGATCTTGTGTAACTCGCCCGCCTCGGTTGCCGCGGTCCCCGTCATCCCAGCGAGCTTCTCGTACATACGGAAGTAATTCTGAAGGGTGATCGTGGCGAGCGTTTGCGTCTCTCCCTCGATCTTCACCTTCTCCTTCGCTTCCAACGCCTGGTGAAGACCGTCCGAGAATCTCCGCCCCGGCATCAAACGGCCGGTGAACTCGTCCACGATAATGACCCGGTCGTCCTGGACGACGTATTCCACGTCCTTCTCGAAGAGCGTGTATGCCTTGAGCAGCTGGTTGAAATTGTGGATCGCGTCGGACCGCGACGCGTAGTGGCGGTACAGATCGTCCTTTTTCTTGATCTTCTCTTGCGGGGTGAGCGAAGCGTCGTCGTCGATCCGCTTGACTTCCTCGCTGACGTCGGGAAGAACGAACTGGTCTCTGTCCTCGGGAGAGAGCGCTTCTCTCCCCTTCTCGGTGAGGTTGATCATGTTGCCCTTCTCGTCGATCACGTAGAAGAGCTCTTCGTCGAGTTCGTGGAGCCTCTTCTCCCGCATGAAGTCCGCCTCGACGCGGGAGATCATCCTGTCGACCCCGGTCTCCTTTTTGATCTTGAGGAATCGTTTGTTCTTCGGGTCTCCCCTGCTCGCCTTGAGCAAAGCCTCGGCCACCTCGAACTCCTTGTCCTTGTCTTCGAGGTTCTCTTCCACGGAGGTAAGAAGCCCATTCACCAGGCGGTCCTGAAGCGCGACGACGTGTTCGACGTTCGGACGAAGCCTTGCGAAGAGGTCCGAAGACTGGCTCGCCACGACGGGGCCGGAGATGATCAACGGGGTCCGCGCCTCGTCGACGAGAACGCTATCCACCTCGTCGACGATTGCGTAGTAGTGCTTCCTCTGGACCTTATCCTCGATCCGGGTCTTCATGTTGTCGCGGAGATAGTCGAAGCCGAACTCGTTGTTTGTGCCGTACGTGACATCCGCGTGGTACACGAGCTTTCGCTCCTCGTTCGACATATCCGCCTGTATACACCCGACTTTGAGCCCCAGCACTTCGTAGACTTTCCCCATCCACTGAGCGTCGCGGCGCGCAAGGTAATCGTTGACCGTTACGAGATGGGCTCCACGCCCCGCAAGGGCATTCAGGTATAGCGGCATCGTCGCGACCAGTGTTTTCCCTTCGCCGGTCGCCATCTCGGCGATGGACCCCTGATGGAGGGTGACCGCGCCGGCGATCTGCACGTCGTACGGGACCATTTCCCACCTGGTGTCTATACCGCAGACGTCCCACGACTGGCCCAGCAGATGCTTGCAAGCGGCCTTGGCCAGAGCGAATGCCTCCGGGAGCAGCAGGTCGACCGTCTCCCCATCCCGGATCCGTTTCTTGAACTCCTCGGTCTTGGCGGCGAACTCGGGTTCAGAGAACCCCTGAAACGTCTCCGCGATCCGGTTGACCTCTTCGATCACCGGAAGGTTCTTTTTGTAGTCGCGGCCCGATTTGGACCCGAATAATTTGACGAGTAATTGCTGCTTCATTGTCTTCCGCCCTGTGTAATCTCTTGCAAGCTAACAAAGACGCCGCTGTTTGGCAAGGGGCCCGCCCAACGTAGTTCGCCGGGTGGACCGGCCCGGGCGGCGCTCGGGACAACCGCCTCCGGCTGCCGGGCCCGTCGGACGCGGACACGGAGCGGTGACTAGATCTTGTGGACGTTGACGGCTTCGATTCCCTTCTGCCCCTCTACCACGTCGAACCAGACCTCCTCACCTTCCTTCAGAGACTTGTAGCCGCCTTTTCGTATCGAGGAATGATGGACGTAAATCGAATCTTTCCCGTCGCTCTCGATGAAACCGTATCCTTTGAGATCGTTGAAAAACTTGATGATGCCCCTCAGCATCTCCGTAGTCCTCCTTCGCTCAACGCACGCGGGAGCAGAAACTCCCGCGCCTCGGGTTTTTCGACCATTCCAGAATCACCCCTCACATTCCCTTCGCGTGCTCACCCCTTCTCACGAGGATTCTCCCCGGCGGTGAGCAAGAGAGACAACATCGCCCCGATTCGTGCCAAAATACACCCTCTCCCCGTCAACGGCGGGCGACGAAAAGATCTCTCCCCCCGCCTCGAACACCGCGAGCGGCCTTCCGTTCACGGCGTCCAGCGCGTACAGGCGCCCGTCGTAGGAACCTGCGTAGACGACCCCGTCCCTCACCACCGGGCGGGCGAGAACGATGCCACCGGTTTGGTACTTCCACGCCGTGGTCCCGTCGGCGACGTTCATACAATAGACACAGCCGTCGTTCGATCCGAACAGGGCCTTGTCACCCGATATCGCCAACGAGGATTTTACCGCGTCGCCCGTCGCATAGTTCCACTTCGCCATGCCGGTGGCCGCGTCCAGACACCGAACCCCTCCGTCCGAACCACCGACTACGACACATCCCTCGCGCGCGGCCGGAGTGGCGGATACCGGCCCCCCGAGAGCGACCCGCCAGACGACCTCCCCCGACCCCGCTGAAAGCGCATAGACGTACCCGTCGTACGAGGGCACGAAAAAACCGGCGCCCCCGGACACGGGCGATCCTCTGATCCGTCCTTTTGTGCTCCTCTTCCACAACAGTTTGCCGTCCGCCGCCGAGAGACAATACGCGTACCCATCGACGCCGCAGAAAAGAACCCGGTCGCCGGATACGGCGGGAGAACTTACCACCTTTGTCGGGAGCTTTTCCCTCCAGATTTCCTTCCCGTCGGCGGCGCCGACCGCATACGCGTAGCCGTTGTAGTCCGCGACGATTATCCGATCGCCGTGGACCGCCGGTGAGGCTCCCACGCCGGACGACGCGGCGAATCTCCACAGAGGCGCGCCCGACACGCGATCGAGAGCGTACACCCCCCCATCCCTGCACCCAAAGACGACTGATTCCCCGACGATGACGGGAGAGGACGTCACCTGATCGGGGTAGCTCCGCCGCCAGACCTCGCTGAGCCGCACCTCCAGCGGTTGCTCCGCGCGGCTCGGCGCCTTGTCCGCCCTCGTAGCCCCGTCGCTTCGGTTGGCGACGGTCTCACGCGACGGCGAGCCCCGCTCGGAACGTATCCGGCCGTCTCCGTTCCTCTCGTTTCGCCAAAGGACACCAATCAACAAGGCGACCACGACAATCGCTCCAACGACTACGAGACCCCGTCGAAGATCCACTCGCGGCAGGTGAATCCTGGCCCGTTCCCGAGTCTCTGGCGAGCGAACGCTATCTCGTGCCGGCCCTCCGAAACGGAGAACGAGTATCCGTCGTGAGACGAACCCGGACACCATCGAGCGCCGCGAGGCCCGCGTGTCGGCGCCCGTCTCCGGATCGAGCCAGATCGGGTTCGACAACCCGTCGAGCACTGCCCTCTTGTCGTCTTCCGGACACCCCAGAACGAGGTCCCGGTCGCTCACGCGACCCGGGTCGATCCTGAGCACCGAGAGAAAATCGCCGAGTCTCGACGGAAAGAGTTCCCGTTGGACGTCCCCGCGGCCGAAGCGCAACCTCTCCGGCTCGCACGACTCGGCGATCGGCGAAAATCCGTCGCCGACACGCAAGCCGACTTCCCACTCGCGCGAAGTGACGAGGTAGAGCGCGTTAACGGTTCGAAGCACCAGATGAATCCCGATCGTCCGCCAGTTTTCCATGGGGAGCCCGCTCTCTTTGGCAAGCTCGTCGAATCGGGCGAGCAGATTCTCGATGAAGTCTTCGGGCGGACGGATTTCCTCCGAAGAGAGGTAGGTGGAGACCGTCTCCCGGTAGACTTTCAACAAGAGGTCGTAGGGCACGGACGGGCTTTCCTGTATGAGAAGATGGACGCTGCGGTCGCAGCTCGAATATTCGGAATAAAGGAGATCGCGGGTACGTTCGGTTTCGGGATGGAACGTGAGCTCTCTATCCATAGCGGTTAGCCCCAACGGGGTAAGAGTCTAGGGAGGGAGATCGAGGCTGTCAACCGCAGTTTTCGATTGGAAAAGGAAAAGAGGGGGCGATATCGGTGGTCGTCATGCCTTCGGGGCCTGGCCCCGGCCTTTGCCACCTAAAGCGGAAATGAGCCCTTTGAAAATACCCCCGCTTCTACCTCCGGCCTTGAGGTACTTCAGGGCCAGCGGGTGTTCGGAGTCCCACTTCAACGCCTCGATAAAACTCTCGCGGGCGGTGCTGATCAGCCCGGCCTGGTAGTGGACAAAACCGAGGTTCGCGTGGAAATCGGCGTTGTAGAACTCCATTTCCACGGCCTTCTTGCAGGCATCTCGCGCCTCGTGCAGGCGGGTGTTGAGCGCGCCCAGGGAGAAGCCGTACCAACTATGATAGGCCGCGTTCGTCGGATCGTACTTTATCGCGCTCTTGAGCAGAACGACCGCCTTATCGTACCGGTTGTGTTTCATCGCCGTGCGCGCCTGTTCGAAAGCGAGCTGCGCGGACCGCTTGTCCGCCTCCTTGTCCGACGATCGCCTCTCACGCGGGCCGTGCTGTTTGAGAATCTCGTCGTACTCGCAGCGTTTCACCGGATCGCTGAGGATCGCGTAAGCTTCGTTGACGAGCTTGAAGTCGACGTCGGACTTCGTTCCCGAACTCGCGGCGTTGCCCCTCCCGACCACATCCGGGTGGAATAGCTTGGCGAGGTTGAAGTAGGCCTTCTTGATTGCGTCTTCCGACGCGGTCGGCCAGATCCGCAGCACCTCGTAGTAGTCGACGAATTTCTGCCTGGTCATACCGGACTACCTTTTCTCGGAGACTTGCTTGATCTCTGCGAGCAGGTTTTTCGCCAGTTGGTTCTCCGGCTGAACGCTCAACACGCGCTCGATGTGGTCTTGCGCGTCCTCAAAACGTCCTTGATCGTAGAGCGCGAGCGCGAGGTTCAATCTCGCTTTCAGATAGAACGGATTGATCTTGAGCGCCGTTTCGAATTCTTCGATCGCGTCGTCGGCCAGACCGCTGTTCCCGTACGCGATACCCAGATAATTGTGGAGGTCCGGGTAATCCGGGTTGACGGAAATCGCTTTCTTGAGTTCCCGTATCGCTTCCGGATACTCGCCGTTTTGAATCGCCTGGACGGCGATCTCCCGCCGGACCTGGGCCGAGCTCGGACGGTCTTCCAGGATCTCGCGGAAGGCCTGCTTGACCGCCGCGTCGTCGTCGCCGGCGCGGACCGTCTGCAACAGGTGCTCGAGGAGCTCTCTGTAGAAAGTCGGGCACTCGGCCTGGACACCGTCGAGCGTTTCCGCGGCGCGGATGCGTTCGCCGGAAACGTACAGCGCCCGCGCGAGGACCATCTTCGCCTTAAAGAACTTCGGGTTGATCTTGAGCGCGTAGATGAAATGCGCTTTCGCCTTGTCGTATCTCTCCGCGTCCATCAGAAGGCTGCCGAGACTGAAGCGTAGGTCGGCGAACTCGGGCTTGAGCGCGACGGCCGTCTCCATCTCTTCGATCGCCTCGTCGAGTTTCCCGTTATTGAGTTTCTGTTTGCTCAAAGCGACGTGCGACTCGCAGGCGAAGAGTTCGACGGTTGCCAGGTCCGTGTCCTCTTCGTAGTTTTGGCGCGCAAGAAGGTTCTCGAAGATCTTCAGCGCCTTGCGGTAGTGCCCGTCGTTGAAAAGGTCCAGCGCCCGCGAATAATCGTTCTTGGGCACGAAGTTGAAGAATCGCTTGAGAAACATGGTCTGCCCCCACGTCGATAGCGAGAGTCCGGAACGAAAGTAGGTTATCGCGAAGCAGCCTCGAACGATCGAATGCCTGCAACGGCCGTGCCGTCGGCCCGCCGGAGGGCGTCCCGGTTACCGATCCCGGACCCCAGGCGCGGCGCATTCCGAATTGCCCCAACGGCTTTCTTCGCTTCGCGGGGTGAACTAGCAAAATCAAGGCCAAGACCGGCGCGCGCACCAGCGCCGGACGAGGCCGCAGCGTCATCTCAACGCATTATCTAATAAACAGTTGCCCGTCCGCGCGCGGGAGAGGGAGTTCCATGTCGGCCGCGCTCCCTGGGGAGACTGGATCGAAAACATCCTCGCGAGCCGTTTTCGTCCGGTAGTTGTCCGGTCTTCGTCTGGACGCTCCGACGTCCGGTGGAGCCGTCGGGTCAGGCGGGCGTGGCCGCCCAGCAACCCCGGTTCACTCGCAATTTGCAGCGGACCGGGGAGAAAAATACAACTCGTGGTAGATGTGGGCGGACTCGACGATTTTCTTTACGTAGTCGCAGGTTTCCCAGTAGTCGATGTCGTCGACCCGCTCGATCGGCGACGAACTTGATTGGGCACCGGCGAACCACCGCTTCGCGTTGGAAAATCCGGCGTTGTAGGCGGCGAGCATCATCAACGGATCGCCTTTCGATTTTCCCAGCAGGTCCGACGCATACGATACACCCACCGTCAGATTGAACTCCGGGGAGAAGAGACTCCGCGCCGGATCCCTCGGGAGCCCGAGTTCCCCGGCGATTTGTTCTCCGGTCCGAGGCATCACTTGCATGAGCCCACGAGCCCCGGCCCCGGAGACGGCCCCCTCGTCGAATCGGCTCTCCTCCCGGATCATCGCGTAGACCAAGTGCGGGGACATTCGGAAACGGATGCAATTGGCGGTCACCATGAACGGGAAAGGCGTTGGGTAGGTCAAGAGTTTGAAGTGTCCGTCGAGCCGCCGGCGACCGCTCTCATCGAGAGAGTCGCGCACGCGCTGGACCGCCCTCGCGCCCCTACCCGGCAACGCGAAATCCTCGTAGACGGCGGCGAGCTCGAGCTGCGCGCGCGCGGGCAGGCCCTCCCACGATTCGAACACGCGAAGCTCCACCTCGGCCCAGTCTCGAAACCCCATTTCGAGAAACACCCTGCCGCGATTAAGATACGCACCCGCCTCGTCGAAGACGTCTTCGGACCTCCAGGGGGGGAGCTCGTGTCTGACCCGGTCCCGCGCCCACTCTCGCCGTGCGAAGACGCACTCGAGAAAACCGCGCAGTGCCGCGCTCCCGGCGGCCGTGTCCATTTCCGCGGCGGTCACGACGGGGAGAACGAAGTCATCCGACACGCGCGGATCCATGTAGAACGAGAACGGGTCGACCGCCGCGATTTCCCCCAAGAGCTTCTTTTGTTGTTCCTCCCGGCCGAGTTTTCCGTGGGCGACCGCAAGATAGTAGAGAAGCGCCTCGTCTTCCCTCCCCCACCGGTCCAACGCATCCCCGAGCACGCGCGCGGCTGTCGAATACTCCCTCCGCTCGACGTGATCGAGAGCGATCCGCCGCGTGGCGAGGTGCGCGTACTTGTGGTTCGGGTACGTCTTGACAATGCGATCGAGAAGCCCCCCCGCTTTCGCGTCACCCTCCTCGCGATACATATCCCAAGCGACGAACAACGCCTCTGGAGCCTTTGTGTCGTAGGGATAAGCCGCCGCGAATGCTTCGTAAGCGGCAGCCGAACGCTTTTTCTCTCCGGTGCCCCTGTACGCCCGGGCTCGTAGCAGCTTCGCCCGTCGTTCGAGCGTGGGATCGGCAAAAAGGGGCTCGGCTGCGCCGAGCGCCGCTGCATAACGGCCGGCCTGATAACAAGTCTCCGAGCGCAGGATGCGACTTTTCTCCTTCTCGGATCCCTGGAGCGCTCGCTCGTCGAGAACCGCAAGAAGTTTCTCCGCGTCGGACGGACGGTTGTGAGTCACAAAGACCCCGACAAACTCGAGGATCGCGGCGTTTTCGAGAATCGCGGGGTCGACGCGGGCGATGACGGCCTGGACGGGTTCCGCCGCTTTCGCCGCCCCGTATGTTCGGATGAATTCGGTTGCGGCGCGGATCGCTCCCAGCGTGTCTCCCACCGCGAAACGGATCTCCGCCTCGTCCGAGATCACCGGTGCGAGCAGGGTCTTCCGCGAGACCCTCGATTTGAGAGTGTCGAGAAACGCCAGGGCCTCGTCGGGCCGTCCCGCGCCGAGAAAGCTCTTGAGGGTCGCCCTCTCGAAGCTCGGTGTCAGCGAGCGCGGGATCCCCGCGGAGAGCCTTTTTTGGGCAAGATCGACGGCCTCTTGGGGCCGGCCGGATCGAAGAAGAGCTTCGACCGCGAGAAAATCCTTGTACGGATCGAATTCCTCGTACGGCATCCCGTCGAGCCGGCCCACAAAGTCGAGCACCCGGTCTTCGTGTCCGGAGAGCGCGTTGAGCCGCGCCCGGCGAAGATAGTGAAGATAGTACTCGCGCCGGTCGCGGGTGTGAGGCTGGAGCGCGAGCAGGCTGTCCGCTCCTTCATAACGCCCGAGCTCGGAGAGTAGCCTCGAGCGAAACCTGTCGGTCCGCGGGTCATGAGACTCCCAGCCGGATTGCGCCCGGAGAATCTCGTAAGCCCGGGCGGGTTCACCATAGTAAGCGAGGAGTCGGGCGATGCTCGAAGGGTCGTCGATATCAATGGCAGATCCCCGGGGACTCTCCGGCGAGGAGACGACGAACCGGTCGGCGAGCGTCTCGGAGCGAGCGCTCGACACGCACCCCGTTTCCACGAGGACCACGATCGCGACGCTAAGAGCTGCGGCGGTGCGGTTCATGCCGAGGAATCGGTCGAGATGCGGCCCTTTCTCCCGCCCCTGGCGACTGAGCGACCGTGTCAACCGGCCGGGCGAGCGCGCTACTCCCACTCGATCGTGCTGGGCGGTTTCGAACTGATATCGTAGACGACCCGGTTGACGCCGTTCACCGAATTGATGATTCGGTTCGAGATCTCCTGCAAAAACCCGGTGTCGAGCTTGGCCCAGTCGGCGGTCATCCCGTCGGTGCTGGTGACGGCGCGGAGCACGGCCACGTATTCGTAGGTCCGCGCGTCCCCCATCACCCCGACACTTCGCACGGGCAGAAGTATGGCGCCCGCCTGCCACACTTCGTCGTACAACCGCCACCTTTTGAGCCCGTCGATGAAGATGCGGTCGGCCTGGCGGAGGATGGCGAGCTTCTCCGCCGTCACTTCGCCGACGACGCGAACCGCGAGACCGGGGCCCGGAAAAGGATGTCTCATCAGCTGCTCCCGGGGCAATCCCAGGGCCGCCCCGATTTCACGCACCTCATCCTTGAACAGCAACGAGAGCGGTTCGACGAGACGGAAGCTGAGATCGTCTGGAAGACCCCCGACGTTGTGGTGAGACTTGATCGTCGCGGAGGGCCCCACAGTCGATGCGCTCTCGATCCGGTCCGGATAGAGCGTACCCTGAGCGAGAAAGTCGACGGGTCCCCTCTCGCGGCTCACCTCTTCGAAGACGTCGATGAAGAGGCTCCCGATCCGTTTCCTTTTCTCCTCGGGATCGGCGACTCCCCGCAGACACTCGAGAAAACGTGTGCTCGTGTCGACGAACACGAGCGGAGAGCTGAGTTGCCGGTTCAAGAGGTCGACGACATACGCCGCTTCGCCCTCGCGCAGCAAGCCGTTGTCGACGAACACGCAGACGAGCCTGTCACCAACCGCCCGGTCGACGAGACACGCCGTGACCGTGCTGTCCACCCCGCCGCTCACCCCGCAAATCACCCGCCCGCTTCCCACCGTACGGCGGATCTCCTCCGTTTTCTCTTCGATGATGCTCCCGGCCTCCCACGACGGCCGGCACCGGCATATTCCGAAGAGAAAGTTCCGGAGAATTTCATCGCCGCGGTTGGTATGGATCACTTCCGGATGAAATTGGACTCCGTACATCGACCCGCAACGGTCGGCGAGCGCCGCCACCGCGCAGTCGTCCGAGGATGCGATGACATCCGTCCCCGGCCACGCGTCGAGGACCTTGTCGCCGTGGCTCATCCAGACCCTGAGTTCCCGTGGAAGCCCTCTAAAGAGTTCGGAATCTCCATGAAGTTTGATGATGGTGTGGCCGTACTCGCCGACCGGAGACGACTCGACCGGGGCTCCGGCGTGCTGGGCGAGAAGCTGCATCCCGTAACAGATCCCCAGAACGGGGTATTCCCAACCATCGAACCACTCGGGGAGCTTTGGCGCATCCTTTCCCAACACGCTCGAGGGCCCTCCGGAGAGGATCAGCCCCTTCGGACTTGCTTCCATCACCCGAGCGAGCGGGATCGCCGGAGCGTGGATCTCCGAATAGACCCTCATCGAACGGATTCGCCGCGCGATGAGCTGCGTGTATTGCGATCCATAGTCGATGATGGCGATTCCGTTTTGAGCCATGGGCTACACCGGTTGTCTTAAACGTGCCGGAAGTGACGCCGGCCCGTGAACAACATGGCCACGTTTGCCGAGTCGGCTGCGTCGATCGTCTCCTGGTCTCGAATCGAGCCGCCGGGTTGGATTACCGCGCTGATACCCGCTTTGGCCAGAGTCGACACACCGTCGGCGAACGGGAAGAACGCGTCCGACGCGGCCACCTTGCCCGTGAGAGAGAACCCGGCGTCGAAAGCCTTCCGTGTGGCGATCTGAGACGAGTCGACCCGGCTCATCTGTCCCGCCCCTACCCCTACGGTCCCCTCGCCGTCGCCGATCACGATGGCGTTCGACTTGACGTGCTTGGCGACCTTCCACGACATCTTGCACGCCTCGAGCTCCGCGGGTGTGGGAGCGCGTCTAGTGACGACTTTCATCGATTCGAGCTCCGGGAAGCCTCTGTCCGCGCTCTGCAAAAGGAAGACGTTCTCGGTCAGAATTCCCGCGTAACCGCTTTTCACGCCCGTCCAGAAACGTTCGGGAATGCCGAGCACGCGGACGTTTTTCTTTTTTTTCAGCGTTTCGAGCGCCTCGCGCGTCAGCGACCGCGCGAGGACGACCTCTAGGAAGAGCTGGTTGAGCTCTTCGGCCAGTCCTTTCCCGACAACACCATTGACGGCCACGATGCCTCCGAACGCGCTCACCCGGTCCGTGGCGAGAGCCCGCCGGAAAGACCCGAGGGGATCGCTGCACCACCCCACCCCACACGGGTTGGTATGTTTGACGATCGTCACACCGTTCTCACCGATGTCCTTACAGAGCGAAAACGCCCCGACGACATCGAGATAATTATTGTAGGAGAGCTCTTTGCCTTGGTGCATCTCGAACGACACTAGCGGTGAATCCTCGATCGTCCGGTACACCGCCGCCGTCTGGTGTGGGTTCTCGCCGTAGCGCACCCCCGCCGTCTTTTCGAGAACAAAATTGATCCTCTCCGGCAGTTCCTCTCCGGGAGCGACCGCTTCGAAAAACTTCTCGATCACCGCGTCGTACGAGCAGGTGAGAGAGAAAGCCTCCCGGGCAAGCCGCCTGCGAAGTTCTAGCGGGATCATCCCATCCCTTTCGATGCATTCGATGACCTGCCCGTACTGCCCGGGGTTCGTTACGATCGCGACGTGGTGAAAATTCTTCGCCGCCGCCCGGATCAGCGTGATACCGCCGATGTCGATGTACTCGCACAACTCGGATTCCGAGAGTCCCCCGCCGACAAACTTGTCGCGGAAAGGGTATAAATTGACGACAACGAGATCGATGGGGAACACGCCTCGTTCTTCGAGCTGGGCGACGTGGCCGGGGTCGTCACGGTTGGCGAGGATCCCCGCGTGGATTTTTGGATGAAGCGTCTTCACGCGGCCGCCCAGGAGCTCGGCGCTCGCCGTGTACTCCGAGATCTCAATGACATCGAACCCGAGTTGTTCCAGGAACTTCTTGGTCCCCGAGGATGAGAGTATTCTCACGCCCCGCTTCTTCAAAGCGCCGGCGAGCGGAAGCAAGCCGTCCTTGTCGGTGACGCTGACCAGAGCCGTTTTCAGAGTGTCGCTCACAAGTACCTCTCCAGGTTGATTTGCGGAAAGAGTCTCTCGCACGCCTCGCGGTACCGGCCGGCCGTCCTTTTGACCACATCGTCCGGCAGCACCGGACCCGGCGGGGTGTGGTCCCATCCGGTAGCGTCGAGGTGATCCCTCACGTACTGTTTGTCGAAGCTTTCCTGCGGCCGCCCGGGCGCATACGAATCGAGTGGCCAGAACCGAGACGAGTCCGGAGAGAGAAGTTCGTCGATAAGAATGATTTCACCGCCAAGCTCTCCGAATTCGAATTTGGTGTCCGCGAGGATGATCCCGCGTTTTTCGGCGTATGTCCGGGCCTGTTCGTATATGGCGAGGCTGAGTTCGGAGAGTTTCTCGGCGACCGGCGCGGGGACGACCTCTTTCATCCTCTCGAACGATATGTTCTCGTCGTGCCCCGTTTCCGCCTTCGTCGAGGGGGTGAAGATCGGCTGCTCGAGCCGCGACGATTCGGCGAGACCTTTCGGGAGGACGATCCCGCAGACGCTCCCGTTCTCGCGGTATTCCCGCCACCCGGAGCCGGAAAGGTAGCCGCGGACCACGCATTCCACGTCGTAGCGGCCGGCCTTTCGCACCAGCATGCTTCTCCCAGCCAGCTCCTCCCTTCCCTTGAAGCGCCCGGGATATTCCTCGACTTCGGCGGTGACGAAGTGGGTCTTGAGACGCCCGCGGAAGTGTTCGTACCACCCGAGAGTCATTTGCGTGAGGATGACCCCTTTTCCCGGGATGGGGGTTGGGAGCATCACGTCGTACGCGCTGATCCGATCCGTCGCCACGATGAGAAGGTGGTCGCCTAGATCGAAGATGTCCCTTACCTTGCCGCTTGCGTCGGGCCGGAAACCGTAATCCTCCGTCCTCACCAGAACGCGCGCCATACGCCACCTCGGTTTTGAGCAATGTGCGTCAGAGAATCTTCACGCGCCGCCCCTCGATCTTCAACCGCCCTTGGGCGAAGAGCTCGATGGCGCGCACGTAACTCTTATGCTCTTCCACGTGGATTCGATTGATGAGAGTGCCTTCGTCGTCGTCGTCCAGGACCGGCACCGCCGACTGGAGAATGATCGCTCCCCCGTCGATCGTCCGGTCGACGAAATGGACGGTGCACCCCGATACCTTTACCCCGTAATCGACAGCCTGCCTGGACGAGTGGAGCCCCGGGAAACTCGGAAGCAAGGCCGGGTGAATGTTTATGATCCTTCCGCCGAAACGGTCGAGGAGCGGTCCCTTGAGGATCCGCATGAACCCGGCCAGCGCGACGAGATCGACCCGGTGTTCGACGCAGATCCTCGCCATTTCCTCCTCGGCCTCACCCGGCAACCTCCCCTTTCCCACCGCAACCGGCACGACGAAACCCGGTACACCGTAGTCGGCCGCGATCCGCAGCGCCCCGGCCTCCGGGTTATCGGTTACGAGACACGCCGCCCTCGCGGGGTATTCCTCACGACGACAGGCTTCGCAGATCGCCTGGAAATTGCTTCCACGACCCGACGCGAGAACGCCGACGTTGCATTTTTTATCGGACAAATCGACCTCCCCGATGGAACTCGACTTCGGATCGACGACACTATAGCACCGGTCTACCGGGGCTGCATCAAAAAAGTTGCCCGCGAAAAGCGCCGATCGCAAACGAGACCGCAAGCAGCGACCAACCGGCGACCTTGCGTCCCGTATGCCCCCGCGCATACGCCAGAAAAGCCAGTCCGGCGTAGTAGAGACACGGCTCGGGAGGCGGCGGCGACACCGTTCCCGGGACGAGACTCGCCGACACGACGACCGATTGTTCGAGCATGGCGACGACGCGGTCCAGTACGGCGAACAAGACCGGACCCACGACGGGAACTAGCACGGAACTTATCGCCGCAAACCCGGAGAACAGAAGAACGAACGCGACGGGAAACACGAACACGAGCGTCGCTATCGGGGCGAGCACGCTCACCCTGTCGAAATAGTGGATCAAGACCGGCGTCACTATGAGCTGCGCGGCCACGCTCACCTCGAGCGACGACCGGACCCAAAACCAAACCCGCGAAACCACGGTTTTCGAGACGCCCGGACGGAGACCCCGGACGCAGAGGAGCAAAGCAAGCGTGGCAAGAAACGATAGTTGAAACCCGACCGCGTAGTAGGTGTTCGGGAAAAAGAGCAGCACGATCACGAAGGCTTCCCCGAGGACCTTGACCGGATCGAGCGGCCGCTTCAACGCCGCGGCGAGCGCGAGCACCAGGACCATGACAAAAGAGCGCCAGAGGGACACGATGAAACCGACGACACCGACGTACAGAGAGATCGCAAAGAGCAGGAGAGCGGAGCTCCGTCGGCGGACGAGACGGAGAAGGATCACCACCGCCCCAGCGATGAAGTACAGGTGTTGTCCGCTGAGCGCGATGAGGTGCGTGATTCCGAGGGCGGTGAAGGCGTTCCCCGAGCGCCTTTCGAGGTATCCGGTCTCCCCCAGGAAAACGGCGATCGGAAAACCGCTATTCGATCCCAGTCCGCGGCTGAGCTCCCGCCGCAACCTGTCGTGACACGGCGACAGGATCCTCCGAGTCACCCAGCTCCCACCCACCCCACCCAATCGCTCGACCCCACCCGGGGCGACCCGAAAATCACCGCACACACCCTGACCGATGAGCCTTCTCTCAAACGCCCCGCGCGAGCCCTCCTCGGGCAACTTCCACACCCCGTCAACCCGCAGGCTGTCGCCGTAGCTCACCGCAAACTCTTTGGTGCGGACGCGCACCACGCACACCACCCCATCCACGCGCGTCCTAAAATCGAATGTCATCCCCCCGTAGCGATAACCGGGAAAGCCACACACCCACCCCTCCAGATAACCCCTTCCCCCGGGCCCCGCCGCGGCAGCGCAAACACGCGAAAGGTCACGACGAAAACCCGCGACGGAAACAAACCCGTACAGCGCGAATGCGCCGACGGTCACCGCGAACAAAGCCGCCGTGACGCCCGACGGGCGCGACCGGCGCACCCACCAAGCAAAAAGAAAAAGGGCGCTCGCGGCGACCTTCGGATCGCCCGTCACGCCCGCGGCAAGCGCCGCACCCAACACCCACACCACCGTGTCCTCCCATCCCCACATCCCGACCCCACCCGATGGGTCCGGTCTTTACTCGTGGTAGAATTCGACTCGGTTCTTTCCCTTTCTTTTTGCCAGGTAGAGCGCCGCGTCCGCCCTCGAGAACAGTTCTTCTTCCGTCCGCGCCTGTTCCGGAAACACCGCGGCTCCGATGCTCACCGTCATCCGGCGTTCTTTCCCCTGCTGGTCGAGAAACTCGTCGTACCCCTCGATCATCGCCCTCAACCGCTCCGCGGTGCGGATGGCCTCGGTTTCGGCGGTACCCGGGAGAAGGACGGTGAATTCCTCGCCCCCATACCTGAACGGCAAGTCGATCTTGCGCAGATTGCTCCGCATGAGATCCGCCACCACGACGAGCGCCTCGTCGCCCTTGCGGTGGCCCATGGTGTCGTTGATGAGTTTGAAGTCGTCGATGTCCAAGACAAGAAGGGAGAGCTTCGATCCCGAGCGTGTCGCTCGTTCGATCTCGATACGAACAAGCCGGTCGTAGAACTGCCGGTTGTACACACCCGTCAGCTTGTCGATCGAAGTGAGGTTCTCCAGGCGGACCGAGTTCTCGATGATCTGCTCGATGATCCCCAGAGCGATCTCGACCCTCTTAAGCAGCAGCGGACCGTCGTCGTCCCCCGCCGACCACACTTCGAGCACACCCCAGAAGTCATCGTGCGCGAAAATGGGCGCGACGGCGAGCCTCGCCTCTCCCAACGCGAGAGTCGACTGCCCGTCGGGTCCCGGGATACCGACCGCGTTCGCTCCGGCGGGATCCAACACGGCGGTTCGGCGCGAGTGCCTGCATCGCTGATAAATCACTTTCTCCTGGAACACCTTTTCGCGCTGGCTTTCCACCGCTTCACCCCTGCCCTCCCCCGCGGCGACTCGCTCCTCGACGAGGACGAGCCGGCAGCTGGTGAAGCGGAACCAGCGCGGCATATATTTCAACACCGAGTCGAGCCGCTCGGACGTGGACTCCCGCTGGCCGTCGATCGCAAAAGACCGGATGATATCCGGCAGAATATTGATCGTCGTCTCGATGGGCTCGACCCGGACGGTGGCCGCTTCACCGGAGGGTCCCCACCGCAAATTCGTTCCGGCGCGCGGCGTTTCTCCGAAAAGCTCCTTCCACTCCTCCGCGGCAAGAAGCAGGCGAATCTGGTACGAACCATTGTTCTTGAGATACGTCACGACGACGTATCCGTTCTCGTCGTAAACCTGGGTGCGATCGAAGTACCGCCGTTCGCAGAGATCATCGAGAGCGAGCACGGCGGCGGTCCTCATCCTCGCGCGATCGCCGAGCGCCGCCGCAACGGTCAGTTCCTTGCGCCGCTCCGGGGAAAGACGGTGCTGGGGGACCAGATGGGTCAGAAGGTACTTGTAGTCTTTGTCAAAGGTGTGAGTCATGGCGATACCTTCGCAACGAAACTATGTCTAAATTAATTATACAATATTTGATGCCTGGCTTTCTATGGCTTTTCCACGCCCCATTTCCCGGGTCCCCCGGCTGGCCGACGTCGCTTTTTGGCTTGCATTTTGCTGAGGATGCGGGTTATAGAACAATCGACCAACAATTACCGGGGGGGGATTTGCGCCCCGCCCCGTTATCCCTCATCGACCGAACGGCCGCATGATGCTAAAACGGACATCGATTATCCTGATATGCCTTCTCGTTTCCTCGGGGTGCGCTGCCCTCAACCGGGGAGGTAAGACGGAACACGGCTCCCTGCCGGCACCGCAGGATTCCTTCCTGCTCGACCCGCGCATACTCGCCGGCTACCGCGATGAGATCGACGCGGCCGTCGCGCTCTACGCCTTCGGGGAAATCGATGAATTCCTCGCGACGAGAGACTCGGTTCGCGTGAGCGTCGATGAACTGGCGATGGCCCACCCCGCCGTACTCGACCAACCGGAATTTGTCCAGCTGGTCGAGGGTCTCGCCGAGCTCGATTCGCTTTATCCGGCCGGCGTCGGTCACACGTATCTCGCCGAGGAGGACAGCCTCGCTCTTTCTACGCTCCCCTGGCCCGACACTTACGGAGCCCCGGCTCCTGGATCGTTTACCGGCGCGGACAGCAGCCCCTTCCCCACGATGATGAACGACAGGATCGAGTTTTGGGTAAGCTACTTCACGGGGACGGGACGGGAGCGTTTTCAAAGGGCCCTATACCGGATGCAGCTCCACCGCCCCACCATCGAGAGAATTATCGGCGAGCAGAATGTGCACACGGATCTGATCTGTGTGGCGTTAATCGAAAGCGGATTCAATCTCAACGCGCGGTCGTACGCAAAGGCCGTGGGCCCCTGGCAGTTCATCGCCGGAACGGCGAGGATGTACGGACTCCGCGTGGATTGGTGGTACGACGAGCGCCGTGACATCGTCGCGTCCACGTACGCGGCGACCAATTATCTCAAGGACCTCCACGGTCTGTGGAACGATTGGCTTCTCGCCCTCGCCGCTTACAACTGCGGCGAATACCGCGTCGCACGGGCGATGGCAAGACAGAAGACCCAAAACTTCTGGGATCTCGACCTCCCCAAACAGACCGAACGCTATGTCCCCAAATTCCTCGCTACCCTTTACATCGTTCGGGACCCGCACAAATACGGGTTCACGATCCCCGACGTCGCGCCGGTCGAGTTCGACGAGGTCCCCGTCAGGGACGCCACGGATCTCAAGATAATAGCCGGTTTCACCGGGACGACGCCGGAGTACGTCGCGGACCTCAACCCGGCGATTTTGCGATGGTGCACGCCTCCGGAGATGGAGGTTTCGGTCAAGGTCCCCGTGGGAAGCGCCGAGACGTGCGCGCAACAGCTCGCCGCTATTCCGCCGGAGGACAGAGTGACCTGGAGAAAACACCAGGTCAGATCCGGAGAGACGCTTTCCCTGATCGCGGACCAGTATCACACGAACGTGGCCGCGCTCAAGAGCCTCAACCGGATCAAGAACGCGCACGCTATCCGCGCCGGCTCGGTTCTCATCGTTCCCATGCAGGGGGCCCAAACCGAGGTGGCGGTTACCAAACCCAACTACCGCGAAAAACGCCGCACGGTGAGCAAAGAGGCTTTGGAGCAGTACACGAAACAGTTCGAGCCGCCGGCGAATTACAAGCGCGTCGCCTACGTCGTCAGAAAGAACGACACGCTCGGCGAGATCGCCGACATTCACCGGACGAGCGCCAAGAAGGTGCGGGAGTGGAACAACCTTTCCTACCGGGCTTTCATCCACCCCGGACAGGAACTCACCCTCTACGTCCCCGAGTCGTTCGATCCATCGAAGATCTCCCTCGGCTCGAGAGACCCGAACACGGAAGCCGCTGTCGCCGACCGGAAATACACGGTAAGAAAGGGCGACACCCTTTATTCGATAAGCCGCAAATTCAACGTTGGGGTCAACGATCTGGTGGCGTGGAACGGCAAGTCGAAGAAATCGGTTATCTATCCGGGAGACGTACTAGTCATCCGGCCGAAGAAGACCGGGTAGCTTGCCCGGCCCTCGCGACCCTTCTTTTCAATTGCCCTTCGTCAGAAATCGACGAGCGCGGACACGCGGTGAGACCCCTCGAAGTAGTCGTCCGTGAAGTGAAGGTAAGCGTAATCCAGACCCACGATCCCGATCCGAAGCCCCGCACCCGCCGTGTAGTTCCCCGAATCGAGCCCTCCGCGAACCATCACCTTCTCCTGGAAGATGATCTCGCCCCCGATGTGCAAATCGGCGCTCACCTGCTCGACCCAGAACTGCGACGCCCGTCTGCGGTCTTCGAAGAAAAAATCGCCGTCGGCGGCGACGACGAAGGACGCGTTCAACGTCGGCGCGGCCACCCGGTAGGCGACGCCGAGCTTGACCGAAGGAGCGATGAACTCGACCAAGCCCGTACTCCAGCCAATGTATGTCCCCGTGAGGTCCTGGATCTTCACACCGACGTCAAAGCCGTCGGTCAAAAGATCGCGCCGGAGGTACCCGATATCCACCCCGATCCCCGTCGCCGAGTAACCCGCGACCTGATCCGAGTAAATCACCTTCAACGTACCGCCAAGACGCCCATAGCCCGTCTTCAACGCAAAGGCGCCGAAAAGAGCGAAGTCGTTGCTCCCTTCTCTTGGAAGGGCATCGACGTCGTAAATAAGCCTATCCTCCCCGCCTTGAAACCCGGGGATTCCGTTTCGCTCCTCGAACGGGAGGTCCTTCGTGATCAGGATGTCGTTGACGCCTAGGTGAACGAGCGCCACTCCGAAGGACGCTTCGCGCTCCGCCGACACGAACGCGGAGGTCGGAGAGACAAAGGCCGCGAAGTTATAATTGAGCATGTCGCCAAATGTCTCTGAGTGCATGAAAAGAGCCTGTCTCTTTTCGAATCCCGAAATCCCCGCGGGGTTCCAATAGAGCGCGGACGCGTCGTCCGCGACGGCGGCGAAAGCCCCACCCATCCCCAGCGCGCGCGCGCCTCCGCCCAAAGCCATGAATTCCCCGGCGAACTTCTTCGCGCCCGCCGTCACCGGCAAGCCGCCGATGAAGACGGCAGTAGCCAGCACTGCTACGGTTCGATAAATCTTGTTAGGCATAGAAAACTCGCTGGTTAGAAGGGTTTTTCGTCCTCGACATTCGTTGAGCGCGGTTCAACACTCGAACGTCTCGACAAGACCCAGGGGGATGACCGTCAGGGGGCTTTTTCACTATAAGTATAAACAAGTTCGGCCCCGCCGGTCAAAAGGTAATTTACAGCAGCCCGAACTCCTTGATCTTCCGGTAGAGCGTCCTCTCCGAAATTCCAAGCAGGTTCGCAGCCTTACGGCGGTTCCCGCCCGTCGCCCCAAGGGCGTCCCGTATCGCGGTCCGTTCGAGGCTCGAGAGCGGTTGTACTTCCGGCGCGCTGGCGGATCCCTCGGGAAACACCTCCTTCATCGTCTCGAGAGGCTTGATCCGCTCCGCTTGTCTCACGAGCGAGAGAAGCTCGCGAACGTCCCGGTGCATCGCGAGAATCGATCCGTAGATCATCTCCCGCTCCGCCTCGTCCTTCGTCCTGTGGAGCGGCACCGGCAGGAGTGTTTCTTCCGAAGACGGTCCGCCGCCGAGTTGCGAATCGACGAGCCCACTCGTGATCCTCCCCTCGGGCGCGAGCACCACCGCCGTATCGATGACGTTGCGTAGCTCGCGGACGTTTCCGGGCCACGGGTACGCAACGAGCTTTGCCAGACCGTCCTTGTCGATCCCCCGGACGTCCTTTCCGTGCTTACGGACCGACTCGCGCAAAAAGTGGTCGCACAATATCGGAATGTCGTCTTTCCGTTCCCTCAGCGGCGGCAGATACAGGCTCACCCCTTTGAGACGGTAGTACAGGTCTTGTCTGAACCGCCCCTCCCTCACAGCCGCGCTCAAGCTCCGATTGGTTGCGGCAACGACGCGCACGTCCACCCGAAAGCTCTTCATCCCCCCGACCCGAATGATTTCACCCGACTCGAGAACACGGAGGAGCCGGACCTGCATGTTGGCGCTCATTTCTCCGACTTCGTCGAGGAAGATCGTCCCCTTGTCGGCTCGTTCGAAGACCCCCGAGCGTTGCGCGACCGCCCCGGTGAACGCCCCTCTCTCGTGACCAAACAGCTCGCTTTCGAGAACGCCTTCGGCCAGCGACGCGCAGTTGATCGCCACGTAGGAGTTCCCCATCCGCCGGCTCGCGTAATGGATCGCCCGGGCGACGATGTCCTTTCCCGTCCCGCTCTCGCCCTCGATGATAATCGGCACCTCGGTCGGCGCCACCTGGAGGATCGCTTCGACGATCTCCTCCATTTGAGTCGATCTTCCAACGATCCCCGCGGCCGCTTTGACTTCGGCGATCTTTCGCCGGTGTTCGATCACCGAGCGCAGCCTGCTTGGATCCGCGGGGCGTTCGACGTAGTAATCGACTCCCTCGCGTCTGGCGGCCGAGCGCACTTCCTCGGACTTCGGACCACCGATCACCGTAATGTCGACACCGGGGAAACGTTTCCGGGCCCGGCGGACGACCGTCGGATACGCCTGATGCATCACCGCTTCATCGAGCAGGAGCACATGGAGATGGTCGAGCGTGGAGGCAAAGACGGCGGCGGGGTCACGGAAAACCACAACACTCCACTCAGCCGATGGCGTCATTTCCTGTAGAACCTGGCTGATTGTCGGGTCATCCGTAACGGCCAGAAACTGCAGCGTCTGTTCAGCCAATGAGTTTCACCGAAGGCCGAAGATACTCGCATCCTGACAAATTGTCAAATCGATCTCCGCCCGGCATCGGCGTCCCTCGACCCCCCGATCGAGCCGGCTAAGCGCCTTCGGACACGTCGGGTCCTTCGAACTGCTTCAGCTTTTCGCGGAGAGTCTGCCGGGAGATGCCGAGTATCGTCGCCGCTTTCGACTTGTTCCCGCTGGTTTGCTGGAGCGTGCGTTCGATCTGGACGCGTTCCATTTCCCGAAGGGTCATCGGGAAGAAAGAGGTCAGCACCCGGGCGGCCTCTTCCCCACCGGTTTTCACTCTGTCGCCGCGGTAGATCTCACCGGGAAGGTGTTCGAGGAGAATCTCGTCCTCGGCGTCGAGGAGCATTGCGCGTTCGATCACGTTCTTGAGTTCGCGGACGTTCCCCGGCCAATCGTACCCCACCAGCGCTTCCATCACTTCGCGTCTTACCGGCTTGACCTTCTTTCCCAACTCCCGGTTGAAGCGATCGACGAAGTGGTTCACCAGCAACGGGACGTCCTCCTTTCTCACGCGAAGAGGAGGAACGTGGACAGGAATCACCTTGAGCCGGTAGTACAGGTCCTTGCGGAAGCTCTTTTCCTCGATGGCCCTTTCCAGATCCCGATTCGTCGCCGCGACGATACGGGTGTTCACGCGGAGGTCCTGCACCCCCCCAACCCTTCTGAACGTCTTGTTTTCGATCACCCGGAGGAGCCGTGACTGAAGCGTCACGCCCATCTCGCCGATCTCGTCCAGAAAAAGCGTTCCCCCCTCGGCGAGCTCCACCAGACCCTTTTTTCTCGTCTTCGCGTCGGTAAACGCCCCCTTTTCGTAGCCGAAGAGTTCGCTTTCGAGAAGCGTCTCGGGAACCGACGCGCAGTTGATCTCCATGAAGGGCCGCGGGTCGTCGTGGCTGCAGGCGTGGATCGTTCGGGCGACGAGTTCTTTGCCGACTCCGCTCTCGCCCGTAATGAGGATCGTATTCGCCTTGCTCTTGCCGATTTTCTGGATCTTGTTAAAAATCTCCGCCATGGCAGCGCTCTGACCCAGGAAGTTCTTGAAACCCAGATGGCTCGCGGTCCGATCCTTCAAGTACGCGATCTCGTTCTTGAGTCGGTGCGTCTCGAGGGCGTTCTCGATGGTGATCTTGATTTTTTCCAGGGCGAACGGTTTCTGGACGAAGTCGTACGCGCCCGACTTCATCGCCTCGACCGCCGTGCCCACTTCCCCGTACGCCGTCATCATAATCACGGGAACCGTCGGGTCGATCGAGCGGAGCCGGCCGAGAAGGGAAAGACCGTCCTCGCCGGGGAGTCTCAGATCGAGAAGCACCACATCGGGCGAGCGATCCCTGAACACCTCGAAACCCTTCTCCGCGTTTTCCGCCTCCGCGATCTCGTACCCTTCCTCGGTGAGGGCTTCGCCGAGCGACCAGCGGATCGTCTTCTCGTCGTCAACGATCAGTATCATTCTCGACATGACGTTGCTCCCCCTGCTTGCGTGAACGTCCCGCCTCCACGGTGCCGCCCGTGTCGAGCGGGAGCCGAATAGTGAACCGCGTCCCTTTATCACGGCACTCGCACCGGATGCTACCCCGGTGTTCCTCGATGATCTGGTGGCTGATCGCCAGACCCAGACCGGTTCCTTGCGTCTTCGTGGTCACGAACGGTTCGAACAGATGTTCCCGAACCGCCGGCGGAACGCCGGCGCCGTCGTCGGAGACATCGATGCGGACAAAACCTCCCGCGGAACAAGCCGGATCCGTCTCCGAGCAAAGAGAGATCTCGACCACGTTCCCCCGGTCACACGCCTCGATCGCGTTCAAAACCAGGTTGAGCAAGACCTGCGTGAGCTGGTTGGCGTCGGCCGAAAGAACTCGTCCTTCGAGATCGTCTCGCAAACGAAGCTCGACTCCCTTTTTCGAAGCCTGATCGGCAAGCAAGCTCGCCACGCGCCCCGACACTTCGCCCAGCGCGCACGGCCGGAACTCCGGTCTAGCCGGTTTGGCAAAGCTCAAGAGATTGCGGATGATTCCATCGAGCCGTCTCGTCTCGTCGAGAATTGCACGGACGTATTTGAGCTTGTCCTCGCATCCCTCCAACCGGCTGCCGAGTACTTCGGCGCTGGTCGCGATCCCGGTGAGCGGGTTTCGAATCTCGTGGGCCACCCCGGCCGAGAGCTGTCCGAGCACTCGTAGCCGATCGAGTCTCCGGACCTCGGCCTCCAGCATCTTCTGTTCGGTGAGATTCTGAAAAATCCCGACGACCACGGTTCCATTCAGGTTGTCGTCGTGCATCTTCGTAATGCTCAACCGCCCGGGAGTCTCCCGATCGCCTTGACCGCGGTAGATCACCTCGAGCACCTTTGTGTCCTGGCCCGATTGGATAATCGGGCGGAAAAGGCCCTCCGGATGACCGGGGCTGTGGAATAGCCGGTCGAAGTGAATCCCCTCCGACCCGGACAGGGCGGGACACATCCCGGACGCGATGTGATTCCAGAAGATGACGTGTCCCTCGAGATCGGTGGTGATCACCCCGCTCTGTATGTTGTCGAGCACTTTCTGGTTGAACCGGCTCAGCTGGCGCAGGTCGCTGATGTAGGACGCGTTGGCGACTTCCTCGGCGAGAATCGTCTGGATTGTCGTGAAGAACGGGTAGTCTTGACGGAAACGGACATTCGAACGGTAACGCTTCTCGATCAGCAAGAACCCCCACACCCGGCTCCGGTATCTCAGCGGAATCACGGTGAGACGCCACGGCTTCAACCGCTCCAGACCCGCGTTGAACGCCCGCTCCGCATAGCTCTCGACCGCGTGGATCTCGAATCCCCGCGGGTTTTCCTTCCACCTGGAGCCCAGCATGCCACTCGCCTTCGCCAGCCCTTCCTCGTCGACCTGAAAATTCGAGCGCGCCGCCAGGCGCTCGCCGCCGCGGTTGAAGAGGAGTAGCGCGGCACCGTCGGCTCCCGCATAATTCACCAGCGCCATCAAGAAACGATCGAGGGCGTCGCTCCAGTTCTCGTTCTCCGAGATGTCCCTCCCCATCTGGTACAGGATCGTGAGTTGCGAAACCTGTTTTCGCAAGGTCTCGTTGGCGTTCTGGAGCTGCTGATTCGCGGCGACGAACTCTCGCGACACCGCGCCGCCCCCGGTGGCGGCCCCCTTTCGCCCCGCCCACGACTCGTCGGTCGCACGCCCTTCCCGTGTTGATTCGCGCTTGTCGCAGGCCGCGCGGATCAACCGCGCGGTCTCCTTGCCATCCATCGGCTTCGAAAGGAAATGATGCGAGCCCGCTTGCAAGAGTTTGGTAAGAAGAGCCTTCGAAGGTCTGGCGGCCGCGACGAAAACCAACGGGTCCGGGTGCCGCCTGTGGATCCCCGCGACCACCCCCGCCCACTCCCCCGGGAAACCGTCGGCGTCGAGGACAACAGCGTGATAATTCCCTCGCGCGAGCTCGGTGAAGGCCCCCGACCTCGAGCGCGCCGAACGGCTCTCGAACCCACAGGCTTTGAGCGCCCCTTCCAACGGTTCCAGGACGCTCGAATCCTGAGTGACGACAAGCACCCGCGGCTTGCCCGACTCCCTTGTCTTGTCGACGGGACCCGACATGAACCCCTCGCCGGAAATTCCGTGTGGATCGACTCGGCACTGGATAGTTCCTTACCACACCCCCGAAAAGGCATCAACGAAAATGTCGCGAACACCGGTTCAGGCCGTCCGCCGGCCGGCCCCCAGGGGCCCGCACAGTTCGTCCAGCTGGCGCACCCCGGCCTCGTCTCCCGGCAGCGGCGAATGGGAGCAAGCGGTGCTCAGAACGTCAATTGGCTGAGAATGTAGGATTCGAGGTGGGCCCGGTCGGCCTCGTCTATCGCCGTGAAAAAGCACGCGACGTCGTAACGCGAGACTCCCTCTTGCGGCGACTCGGGCTCCGTCCGGACGACGACCCCCTCACACGCGACCTCGTGTGTGTCTCCGGGATGAGCGCCCGTCACGTCCGGGAGCACGAGAACGATCTCTACCCGCGTGAGGGGGGCGATGTAACCGCGGGATGCGAAGTAGACACCATTCGCGCTCACGTTGATTGTCTCCACGTGACCGCAGTCCTTGCCGCTGAGCTTGACCTCCATGGCAAGTTTCGCGGGCGCTCGAACAGATCTTCGACGTTCCGTTTTCGTCATGCTCGACCCGGCAATCGCCGGTACCTCAACGTCCGTCCGGTCCGGAGCGGGAAATAGACCATGGTCGTGTCTCTCGCGAACTGGCACGGGGGCAGCGGCACCCGAGATCATGCGAGTGCATACCCCCGTGCGTCATCGTGTCCGGCACGGATTACTTCTTCTTGTGCCGATTCTTGCGAAGACGTTTCTTGCGTTTGTGATTGCGGATCTTTTGTTTCTTCCGCTTCCGTCCACACGGCATAACAAAACCTCACTACTGGTGTTTTACTGATGCCCTTCGTCGTTGACCCGAGCCTTGAGTTCGTTGGATGCCTTGAAGTAAGGAACAAGCTTGGCGGGGACCTGAACTCCGTCGCCCGTCCGCGGGTTCCTTGCCTTCCGTGCGCGGCGTTCTTTGACCTTGAAGCTGCCAAAACCGCGAAGCTCGACTTTGTCTCCTTCGGCAAGCGCCCGACAAATATTTGCGATGATTTCGTTTACAACGATGCTGGTGTCCTTTTTGTTCAGTCCCGTCTGCCGCGAGATCTCTTCGACCAAATCGGCTTTCGTCATTATCCTTCACCTCGTCTCGTTGTGGGATCTGACCCGTGAAAGACTGCTCCGATCCATTGTTTCGAGGCCCCCCCCTCAGCCGTATGTCACGAATGCGACGCCTCGTAGCGGGGCAGTTGAAACCCGATCAGCCGGCCGAACCAAACTACCACAGTACTGAAGTGGTGTCCAATAATAATTTACGGGATTATGTATTTCAGCGCGATCCGTTCTTCCCGCCCGACGGGGATCGCGCGCGCGTACCGGCCCAGAAACTTCTCGGCGAGGGACCTCTGAGGCTGCCGCCGGACGACACGAGGCTCCCCCGAAATACCCCCCATCCGGGCGGCTATCGAGAGCGCATCCCCGTACGTGCCGATCCGATCCACGAGCCCGAGATCCACCGCCTCCTCCCCGGTGTAGAGCCGTCCTTCCGCGAGTTCCCTGACCCGTTCTATCGGTATCCCCCGGGCGTCGCTCACCGCCCGCACGAACTGTGCGTACACCTTGTCGAGCAAGCCACCGATATAGATTTTCTCGTCTTCCGTCATCTCGCGGTAGGGGGAGCCGACATCCTTCAACCCCCCCGACTTGATCACCGTGACCTCGAGGCCGATCTTCTGAAAAAGCTCCTCGGTCCGAAGGTATTCCGCGATCACCCCGATGCTCCCCGTCACCGTCCCCTCGTGCGCCACGATCGAATCCGCCGCGCACGCGACGTAGTATCCGCCAGATGCCGCCACCGATCCCATGGAAACCACAACAGGCTTCTGTTCTCGCGTCTTCCTTACCTCTTGATACAGTGCCTGCGACGCCGCCACGCCGCCACCGGGGCTGTCCACGCAGATAAGAACGGCCTTAATTCCGTCGTCATCTCGGTAATCTCCTATTTCCTGGATTTTCCCCAGATCGTACCCGAGCTCTCCGCGCACGTCGACAACCGCCACCGCGTCCCCAAGGGTTACCGTCCCGCCGGCGAAATAGACCATCGTGAGATAGACGGCCCCGATGAGAACCGTAGCCGCGATCGCAATACCAAAAAGAACAAGAAACGTGACGTTGCTTCGGTCTGCCATGCCGATCCTCTCGAGGTAAGTTCGCCGGCGGGTCTTGACATCGCGCCGCCACCGAGCGGCGCGCGCCGACCCGTGTTGAGCGCACGATATCAGGAGGAGGATTCGGTGTCAATCGAACGGAATGCCCGAGGTTTCGCGTGGCGGGAGGAAAAAAAGAGCCCCCGCCTTACCGTGTGCCTGGACTCGCTGAACAGCACTTACCTTGAGGAATGGGCTATATGCCAAAGCAACTCACGGGCAAGGCAGGGACTTATTGTTGTCGTCCATGCCTCATCAAGTAACGTGCCACGGTCCACGTTCGCCCTCGGCACCGGCACGCCACGGCCGCAGCAACGCCGATTGTTCGTGTTTCCAAACAGTAAGCGCGCTCCTCCCCGTTTCCTGCGAGCGAGGTTCAAACCGGCCAATCTCCCGGTCTGCGCCACTTCCCACAACCCCGGCGGCGGCCTCTTGTAACTTGTTCCAGGCAAACCGGCTTCGCGATCCGTTCGCCGGATGGCATTTGGGGATTACTTCGCGCACCCAGGCTTCCGAGTCCCGAGGGGTTTCGTTCCGGTCCGAAGACCTTCGGTCTTTTCCCTGTGGCGGAGATAAACGGCCGGAAAGTCCCGATCGTTGCGGCGGGTTGCTAAACGTTCCTGGCGCAACGGCCGGAGAGATCGAAGATTCTCTGAAAAACCTGCTGGTGGGCGTCCGTGAACTTCACGTCACGACGTTCCATGACGACTTGCGCGGTAAGCATCGCTTTCTCGAGCACGTAATCGGACATCTCCGCCCCCCGTCCCCACGAGAAACTCGGGACGAACCGGTTGGGCGCCTCGCTCCCGTAGATATTGCAGTTGAAACCGACGACGGTGCCCGAGTTGAAAGTCGCGCCGATCCCCACCTTCGTGTGGTCCCCCATGATGAATCCGAGAAACTGGCGCCCCGTCTCCCTCACCATCCCGGCGCACCACATCCGCACCGCGCTGTAGTTGTTCTTCAGATCGCTGTTGTTCGCGCCGGCACCGATGTTGACCCACTCTCCGATATAAGAGTGTCCGACGAATCCATCGTGCTGTTTGTTCGAGTAATTGCCGAATACGGTGTTTCCGACTTCCCCCCCGACCTTGCAAACGTCTCCGATCGAGGTTCCTTCAAGGATCTTTGCCCCCGCCTTTACCACCGAGTTTCTTCCGATATAAGCGGGCCCGAGGACCACCGCGTTGGCCATGACCGTCGCCCCGTCGTTGATGACGATCGGCCCGGACGACGCGTCGAGAACCACTCCCGGTTTGACGACGACGCCTTCACCGACGAGGATGTTCTCCTCTCCGACCATCCGCGCCCCCGGATAGACGACCGCCTCCTCGGATTGACCGCGGAAAGGCGATTTCTGGAAGTCGTCTTCGATGGCGTGAGGATTCTCCTCGATGATCTGCCACGGGAACGACAAGAGCCTCGCATCGGAAACCTCCAGCCGTTTCAAACCGTGTTGATCGATGAGATCGAGAAGCTGTTTCGGCAGTTTTTCGGCGAGACTGTCCTGCCCGACCGCGTGGTCGTCTTCGTACGTTCCCTCACCGGCTTCCTGCGACAGGATCGTTCGTTTCCTTTGCTTTCCGGAGCCCGCTTTCGCGGTCCGCGTCACGTATCCGCTCAGCTCGTCGCAGAGCTGGCCGATCGTCTCATCGGAGATCCTTCTGCGGACGTACGCCGCGAACTCTTCCGCGGCCTTCCCCGAGAGCCGTGCCGCGACGACGTAGCCCCCCTTGACCGCGATCGCGCCGTCCGGGAGCCTATCGAGCAATTCGCGGAGTTCGTCCCCGTAGCAGAGAAGCCGCCCGTTGACGAACACCGCCGACCCGGAAGGAACGTCGTTCACCACGATCTCGGGGTCGCGAAGCCTCAACGCCGGGGCGAGGTAGTCTCTGCACAACGCTCCCCTCTTGTCGGCATCGATTTCCTGCTCGAGCCGGAGACGGAGCGAGTGAAAACCGATCCGCAGCTCGAAAACGGGCTGACTCAATGAAAGGGGAAAGAAATTCGAGAACTTCTTGTCCTCGAAAACGCAAACGAAGGTCGCCATCAGTGGGTCTTTCGCCGCCGGACCGAGCGCGCCGTCCCCCCGGAAGCCGCCTGCGGTGTCATGGAGTCATCCGCGGCCTTGACAGGGGACGAGCGGTTCCTCCGATCACGGGACAAAAAATGGTGGAGTTGACGGGGATCGAACCCGTGACCTCTTGTCTGCCAGACAAGTGCTCTCCCAGCTGAGCTACAACCCCATGCGCAATCACCTTAGCAAAAGGTCCGTTCAAGTCAAGGTTAAAACCCGCCGCGGTCGGGGCGAGGAACCTTGACATCCGCGCGCTCGGCGCACTAACATCAACATCCGGCGAGTTCCCGGACGATGTTCGAAAATGCCGGAGTGGTGAAATTGGTAGACGCAGGGGACTCAAAATCCCCCGGAGCTTGCTCCATGTCGGTTCAACTCCGACCTCCGGCACCAACCCTTTTCCGGGTGGACCGCCCGCCCCTGGGGGCTGGCCCGACGAACTATCCTCCCCGCAAGCCGTACAGATACTCGCGCCACGCGGCCGGCGGGTCCGTCGCGGTGAAGCGGGTTTGGAAACCGACGAGCCAGCTCGGGCGGGCCGGGTTCTTGAGAAGAGAGAGTCCGGCTTCTTCGGGTGTCTTCCCGCCCTTCTTGCGGTTGCACCCGGGACAACAGGTCACCACGTTCACCCATTCCGTCGCCCCACCCTTCGACCGCGGCACCACGTGGTCGCAGGTCAACTCCTTCGACCTCAGCTCCTCACCGCAGTACTGGCACCGGTACTTGTCCCTCGCGTAGATGTTTTCGCGTGAGAGCTTGACGTCCCAACGATGAAAATGGACAAAGCGCACGATCCGCACGACGGCGGGTACACGGACCGCCATCCTCGCCGAGCGAACCACTCTTTCCGATTCCTGAAGGACCTCGACCTTCTTCAGAACGACGAGCTTTACCGCTCGCCTCCAATTGATCACGTTGAGCGGCTCGAAGGAAGCGTTGAGCACCAAGACGCGTTCGAAGACCTGCACTCCTTTGTTGTCGGGACTGTGACGAGTTGCCGATATCTTTGCAGAATATACCGCAACCCTAAACGGAATGCAAAGCCCGCAACGCAACCCCCCAACCCCCGATCCAAAGGCAGGGCGCGGGCGAAAAACGTGCTTGATTTGCGCATGGGTTGGGTTAACATAAGAAACGAGAAACGTTGCTCCGCACCGCGGAGCTCGATCCACCGAATCTTTCACCGATGGGTATGAGTCGCTCTATTTTTAGACCGCGTGTCCTGGTCGAGTCCCGTCCGGGCGGTCTCAAGAACTCGACCGCCCTCGGGACCTGCATGGCGGCCTTCATCCTCTCCTTCGCCGTCCCTTCCTCCCCCGCTCCCGATTCGACCAAGGCCGTTTATCACCCGGCACCGCGCGTGTTCGTGGCGCGCATCGAGGACGCCATAGGGCCCGTCACCAAGGACTACGTCCATCGGGTTTTGGCGACGGCCGCCAGGGAAAACTCCGAGTACGTCGTTTTCACGATGGACACACCCGGGGGTCTCGACGCCTCGATGCGAAGCATCGTTAAGGACGTCCTCTCGAGCCCCGTTCCGGTCGTGACATTCGTCCATCCGAGCGGCGCTCGCGCAGCGAGCGCCGGGGCGATCATCGGTATCGCATCACACGTCCTTGCGATGGCGCCCGGAACCAACATAGGAGCGGCGCATCCCGTGTCCATCGGACAGGGAAAAACCGATGAGGGGATGATCGAGAAGGTGACCAACGACGCCGCGGCGTACGCCAGGGGAATAGCCACCGAACGGGGGCGCGACGTCGCGTGGGCCGAGAAGATCGTCCGCGAGAGCTTCTCCTCGACGGCCGAAGAGGCTCTCGCTCTCGGCGTGGTCGACCTCATCGCCGACGACGTCGACGATCTCGTCGCGAAGCTCGACGGCCGCGTCGTCGACGTCCAAGGGCGGTCAAAAACACTCGCCACCGGCAATGCGGTTCGCATCGACGTCCCTCCGTCGATTCGCGAGAAGTTCCTCTCGAAGATTTCCGACCCCAACATCGCCTACCTTCTACTTCTTTTGGGCATCTTTGGAATTTTCTTCGAGCTCCAGAACCCGGGGGCGATATTCCCTGGAGTCGCCGGCGGGATCGCCATCCTGCTCGCCTTTTTCGCGCTCCAGCTGCTCCCGGTGAACCTCACCGGGCTCGCTCTAATCGTGCTCGCCGTCGTGATGTTTCTTCTCGAAATCAAGGTCCCGTCGGGAGGGCTGTTAACCGTAGGAGGAGTCGCGTCAATGCTCATCGGATCCATCATGTTTATCGATTCGCCGCTCCCGTTCATGCGGGTCTCCCTCTCGGTCATCGTCCCGGCGGTGATATTCACGGCGCTCTTCTTCCTCTTCGCCGTCGGGATGGGGATCAGGGCTCAGAAGAGAAAGGTGACGACCGGCGACGCGGGTCTCATCGGCGAGACCGGCGTGGCGCGGACCGAGGTGGAACAGTCGGGCTCGGTTTTTGTCCACGGCGAGCATTGGAACGCGTGGAGCGACCAGCGCATCCCGGCGAACTCCGAGATCGAAGTCGTTGGCGTAGAAGGCATGATGCTCAAGGTCAAAAGTTGCCCGCACAAGGAGGTTCAATAGGTGAGTATTACCATCGTTGTCGTCGTTTTCATCGCGATCATCATTATCGCGAACGCCGTCCGCGTTCTCAGGGAGTACGAGCGCGCCGTGATTTTTCGTCTGGGGCGGCTCATCGGAGTAAAAGGGCCCGGGGTCGTGTTGCTCGTCCCGATCGTCGACCGGATGGTCAAGGTGAGCCTCCGGGTGGTGGCCATGGATGTGGCTCCGCAGGACGTCATCACCAAGGACAACGTGTCGATCAAGGTCAACGCGGTCGTGTATTTCCGTGTGATGGCCGCCGACAGGGCGATCGTCGAGGTGGAGGACTTCCTCTACGCAACCACCCAGCTCGCCCAAACGACCCTCAGATCGGTTCTGGGACAGGTGGAGCTCGATCAGCTCCTCGCCGAACGAGAGGCGATCAACCACCGGCTCCAGAAGATCATAGACGAACAGACCGATTCGTGGGGGATCAAGGTGTCCCTCGTGGAAATCAAGCACGTCGATCTTCCCGTCGAGATGCAGCGCGCCATTGCTAAACAGGCGGAGGCGGAGCGGGAACGCCGGGCAAAGGTCATCCACGCGGACGGCGAATTCCAGGCGTCGCACAAGCTGTACGAAGCGGCCAACGTCCTCAGCCAGAATCCCATGACGCTGCAACTGAGATTCCTGCAGACGTTGACGGAAGTCGCGTCGGAAAAGAACTCGACCTTGATATTCCCCGTTCCTCTCGATCTGTTCGAACCACTCATCGCCAGGCTTAAGGGGCCAAGCCAGCAATCCAGTTGAGACCGGCGCGACCCGTGTGCAGCACTCCCGCACACGGGTCGCGTTCCCGCAGAATCCGCTTGAACCGCGCGGAAGGGTTCGATACCCTTCCCGCTGTGAAACACGCGATTCTGCTCATCTCTCTTGTTTTGTCACTCGGCGCCGTTTCGTGCAGGGACCTGGCGCTCGAGTACTACAACCAAGGGATCGACGCGATGGAGAAGAACGATCCCACCGCCGCCGCCGAGAGCTTCGAGAAGTCGCTCTCGTACCGGCGCGACGATCCGGACGTTCATGTCAACCTCGGAGCCGCCTATCACGCGTTGGGCGACTACGACGCGGCGCTCGAGCATTTCAAGACGGCGCTCGATGCCTCCCCGTCGGATCCTCTGATTCATTACAACATGGCGGAAACCTACGCCGCGATGGGCTCGCAACAGGCCGCGACCCGGGAATACCAGACGGCGATACGGTTCAAAGAAGATTTCCACGAAGCGCTCACCGGTTACGGAAAGCTCTTGATGGAGATGGGAAACTACGAAACCGCCGAGGAGAACCTCGTCCGCGCGATAACGGTCAAACCGACGTATGAGAAGGCCTATGTTTATCTCGGCTGGGTCTACGCTAAAACCGGAAAGGTGAACCAGGCGACATTCTACCTATATCGAGGTTTGAAGACCGATCCCAACTCGATCGAAGGCCGTATGGGACTCGGAATGGCCTTCTACGAAAAGGGCCTTTACGACGAAGCCCTCGCCGAGTTCGAAAAGGCCGTTCTTCTGGACGACACGAACCCCGAAGCCCATCTGGGAATCGGGCGGTGCCGGACCGCTCTCGGCAGCGCCGCCCCCGCGGAGAAGGCCCTTCGAAGAGCCATCGAACTCAAGCCCGATTACCCCGAGGCCAATCTCGCCCTGGGTGACCTGTACTTCAAACAAGGGGAATACGCCGGAGCCGCGGCGGCGTATCGTCTCGCCGCCCAACAGAGGAACGACTACGTGAGCGCGCATATGGGCCTCGGCCGCGTGTTCACGGCGACGGGCGACTTCGCGGACGCCGAGGAGAGTTACCAAAAGGCGCTTCACATCGCGCCCGACGACCCGTGGGTCCTCTACCAGATGGGCCAGCTCTATCGAATCATGGGGGACATGGCAAGGGCCCGCGTCCACTTCGAGAAGTCGCTCGCCAACGCGGGGACGGACGAGAAACTGCGCGCGTTGCTTTCCGGCGCGTTCGAATCGCTCGACAAGTAAGCGCCGTCGCCGCTAGTTGACGATCCTCACCAGCTCGCTTTTCCCTACCCGCCAGGCCTTGCGTTTGAGCCCGACGCGCAGCGCGGTGGTCTCCTTGGAATTGACCCGAATGCCGTCGAGAACCAGCTTTTTGTCGAGCGGCCCCGGATCGAACCGCTCGACATACTCGGAAGCTTTCGGGTTGCCGAAAACGATGGAGCACTGGTGAATACCCGGGGCGAGCGCCACTTTGAATTCCACCGGTTTCACGTCGTTGCGCAGCATCGTCTCGGGGCCGTTACGCACGATCTTGTCGGTCGTCGAATCCACCAGCGCGTACACCTTTTTCTGGTTGACCAACAGCGACTGCTCCACCGCGTTTTCCCTCTCGTACTCGTCCTTCTTTCCACCGCGGTCCATGATGATCCGGCTGGTAAGCTCGAATTTCTCGAAGCTCACGAGCAGGGTGCCGGGGACCTCGGTGCTACTCATCGAGGCATCGAACTCGCCCTGCGGGGACGCAGCTCCCTCGCCGAAGTCGATCTTCGCCACCTTGTCCTTGTGAACCCGGATCGACGCGCCGAACGTCGTGTCGAAATACACCGTATCGCCCTCGGTTTTGACGAGCCGCCCCTTGACGGCCGATCCGTCCTTGAGGTGCAAGGTCTCGGACCTCAGCAGGACCGGTATACAAAACCCCGCGCACAGAAGAAAAACGGCTAGCCGCTTCATGAGCCTCCTATCCGATCGCTAGCGCCCGCGGGCAACCGCGAGCGGACCGTCACTCGAGACGAACCGCCTTGCGCACCATCGTTCCCGCGGCTGCTCGAAGACAAACGAAATAGACACCCGACGATACCGGCTCGCCGGCGGAGTTTCTCCCGTCCCATTCGGCCTCGTGATACCCGGCCTGGCGGCTTCCCCGATAGAGCGTTCGCACGTGCGCACCCGTCACGTCGTAGACATCGACCTCGACGGTCCCCCCGCTCCCCACTTCGTAGCCCACGCGCGCGCTGGTGTTGAACGGGTTGGGGCTGATGGTCACCGCGACTGCCTCGAGCTCGCGCTCCTCGACGGTGGCGAGTATCCACAGATCCGGATCGACGTCCACTCCGACAACCCGACGGTCGAATACGAAGCGGTATTGCTCGAGCGGCTCATCGTTCCAGACGGCGACCGTAGAGTCCGCCGTCGTGTCTCCCGACTCGAGCGAGAAACGCACGTCAACCGGCATCGTGAAGACTCTCCCCGCCTGGGTCTGCCGCATCGTGAGATCCACGACATCCCCTCCCCCGGAACCGGTGCGCGTCCAGTAAAACGCGTATTGCGGCTCCCCCTCCCCGTAGACCCACTCGTCGAAAAACCACGCAAGGCCCCCGCCGTAGTGCTCCTCGCAAACCCGTTGAAAATCAGCGGTCGTCGCGTTCTTGTAGCCGAACGATTCCTCGGACCCGTAGTCGCGCAACGCGCCGAAAAAACCCTGGTCCCCCATGACGTGCCGGAGCATGTGGAGCGCCCACCCTCCTTTGTGGTACACCGTCGTGCCGAACAGGTTTTCCGGATCGTAGAGCGTCCCGGTGAAACCCCACGAGGGCCGCCACCCGCTCATGTAGTCCCGTACCGAGTCCGGCCCCGCTATGTGTTCGACCCAGAGGGCCTCGCTGTAGGTGGCGAACCCCTCGTTGAGCCAGACGTCCGCCCACCCGGCGGGTGTCACGAGATCTCCCCACCACTGGTGGGCGAGCTCGTGGGCCACCACCCAGTCATCGCGGCGCGTGACCCCGGCGAAGAACCCGCTCCCCATGCTCGTGCAGGTTTGATGTTCCATCGCGCCGAGCCACCCGAATTCGGCCATCCCGTACTTCTCTTCGATGAAGGGATACAAACCAAATAGATCCGAATACAGCTCCAGCATACGGACCGTGTTCGTGAAGTCGAGCTGCGCCCCGGCGACGTGCTCGGGGTACGCGAAGCAGACCACTTCCATCGAATCCACGGGACCATAGTGAAAGTAATCGCTGAACACGGTGTAGTTCGAAATCGCGAGTGAGACGAGATAAGTCGCGATCGGATACTTCTCGTACCACACGTAGGTCTTTCTGCCGCCGGGAAGGATGACTTCATTCTCGAGAGCGCCGTTCGACGCGACGATAAGCGTATCGGGCACGGTCACGTGGAGCCGCGCGGTGGCCTTGTCGTCGGGGACGTCCTTGCACGGCCACCAGGCCCGTGCGAAAAACGGCTCGCTCAGCGTGTAGATCACCAGCTGATCGCGGTTCTGCGGGTTCGGCCCGTGCCTCGCGAAGGCAAAGGCCGCGTCGTTGAGCTCCTCGTTCTCCGCCGTGGGTTTACCTCCGTAGTCGATCTCGAGACGGATCGTGTCGCCCGGTGCGTAGTCTTCGGAGAGAAAAACGGTGAGCAAATCGTTCGCGTGGGAGAACGTCGCCGCCCCGCCGTTCTCGCGAACCGCGCTTACCGTCAATACGTTGACGAGATCGAGAACGACGCTTGTCGGGTTTCCCGCAACGCTCGCCGCCTCGAGCGAGAGCGTCCCGGATATCGATTCGTCGCTGGCGTTGATCTCCAATGCGAGGTCGTAATGAAGAACGTCGTAGGTCCCCTGATCGACCTGGGTCTTTCGCGCGCGCTCGATCTCCATCCTTTCCCAGAGCCGCCTGCGACGAGAAAGCTCGTCCTTGGCGAACGCGGCGCGGTCGATGGGAGCCGGATCTTGCGCCGGGGCGGAGCCCGCTCCGGCCAGAAGAAGCAGGAGAAACGAAACAAAGAAAATGGGGTGAGATCGCTTCATGGATCCATTCCGCCGGGCGCTCGACTCGGACGAAGCATACAAGACTCCCACCGGCGTGCCAAGCCCATTCGCCCCCGCGCTCCCGACACGGGCTCCGTAGAAACCCACTCGACGACCCGAGGGGCCGCCTCGGAGGTTTGGTTTGCCTTTCCGGAACGGCGCAATTAGTATTCCTTATGCATGAAATCGCGCCCGAGTGGCTCCACCTCCGGCGGACATGACCGGGAGGCTCGATGAAGAACAATTTCCACGATGTGCTCCGGGAACGAATCGTCCTCGCGGACGGAGCGATGGGCACGATGCTCTACGCCAAAGGAATGTTCATCAGCACGTGCTTCGACGAACTCAACCTCATTCGCCCGTCGCTCGTCCAGGAGATACACGAGGAGTACCTCGACGCCGGGGCGGAGCTGATCGAGACCAACACATTCGGGTCCAACCGTTTCAAGCTCGGCTCCTTCGGTCTCGAGGATCGCGTTAAGACGATCAACGAGGCGGGCGCCCGCATCGCTCGCAAGGCAGCCGGCAAAAAGGCGTACGTCGCGGGTTCGATCGGCCCCCTGGGCAAACCTCTCCGGCCCTTGGGTAAGATTTCCCGCGAACAGGCGTTCGACGCCTTTCGTGAACAGGCCGAAGCTCTTTGCCACGGCGTGGATCTCTTCATCATCGAAACGATACCGAGCATCGAAGAGACGAGAATCGCCGTGGATGCGGTCAGTTCGGTCTGCGATCTCCCCATCGTCGCCCAGCTCACCTTCTCCGACGAAGGACAGACCCTCATGGGGGAATCTCCGGAGCAGGTCGTCGAACAACTCTCCGTTTTGAACCTTGCAGCGATCGGGTGCAACTGCAGCATCGGTCCGCAACCCATGCTCGAAGTCATCGAGAGAATGCGCCAGCTGACGGAGCGTAATCTCTCCGCCATGCCGAACGCCGGAGCCCCGCGTCTCGTCGAAAGCCGTTTCATCTACCTCACGTCTCCGGAGTACATGGCGGAGTACGCCAAGCGATTCATACAAAACGGCGTCTCGCTGATCGGCGGATGCTGCGGAACGACGCCGCAGCACATCAAGGCGATGGCCGGCGCGGTTCGGGCGCTCCGCCCCGTTCAGTACCACGTCGCCGAAGTCCCCCACGTGCACCGAGAGGAGAAAACCCTACCCGAAACGCCATTCTCGGAGAGAAGCCGTTTCGCCAACGCGCTGGGGAAGGAGTTTGTCATCAGCGTGGAAATCGATCCCCCGAGGGGTCTCGACCCGACGAAGTCTCTCGAAGCGGCCCGGCTTCTCAAGGTCCACGGGGTTCACGTCATCAACATCGCCGATGGACCTCGCGCGAGCGCCCGGATGAGCCCGATGGTTCTCGCTACGCTCATCGAACGCAACGTCGGGATCGAGACGTTGCTCCACTATTGTTGCCGCGACCGCAATCTCATCGGGATGCAGGCGGATCTCATCGGGGCTCACGCCGTGGGCTTGCGAAACGTCCTCATCATCACCGGCGACCCGCCGAAACTCGGCGACTACCCAAGCGCGACGGCCGTCTTCGATGTCGATTCCATCGGACTCGTCAGAATCGTCAAGAACATGAACCGGGGAGTCGACCTCGCGGGAAACCCCTTCGGTGGGGCGACGAGCTTTGCCATAGGAGTCGGCGCGAACCCGGGCGCGATCGACCTCGACACCGAGATCCGGCGTTTCCGCGAGAAAGCCGCCGCCGGCGCGGAGTTCGTCCTCACACAGCCTGTCTACGAGGCCCGGCTTCTCGAAAATTTCCTGGAGATGACCCGGGACTCCACCCTTCCCGTGCTCGTCGGCCTTCTTCCGCTTACCAGCTCGAAGAATGCCGAGTTTCTCCACAATGAGGTTCCCGGGATGCAAATCCCCCAGCGGATTCGCGATCTTATGAGAAACGCGCCGGCGGGCGACCAGGCACGGGCCTTGGGGATCGAGATCGCCCGCGAGGCGCTGAAAGAGTGCAGGACCCTCCCGCGGGTCAAGGGGGCCTACATCATGCCGCCCTTCGGACGTCACGAGGCCGCATTGCGGGTGATCGACGGCGCGCTCTAGTTCGACCCGAGTTAGGCAGCGCGGCAAAATCTCACCGTTTCGGGGTTGTAACCCATTATCGAGCAGAGGGATATGTCTGCCCCGCCGCCACCTCGACGCTCGACATGGCATACCGGTTTATGGTATAATTAGGCATCAATTGTGGAAAAGGGGACTCCCCCTCCGGTGATCAAGATCGCGCTCCGGCGGGGCCTCGTGTCGTGCCTCTAGCGACATCTGAGATGAAGAGAATAACTCCATGGACCCCAATAGCATCCGCACCTCAAGCAAGCAGCACCCAAGGAGGTCTGTGATGTCTCGAATTCTTTCGACGCTCGTCGTCGTCGCCGCTCTCATCGCCCTGCTCGCGGGCGCGGGTCTCTCGGCCGAGCCCGCTGTGAGCAAGCGCGTCATGACGGAAGACGACGGAACGGCGGTCATCGTCGTCGAAGTCAGCGCCTCGGATCGCCCGATCTACGGTATTACCGTTGTCGACGCGAGCGCATCGGTCACCGATATCGTCGCGCCCAAGGGCTGGGCGGGGATCTCGTCGGGCGACCGCGTCGTCTTCTCGACGGTCGATAAACCGGTCGAGGTCGGCGGATCGGTCGTTTTTCGCCTCGTGACATCCAACAAGGCGGCACCGCTTCGCTTCACTTTCCGCGATGCCAAGAGCCTCATTCACTCCGGTCAGACGATCTAACCGGACGGCAGAGGTTCGAACGACAAGGGGCCCGGTTTTTCCGGGCCCCTTTTTTTACAAGACATGTCATCTTATCAAATCGTCGTCTGCGCGTGCGTGCCGCAACGTATACTTCGAAGGGAAGGAACCCGCCGGTCTGCGCCGGCACGTCCCCACCTCAGCGCGGTGCTTCCCGCGTCGATCCGGCGTAGGCGGAAACGACCACGTATGATCACCAGGGCAAGACGAATCTGCCTCGCGATAGCGACTGCCGGAATTGCCGCGTCCCTTGTCGGTTGCGCCGGCGCCGGGCGGCGTGAGTTGGATTCGTCGCGCGCAATCGATGCCACGCTCGCACGGGGAGACACGGCGGCGGCGGTTCAGAATCTGCAAACCCAAATCGAAAAACAACCACCCCCCCCCGAAGTCTACGTCCTTCTCGGACGGCTATACCGGTCACGCGGGTCCATTATCGATCGCCTGCGCGCGCAGAGCGTTTTCGAGGAGGGGCTCCGCCGCTATCCCGATCACATCGATCTCCTCGTCGAGCTGGGCGCCACGTACTACGCGCAGACGCTTTACGGCGACGCCGAGCGGGTGTTCAACCGGATCCTCGAGCTAGATCCGGATCGTTGTGAGGCGCACTACTTTCTCGGGATCAACGCGTACCGAAAATGGAAACACGTCCAGAGTTTCACCGACTATCTCGAAACCGCCGTGTCGCATTTGACATCGGCCGTGGCCTGCGACTCTGGTAAAGACGACGCGTTTCTCAAGCTCGCCATATCCTGGTACGTCCTCGGGGACACGGCCGCTTCCCTCGAGGCGTGCGTCGCGCGCCGAGACGCTCACCCCACCCCACCCACCCCCATGCTACAGACGGGGTGCATCGCGTACAACGCGGGCGATTTCGAGAAATGCCGGGACCTATTCGCCCGGGCTTTCTCGTTGATGGGCAAAGACGAAAACACGAGTTACACGGACGTCTCGCTTCTTCTCTCCTCGGACCCCGAAAAGAGAGACTACGACGCCGACGCGAGCCAGGCGAAACTCGAGACGCAACGCTTGTACTGGATCGCGAACGATCCCGATCCGACGACCGAGATGAACGAACGGGTTCTCGAACACGTTTGCCGCGTGTTTATGTCCGACGTTCGCTTCGCTTCGTCGACGCCGCCGCTCCGCGGTTGGGAGACCGCCCGCGGAAGGGCCCTGGTCAAATTCGGCGAACCCGATCGTGTGAGAACAACGCTGGAGGGAACACGGCCCACGGACGGTCGCGCCGAGATTTGGGTCTACCTGGAGACCGAGAGGCCATTTGCGCTGACGTTCCGCGACGAATATCTCAACGGCAACTACGGAGTCTCGATCGACGACGAGATCGCCGCTTGGACGCTCCGCGCCGATCCCCCGC
>Ga0315288_10000567_pt1 | contig 46509 bp, 34 predicted proteins | sample YL17G11_20_MG_FD_203454 | JGI IMG/M metagenome (GOLD analysis project Ga0315288, IMG submission 203454) | Sediment microbial communities from Yellowstone Lake, YNP, Wyoming, USA - YL17G11_20 | ecosystem: Environmental > Aquatic > Freshwater > Lake > Sediment | place: USA: Wyoming | collected... | reverse complement strand
TCGGGCTCGCAGGCGCTAAGGCAGCGCCGGAGTCGACGCAGCGGCTCCGGGGCTGATCTGCCTAAGGGCGGCCGCAGCCTGGCCTCGTACCATCGGATCCGGGTCGGCAAGGCACGCGCTTAGGTCCGGTACAGCCGGGAGCGCGTCCGGCCCCATGCCCGCGAGGGAGGCGGCGGCGTTGGCGCGCACACTCGCCTGTGCATCGCCCAGAGCTTCCTTGAGCACGGGGATCGCCAAGTCCGGACGGCCCAGTCTCCCGAGGCAGCCGGCAGCCGCGACCCGGACCGTGGGGTCTGGGTCCGACAGGAGCTTCGCGACCTCGGGTAGCACTTGGGCCGGCTCTGCACCGATGTTGGCCAGCGCAAGGGCCGAGGTCATCCGCACGACGGGCTCCGGGTCACGCAGGCACCGCACGAGTTCGGGTACCGCCGGCACGGATGCGTCGCCGATCATCTGCAGCGCCTGCGCCGCCTGGGACCGGACCCTAGGGCTGTCGTCGCTCAGACACTCGACGAGCGCCGGCACTGCTTCGGCCGCTCTGTCGCCCATCGAGCCGAGAGCAGTGGCCGCCAGGCTGCGTACCTGCTCGTCCGGGTCGCCCAGGCATTGCAGGATCGCCTGCAGGCCTTCGGCGTCAACGCGGCCTGAGTTGCACAGCATTACCAGCGCTTCGACTCGCGCTTGCGTGTCTCCGTTCGTCAGTGCCTGCCAACGCGTCTGGGGGCCGCTGCCGCCCTGTTGCCCCAGGCCTGGTGTCTCACCCGTGGGCTGGGCCGGATCCTGGGCGCGTGTCTGCTGCAGCCAGATGCCGCCTACCAGCGCAAGCCCGAGCACCGCGCAGACAAGGAGGGCTCTTCTTGTGCGCATAGAGGCCTGCAATGTCGCCACTCCCCTTCCGACAGCCGTCGCTGGGTGCGGCGTGCCACTGCCGCGCCGCTGCAGGGGCACACCGGGCCATGCGGGTCGCTATATGCCGGCGATGGCCGCCTCCGCGGCCTTCTGCACCTTGGGGTCAGGGTCGTTCAGGAGCTTGGTGAGCTCCGGCACCGCGTCAACCGCCTCGCCGCCCAGCTTCCCGAGAGCCGTCGCGGCCTCGCATCGAACGCTCGGATCCGCATCGACCAGGCACTTGGTCAGGGCCGGCACCGCGGATACGGCCGCCTCACCGATCGCGCCGAGGGCCACCGCGGCCTGGCTTCGGGTCTGAGGGTCCACGTCGCCGAGGCAGGTGATAAGGCCGGAGACAGCCCGCCCGGCCTCCGGGCCGATCGCGCCGAGAGCCGTCGCGGCTTGGCCCCGAACCTGCGGGCTGGGATCGGCCAGACACGCGATCAGGTCGTCCAAGGCCGGCAGTGCGCCGGGACCCATGCCCCCGAGCCAGCCAGCCGCGTTGTGACGCGTGGCCATGTCCTCGCTCTGCAGCGCCTTGGCGAGGATTGGTACGGCCACGTCCACCTGACCCAGCTTCGTGCCGAGGAAACCGGCTGCTGCAACGCGGACCATGGGGCTCTCGTCGGACAGAAGCTTCTCGACCTCGTCCGCTGCCTCGGCCGGGTCGTCACCGAGGTTCCCCACCGCCAAGAGCGCCGAGAACCTCACGCCGGGATCGGGATCGCCCAGGCACTCGATCACGTAGGGCGCGGCGGGGGCCGACGCCTTGCCGAGTAGGAGGAGCGCCTGTGTCGCCTGCATCCTGACCTTGGGCGCCTCATCGCTCAGGCTGTTGACAATGTGGGGCAGCACCTGGGCAGCGGACTTGCTTGCACAGCCTAGGACGCTGAGCGCCATGCTGCGGACCTCGGGATCCCCATCCGCTAGGCACCCGGCGACCGCCGGCAGGATCTCCACGCCGACCTGGCGCGAGTTGAAGAGCGCCATTAGCGCGTCCATTCTCTCCTGCGTGTTCCCCTCGGTAAGGGCCCGGACGAGCGAAGGACCCGCCTGCTGCTGGAGGCCCAGTTGCTGCAGCGCCCCGGCGGCGGCCGAGCGGACCTCGTCATCGGGGTCATCCGCGAGGGCGACCAAGTCCGGCCCAGCCACCGCCCCCGGCTTCCCCACGAAGCCCAGTGCCTTTGCCGCAGCGGCGCGCACTATTGCCTCAGGATCCTTCAGTGCCTCTCTGAGTTGGGGCACCGCCGGAGCGGCTGCGGATTGTGCAGCGGAGAGGGCAAGTGCAGCCCCCTGCCGCAGTCCTGCATCCGGGTCCTGCAGACATCGGACCAAGCCCTCGATGGCCGGCCCGGCATCCGCCCGAAGCAGCGCCATGTAGAGGGCCCAGCACCCATTGCGGCGCACCTCGAGGTCGGGATCGTCAAGGCACCGGATGAGCTGGGGCGCCATAGTGGAAGCATCCGGACCGATCGCGGCCAATCCTGCCGCCGCCGCCGCCCGCGCCAGCGGATCCGGGTCCTGCAACGACTCGTTGAGAACGGCCATACCCCGGCCCGGATCCCCTAGCCGCCATATCGAGGCGGCCGCTGCGCAGCGCACCTGGGCGCTGTCATCTGCCAGGCACTCCGCGACCGCAGCCACCGCATCGTCGGGTGGCCGCGCATCTCGAAGGTTGCTGAGGGACCTGGCAGCGGCCGCACGCACATCGGCCGTCTCGTCGCTCAGTGCCTGGACAAGTGCCGGGACGACGAGCGCCTTGTTCTCGTCTCTGCAGACGTAGGCGACCACCATGGCGGCCATACTCCGCACGCTCGCGTCGGGGTCGCTGAGACACTGGAGCATCTGCGTGGCTGCCGGGATCGCCTGCTCCCCGGCGTAGCCAAGGTCCATGAGCGCCTGGGAGCGCACCTTGGCGTCGGCGTCCGAGAGCTTCTCCACCAAGGCGGCGATCTCACCTTCGAGTGGGGGCGCAGCCTGGGCCCTCGCCTCCCGTGGGCGAACGGCGCCCCCGACCAAGAGCCCAACGGCTGCACAAGCGAGGAACACCACCCTCGTACGGGCCGAGATCCGCAATGTGGGCACTCCCTTCCCCGTAAGTGTTCGCTCCACGCGTCGCACCAGCGCCTTGCCCCGATGGGCACAGGCCAAGCCGCCCGTGGCGATGGCCGCCTCCGCCCACTGCACGAGAACCGTGGCGTACTCACGCCGATGCCCCGCGATGGCGACAGCCCAGTCGTCGCACGCCTCCTCCGCCGACGCGGCAAGCTCCCGCGCGACAAGCCATGCCAGAGGGTGCCACCAGAGAACGACGAGAGTGACCCTCGCCGCCAACTGCACCATCAGGTCCCCGCGCCGAACGTGAGCCAGCTCGTGAACGATGACTGCCTCCGACCCGCCACAATCCGGCACGAAGCCTGCTGGGAGCAGGAGGGCGGGCCGGCGTAGCCCGAAGACGGCCGGTACTGCTGTCTCGCCGGATTGCAGCGGCCGCGGCTGTACCCTCAGACCCACGGCCCTGCTCAGCGTCGCCACCGCGTCCGTCAGTGCGGCGCTCCCTGCCGGGATGCCCGTGCGCACCAGGCGGCGGCCCCTCGTCAGGTCCCGCAAGAGGCCGACCATACCCAGGGCAACGCCCGCGGCCCACAGCCAGAGCAGGACGTCACGCGTTGGCATGGGCTTGCGGCTTCCCAGGGGGACCGGAACGTCCCCCTGGCGCGCCGCGATGCGCGGCGGGCTCGGAGCCGTCCTCTCGATCGTCGCGGGAGCAAGTCCCTGCCGCGCAGACACAGGGACATCGACCCGGACCGTCAGCGGGCTCACGCGCAACGAGTCGTTGAGGCACGTGGCCACAGGCATGAGCCATATCGCCAGGAGGCCGAGCCTCCAGAGCGAGCTCCTGAGCGCTGCGGAAGGTCGGGCGATCCGGACAGTCAGCCAGATCGCCCCGACAACGCCGCAGGCTGCCAACATGCCGAGTAGGACCGCTTCAGGGCGTACCATCGGGCGCCTCCTGCGCATCGAGCAGTGCCCGAAGCTCGCGCAGCACCTCGGGGGTCACTGCCTGGGTGTCGACCAGTGTTGCGAACAGGCTGGTTGGCGAACCGCCGAACACTCGCTGCACGACATCGCCCAGAACGCGGCCCCGCACATGCCCCGGCCCCGCCACCGGGCGGTACACGAACGAGCGATCCTCCGCTCGATGCGTCGCGAGGCCCTTCCGGTCGAGAGCGCGCAGTACGGTGTTGACTGTGTTGTACTTCGGTCGATCGGGCTCGGGGAATTGCTCGAGCACGTCGTACACCGTCCCCTCCCCGATCCGATCGAGGATGTCGAGCACCGCGAGCTGCAGCTCGCCGATGTCCGAGATCCGGTTGCTTCTCCCGCTTACCATCCCAGTACCACCGTCCTACATAGAACTAGCTACGCAGAACTGTATACGCCGGTGTTGCGGGTGTCAATCCCTATGTCCTTACGCTCCAGCTCCCCGCGTGGGTTACAATGCCTCCCGTGGTGCCTGGCCTGAGAGAGCCATGTTACTGATCCGTGCGGGAGGACCGCCCCATGAGCCGGCAGATAGCGCTCGACACGATCCACCTCAAGCCCACGCCCCGTATCGCGCACACGGAGTACAGCCTCGAGTATCACTCCGAGTACGTACGGAGGATAACGGGCGGCGAGCTGTCTGACCCGGCGACAGCGCTGAAGCTGTACGACCTCTGGGGCATCGACTTCCTCTGGGGTGTCAACGACGGCCTCCATGGTGACTGGTTCTCGCGCGGCCGCGCGACCGATATGGGCCATGCGGTGTATGCCGCCGACGGATCGGACCTGCGACAGCCGGCGGAGTCCCCCTTCCGCACGGTCGAGGAGGTGTGGGCATTCGACCCGATTGGCGAGTACGGCCTGCCGCACCGGGAGGAGCAGATCCGGGCGTATGAGCAGAGCATCGCCTGGTCTCGCGAGCATCGGCCGGAGCAGCTCATGACCGGCGGGTACTACAAGACGATCGTCTCCGGCGCGATCCAGGCATTCGGATGGGAGATGTTCCTCCTCGCCGCGGCCGATCTCCCCAAGATCGAGAGGGTGCTTGACGGCTTCTTCCGCTTCACGAAGTTTCATACTGACGCCTGGGTGCAGACGAGCGCCGAGGTGATCATCCAGCACGACGACTTCGTGTGGACCTCCGGCCCGTTCCTGAGGCCGGACTTCTACCGCTCCGCCATCATCGGCCGCTATGCTGAGCTGTGGAAGCCGCTTCATGCCGCCGGCAAGAAGGTGCTGTTCTGCTCCGACGGCAGGTTCATCGACCTGGCGGCTGACATCGTGGCCGCCGGGGCGGATGGGCTCATCTTCGAGCCGGACAACGACTTCGCGACGATGGTCGACCGCTTCGGCGACACGGTGGCCCTGGTCGGCAGTGCGGTGGACTGTCGGACGATGTCCTTTGGCACCTGGGAGCAGGTGAAGGCGTCCATGGACCGGACGCTGGAGCTGGCGCCTCGATGCAGAGGGCTGATCTGGTCCGTGGGCAATCACATGCCGGCGAACATCAGCGACGAGATGATGGGCCGCTACATCGCGTATCTGAGGGCCAACTGGGAGCGCTAGGCTAGCCGAGCGCAGGGGGGTGCAAGCAAGCTGTGCCCCCGCTCCCAGGGAAAGACAGAGGAACACCCGGCGGGCCTGTATGGGCTCGCCGGGTGCGAGTGAGTTCCCTCGATTGTTGATGGACGACTAGGCTACGGCACTACCTGGTAGTTTGCGTCGAGCTGAAGTGCCGAGCCCGTCGTTGTCGAGATCAGGACCACCAGTCGTCCGAGTCCGACCGGCACCGGATTGCCCTCCTCCGGCGAGAAGATCCGGGTGGAGGCCACGCCGCCCAATGTCGTGAGCGAGGGCGCAGAGAGCCTGCCCTTGTCGGCCTGCAGGTTCACGCCGGTCCCGTCAGCCACTGGGTTGCCCTTCTTGTCCTTGGCATTGATGACCACATCCATGCCGTCACCGAGGCTTCCCATAGTTGGCAGCACGGCGGGCCCGCCAGTGACGTCCCAACGTGTCCCGCCGACCATCAGGAAGCTGGCGGCACCTCCTGTTTCGAGCGTCGTCGAGGCCGGTCCCGAGAAGAGCACCGCGTCGGCGAACCGCTCTTCCACTGGTCCGGACGACACCTTGATGTCCACCCACCCGTCCCATGCCGGCCCCGGATCATCGATTGTCCCGGCGGTGAGCAGGGCGGCCATCGCGATGCCGTTCTGCGTGTAGCTCTCCGCAACGCCGTTCACTGTGCCACGGGTGCCGCGGACCATGCCCTTCGACGACCAGAAGTAGACGGCCGTGTTGTCGGGGACCGGGTTGTTGAACTCATCACGGACCAGTGTCGTAAGGGTGGTCTCATTCCCGACCACGTCTAGCCCTCTCACGTTGACAACGCTCGCCCCAAGAGCGATCGATGCGGCGACTTGGGAGACGTACTGGACTTCGGTGATTGCATTGGTCGCCGTCGTGCCGACGACGTTGGCGGTCACGCGAGCCGTGCCTGGCCTGTTCGGCTCGTTCGTGAGCGGGTTGCGCGAGACCAGGATCGCCGTGGCCGTGCCCCTCACGGTGCGCGCCGTCTGGGTGATGGTCGTGGGCTCCGTCTCGTCGCCCCCCGCGCCCGGCACATGGTAGAGCAGCGCGGTGAACGCGACCTCGGTGCCGTCCACGACCGCGTTCCCGCTCGGGTCGACGACGCGGGCCGAGACGGTGGAGAAGCTATTCCCATCCGCCCGGATCGCGAACGGATTCGCGGAGAGCACTACCGCCGCTGGGGCCCCTGCACTCACCGTGATGGAGACCGCCACCGGCTCGAGATCGCCCGCCGAAACCTCGACTGTCGCCGTGCCGGTCACGATGGATGAGAACGGAACGGTCACAATGCCATCCGTCGTCACGGCCGAGCTCACGATCGTGCCCAGGTCGGTCGTGAAGAACACGGTCGTACCGTCTTGGACCAGGCTGCCGTTGGCGTCCGTGACCGTCGCCATGACATCGGTCTGGGCGACGCCGTCGGCGCCGATGGAGATCGGGTTATCGGCCACCGTCACCTGGATCCGGCTTGGAGCAAGCTGCTCAAACGTGAGCTGCGCCGTTGCCGTAATGGTCCCGGACGTCGCCGTCAGTGTCGCCGGGCCCGGGGTAGTGCTTGTTACGCGCGCTTCGGCCTCGCCCGCTTGGACGATGCCGGGCTGCGAGTAGATGGTGGCCCCTCCGTCCACGGTGAAGGTGATGGGCGTTCCATCAGCCACGGGCACATTGTTGATCGCATGGGCGTAGACTCGGCAGACGGCTGACACGTAGTCCAGGCCGTCCGCAGCAGCGCTGCGTTCGGGCGGGTCGAATCGCACGAACTGGATGCGCACCGCCGTCGTCCCCGAGATGGTGATTGGGAGCTGCGCGATGGCCATGCCCGCGCGGGCGACGATTGTCGCCGTCGCCGGCGTCCCCCCGGCCGTGAACTGGGTCTCGACGCGGCCACGCACGGTGGAGAGGGTGCCGGCCGGGTTGAACGACCCAACGGTCGGGTCCGGGTCGACCCGGAAGGTGACGCCGGTGCCGTCCTCGACCGGGTTCCCGAAGCGATCATTGACGATCGCTTGCAGCCGCACCGTGGACCCAGTCGCCACGCTCGTGCTCTCGATGCTGAGCGTGATAGCCGCGGGGTCCTCGGGCGCGACGGTGATGGAGACCTGCCGGACTATGGGCCCGCCTTCGCCATCCACCGTTGCCGTAACCGTCACCGGACCGGAGGTCGTTGGGCTGAGCAGGAGGACCTGCGCCTGCCCGTTGACCGTCGGCGCCTGCGAGCGGTCGAGGGCTCCCGCCGTTGTCTCGAAGGACACCATCGTGCCGTCGATGACCGGGTTCCCGTTCGTGTCGGTGACCGTGGCGGTGATCTGGGCCGAGTTCAGGCCGTTCGCCTGGATCACGCGCTGGTCGTCCGGCACTTCAAGGATGAGCTGTGACGGCAGGCCGGAGCCGATCTGGACGTCGCGGGAGACGCTGAAGCCCCCCACGCGTGCGACGAGGCGGACGCGCGTCCCCGCGTCCCCGGGGATGAAGGTCGTCTGGGCGATCCCGCCACTTGTCCGCACAGGTGACTGGATCGACCCCAGGACCGGCGTCTGCTCGGTGCGGACCGGGGCCGCCTGCTGGAGCGAGAAGTTCACCTCGGTGTAGTTGGGTACTGGTGTGCCGTCTCGTCGACTGAAGACAACTTCGACGGGAGTGTCGACACCTCCCTGGATCTCCTGGTTGGCCACCGGCGTCCGGAAGAAGCCGGTCGTGGCGCCTCCGCTATTGCCGCTAACGGAACGAACCACCGCATAGACGACCGCCGCCCCCACGAGGACGGCCGCCGCGATCTTCCATGCGTTGCTCTTCTTGTGCTTGGGGGGTCGTACGTCCGCCTCCTCCAGGCTCGCGGAGGGCGTCGAGACGACGAGCACCCGCATGCCGGCCTGGAGCTCATTGAGGGGCGTGTTGGTCTTGAGCTTCGCGACCGAATGGCCGGGGGTCACGCTGTAGATGACCAGTCGCGCGATCTCGGTCGTGCCTCTGTATGCGGCCAGTTCAGTCCCGATCTGGGCGCCCGAGTCCTGGGGAAGGCTGACGAGAACGCGGTCCTTGTCCATCGCCGCGATGATCGTGGCGGAGATGGTCAGGTTCTGGTTGATCTCCAGCACGGCCTGGTAGGCGGCGTCCTTGAGGGCTGCGGCGATCAGGTCCTCGTCCGTCGCTCGGGGGTCCTTGCCGGCTTCGCCCTTGCCTCGGACCATGGCCGTTCGCACGGTGGCGCCGGCCGCGGCGTCGAAGATGGTTACCCTCAAGCGGGTGCTGGCCGTGTGGGAGTAGTCGTTGACGGAGCACGCGAGCACACGGCCGGAGACCACCAGGTCCGCGCCGAGCGCTTCGCCGAGCTGGCGGAGCTCGGTCTCGGTGAACGGCGACTCCAGCTCCAGCTCCTGGATCTTCTGCCGGACGCTGTCGTCTGCGACCGTCTCCAGGTTCTCGGAGTCGAGCATGGCCGTGAGCAGCGCTGCCCGCGCGTCCGATGCGACGTCCGGCCCGTTGTAGTAGGAGCCGTTGGTCACCTCCGCCAGGGCGACGTGCTTACGTGCAGCCTGCGCGAATGCCGGTGCTCCGCCCAGGAGTGCGAGCACCGCGATGAGGGCCCAGATAGCCCCTCTCGTAGCGGCCCTGACGGGCCGCCCAGCCCTCGGACAGCCTGCGATGCGTGCTGTCATCTCGGCATCTCCTCCCACCCACGCTCGGCCCCGCCGGCGCATGGGCTGTGCCTCGTTGGCGCAATGATGTGCACCGAGCGCCGGAGCCGCGTCCGCTCCCGGCGGGCTGTCCTTGACAGCGTGATCTGCGGCTCGTAACCTTGCACTCGTGCCCGGTGCTATAAGCCCCCGACACCGACCGATGTTCAACCGCCTGTCGAACTCGGAGCCCACCCGTGGGAGTCGCGACCTGCGACTGCATTGCCCTGAACCTGCGCGCCGTCGAGGATACGGTTCGCCTCGGGCGGACCCTTGGCGCCCAGCTCCGGCCGGGGGACTATGTCGCCCTGTTCGGGCCGATCGGGGCCGGCAAGACCACCTTGGTTCGCGGCATGACGGAGGCCACCGGGAGTCCCGTTGCCGCGACCAGCCCGTCGTTCGTGCTCATCCATCAGTACCCGGGCGACCCGGCTCTGCTCCACGCCGACCTCTATCGGCTGACCGATCCACACGAAGTGGCGGCCCTAGGGATCGAGGAGCAGGCATCCGAGCTCGGCGCGGCCATCGCGGTCGAGTGGGCGGAGCGATGCCCGGAGGCGCTGCCTACCGAGAGGCTGGAAGTGCACCTGAGCTACTCGGATGGCGAGCGCATCGCGAAGGTCCGAGCTATGGGGGACCGGGCGAGGACCGTTCTGAGGGGGCTGATGCCGCGGTGATCCTCGCCATCGAGACATCGGGCGCCGTGGCGAGCGTGGCCCTCGACGACGGGACCGCCATCCGCTGCGAGGCGTTCCAGAGCGCTCAGCAGCTCGCAACCTCGCTGTTGCCGCGCATCGCGGCCCTGCTCGATGGGGTCGGGGCGTCGATCGACTCGGTCGCCGTCTTCGCCGTGGGCGTCGGTCCAGGCTCGTTCACGGGCCTACGCATCGGCGTGACGACGGCTCGCTCACTGGCCCATGCCTCGGCGCGCCCACTCGTTGGGGTTGGCAGCCTGGAGATCCTCGCCCACCAGGCGCTGGCGCAGGCGTCCGTTGTCGGGCTGGCCAGCGTGTGCCCCGTGCTCGCGTCCAAGAGAGGCGAGGTCTACGCGGCCCGCTTCGTCGTCGCCGAGGGCTGCCTTGTGGGGGCCGCGCCGATCGTGCCGGTCGCCGTATCGGATCTGGTCGCCTTCGCCGATGCTCTGCCGAAGCCTGTACTCCTCGCTGGCGTCGAATGGACGACCGTGGCGCGGCAGCTTCCGGCGGATGGAGGCGTCATCATAGCGGGACCGGAGGCCCACTTCGCGAGCGCGGCCGTCCTCGTCGATCTGGCGCGATCGCGTCCCGCGGCGTCGCCTCTGGATGTGGTGCCCATCTACATCCGCAGGTCCCAGGCGGAGGCTGCGCGCGGCGAGGGGCCTGTGCCCTGGGGGCATCGGGGGGCACTATGAGCGCGTCCGAGACCGTACGCTATGTGGCGTTTGCCGAGGAGCATCTCGACGAGGCGGTCGAGATCGAGCAGTTGTCCTTCGCGACGCCGTGGGGCCGGGAGGCCATCGCGCTCGAGCTGGACCGGCCACATGTCTCCCACTACGTGGCCGCCGTGTTGCCGTCGGGCCGGCTCGTCGGCTTCGCCGGGATGTGGGTCGTCGAGGACGAAGGTCACATTGGTACTGTGGGTGTCCATCCCGACTTCCGGCGCCGGGGAACCGGCGAGGGGATGTTGCGTTGGCTGCTCCGCCGTGCGAACGAGCTCGGCGTCCGGCAGTTGACCTTGGAGGTCCGTCGCTCCAACGCCCCTGCCCTGAGCCTCTACGCGAAGTACCACTTCGACCGCGTCGGCATCCGCAAGGGCTACTACCGCGACACGGGCGAGGATGCCCTGGTCATGTTGTGCTCCGACATCCCGGGGTCGGCGGCACGGCCCCGGCCTGGTTCCCCGGACCATGCTGCGGGCGATGATGATGGGGACACGCCATGAGGGTCCTGGGCATCGAGACCTCCTGCGATGAGACCGCTGCCGCCATCGTCGAGGACGGGGTTCGGATCCTTTCGAATGTGGTCTCGTCGCAGATCGACCTGCACGCCCGGTTCGGCGGCGTGGTGCCGGAGGTCGCGTCGCGCGCTCACGTCGAGCGGATCAACGGTTGCATCCAAGAGGCCGTGGACGAGGCGGGGGTCTCGTGGGCGAGCATCGACGGGGTCGCCGTGACCAACCGGCCGGGGCTTGTCGGTTCGCTGCTCGTGGGCGTGTGCGCGGCCAAAGCCTATGCGTTCGTGCACAGCAAGCCCCTTGTGGCCGTCCACCACACCCTCGGGCACATCTATGCCGCGTTCCTCAGCGAGCAACCCGAGTTCCCGTTCCTGGCGCTCGTTGCATCCGGCGGGCACTCGGACCTGGTGCTGATGCGCGAGCATGGGCGCTGCGAGTTGCTCGGGGCCACCCGGGACGACGCTGCGGGCGAGGCGTTTGACAAGGTTGCGCGCCTACTCGGCCTGCCGCACCCCGGGGGACCGAATATCGATCAGGTGGCCGCAGCCTGCCCCGACGAGGGAGAGCGCTTCCCCGTCGCGGACCTGGGAGACTCGCTGGACTACTCGTTCAGCGGGCTGAAAACGGCCGTCGCCCGCCGAGTCGCCGAGTTGGGGGAGCAACTCGCCCCCGCCGACGTCGGCCGGGTCGCCAAAGGACTCCAAGATGCTGTGGTGCGGGCGCTGCTGGCGAATGTCGTGCGCGCGGTGCGGCGGCATGGCCTCCATCGCGTCGTGCTCGGCGGCGGGGTAGCTGCGAACTCCCGACTCCGTGAGGCGCTCATGGAGGCGGGGAGCCGAGAGGGCTTCGCGCCGACAGTGCCGCCGATGAGCCTGTGCACCGACAACGCCGCCATGGTCGCCTCGGCCGGGCACTTCGCTCTCGCCGCCGGGGTGCGCGACGGCCTGGACATCGATGTGCTGGCGTGCGCGCCACTGCCCCGCGGTTAGCTCCATTGCGGGCTCGCCCCACACCATAGGCAGCGCGCCGAGCGGGTTCGGGCGCGGGCGGCGCGACTAGAACGTGATCTGAGGCCCAATGTACACGGTGGTGCTTGGGTCGCCCCGGAATGCCCGCCCGATCGAGAACAGAAGCGCGGAGTCGCCGTCGTCGAACTCATACGCGGCCCCTACATTCCAGAGCAGCTGGCCGCGCCCGCCACGCTCGGTAGGCTCGTTGAACTGGTTCCCGTAGACCTCACCAAGAAGGTGCAACCGACTGCCCACCGGCTGGTCCACGGCCAGACCGGCGAAGAAGTGGTTCGTCAGAGCCACGGTGGGGAATGTCTCATACCCAAGATGCAGGTAGACGGTGGTGTCCCCGAACTGCCGTCCCGCCATCAGGGAGAGATCGACCCCCAGCCCGCCTTGTCCGAGGCCGAGGGCAGCATCGCCCGAGGGGAAGGTGACCTCGGAGCTGACAGACACCTGCACGCCGTGGCGCGCCGACTGAGCCACTCGCCACTTCAGGCCGACGGCCAGGTCCGACATCCCCACAGAGGGGAGACCACCCGCAGGCCGCGCGCGCATGACGCCACCGGCCGTCGATAGCTCCAGCTCACTCGTCAGCCCGTAGCTGGCATCGATCTGCGGGAGGTACATCTGCGTCCCGCCGATGTCAACCTCCAGCTCGTACGGGATGCTGATCTCGACATGGTGCCTCGGCGTCACATCGGGGTCATCCGTGACCAGCGGAGGCCCGGCTGAGGTAGGTCCCAAGACCAGCATCGAGCCGACGAGCGCAAGGGCGCTCGATCTGCGCGCAACCGACCCGGTAGCCCGCGTGGCCATCCCGGCTCGCCCCGACGCACGGCCTCCACGGTGGCTGTCCATCCACCTGACCTCCCTGTGCGCAAGGCGCTCGTACTGACCTTCGACGCGGCGTACCCAGCGGGTCGCCGGGCCAGGGGGTTCACCGTGACGTCCGGTCTCCCCTCCCATCGGCGACATCCTGGACGAGGACGCGGGTCAGAGGAGTTGGCTCGCCATGGTTGACAGATCGGAGCGCTCGCTCTTCTTCAGCTCGACCATCCCGAAAAGCCGCTGGCCGCGAAATGCGCTCATCATGTGCGCCATGCCGCTGCTCTCCCGGTCGATGTACGGGGTGTCGATCTGCGACATGTCCGCCAGGCAGATGAGCTTCGCACCCTCCCCCGCGCGGGTCAGGACGGTCTTGATCTCCTTTGGGCTCAGGTTCTGGGCCTCGTCGATGATGACCCAGGAGTTCGCGATCGAGCGGCCGCGGATGAACGTCATCGCCTCCAGCTCCAGGACCCCCTCCGCGATGAGCTGGTCCGGATATCCGTATCCGCCGATGTAGGCCAGGTTGTCGAAGTAGGGCGCGAGCCATGTGCGCAGCTTGTCGATCTTGTCGCCCGGCAGATAGCCGATGTCCCGTCCGCCGACGGGGATGATGGGCTCCATGCAGATGATGTGGTCGTAGACGGCATCCCGCTCCACCGCCTGTCGGAGGCCGGCGGCCAGTGCGAGGATCGTCTTGCCGACTCCTGCGGGGCCCAGCAGTGCCACGAGCGCGACGTCGCGGTCGCACAGTAGGTCCAGCGCCATTGATTGCTCCAGGTTCCGGCTGCGGATGTCTCGGTAGCGGAACCCCTCGACGGAACGCCTCAAGTCCCTGCCGATGCGCCGCGCGAGCAGCGTCGGGCGCCCGTGTCTGACGAGCACGAATTGGTTGTCCGCCATGTCGACGAGGGCGTCGGGCAGCGGCATGAAGCCCCCGTCGCGGAAGCGCTCGAAGGCCTCGCCATCGACCGCGAGGGGCTCCGGCATGACGCCGGTGTAGCTCGCCACCTCGTGGCGCCGGTCGCTCTCGTAGTTCTCCGTGTCGATGCCCATGGCCGCGGCATTGACGCGCATGCCGATGTCCTTGGTCACGAGCGCGACCTTGGCGTACCGGCCGTTCGACACATGGGCGAGGCGCTGCACAATGCCGAGGATCAGCTCATCGTTGCGCAGGTCGCGCCCGGCCCCCGCACCGGCCACAGAGTCCTCCCCGCCGACCACCGTCAGCCTGCCGCCCTCGGGCAGGGGGCGTTCGTGCAGTCGCGGGCTGGACTCCCGGATGGACTCGAGGAGACGGATGGCCTGCCGTGCGCAGATCCCGCGGCCGTTCTCACTCTTCCGTAGCCCGTCCAGCTCGTGGAGCACCACGAACGGGATGAACACATGGTTGTCCTGGAAACGGAAGAGGCACTCGGGGTCGTGGATGGTGGTGCTCGTGTCGAGGAAGTAGGCTTTCAGGCTCACACTCTGTGACTGTTGCCTCTCGTCGGCGATCAGCGAAACGGGCATCGTCGCTCCCTGGCTGAGAGTGGGCGGCGCTCACGCTCGTATGTTGGCGGCGGACGGCCCGGCTCCTGCCCGTGCAGCAGCTTGGCAGCAGCTTGACAGCTTGACATTCCGTTTGTCAGGTACTATCCTGTTTCCAGCCCTGGCATCCACGCCGCTCCCTGCGGCAGGAACGGGGTAACACGTATGCGCGCAGCGCTCCTCGCCGCGCTCTGGCTCGCCATAGCTACCTCACTCGTCGCCGCCGACGGTCTCATGGCTCCGCCGCCCCAGGCGAAGTCGCGTCCGAAGGTCACCAAACAGGCGCCCGCGAAGCCGTCCCCTGCGAAGCCGGGTCCGTCCGTCCCGGCTCCGCAGGTGACCCCCGGCCCGGTGGCTCCCATCACCGCACCCGTCGAGCCGACCTTCGACGGGCCCGGCTACGAGGCACTGCGGCAGCCGTTCTGGACCGACGACTTCATCGAGCCGTGGGTGCCCTCGGATGTGCCGCGCGACCACTGGTCGTACGAGTGGATGAGCTGGCTGGCGGAAGAGGGCGTCTTGCGGGACCTGTTCCCCGTCGAGCAGGGGCCGGGGTCCGCGCCCAGCCGCTACGCAGATGAGGCTGAGCTTGCCGGATCGCCCGAGCTACTCCGAGCCGTCCAGCGGCTCACGGCGGAAGGCATCATCGTGGGCGGTAAGGGCGGCAGTTTCGAGGCGACCCGTGGCATCACTCGCTCGGAGCTCGGGTTGATCGCCAACCGCACGGCCGATTACCTCCGTCGCGAGCATGCCCGCCTGGCGCTTGTGCATCCGCCCGGGCCGGCGGCGGAGCTGGTGGACCTGGACGCGGCCGGATCCCGCTACGAGTTTGCCGAGGCGCTCGTGCGCACCATGCGGTGCCTGGCGCCGCTCGACCAGATGCTGCATGACCAGCTCGATGCGCCCAGAGAGCAGTGGCAGCTCCCCAAGGATGTGGCGGCCAACCACCGCTTCGCACCTGCGACATACGGCGCTCTACACCTGGGCCTGCTCCAGGCGCGTCCGGACGGCACGTTCGGTGGCAGGGACACGGCTACTCGCGGGGATGTCGCCCTGGCGTTCTGCAAGCTGCTCGACATGCTCGCGCCCCAGGCGGCCGGGAGCCCATAGTGCCCCCCGGTCCACGCCCGTGCATCGCGGCGGCCCCTCGGGCGGAGTCGCTCACTCGTAGAGTGCCCGGACAACCAGCGGAGACTTCCCTGACGGCAGGCGAACGCACTCTCGCGCCGGATCGAAGCTCTCGCAGGGGCGCCCGTTCACGGTTACGGAGCACATCGGCTTCCCCTCGGGGTGCCGGAGGCGGAGGATCAGGGCTTCCGGCATGTCTCTCGTCGGTGGTTCGACGCGGGCCTCGATGAAGCCGCGACTCGCATGGGACTCGATGGTGTAGGCCACGGGCCCGAAGCGCGTCGGGGCGTTTGTGACTGCGACGCGCATCCCGTCCTCCATCCAGTGGCTCGTGATGAACGGCGCGAGCCATAGCTCCTTCCCGCGCTCCGTGACAGCCATCATGCGGGTCTGCTCGAGGAACCACCCCGTCTCGTGCGTCTTGTCCCACGCGCCCATGTTGTGGAAATGCTCCCAGAACGTCAGGTTCTCGGTGTTGAGCAGGCTGGGGATCGCGTTGAAGTACGAGCGGATGAAGGGCTTCACATCATCCTGCTGGGCGTAGATGTCCGTCATGCGCCCGTAGTAGGGCTGGACCTTCGGGAAGCCGCCGAGGTTGAACCAGTCCGCCCGGTTGCTCTCCTCGGGGTAATCGCCCATGCCGGAGCGGAGGCACCAGGTGTCCTCGAGGAGGTCCATCATCCAGTCCGCCTGCTCCGAATGGGCATCCATGACCCCGTTCGCGACCAGGTACTGGGGGCCGATCTCGACATCGCCCGCCCAGGTGCGTCCCCAGTCCTCGCCGGGGAAGAACTCGCCCACCGTGCCGTAGCAGTAGAGCATCGCCGGCGGGGCCGGGACGAAGGCCCCCGTGGACAGCGCCCTCACGGGCGTACGAGCCTGCGACCAGGCGTACGAGTCCAGGAGTGCCTTACGGTACGCTTCGGCCTCCGGCAGCATAAGGTCCGCGCCCGGGTAGGCCACATCGGCCAGCGCACGGGCCGCGTCCCGGAGCCCGGCGCAGTAGTAGCTCTCGTTGAAGTAGCGGTACGCGAACATCCCCCAGTCGGCGGCGACACCGGGAGGGAGCAGCCCCGACTCCGGCACCCGCTCGCCCGTGGCGTCGACGCCGATGGTCTTCCGCCGCTGGGCGACGATCCAGTCGCAGACCCGAGCCACCTCGGGCGCGACACCGTTCAGCCAGTCGCGGTCGTGCGTCAACTGCCAGTGCTCGCCCAGCGCCCAGAGATGCCACCCGGTTCCGACGAGCGTGTACCCGGTGGTGAGGAAGCCCTGGGTGTTGTAACGGCGGATGAAGAAGTCGAGGCTGCGGCGCGCGAACTTCCCGTGGCCCATCAGGTCCATGCCGAGGACGATCGAATGGGCCTCGCTCTCCAGCGGCCCGTAGGTGTTGCCGGCGATCCACGGCGCCAACGTCTCGCCTCCGTCGTCGTTGCGCGCCGCGATCAGGCAGCGCACCTGTGACGAACGGATCACCTCTTGAAGCAGCGGCTCGGGGATCTCGATCTGCATGGCGGAAGCCAGCGCCCGCTGCCAGTAGCCCTCACAAGCGCGCAGGGAGTCCGCCGCAGGCCCCAGCTCTCGCCCATCGGGCACCGCGGCCGACCACGTCGGGATGAACGCCTCGATGCGGACCGACTGCCCAGGGGCGAGCGTAGCCTCGATAGTGAGACCCCGCCCCTGGATGGACGGCCGACCGCCGGACGCCGTGAACCATGCCAGCAGCCGCCCGTCATCGCCGATGAGCCCGACACCGCCCTCACGCTCTGCCAGTCGAACACCGGAGAGCTGCGCCTCATCGGGCGAAAGGATCTCCAGGCCCATGCTGGTAGGCCGCGCGGCATCGCCGGTGTTCGTCGCGACCAGCTCCGCCACGAACACCGCATCCTGGTCCCTCAGCGGGACAGGCCCGTCCGCGGCAGCTCGTGGGGCCACGAACGCGCGCTCCTCGTAGGTGACCCCGTCCGCCGCGAATGTGTGAACGGGGACCGGCAGCCACCCTCCGTACAGATGCCGCGACCCGCGCAGCTCCTCTCCGGCGCCGCCAAACCGCGGGTGCAGCTCGAAGCGCGGGATCCATGCTGCGGGCTGGTCCCAGACAGGAGTCACCACTCCATCCTGGCCGACGATGAACTTATGGTTGTCGGCGGCGAGGGACAGGATCGTGGGCCCGTTGTCTTGCACGGGGTTGTGCACGTGCGCGAGCGCCGCGGCAAAGGTCTGGTCGGGCATCGCCCGCACGCGCTCGCGGATCGTGCGCCGCTCCGCCACCTCCTTCGCGAACTGCCGTATGCCGGTCCGCATCTCGGAACCCAGCGCGACCGCCACACCTGCGTCCCGGACATAGACGACTCGGTTCGCGAGCACATCGTCGATGGCCACGGCAAACGAGGCGTCCTGGCCGCTGAAGCGCAGTACGGTTCGGTCCGACTTCACGCGCGAGGGTCTCGCATGACGGATAGACAGGCGCAGGTCCCGCAGCCGGTCCCAGGCCAGTGACTGCTCGGCCGCGGCTTGCCCGGTGCTCGGGTCCAGGATCTCCCCGTTGTAGACAGAGACCTGTAGCGAGCCGCTACTGCCCGGCTGAAGCCGGGCCTCCACTAGGTCTCCACAAGGCTGCGATGGAGGCCCGGCTTCAGCCGGGCGGCACCGATCGGGCACGATCAGCAGCTCGGTAGTCTCCCACCGTGCGCGCGTCGTGGCTTCGAGCTTCGCGATGGGAGAGCATGGACCGCGGAACACCCATCGCACCTTCTGGGTCCCTCGCGCGCGGGAGTCGGCATCCATCGCCTTCCGACCCATGTCCCAGGTCCATCGCGAGCCCTCGACGCGCAGATCCGCCGGCATCGCCTGCCACTGCCCCTGCCACCAGGACTCGCCGGCCCAGTACTGGAGCTCGACAGCATCGCGACCCGGTGCGGGCTCGCCATCGCTGAACGTCAGCGACAGCGAGCACAGGAACCGGCGCTCGACCCATTGGAGGCCGATGCACCCGCGGCCGTCTTCGTATGTGGGCACGGCGTAAGCCCCATCCGGACGCGGGGCGACCGTCCGCACCAGGAACACATCCTCGGCGGGGAACTCCTCGACGCGCGAGGCGCGACAGCCGTCCATGCGAGCGGGGTCACAGGTGATGGCCTGGCCGAACGGGGCCACGTCCACGGCGGGTGAGGTGGCAGCTCGGGCCGGCGCATCCGGGTCGTAGATGAGGAGCGCTTCGGCCCAGTTGGCACAGTCGCAGGTGATGCCGTCGCCCGCATCGGTAACGACCAGCCGCAGCTCCTCCGCGCCCTGGACGGGGACGTGAACGGGCCGGGCTTCCTCGCGCTCGCGCACCAGACCGCTGTCGAACCGCTTCTCGCCATCCACGAAGACCTGGAAGACGACGGTACCGACGCCCTGCGGCTGGGGCTGGATCCCGATCCCGGCCTCGAATGCCAGGAACTCCCCGCAAAGGTCCACGATGGTCTCGCTGGGCGCGTGGGTGCCGATCCCGTGGGCGAACTCCCTCGATCCGATGCGCATCGGCAATGGGTCGACATGGAGCTGGTGAGTGCACGTGTCGGTCCCCATGACACCCCAGCCCTGGGTGTGGAGGACGATGCGGTCCGAGAGGGCGCCCGTGAGGTAGTCGGTCCTCGCCGCGGCGACGCCCGAGGCCGCGCACAGGATCAGGGACAGAGACATCAAGGTGGGTCCGCTCCCTTCGCTTCACCCGGAGTGGGTTCGGGTGTGGCGGAGCGTTGCCCTGCGCGAGGTATTGGAGTATGTTTTGGGCGCTTGACCGTCGGCTGTGCTGTAAGGGCGCGACCGGTGTCGGGGGAGCGCTTGGCGTCTGGTGACGCTCCTGGCCTTCAAAGCCAGTGTGGGGCCTAGACGGTCCCGGGTGGGTTCGATTCCCATGCGCTCCCGCCATGCGTCTGCGCCAGACCCAACCTGTGTGATCCAGGAAGCGCGGTCCCTCACCCCAACCCTCTCCCAAAGGGAGAGGGAGCGAACCACCTCTCCCTCTGGGAGAGGTCGGCCGCAGGCCGGGTGAGGGAGCGGCCGTGGAGATCGGACGGAACTCATGAGCGGAGGATCCCCCCTCTCCCGCCTGCCATCGGTGGATGCAGTCCTCAAGTCGCCCGCTGTCGCACCGGCAGTCGCGGTGTACTCGCGGCCGGTCGTGCGGGATGTCATCCGCGGGGTCATCGCCGAGTGGCGCATTCGCCTGGCGGCCGGAGGGGCTTGCGAACGGCCCGACGAGGAGGCCGTCGGTTGTGAGGCGCTGGCGCGTCTCGCTCTTTCCTCAGACGGCGGGCTGCGGCGATGTATCAACGCCACGGGCGTCGTCCTGCACACGGGGCTCGGGCGCGCGGTGCTCGCGCGGGGGGCCGGCGAGGCCGTCTACGAGGCGGCCGTGCACCCCGTTCCCATCGCGACCGACTATGCGACAGGCAAGCGCGCCCCGCGGGATCGGCTCGTCGAGGCGTCGCTCTGCCGACTGTGTGGCGCGGAGGCGGCGCGCGTCGTCAACAACAATGCCGCCGCGGTACTCGTCACGCTCACGGCACTCGCCGCGGGGAGGAAGGTCGTCGTCTCCCGCGGGGAGCTGGTGGAGATCGGAGGCTCCTTCCGCGTTCCCGATGTCATCCGCCAGGGCGGCGCGCAGCTCGTAGAGGTCGGGACCACGAACCGCACCCATCTTCGCGACTACGAGGCCGCCATCGATGACGATGTCGCTGTCCTCCTGAAGGTCCATCAGAGCAACTACCGCATCCGGGGCTTCACAGCACAGGTGGGCATAGCGGAGCTGGCCGACCTGGCCCATCGGCGCGGGGTGCTGCTGGTGGAGGACCTCGGGAGCGGGTGCGTGACGAGCCTGCGCCCATACGGCATCGTTGAGCCCACGCCGGCGGAATCCCTGCGAGAGGGCGCGGACGTTGTCACCTTCAGTTGCGACAAGCTCATGGGTGGCCCGCAGGCGGGCGCCATCGTCGGCCGGGCCGCGCTGGTGGCTAGGATCAAGGACCATCCGCTGGTTCGCGCGCTGCGGACGGACAAGCTCACACTGGCGGCGCTCCATGCGACACTGGTGATCCACGAGAACGGCGAGGCGTTCGACCGGATCCCCTTCCACATCGCACTGACGCGTACGCCGGAGGATCTGCGCGCTACGGCGGAGTCCGTGGCGGCGCGGCTTCGCCGGCTGGCGGCTCCCGGAGTCGCGATAGATGTCATCCCGGAGGCTGCGGAGGCCGGCAGTGGAGCGTTGCCGACCTTCGAGCTGCCGACCTATGCCATCCGTCTGCGAGTGCCGGACGTTCCCGATCACGACTTGGCCGCACGACTTCGGCAGGCGCAACCTGCGATCTTCACCCGGTCGAAGGATGGTGTGCTGCTGGACGTGCGGACCGTTCGCGCGGAGGATCTCGATCTGCTCGTCGAGGCCGTCGGGCCAGTGATCGCGGCTGCCCGTTCGAGCGCGGTGGACTGAGGGAGTCGGCTCATGGCGAGGGCACGCCGCATTGGCCCTGTTCTCTTGCGTAACGGAGCCCCTCACCCCAACCCTCTCCCGAGGGGAGAGGGGGTCGGCCACCTCTCCCTCCGGGAGAGGTCGGCATCGGAGGACGACTGTCCGACGATGCCGGGTGAGGGAGTGGGTTCCCCCTCGCGCAGCGCTCACCGGCGCACCACAGGAGTGAGACAGCGGGCCTGGACCCCATCCGTTACTGCTCTCGTGCTGACCTGCCTTGCGGCCACGCTCTGCGCTCCCGTAACAGGTTGCCGCAGAGGCGGACCCGTGACGATCGTGGCGCCGCCTGCCGGGCCGGCCGTCGCCCAGTACCCGCTGGAGGTGTGTGACCCTCCATTCGTCAGCCTCTTCGCGGCGATGCCGGCCGACCTGGTCCAGCTCTGGCCCGAGCTGCCCAAGGAGCTGGTCGCCCTGCCCCGCTTTGCGTCCGATGTCCCGCTCTATGGCTCGATCCGGTTCGCTACTCCGGCCTGCGCGATCGAGACCCGTTTGGCGCTGGATGAGTCGGGCGGCATGGGCGCCGGCTACGACCGCGTGTTCGTGGATACCGATGCGGACGGTGACCTCGCGGAGGAGGCCCCCGTCGACCTCCAGACCGCCCCCGCCGTCGACCAGCGCCGCGGTGTGCCTTCGAGCGACCCCCATGCGGACCTGGCTCTGGCCGACGGCTCGTCGATCCGCGTCTACTTCGCGGTCACCGACCTCATCCGCGTGCCGGGGTCCGGGGTGTCCGCGACTACGATGCTGCCGGAGCAGCGCGTCGCGCTTGCGGCCCGGGCGCCTCAGGCGCGGACGGCCACCGTAACGGTCGGGGCGATGCAGACCTCGGTCATCGTGGTTGACAATGACGGAGACGGCCGTTTCCGCGACCGGCTCGACTCCGGGTTCCTCTTCAGCAACGCGTCGGGGCTGAGGGCACCGGATCTGCTGTGTGTCGACGTGGATGGCAACGGGGCCATCGATGTGAACCTGGAGACCCTGCATCCCGGCGAGCTGCTGGTAGGCAACACACTTGCCGCGGCGAGCACGTGCGTGAGCTTCGATGTCTCTGCGGATGGCTCGACGATCACTGTCTCGCGCCGTCCCGAAGCACTGGCTGCGATGTCAGTCCCCGGCGACGCGCGGGTCAACGCCGTGCTGACATCCGCCGGCGCTCCAGACCTGGATCTGGTCGCGTTCCCCATGGCTGGAGAGGGGCTCTGGCTGCCCGCGGCGAGCTACAGCATCCCCCTCTGCCGCATGGCGGAACCCGACTCGCAAGGTCGGACCTGGGTGCTGGTGGGCGGGGAGGTGCAGTGGTTCAGCCTGGGCGGCAGCACCGATCCGGTCCAGGTGGCTCCGGGCACGGCGTCCCTGCCCTTCGGGCCGCCCCTGAGCATCTCCGTCGACTGCGCCGTGTATGCGCGTGATGTGTACCTTACGCCACACGTGACGGATGCGAGCGGCCGGTACTGGGCGTTGCTCGTGGATGGGAAGAGCCCTGGGCAGGTCCCCACATTCCGTATCCTCGGCCCGGACGGACAGCCGGTTGGCAGCGGGGGAACGTTCACCGTACGTGACGGGTTGCCGCAGCGAGTCGTCTGGCACGGCCCGCAGGAGGCGCCCGCCGGCGCCTATGAGGTCCGAGCCTCATGGGGGGCCGGTGCCTTCGAGTGGACCGACCGCGGCGCCTCCGGCCTGTTCGCGCTGGAGTAGGCCGGGCGCTCGCGGCTACGGGTGCCGCTCGTTGGGGACGAACGTGATCCGTCGGATGGCAATGGTACCGGACCTGGCCGACCGGAGGTCCTCGCCGAAGGTGTTGGGCGTTGCCTCACCGACGGCAATGCCCGTCACGCGCATGGGGTAGGTAGGGGCGTCCGGGTGGTCTGCGGCGCTCCCGGCATAGTAGATACCCTTGCCCGACGTGCTGAGCCAGACATGCCCGGAGCCGTTGAAGTCAACGAAACACCGCGCTATCCATCCGAACCATGGCTCGCCGTTGGCATCGCTCAAGTGCACGTACAGCACGGAGTTGGAGCCATCGCCCGTCATCTCGAGTAGGAAGCAGCCCGGCTCGGGCACCGGCGACACGGCTCCCTCCGCGAAGCCGACCCAACCCCATGCCGGCTTCTCGCCCGTCTCCGCGGGCCACTGGTAGGTCATCGTCAGCCCACGCTCCGGGTCATGCTCGCGCACATCCCATGAGGCCCCCTCCGTCGCCTGGGCGCCGGCGACCGCGGATGCAGCTTCCCCCGCGACGGTGAGATCGGCCAGTAGGGCTGGCGGGCTGTCCAGCCCATCAAGCGCCGGCACCTCGATCCTGATCGCGGCGATGAAGCACCGGCCCTCGTCGGGCTGCGTCGTCTCCCGCGTGAGCGTCAGGCTCTGGAACCGGAGCGGGTAGTCGAGCACGCCGTCCGCGTTCTCCCCCCAGTGGCTCTCCACAGTCTCGCGGGCGAAGTCGCGGCGGAGGGTGACCCACGGGTAGAGGTCATCGAACCGGCGATCGGCGTTGAACCCGCCGAGGTTCCACTGGAATGTCTCGTTCTTGGCGTCAGCGAGCCGCACCGCGAGCCGATGGGGGCAGTTGGGCGCGTAGGCCACGACGGTGATGCCGAGCGTGCTGTCCGGGATCTCCGTGAACCGGACGGGCTCAACGTGGTCTCCGGGGGCGCCGCCTTCCTCGAAACGGTACGTGAGCTCTAGGCATCGGCCCGGGAGGTCCTCCGCGGGCGCCTCTGTCGTCGGGGTTGCCACGACGGACAGGTCGCCATCGGCACTAGGACTCGGCTTCGCGAGCCACCAGCAGGGCGGAAGCTCTCCCTCGGGCGTCGCGTTGTTGTACAGGATGGGGAGCGCGAGGCGCGGCTCATGGGCAGTCGCGTCCTGGGCGCTGGCGCCGACGGTCATACACGCGGCGAGCGACATGGCGGTAACCAGGTAGCGGGACATGGAGGGCCTCCCCGCCGGGCCGGGTGCTACCGTGCCCTTCGCCACGCGGGCAGACGGCTCCTCCGGCAAGTCACTCCTCGATGTGCTCACGGCCCATGCGGATCAGCGCCATGATGTGATCGTCATCAAGCGAGTAGTAGGCCAGCTTGCCCTCACGTCGGTAGCGTACGAGCCCGAGCCCCCGGAGAAGCCGAAGCTGGTGCGACACCGCGGGTGAGGTGAGCCTCAGGAGCGCCGCCAGGTCGCAGACGCACATCTCGGCCTGCTCCAGCGCCAGGAGAATGCGCGTTCGGGTCGGGTCGCCGAGGGCGCGGAATGCCTCGCAGAGGCGGTGCACCGTGTCCTCACCGGGCATCCCGGCCCCGACCGTCGCGACGGTACCCTCGTGCACGCAGACGACCTCGCACGTGTCCGGGCCCGGTCGGGGTCTGGTCACACTGGGTACCATGGCTATGCCACCTCCCGCGCCTCTCGCCGGTGCACGGGCATGAGCAGCCGGGCGGAGTTCGCGAACACGAGTATGTCGGGGAGAACGTGCGTCGCCGCTGCCGCCTGGGGCGTCAGGAAGCCGCCGGCCGCCAGGCTGATGCCGATGACATTGCAAACGATGGCGATGGCCAAGTTCTGCCGGATCGTGCGGAAGGTTGTCCGGCCGATGCGTATGGCCTCGACGATGCGCGTCAGATCGTCCGTCATGAGCGCGACGTCGGCGGCTTCCAGCGCGGCGTCGGTGCCCACGGCCCCCATGGCGATGCCCACGTCCGCCGCGGCGAGCGCGGGTGCGTCGTTCACACCGTCACCAACCATCGCCACGCAATCGGTGTTCCTCAACTCCTCGACATACTGCACTTTGTCCTCAGGAAGCATCCTCGCCCGGTGCGCGTCGACACCCACCTGCTCGGCCACGGCCTGCGCGGTGCGGGCATTGTCGCCGCTGAGCATCACGAGCCGCCCGATCCCCGCCTGGCGCAGACGGCCAAGCGCATCGCCGGCGCCCGGCCGGATCGGGTCGGATACCGCGATGTACCCCACTGGGGTGCGACCCTCACCCACAAAGAGCACGGTCTCGCCCCGTGCCTCTCGCGCTTGGCGCTGAGCATCGACCGATGGCTCCACGTCCATGCCGAGCGACTTCAGCAGCTCGAGGGTGCCTACGGCCACGGGCGTGGCCCCCTCGTTCGCCACGACGCCCCAGCCACGAATGACTCGGAACGACTGGGGCTCGCCGGTGGCGACGCCCAGTTCGGCGGCACGGGCGAGGATGGCGCCGGCAGCGGGGTGCTCGGAGCGCTTCTCGGCCAGCGCGGCCAGAGCGAGAACCGAGGTCTCGGAGTAGCCGTCCAGGGGCACGATAGCGGTGACGCGCGGCCGCCCGCCCGTGAGGGTACCGGTTTTGTCGAATGCCACAGCGCTGACCCGGCCCAGGTTCTCCAGGTGCAGCCCACCCTTGATGAGAATCCCCCGGCGCGATGCCTGGCCGATCCCGGCGACCACGGCGAGCGGCGTGGCCAGAGCGACCGCGCAGGGACACGCGACCACGATCACGGCGATCGCCGACATGATGCTTTGCGTGACTAGGAACACGATGGCAGCGGTGGAGAGGACGATGGGAGTGAAGTAGCTCACGAATCGGTCCGCGAGGCGCTGAACGGGGGCCTTGCGGTCCTGGGCGTCCTCTACCATACGTATGATGCGGCCCAGCGTGGTCTGCTCGCCGACCCGGTTGATGCGGAACTCGATCGAGCCGTCGCCCGTGATCGTGCCGGCGAACACCTCATCCCCGGGCGCCTTCTCCCGGGGCACGGACTCCCCGGTGACGGACGCCTCGTCCACCGCCGCACTCCCGCCGACGACGACTCCATCTGCCGCGATCCGCTCGCCAGGGCGAACGAGGACGACGTCGCCGGGCCGCAGCTCGTGTGCCGCCACCCGCTCCCACCCATCGCGCCGACGCACCGTCGCCTCGGCCGGCGCGGAGCGGACCAGATCGCGGATCGCCTTTCGGCTCCGGCTCGAGGTCAGGCTCTCCAGCAGCTCACCGATGAGGATGAAGAACGCGATGGTCCCCGCCGCGAGAAACTCACCCACGAGGCAGGACCCGATGATGCCGAGAGACAGGAATGTCTCGACGTCGATCCGGCGCTTGCGGACGGCGCGAATTCCCCCAACGATGATGGGGTACCCGCCGATGACGGCCGCGGCGATCGCGGGCGCGTCGGCTCCGGCGAGCGGGCCTCGCCAGGACAGAGCGACCAGGGCACCCACCACCAGGATGCGCAGCAGCCGCCAGCGCCAACGCGGGGCCTCCTCCGCCGCGCCTGCGGGGTCGAGACGCGGGTCATACCCCGCCCCCCGCACGACCTGCAGAACCGTGTCGAGCGACACTACCGTCGGGTCGAGCGTCACCCTGGCCCGGCCGGTTGCGAACGCGACTCTCGCCGAGCCGACGCCTGCCAGCGCAGCGATCTCCCGCTGCAGGTGCACCGCGCAGTCACTGCAGTCCATCCCCGCAATACCGAACGAATGCCGCTCCACGCCCATCGCCCCGCCTCAGATAAACGAGTGCTTAATCGTTTTCAATTATATCGCAGGGAGAGACGTGGAGTCGAGCGCGTATGGGATGCGGGGAGCGTTCGGGATCGCCTGGACGGACGGGTGGACCCGCGCCCGCGCAGGTTCGCTGGGAGGAGACAGCCTGTGCCTACGACGTTCACCACGGGGACCGTCGTCAGCCGGGGGAACAGAATGGAACCGCAGCAGCACGCTGAGGATGCGCGTGAGCGCCACCTCGAGCATCAGCACTGTGGCCGACAGAAGGAAGACACCGGCGTAGATCCGCGGCGAAGGGGCCACGGGGGCGTCGCCCATGGCAGCCGTCACCCGATCATCGGTCGCGCCGGACACCCGGTCCTCGCTCTAGCCGGCATCGCCAGTCTCCGGTGCCGGCACGGAGTAGTCGCACTTGCGTGACGAGCAGCAGTGGATCTTCGACCCATCGTCCGCTGCGTCCTCCACCAGGGACTCCCCGCACTGGGGACACGAGCCGCCCACCGGCTTGCGCGACGAGGTGAACCGGCACTTGGGATAGCGACTACAGCCGTAGAAGGCACTGCCGCGGCGGGACTGCCGCAGCACGAGGTGCCCTGTGCACCCCTCAGTCAGGCAGGCGATCTCCGTCGGCTCGCCCTTCTTGGCACCACCCTCGCGCTGGATGTTCTTGCACTCCGGGTAGCCCGAGCAGCCGAGGAAGTGGCCGTAGCGCCCGCGCTTGCGCACCATCGGTCGGCCGCACTTCTCGCACACCACATCGGTCGGCGTCTCCTCGGGCTCTTCCCTCTGGATGTAGCGGCACTCCGGGTAGGCGCTGCAGCCAACGAACTCGCCGAACCGTCCGGTGCGGATCACGAGCGGCTGGCCGCACTCCGGGCACTCCTCGCCCGTGGCCTCCGGCTGGATGTGGACATCGGCCATCTCGCCGGTCGCCTTCTGGAGCGTCTGCTCGAATGGTCCCCAGAACTCGGCCAGCACCGCTTGCCAGTTGGCCTGGGAACCCTCGATGGAGTCGAGCTGCTCCTCCATCTGCGCCGTGAAGTCCGTGTTGACCCAGTCGCCGAAGTGCGAAACCAGCAGCTCACTGACCGTGCGTCCGAGTGTGGTCGGGTGGAACTTCTTCTCCTTGATGACCGCGTACTGTCTTGCCTTGATGGTCTCGACGGTGGGCGAGTAGGTGCTCGGCCGACCGATCCCGTACTCCTCGAGTGCCGCGATCAGCGAGGCCTCGTTGTACCGTGGCGGCGGCTGCGTGAAGCGCTGGTTCGGGACGAGCTGCCGCAGGTCGAGGACCTGTCCCTCCGTCAGCTCCGGGAGCACCAGGTCCTCAGCGCCCTCCTCCTCGTCATCCTCCCCGTTGCCGTTCCCGTTCTTGCCGCCCTTGCGGCGCGTGGGCGCGGGCGCCAGCTCCTTCGAGAGAGCGAGGAAGCCCGGGAATCGCACTTGGGAGCCACTGGCACGGAACGTGTGCTCGGCCGCCCGGATGTCCGCAGCCACCTGGTCCACGGTGGCCGGCGCCATCTGGCTGGCCAGGAACGTCTCGAAGATCAGCGTGTAGACCCTCAGCTCGTCGGCGGAGAGGAACCGCGCCATCTTCTCCGGTGTACGGTCCACCGACGTGGGACGGATTGCCTCGTGGGCATCCTGGGCTCCCTTACGCGCCTGGTAGGAGGGAGGCGTGTCCGGCAGGTACTCGCTGCCGAACCGCGCTCTGAGATACTCCCGCGCCGACGCCTGCGCCGACTCGGCGACTCGGACTGAGTCCGTGCGCATGTATGTGATCAGGCCGACGGTCTCGGAGTCTCCCACGTCCTTGCCCTCGTAGAGCGTCTGAGCGATGGCCATGGTGCGCTTCGGGGAGAAGCCGAACCGGGCCGACGCCGCCCGCTGGAGAGTGCTCGTGATCAGGGGCGGCCGCGGACGACGCTGGCGAGTCGTCTTCCGGACCTGGTGGACTACCCAGGCCGCATCCTTCACGGCGCCGATGATCGCCTCGGCGCCCTCCTGGCTCCCGATGTCCAGTCGCGTCGCCTTGGTGAACGGTGTAATGGCTTTGAACGGCGAGTCGGCGGCCGCGGCGGCTAGCATGGCCTCGATGACCCAGTACTCTTGGGCCACGAAGGCCTCGATCTCACTCTCGCGCTCGCAGATCAGCCGCAGGGCGACGGACTGCACGCGCCCGGCGGACAGGCCCCGGCGATGCACCTTCCTCGAGAGAAGCGGCGAGAGCTGGTAGCCGACGAGCCGGTCGAGGATGCGCCGGGCGTGGTAAGCGTCCACCCGGGCGGCGTCGACTTCACGGGGTGTCTCCAGTGCCCGGCGAACCGCCTCGGGCGTGATCTCGTGGAACTCGATGCGCTTCGGGTGCTGGAGGTTCAGGGCCTCGGCCAAGTGCCAGGCGATGGCCTCTCCCTCGCGATCGGGATCGGAGGCGAGGTAGACCTCCTCGGCGTTGTGGGCGGCTTTCTGCAGCGCCTTGATGACGTCGCGTTTCTCCGGCAACACCTCATAGCCCGGACGGAAGCCGTCCGCCACGTCCACGCCCATGCTCGTCTTGGGGAGATCGCGCACGTGTCCGGTCGAGGACGCTACCCGGTACTGGCCCCCCAGGAACCGACTGAGCGTGCGCTCCTTCGCCGGCGACTCGACGATGATCAAAGGCTTAGCCACGGTTCGCCACACTACCTATCCGCCCGGATGGCCCGGGCGCGGTCACGACGTGGAGCGAGTACAAGGGTCGCCCCAGCGGCGTGTCATACGGTTGAACGCGCCGAACACCGAGGGGATTCCCGATGGGGCGGGGAGCGGGATCGGCGCCACAACCGCGGGGCGCCCACTACGCTGCCACGTAACGCCCCCCCGGCAGACGGCGCGCGTGCCCCTTCATCTCAAGCAACATGAGACAGGAGTTTATATCGGCAGGGGACAGGCCCGTCAAGCCCATGAGGGCCTCGACCGACGAGGGATCGACGCCCAGGACTCCCAGAACGGACTGCTCCGGGGGGCTGAGACCGTCGGCCCGGGGCCGGGCGGGGCCGGGCGGCTGCGGGACGTCACGCGGAGGCAGATCCAGCGCGGCCAAGACGTGCTCCGCGGCCTCGACCAGCGTCGCGCCGTCGCGCAGCAGCGCGTGGCACCCGCGGTTGCGCCCGGAGGTGATGTCGCCGGGCACGGCCATGACTTCACGCCCCTGCTCGAGCGCGTGTTGCGCAGTGATGAGGGCCCCGCTGGCCTCGGGCGCTTCCACGGCAATGGCGCCCAGGCTTAGGCCGCTCACGACACGGTTGCGCTGAGGGAACGTGTAGGGGCGTGGGGTCGTGCCGGGCGGGAACTCGGACACCAGAGCGCCGGCCTCGACGATACGGCGCTTCAGGTCGCGGCTCCCCCTGGGGTAGTCCACCTCCAGCGAGCAACCCAGCACGCCCACAGTCCTGCCGCCGCCATCCAGGGCCCCGCCGTGGGCGGCCGAGTCGATGCCCACTGCCAGGCCGCTGACGACGACCAGGCCGGCGCCGACCAGGTCAGCGGCGAGCTGATGGGCCACGCTCATGCCGTAAGCGCTGCCCCGTCGGGATCCGACGATGCAGACGGCCGGTGCCGAAAGCGCGCCGGCATCTCCCTGGACGAACAACACGGGAGGGGGGGCATGGATCGTGCGGAGCAGCGGCGGGTAAGCGGCGTCATCGATGGCGAGCACCGTCGCCTCTACCCTCTCGAGGAGGCGGCACACCTCCGCCAGGTCTGTGGAACGCTCGGCCTCGCGCACTCGGTGGTGGAGCCGGGCTCCGCCGGGTGACACGTTGGCCAATTCCTGGCGGCTCGCCGCGAACACGGCTCCAGGCCCGCCGAACACGCTGAGCAACTCCGTCGCCTGGTTCGGCGGCAGCCCTAGATGGGCGAACAGCAGCCAGTAAGCGTCGTCCGATCGCATGCGGCACTCAAGACCTGCAAATGGCCATCGCCGGGGCTCGACCTCGGCGGGCGGGCCGGGCCTACCCAGTCGGCTCCGACTTCTCCTCACCGACACCGGCATCCGTGGGCGCGAGCTTGAGGGGCTCGGAAGGGCTGGGAGCGCTCACCGGGGCACGACACTCGCGAAGCTCCTTCAGCACCTGAACCTCGGCCTCCGCTTCCGAGAGCTGTCGGCGAAGCTGTTCCGCCTGGCGGCGAAGCTTCTGTCGGCTCGACCTCCGCGCTCCGCCGAACAGCACGAACACGAGGATGAACCCCAGCAGCAGGCCGAACCCGATCCCCACCAGTATGCCTTCAGGCAGTGAGAGGTAGACGTTCTGCGGGACCCAGGGCAGGTAGACGTCCTCCTGTGGCATGGACGCCGTTGTCTGCCAGAAGTCGTACAGCCACCATGTCGGAACGCCGACGAGGACGGCGAACCCGATGAGCTTCAGCACGAACCTGACCATGCGTCCGACCTCCTGCACGTTGCGTGCCGAGACGTCGTTCCGGCACCATACGCAATACGACCCCGGCCGGGGGCCACATCGTTGACCACAGGCCGGGGTCGCTTCTTCTGCGGAGGATGGCGCCAGTCCTCTTCCCTACTGCGTGGCGCCCGAACCTATCATCTGTTCTGGTTGCCGCCGGGTCCCATCATGCCGGGTCCCATCATGCCGGGTCCCATCATGCCGGGCCCCATCATACCGGGCCCCATCATACCGGGCCCCATCATACCGGGCCCCATCATACCGGGCCCCATCATACCGGGCCCCATCATACCGGGCCCCATGCGGCCCATCTGGCCCGTGGTGGGTGCGGGCTGTGGCTTGCTGGCATCGATCTTCAGTGTGACCTTCGCATGCTGGGACTGGCCCGCGTAGTCCCGCATCGTCACGTCGATGACGACATCGCCCCCGCTGAGCGCGGCCCCGCCCTCGCCCTCGAGAACCACCCTCAGGATGCTCTCCTCGGCGTAGTACGCATGGCTGAACCTGGCCGCACCGGTAGCGGAGACCTGGAAGCCGTCCGGATCCACCCCGGACCCCTCATCGATGACCGTCAGATCGACGAACACGGGCAGAACCGGCGGCAGGGCCTCCCCGTAGCCCTTCTCGGTGCTGGCCCCACCGAAGTCGTTCACGGCAGCGAGCTCGTATGTCTTGAAGTCGTCCTGGGCTGTGGTTGGGATGTGGACCTGACACTTGTCCACGCGCGGGGGCGCCAGATCGATCCCATCGGGTCGCAGGGCGTAGAGGGTGTTGTCCCCGCTCAGGATGTAGACGGAGCCGTCCGCCACAGCCGGTGAGCTGTTGATCTCATAGTTGAAGGCGAGCTCGATGCGCTCACGCTCTGTGGTGCCGCCCATGCCGCCCATGTCGCCCATCCCGCCGCCGCCCATGCCGCCACCCATGCCGCCGCCCATGCGCCCACCGCGGCCGCCACCCATGCGTCCGCCGCCCATGCCACCCATCCCGCCGCCGCCCATGCCACCCATGCGTCCGCCGCCCATGCCACCCATGCGTCCGCCGCCCAAGCCACCCATCCCGCCGCCGCCCATGCCGCCCATCCCGCCGCCGCCCATGCCGCCCATCATGCCGCCGCCCATGCGCCCACCGCGGCCGCCACCCATGCGTCCGCCACGGCCGCCCATCATGCCGCCACCCATGCCGCCCATCATGCCACCGCCCATGCCGCCCATCATGCCGCCGCCCATGCCGGGCATGCCGGTGGTGCCGGTGCCGCCCACAACGCGCTGCGTCTCGGGCTCAGGCTCGACCTTGTACTGCCACAGCAGCTTACCGTCGGCGAGACCGAGGCCCGATATGACGCCGTTCTCCTGGCGGACGAAGACCATGTCCCCCGCGATGGCCGCCTCAGCCTTCACGGGAAGTGGCTGCTCCTCGCCCTCTTTCTCGACAGGCGTAATGGGGTGCGCTGTCCAGGCCACCTCGCCGCGGCCGAGCGAGAGGGCCGTCACCACGCCATACTGGTCGCCCACGACGACCATTCCGTTCCCCACGGCGGGCGTTCCCGAGACGCGTGCTCCGACCTGATACTGCCAGCGCACCTGGCCCGTGTCGATCGCAAAGGCGAGCACACTGTCGCCAGCGCACGCGATCACGCGGTCATCGGCTGCAACGGGCGACGACATGACGTTGAAGTCGCCCAGATTCTCCGACCATGCCTGTTGGCCGTTGACCAGGTCGAAGGCGTAGATCTTCTGCGTGGAGCAGGCGAACACGAGGTTCCGTCCCACGGCGGGAGACGCTTTGACCTTGCCCGCGACCTCTCGCTGCCACTGCACCGCGCCGTTCTCCCGCCGGAGCGCGTGGAGACGACCATCCTCCGAGCCGAAGTAGACGAAGTCCTGCGTCACCGCCGGCGTGGTCTTCACCGCCTCGGCAGCCATGTACCGCCACAGCAGGTTGCCCGTCTTGGCATCGAGCGCGACGACGCGCCCGTCATCGGACCCTACGTAGACGGCGCCGCCGAAGACCGCGGGCGAAGAGTCGATGGGCTGAGCCATGTCGTACGTCCACTGGCGCTCTCCTGTGTCAGCCGCCAGGGCGTTGACCTTCTTGCCGGCGCAGAAGAACACCAATCCATCCAGAACAGCCGGCGAGGACGGATTGCGCCCCTTCTCACCGGTCGAGTAGCGCCACGAGAGCGCCAGGGGTAGCTTCGGTGCCTCGGCCACCAGGCCGCTGCGGCTTGCATCCCCCCCAAGCGCGGACCAACTGCCGGCTGAGCATAGGCTACCCGACATGAGAGCGAGACCTGCGCATAGATAACTCAACACTCGCATTGGAGCCTGCCTCCCTACGTTCCACAGATCAGCCCCGGACCCGCAACGGCCGTCGGTCAGAGCTCGCATCACCAAGCCTGGTTACCGCGGTGCCTCTAGAGACTCATTCCGCGGGAATGGCTCACTTCCCGTCGGTTAGACGGTTCGACAGCGGCGCCGGGTTCCCGATTACCACGACGGGCTTCGCGAGCCATTGGGACACTGCCGACGCGATCCGATCGGCGTCGATCGTCCCCAGCTCGTTGGCCCACACGTCGCACAGATCGGCCCGCAGGCCGCGGACCACCCATGACCCGCGATCGGCCGCCACTCGCGATGAGCGATGGGACGCCATGAGAAGCTCAAAGCGTGCCCGAGCCGTCGCCCGGTCACCGTCTTCTTCGCGGACCCCGCCGCGCAGTTCCTCCACGACGGAGCACATTTCGCCGGCGACTCGCTCCGCTTGCGCTGGGTCGCACGCGCAGGTCAGGGTCATCAGCCCGACGGACCGGTACCACGTCAGGCTGGTCGCGACGGCATACGTGAGGTCCATCTCGCCCCTCAATCGACGGAAGAGCAGCCCCTCGTTTCCGCCGCCGAGCAGTTGCTGGAGGGCCAACAGGCACGAAGCATCCGCGTTCTCCGGACCCGGCACCACGTACGCGACCACGACCCACGAGAGCGTTCCGATGTAGGAGGGACGCATCGGTGCGGTCGGCCCGGTCGGGTAGAGGCGCCCAGCCTCCGGGTTTGGCCCTCCGGCGGGCAGGCGGGTGAGGGCGTCCCTGAGCCGGGCCACCGCCTCGGCCGAGCCACCGCCGCAGACGATACTTGCGGCACACCGGGCACCGACCAGCCGGGTGGACCGCAGCGCGCCGACCGCCTCCGGCGCGCACCGACTGGCAACGGCCTGCAGGTCGGCCGGGCCGGCAACCAACGGCACGGGTGCGAGCGCGGCGGCCCCCGCCACGGCGGTTGCCAGCTCCCCGGGTGACCGCTCATCGTCCGTTGTGTGGCGCAGTGAGGCAAGAACATCGGACACCACAATCGGGTCCAGCTTGTCCGTGAGAACCGACGAGATCGCGCGGACGACCTCCGACAGACTGCCCCGGGGCCCAACGCCCATGAGGACCAGCACATCACCGTCCATAGCGCACGACAGGTCGCTTCCCGCCGCCGACGATGTGTCCGCCGCGCGGCGGACCAGCGCATCGAGGACCGCCGCCAGGACGTGCATCTCCGCTGGGCCGTACCGCCATGGGAGAGGCCAGGCATCGAAGGCCACGACGCAGACATCCACCGGGGCGTCGGGCCGGTCCTCGCAGAGGACGACCGCGCCGTTCGCCAGAGGGGTGCTGGTGATCTCAGCGCGCGCCCCTGAGGTCAGACCCCCAACGACGATGGCACATAGTGCAAGGCTCTGCGCGACGGCCCGGATCCACGGCAAGGGGCGTCTCATGCCGGTCGACGACGTGGCTCCTAACCCGGACCGCCCGCGGCCGCAGCCGGGGCCGGGACGCCGGTTCCGGTAGCGGGCTCTGGAGCGGGCGTGGTTGCTCCGCCCCCGGCCGTTGTGCCACCGGTAAGCTGTTTGCGGATGCTGTCCCGGAGCGCCAGGGCCTGCTGATTGTCGGGTGCGAGGGCGAGGGCCTGGCTTGCCTGGTAGTAGGCGTCGTGCAGGCGCCCCATGCGCTCATACATGTTGCTGAGCTGCGCATGCACGTCCGCCCGGACAGCGTTCTCCTCCACCTCCGCGAGCTGGAGCGCGGTGCGGAACGCCCGCTCGGCCGCGCCGAAGTCGTTCTGTGCCGCGTAGGCGCTCCCCAGGCTCACCTGAGCCGCCAGATAGGATGGGCGTAAGGCCAGGGCTTCGTTGAACGCCTTCACGGCCTCGGTGTACGCCCCGTCGGCGCTGAGGGCAAGCCCGATGTTGCGCCACACGTCCGCCCGGGTCTCCGACAGCTTGATGAGCGGCGACCCGGGAAGGTTACTCAGCGCTTCCGTGTAGGCCTGGCGCGCATTCGTCCAGGACTCGCTCGCGAAGAACGCGTCCCCCAGGTTCACGCGGGCGTCCACCATGCTCGGCTCCGCATCCAGAGCGGCCTGGAATGCACGGGCGGCTTCCGTTGGGCGTCCGAGGTCCATGAGGAGCTCGCCCTGGACATTGTAGAGGGCTGGATCCACGCGCTCGCCCTCCAGCGCCTCCCGCATCAGCGCCAGAGCGGCCTCCGTGTCGCCCAACTGCCCCCGTGCTCGCGCCAGAAGGGCGAGCGCGTCGTGGTTCTCCGGGTCAAGCTGGACGGCTTGGGCGAGCACACGCGCGGCTTCGTCCGGCTTCTCCTCGACCAGAGCCACCTCGCCAAGGTCCCTCAGCGCCACGGCATAGTTTGTCGGATCCCGTAGGGCCTTGAGCGCGAGTAGGTCACTCTGGCGAGCGGCGTAGATCTCAACCGCCTTCTCGAAGCTGGCGCGTGCGTCGGCGTAGGTCTTGGGCTTGATCCCGCGATCCTCATCGGGCCGGTAGACATCAGCCTGCAGGAAGTAGACCTTGCCCTGCACATCATGGGCCGGTGCGTAGTTCGGGTCGTCCTTGAGTATCTTGTCGGCTTCCTCTTCGGCCTGGGTCAGCATGGTCCACGGGGTAAGCACCGTGTTGTCCCGCACGATGTGATCGCGTGCCTCGGCCACGCTTTCGGCCACGATGTAGGTCCGCGCATCCACATCGGATGGGCTCCCATCATAGAACTCTCGCATGGACAGCCGATAGGAGGCCCGCGCACGCGAGTAGTCTCGAAGGGCGTGGTTGGCGCGACCTTGGAGTTTGAACGCCTCGGGTTGGCGCGAAGCGAACTCGATGCAGTGACGGTACTCCTGCGCCACCCACTCCTCGGTCAGGTCGGGTGTGCGCTTCTGGTCCCTGGTCTGCTTGTTCAGCTTGGCGCGTTCCACCCGGTAGTCCTGCATGATCCGGTTGAGCCGGTCGATCATGTCGACGCAGTCGTCATAGCGCTCCATTCTGTAGTAGACCTGAGCCAGGTTGTACTGCGCCTCGCTGTAGTTGTTATCCAGCTTGATCGCGCTCTCAATCGCCTCCGCGGCATCGAAGTAGCGATGCAAGCCGGCGTAGGCGAGTCCGATGCCGTTGTAGATCTCCTCCCGGCCCTGGGGACGGGAAACCTCCATCTCGGCGTTGAACTCGGCCAGGGCCAGGTCGAAGACCTGCTGCTGCAGGTAGGTCAGGCCCAGGTGGTAGTGCGCTTCGGCGATGTCGGGCGCGAGCTCAATGGCGCGCTTGAGGGACGTGACGGCGTCGTTGAGCAGTCCGGGCCGAACGGTCATGTCTCCCGTGGCCATGGCCTGGCGGTAGAGCGCCTGGCCCAGGAAGAAGTGGGCGGCAGCGAAGTCAGGGGCGGCCGCGCAGGCCGCGCGGAACTGCTGCACCGCCGTCGCCAGGTCCCCGGTGCGGGCCGCCTCCTGGCCGGCAGCGATCTCTGCATCTCCCTGCGCCCGAGCGGCCGGAGCCATCCATCCGAGCAGACCCAGTGCGGCGATGAGCGCCATTAGTGCCATGAGCTTTCGCATGTCCCTGACCTCCGGGCACATCCCAGTCCGTGTCGCTCCGTTCGAGCCCCGGCGCACTCCAGGGCATCTTCGACACCCAATCTCGGGCAGACAACCCAAGAGGCCCCGCTCCCTCAGGAGACCCGTCTCTCGGCAGCGAGGATAATCCTCTCGGCAGCGTCCACACCCGTTGCTTCTTCTAGTCCTTTCAAGCCGGGAGCCGCATTCACCTCCGTGACGACGACTCCCTCCTCGGAGATGAGCAGGTCGATGCCCGCGATCGACAGGCCCGAAACGAGGGCCGCTTGGGTGGCGGCTTCCAACTCCTCCGCACTCGCGTCGTGGGCTCGGCAACTCCCCCCTACATGGACATTGGCGCGGAAATCCCCGATGGGCGCTTGCCGGGCCACGGCGGCAACGGGCTCCCCGTCGATGACCAGCACACGCACGTCCCGGGGGTCGCGCCCCCAGAACTCCTGCACGATGACGCACTCGTTCAGGTCCAGGAAGACGTTGAGCAGCGCCTCGGCCGTGTCGGCGCTGTCGGCGCGCATGACCTTGGACCCGCCGAAGCCCCGCGGCGACTTCAGTATAACGGGCGGTCCCCCGATCTGCTCGACGAACTCGCGCAGTGCCTCGCCGCGCCGGGGCATGCATGACCGGGGGACACGCAGGCCGGCCGCGTGGAGTAGCTGCAGTGATGCGAACTTGTTGCCGGCCAGGGCCATGCTGGCCGCCGTGTTGAGGACCGGCACCCCGCGCAGCTCCAGGTCGCGGATAACGCTCAGCGAGTGTTCGAGCACCAGCGTCGCGATCCGCGGTATCGCGACATCCAGCGCTTCGGCATCGCGCACGGTCACGCCGACGCCCGGCGCCCAGTGCAGGGGGTCGACGACAACGGGGCTGTGCCCGCGTCGCTCGGCCGTCTCGGTCAGCCGGCGCGTGGAGTAGACCTCTGCCTGGCGCGCGATGATCCCGATCCGCACCTCGTGACCTCCCTAATGCCGGTCCGGTGGAGCACACAGGGCGCCGAGCGCTTCGAGCGCCAATGCCGCGCTCACGAGGGCCGCTGTCTCACACCGCAGTATACGGGGTCCCAGGCTTGCGGGCACGGCGCCCGCCCCCTGCAGCGCCTGCTCCTCGTCGATCGTGAAGCCGCCCTCCGGACCTATCGCAAGAACGAGTCCGCAGCCGCCGGGGATCACATCGCGCACCGGCGAGGCGGTCGCAGCCGGAGAAAGGACCAGCCCGGGCATCCCGCGGAACGGCTCCGACGCGAGCCAGCTCGCGAGGGTCGCGATCGGTGCGACCCGGAGCGGCACCGTGCGCCCGCACTGCTTGCAGGACTCGTCGGCGATCCTGCGCCATCTCGCGACTCGGGCGTCCCGTCGATCGGCGGGCGGCACACCGATGCTGCGCGCCGTGATCACCGGCACCAGCTCAGCGGTCCCGATCTCGGAGAGTCCCTTCACGATGCGATCCATCGCGTCCCCCTTCACGAGGCCCTGCGCGACCAACAGCTCCATGACCGGGTCCGCGAGAGAGGCCCATTGCCCGCGAATCCGCGCTTCAATGGCGTTCTCCTCGGTCGCAACGATCTCCGCGCGGGCCCATCGCCCGTTGGGCAGACTGCAGTCCAGCAGGTCCCCGAGTCCGAGTCGCAGGACGCTGCGAACATGGCGCACGTCCGGGCCGGACAGCGAGATCCGCTCGCCGTCGATGGCGTCCGCACGCACGGGGAACCGGGGCATGGCGTCTCTACCTCTGTGGTTCGGCATCGGGAGAGGGCCCACCGGCGACGGGTACCGAACCCGTCACCGCCTCCATCACGCGCGGCGTGACATTCCCTTCGATGTAGCCGGCCACAAGGAACAGAGCCAGCACGACAACAGTGCTCACCGTCAGTGCGCGGTCCCTTACTCGCGCGGCCGCCGCCTGGACGATCCCCCGGCCGGCAAGGGCGGTCTCTGCGAGGAACTCCGCCGAGTTCAGCGCTGCGCTGCCGGCGAGACATAGGGCCGGCACCTCGATCACGCCATGCGGAGCTACCGATGCCAGGAATGGCGCCATCCCGGCATCCGTTCGGACGCAGTAGACCAGCAGCATAGTCCCGATCAGGAACCCGTTGCCAAAGAGAAACGCCATGGGCACGAGGTAGGCGATCGTGAGGCCGTCGCGTCCCGGGCTGTTGGCCAGCAACCGGATTCGGCGGTCGAGGAATGACAGCGGGGACCCCGGCCGACCCGTGGCTCGGCATAGACGTGCGTACAGAGGAGAGCGCTCCTGGAGCCGCATCTCGAGCGCGCATCCGCCCGGTCCCACGTACATCACGATGAGTGCCGCAACGGCGTTCGACAGGAATACAGCAACCCACAGGGGGACGTTCTTCAGCAGCTCAACCCGCCACCCCACGAGCACTCCGGTCATCCGTAGCGCTTGGTCCGCAGCGGCATGGCCGAGGACCATGAGGGCGGCTCCGAGCACGACCACTCCGCACACGGCGCCGACGAGCAGCACTTCCACCGACCGGTGGAGGTTCGCGGCTGTGAACAGCGTCCTCGGCTGTGTGCGGCGATCGGGCATGGCACCATCGCTGGGAATGAGAAGCCCGACGGCAAGCGCGCACACCTCGAGCTCCTTCGGGTGGCCCCGTGGGCCCATGGGAGGGCCGGGCGCCCGGGCTGCAAGCTTGTCCTCGGTTCCCCCATCCGTTCGTCCGCCATGCCCGGTCATCCTGCATTCCGCCTGCATTCCGCTCGGACCGTGCATGGGAGGGGAGAGGACTTCCGCCTCGTGGCTGTCGAACATGCCCGGCACACGCAAGTATCGGCGAGGAGGAGGTGACCACAGTGCGGATCGGTATCATCTCGGACACGCACGACAACCTACCCATGATTGCCAAGGCATCTGCGGCGCTGCGCGAGCGAGGTATCGAGCACCTCATACACGGGGGCGATTTCGTCGCTCCCTTCGCGGTGAAGGCCCTTGCCCAGTTCGGTGTGCCGGTGACGGCGGTGTATGGGAACAACGACGGCGAGAAACGCGGCATCGAGCTGGCATTCGAGGGGATTGGCACCGTTGGCGAGAAGTCCATCGTCGCCGAGCTGGACGGACGCAGGATCGTCGTCATCCACGAGCCGATGCTGCTTTCCACGCTGGTTGCCGCTGGGCAGTTTGATTTATGCGTCTATGGGCACACCCACGAGGTGGACATCCGGCGGGAGCCCGGCCTCATCGCCAACCCGGGCGAAGCGTGCGGGTATGTGCAGGGCATTGCCACAGTCGTCTGCCTCGACCTTGCCACAATGACCCCGGAGGTCATCACACTCTCTGAGTGAGTGTTCGGCAGCAGGAGGATCGTGCCATGGGCAACGTGCCGGCGGGGATCTGCTGTTTGGTTCTACTGTGGTGCTTGGCATCGGAGTCGCAGGCGCAGCCGGAGCCCGGGAGACCCGGTATCGACCCGACCTCGGCGGCGCGGCTAGACCACTCGCCCTACTCGGAGGCCGTTCGGGCAACGCCCGGCTTGGTCGCGTACTGGCCCATGGAGGGTGACTTGCGCGATGCCGTGGGCGCGATCAACGGCGAGGGCGTCGGCACCGTCGCGTTCGAACCCGGCGCTATCGGCGGGCAGGCCGTGAAGCTCGACGGCACGTCCTTCGTGGGCTTTGGCGAGGCGCCGGAGCTGGACCTGCCCGGAACGACCATCGAGCTCTTCTTCCGCGCCCTGCCCCCGCCGGCGGGAGGCAACCCGTGCCTCATCGCGAAGCGAGCGGCCTCGCCCCAAACGCGGTTCAGCATCCACATCTCCGCCGACCTCATGCGGCTGGCCGTCTGGAACGGCGCCTCGGTGGGCTGGATCGATCTGCCTCAGGGATACGAGGTCGGGCAGGACCGGTGGCACCACCTCGCGGTCACCAACTCCTTCGACGGCACGGTGGTGTACTTCGACGGCCTCGCATACGAGGGGGCGGTGGGCTTCTCCTCGGCGAAGGGGCTGCCGCTGCAGGTTGGCTCCCCCGAACCCGGTGTGGGCGCCGAGATGTTCGCCGGCTGGGTCGACGAGGTGGCGATCTACAACCGTGCTCTCTCCGCCGAGGAGATCGGGAAGCATGTGGAGGCCGCCGGAGTGCCGTGGGTGAGGCTGCGAGACGAGGCCCTGACCGCACGGGAAGAGATGATCCACGAACGCGCTCGCATCGAGGCCGCGCGGCTCGAGCGGCAGCAGCGGGCACTGCAGGCGCGTCTCGACGACCCCGCGCTACTCGCCGAAGGCGAGCCCCGTGAGTATGCGGGCGACAACCTGACGGGCATCGCCTTCGGCCTGGGCGGGATCGGCGCCGGCACGATCTACATGGACGGACGCGCGGAGCGGTCCTCCTGGCATATCTTCAGCAACCTCGCCGGAGTCGCCTTACCGGAGACGTTCTTCGCGGTGCGCGCCACGCAAGGGGGGACAACGAGTGTCCGCGCGCTTCAGACCTCACCCGTCGGCCCGTTCGAGGCGATGGCTGGTCTCACGATGCGCGGTGAGTATCCCCTTGCCTGGTATGACTTCGCCGACGACGCCCTGCCCGTCCGCTGTCGGCTCGAGGCCTACAGCCCGCTGATCCCGATGAACAGCAAAGATTCGGCCATTCCGTGCGCGGTGTTCCGACTGACGGCCGAGAACCCGACCGATCGGCCGGCCAAGGTCAGCTTCCTCGCCACACAGCTCAACGCCGTCGGCTACACGCAGCCCGGCCCCATCGAAGGTCGTCGGCATGCCTCACTCGGCGGGAACGTGAACGCGATCGTCAGCGCCGGGCGCGGCACGGTGCTGCATAGCACCTCCACTCGGGCGTCGGGCGACATGGTGCTCGCCGCGCTGGCACCCGGTGTGGACGGCACAGCCGACTCCGGTGGCCTCGACCAGCTCCGGGCCGTGTTCGTCGGCGATGGGGGTATCGCCGGCGCATCGGAGGCAGGCCCGTCGCCTGAGGGCGAGGGCCTCAGCGGAGCGCTCAGCGTCGGCTTCGGACTGGGGCCGCGGGAGAGCCATTCAGTGGTGTTCGTCCTGACATGGTGCTTCCCCGAGACCATGCACGGTGCTGCGGGCAGCGCATGGTTGTTCTCCGGGAACATGTATTCGAACTGGTGGACGGACGCCCTCGACGTGGCGCGCTACGTGGAACGGGAGCTCCCCCGGCTCGACGCTGAGACCCGTCTCTACCACGACACGTTCTACGCCGGGAACCTGCCCTACTGGCTCCGCGACCGCATCACCTCGCAGGTCGCGATCCTGCGCAGCATGACGTGCTTCTGGGCGAAGGACGGCTACTTCGGCGCCTGGGAAGGGTGTGGGGCGGAGCAGGGCTGCTGTGCCGGGAACTGCGCGCACGTGTGGCACTACGCCCAGGCCCATGCGCGGCTCTTCCCGGACATCGGGCGGCTCATGCGGCAGGAGACGTTCGGGTACCAGCACGGCGACGGCGGCCTGCCTCACCGTCAGCCTGATGCGCCCCCGGCCATCGATGGGGAGCTCGGCGAGATCCTCGCCGCCTACCGCGAGTACCTGTGCAGCACAGATGGCCGATGGCTCGCGGAGATGTGGCCGCGAGTCCGCGCCGCGATGGACCACACGATCCGCCAGTGGGACCCGAACGAGGATGGCATCCTATCCGGGCCCCAGTGGAACACCCTCGACGGCAGCCTGGGCGGCAGCACATCGTGGATCGGCTCGCTCTACCTCGCCGGCCTCGGCGCCTCGGAGCGGATGGCTCGCCTGCAGGGCGATGCCGTCGCCTTGGAGCGCTATGCCGCCATTCGTTCCTCCGGCGCGAAGGCGCAGGACGAGACGCTGTTCGATGGCGAGTACTACAGCCAGATCCCCGATCCCGAGCCCCAGAGCGACTACAACGACGGATGCTCCATTGACCAGGTGCTCGGGGAGTGGTGGGCGCGGCAGGTGGGCGTGGAGCCGGCCTATCCCCTCGGCCATGTCCGCACGGCGCTCGCCTCGCTGATCCGCTACAACTTCCGGCCGGACTTCGTGGGAGTGCCCCAGTCACCCCGGAAGTTCGTTGCCGACGAGGACGCCGGGCTCCAGATGATCCAGTGGCCCAAGGGCCCCCGGCCGAACCCGTGCATCCTCTATGGTGACGAGGCGATGACCGGTTTCGAGTACTCGGCCGCTGCGGCGATGGTGCAGGTGGGGATGCTGCGCGAGGGCTACATGGTTGCGAAGGCGGTGAGCGATCGTTACGACGGCCGGCGCCGAACCGGCCTCACGCCTGGCGACACCGCCTCATGGGGCTACAGCGGGAACCCGTTCGGCGATGACGAGTGCGGGAAGTTCTACGGCCGCGCTCTGAGTGTATGGTCGCTGCTGTTGGCATCGCAGGGCTTCACCTACGACGGTCCCGCGGGGGTGATCGGGTTCGACCCCGTCTACCAGCCGGACAACCACGCCTCGTTCTTCACCGCGGCCGAGGGCTGGGGCCTCTTCCGCCAGACGCGCGATGAGGATGGGCAGCAGGACGTCCTCGAGCTGCGCTACGGGAAGCTGCGACTAACGGAGTTGCGGCTCGCGCTGCCCGAGGGACGTGACTTGGCGGAGTGCCGGGTGTCCGTCGACGGCGTCCCCATCCAGGCTGAAGCGATAGCGAATGGGATGCAGGTGAGGGTCCGGCTGGAGCGGGAGGCGGCACTCTCCGCGGGGCAGACGATGGCGGTCGATATCGGCTGCCGATGAGCGTAGGCACTGAAAGGGCCGGGAACGCACACGGCTGTGGCGTCCCCGGCCCAAGGGTCTTGGTGCTGCTTGGCTCTACTGCCCCTTTGGAGCGCTGGGCAGTTGCTTCATCAGGTCCTGCCCGAGCTTCTTCTGGTCCGGGGGCACCTCCGGCGACTTGCCCTGACTCGCCTTCGACTTGCAGCCGGCCAGGACCGGCACCAGAAGCATGAGCGTCGCGAGACACACAACCATCACGCGCTTCACTGCGTTACACCTTCCCTCTCTCTTGCGGAAGCAGACTTCCCTACGATCAGGCTTCGCTGCCTAGCTCCCTAGGTCGCGCCGCCCGGGCCCGAGTACCATCCGTTAGTCGGGTCGAGCTCCCAGCGCCAGTCATTCGGCGGAGCCGGGTTCACGTCCGGGACCTGGATCATGGGCACTTTCTTGGACTTGACGTGCCCGTCGACGTACAGGCAGTTGGCCATCTCGTTGTGGAGGTTGGCGACGCTCGGGTTACAGGAACGCCCCCCTTGCCCGTTCCCCCATGCCCAGGCGGTGAAGTGCAGGATGCTGCGCCGTCCGTCGAACATCATGATCGTCTGCGCTGGAGCGACGATCGCTTCCAGCTTCTTGCCATTGAGATTGGCGTAGGACTCGCCCTCGGTCAGGAACATGTTGTACATGTAGCTGGCCTCGCGGTAGTTCACGTCGCCGGCGCCACCGGGGTAACCGCAGCCGCAGGCGGTATCCCAATTCGACGGGCACAGCCAGACCCCGCGGTTCTTGATGTAGGGATCGGCCCGGGGAATGTAGCTCGACCAGGACGGTGTGGGCCACAGGTAGGTGAATCTCTCGTCATAGTCCTGTGCGTACATGTCCCATGCAAGCCCAATCTGCTTCAGATTGGACTGGCATGATGCCTGACGTGCCTTCGCTCGTGCTTTGGCGAAGACTGGGAACAAGATCGCTGCCAGGATAGCGATGATGGCGATGACGACCAACAGCTCGATAAGCGTGAAGCCACGTGCCTTTCGTCGCATGGTGATTCCCCTTTCGACTCCTGCATTGCGCTCCCTCTGGGCGCATTGCCCGGAGGTCGCATGATAGTGGCGGACGGGGCGGGTCCCCGCCGCCGTAATACACGCCCTCTGACATCGCTACGCCGGGAACGGCATCATCAAGCGGGCTCCTGAGCGAAGTATGCCCGTCCTTCGCCCCTTGGCGAGGCGATTCCTGCTGCGTGCCCAAGGGGGCCAGACTCCCGCCAACGCGCCCATGCCGTGGCAGCCGGTACCAGACACGGGTGTCGGGCAGGACCCATGCGGTCCTGCCCGACCGATTCCCGGCGTGTGGGCTACTGCCCCTTGCCGGCCTTCTCCGCCATCGTCTTGCCGATGTTCATCATCTTGGCCTTCGCTTCATCAGTGACACCCATCTTGGCCGCGGCCTCGTCCCCTCCCTTTGGCTTCGAGCAAGCCGAGAGGAGTAGCCCAAGCGCCATGAGTGTCACGACGAGAAGCGCGGACGCTCTCATGAGACGTGCCATGCAGAACAACCTCCCTGCGGTATCGTGACGGCTGGACGGGACCCCGGCCAGCCGTGGAGCACGGGCAGCGCGACGAGACACTACCCTCTACTTGGCGGCCCGCCAGAGGTAGTACGGGTCGCCCGGTCTGTAGCTCAGCGTCGCCCGGCGCTTCATCCACTTTACGTGCCCGTCGCAGAACAGGTAGTTGATGCCTGCGTTGTGTCGGGCGTCGGCGCTCTCGCCATAGGCGAGGTTCTCGGGATCGCCCAGCGCACCGGCGCACGGAAGCCCCCCGAGGCCGACGCAGTTGCTGTCGCCCATGGCAATGGTCTCGGCTGGCGCTGTGATGGACTCCTCCTTGACCCAGTTGCTGATCTCCCCTCGGTCGCCGTACGCAGTGGGACACGCGCATACGTTGTTCGTGCGGTACCAGCTATACCCGTAGCCCCCCCAGGCCCGGATGTAGGAGTCTCCCGCATTCATACACGCAGCGTAGAGGCCCTTGCCGCTGTTAGGATCCCCCCAGACTGCGAAACCGCGCCAACCGGCGGGGTTCGACGGGCACTCGAGCAGCCCGATGTTCTTCATGTAGGGCTGCAGAAGGCCCATCCACCACAGCCGCGTGAACGCGCCCCCGAGGTTGCCTTGGGTCCACATGGGAAGCTGCTGACTGTCGTAGTCCGAGTTGTACTGGGCCATGGCCAGGCCCAACTGCTTGAGGTTGGACGCACAAGACGCCTGTCGCGCTTTGGCCCGCGCCTTGGCGAAAACGGGGAAGAGGATCGCCGCCAGGATGGCGATGATTGCGATAACCACGAGGAGCTCGATCAGGGTGAAGCCACGTGCCTTGCGTCTCATCGAGACTCTCCTTTCCGCTTCCACATCGTGCGGTGGCTCGGCACGCCGCCCAGACTGTGGGCTGCACAGAGCCGTCCCTGTTCCCTTGGGTTCGTGGTACTGCGTGCCCCCTCCTTCCACACCGACAGAATCCGGGACCCCTGCGGCCGGTCCACGATGGGGGCAGGCACATCGCCCCGGGGCCAGGCGCTCGACCGCGCGACCCGGCGGGCTTCCGGACCCGCCGATCCCCTTCAACTCCCCTTGCTAGAGGGCTCCCTTCGCGGTCGCGCGCATTGTCTCCTCTCGCGGGCGGCGGGTATGGTGCTACGGCGGACTGCGGTGCACCCCAGACGGTAGACAGTGATCGGGCGAGGATTAGTGGGGTTCGGGCCCCGAAGGAGATGGTGCCGGATGGCACCAGTGAGAACCGTGGAGGGAGCCCAGCCCCATGGCCAACCGGAAGTTCAGCCCGCAGTTCAAGCTTCAGGTCGTCCGCGAGGTCGAG
>Ga0315288_10000566_pt1 | contig 46556 bp, 33 predicted proteins | sample YL17G11_20_MG_FD_203454 | JGI IMG/M metagenome (GOLD analysis project Ga0315288, IMG submission 203454) | Sediment microbial communities from Yellowstone Lake, YNP, Wyoming, USA - YL17G11_20 | ecosystem: Environmental > Aquatic > Freshwater > Lake > Sediment | place: USA: Wyoming | collected... | reverse complement strand
AGGAAGAGCTGAAGCGACCATGAAGGGTTTAGCCTTCCCGAATCGTTTTTCTCGGGAACCCGCTCTTGCGGGCGGCGAGGATGTTTGAGCTAAATCCATATAGGGGAGAGAGATAGGAAAAAATGGGGACAGTTTTCCCATTTTTTGAACAGTCACTCGGGTCAAGATTTGCTGTGCGAGTTCCGTAGACGCCGAGAAAGAACGATGAGGGAACGGCGTTAAAAACCCTGATCGGGAGCAAGGCTCTTCCTGCCCTGATTTGATCGCTACCCATATTAAATGGAAGAGAACCATGCAGATTAAATAAACAGCGTGATTTCGGACTGCTGGGCCTGCTCAAGGAAAAAGGCGACGCCGACGCAGGCCGCGACCTCGCCGATCATAGATTCGCGCGGGATTTCCATAACCTCCATACTCATCGTACAACCGTAGAGCTTTACGCCCAGGTCAACGGCCGTTTGGCGGAGATCGACGAGCGAGGGAACGCGCTTGGCCTTCATCATCTTCTTGAACAGCCAGCGGCCGACCCCGCCGTAAGACATTTTGCTCGGCGCGGCGCGCGTGATATCGCCGCCGTAAAATAGGCCGAGCAGGCGGCCGAGGACACTCCGGCCCGTGCGGACCTTCTTCTTGAGCGCGCGAAGTCCCCAAAAGGTAAAAAACATGGTCACATCCATGTTCGAGGCCGCGGCGCCTGCGGCGATACTGAAGGCGGCGAACAGTTTGTCCATATCGCCGCTGGAAACAATCATGGAGAGCTTTTTCCTATGCTCGACGTCCATGCGGACCTCCTTGGATTCGGTGAAGGATTTGATCTTTTGACCCGCCTCCATTTTAGCAGGTTTTATTCCATTTTGTGCGGGTCGATATTCGTCTGTGTCCGGCAGGAAGGAACGAAGCGACCAGGGAGGGTTTAACCTTCCCTAATCGTTTTTCGATGAAACCCGGCAATAAAATAAAGCGGGGGCCGGCAAAGCCCCCGCTTGGAGAATTCGAACGATCCGGGTCAGTTTGCCGCTTCGGGATAGAGCAGCGCGTTCAGGATGAACTTGTAAGTGCCATGGGTCTGGGCGCGGTTCTGGGCGCGAATGCCGATCAGGATGAAATGTCCTTTCTTGAACTGGGCGTCAACGACCACGGCTTTGCGGGCGATGACGTCCTCGCCCAGGAGCCAGCCGCTGGCCAGGACGTCGCCGTCCGGGTAGGTCGCGACGACTTTCCGGTCCCAATCATAGGGCGGGGCGAAAGTATCCAGAGCCAGGCTCGACGCGAACATGGCCACGGCCTCCTTCGGCATCCCATAGCCGATGGGCGCGGCGTTGTCGACAACGATATTGAGCAGGGAGGTGGGGCAGAAAAACTTCGTCCGGTCGACGCCCGTCAGGACGTTCCTGGCCGGCGCGCCGTACTCTCTCGTGGCCAGCTCGACGGCGGCGTTCATCATGACGACGATGCCGCCCTGCTCGACGAAGGACTTCAGGGCCTCTATTCCTTCCTTCTCGATGCCGCCCTCGTATTCGGGCGGATACTGCGAGGCCTGCATGGCCGCCGCCCCGGCGGGCCCCCCGCCGGGCCCGCCGCCGGGGCCGCCCCCGAAGCGTCCGGACTTGATGATGTCAGGATTCTCGCTGGCGAAGATAATGACATCGTAGTTGGCTTTCAAGTCAACTTTCTTCTCTTTGGTCCCCTTGATATCCTCGTTGTGGAGCGTGGTAAAGGGGATGCCCTGTTCATCGAACATAAAGCGGGTCCAGCCCTCGTCCATACTGCCGCGCCAGGATTGATAAATACCGACGCGGGGGAATTTGATTGAGGATCTGGCAATGTCGCCGACATCATCGAGGTCCAGGACCGCCAGATGATACTTGGTCAGGATGGACGGGAGCGCTTTTTTGACGTCGGGCGTATTCTTGACGATGAAGCTTCCGGCGGGGATCTCCATGCCTTTCCTGGTGACGATCGCTTTGGTCCGCCAGAGTTCCGCCTTGTCTTTGAGCAAGGCAATGGCGATCGAGTACGAGGCGTTCACCCGGCTGTCCAGCAAGAAATAGGCCGCGTTCCCCTGGGAGGCAAGCATCTGCGGATAGGGGACCTTCTCGAGCTTCTCCAGCTTCGCCGGGAAGGGGCTCTTGACCTCATCGCAGGCGACGCCCATCTGGAGCGGCAGGGTCCAGCCGGCGTTGTCGTAAGGAGGCTGAGGGGGCCCGCCCGGATACTGCCTGATGTCGGGGTATTTCTGGCGTTCGAGCAGAGCCCAGGCATATGGCTTGAAGGGCTGGGCCATCTTGACGATGAAGGAGCCGGCCGGATAGGACTTGCCGTCTGCCGTGAAATCTTCCTTCGCCTGATGAACTTCGACGCCGCCCATCATCAGCACGTCCAGCATCTTAAGCATCGTCGGATAGTCGTGCTGTTTTAAGGGGATGACGAAGGCGTAGGGCTGGTTCTTGTCCGTCTTTTCGATCGAGTTCTTGGACAGTTGGTAGGAATTGAGCAGCAGGTCTTCCCTGTGTAGGGACGCCGTCTTGACGAGGCTCAGGGAGAGCGTGAGCTCATAATCGACGATGTCCCGCAGGCGCCACCAGCCGCCCGGCCAGGGATCCAAAAAATCCATCTGCTTGTTGTAGACGGAATTCGGGACTTCGGAAGGCTCGATGAAGATGGGGGAGGCGATGCGCACCGAGGCGGCTTCGCTCAGGAGGCCGATCGAATTATGCAGCCAGGGCGTGTCGTCACAAGCGCCGATCCACCAGCCGGTGTAGCTCCGGCCGTTGACCACGCCGCTGAAGCCGTTCTCCTGCAGGTCGTAGGCCATGGATGCCCCCATCAGGTTCACGCCGCGCCAGACGAGAGGCTGGACATTCGGAATCGGCGGGTCCATAAAGGGAGGGATGAAGAGGCGCGGGCCGGTCGAGCCCATCTGGTGTTCGTCGATGTGGATGAGCGGCAGCCAGTCGTGGTAGAAGACCCGGGTGAGGTTGCGGCTCTCGATGAGGTTGAACATGAACCAGTCACGGTTGTCGTCGTGGCCGGCGTAGTGGTGATAGATCCAGGGCATGGGGCCGCCCTCGAACGGAGTGCCGACGTATTTTTTGTACCACTCGGTGACCATCTGGTGGCCGTCCGGATTGGAAGTCGGGACGAGCAGGACGATGACGTCGTTCAGAACTTTCTTGGCGTCAAACGGCGTTTCGCCCTTGGCCAGCTTGTAGGCCAGCTCCATGGACATTTGGGACGCGGCGATTTCCGAGGAGTGGAGCGAGCAGGTAATCATGATGATGGCCTTGCCTTCCTGGGCCAGCTTTTTCGCCTCGTCGGCGGAGAGCGTCCGCGGGTCGCGCAGTTTCTTGGTCGTCCCGCGATAAGTGTCCAGCTTCCCCATGTTCTCTTCCGAGGTGATGACGGCCATGATCATCGGCTTGCCGAGGGTTGTTTGGCCGATCTCCATGACCTTGAGCCGGGGGGATTCCTGGTCGAGCTTCCGGAAGTAGGACATGATCTGGTTGTAATCGGCGAGTTGGCGGTCCGCTCCGGGCCTGAATCCCAGGAAGGATTCGGGCGATGTCTGGGCGGACATAAAGACGGGAAGAATCAGGGATATGGAAAAAATACTCAACAAAATTTTTAGGTTTCCTCTTTTTTTCATGAAAGCCTCCTCCTGAAGAAATGAATATGTGGTTTTTTCTATCATTTGGAGGAGGAGCTGTCAAGAGAGTTCCGGAGAGTTCCGGAGCATATTCCGGCGCAAAACATCGTTCTTGCCGGCCTGACGGACGGCGGGCCGGGCGCGCTCGGGACCGGGACGGGTTTTACAAACCATGGCTTTCGGCCCGGGAAACGAGAGACCGTAGCGATTTAAGCAGGAATGAAAAGCGCTGCGATATTTGGAAAAGTTGGAAAGGAATTCGGCTCAGTCCCGCGAGTCCCGCATCATGACCATGCGCAGGAGCTGCAGGACGGCCATGGTCGTTGCCGCGATGTAGGTGAGAGCCGCCGCGGAAAGGACCTTCTTGGCGCCGTCGAGTTCCTTTCCCCGCAGGTACCCTCCGTCACGGAGCAGCGCCAGGGCCCGGCGGGAAGCATCGAATTCGACCGGAAGAGTTATCACGCTGAAAAGCACGGCCACGGCGAAGAGAAGGATCCCGATATCCATCAGCACGGAAGGGCCTTTCCGGCTGAAAAAGAAGCCGATGAAGAATAGAGGAAAGGCGAGCGTCGAGCCGAAGCGGGCGGCCGGATAGATCACGCTCCGCAAATGAAAAGGAGCGTAACCCGCCTGATGCTGGAGCGCGTGGCCGGCTTCATGCGCGGCGATTCCCAGGGCCGCGATGGACGGGCTCTCATAGACACCCTCGGAAAGCCTGAGCACCTTTTGGCGCGGGTCGTAGTGGTCGGTCAGGTGGCCCGCGACTTTTTCGACTTTGACGAATCCGGCGCCGCTCGCGCCCAGTATTTGGCTTGCGGCCTCGGCTCCCGAGATGCGGGCGGAAGTGAACTCGGAGCTGTATTTTTTATAAGTGCTCCTGACCTTTCCCTGGGCGTAGAGGGCCAGGATCATGGCCGGGATCAAGAGAAGCATCGTATAATTCCAGGTCAACATCGTCCAAACCTCCAAATTCAATATACCGTCCGAGCCAACGGCTGTCAACCTTCGCCGCTCGAGGACGGCGTTTGCATGTATTTCCGGATGTTTTCAGGAATACCGAGTTTTCCCGAATGCGGCCAAAAGGTCCGGATGGATTTTAGCAATCTCTCGGAAAAGAGTCCTGATGACAGTTTGCAATGCCATCATGGAATATTATATATTAAGCCGAAAGGAGGAGGCATGTTAAAAAGATGTTTTTCCAGCAAGGCCTTCAAGACGTCACTTCTTCTTATGGGTTTTGTATGGTGGCTTTTGAGCGTCCATCCCCTCTTTGCCTGCAAAATTGATTTAAAAGCCGTGGGAGAAGAAAAAAAGCTCTATAAAATTGGCGATATCATCGATCTGAATTTAACCGTCGCCTTTACCCATAGGGCTTGCCCGACGGCGATCAATGAAACAGAGTTTAATGCCGACGGCCTCGAGATATCCGAAGCCACGGAATGGAAAGAAACCAGACCAAGAACCGTTTACGAAAAAACACTGAAATTAAAAGTGACAAGCAATAAAGAAGGCAAGCTCACACTCGCGATTGTGCGAAAATGCGATCGAGAAGGCGGTTTTGGCTCGATAACCTTCAATGCTGAACCATTGAAATAGCGGGAAAGGGCTGAATCCATTCCCCCGGTGGCTTTTTTGCGAAACGCCAATATGGCATCGAAGTCGTCGTTTTTCCACTTTCAGTGAAGTGAGGCTCAAGGTTTTATTGAAACGAAGACGGCTTCTTGGAGATATTCTCCCAAAGGACCTATCTTTACCCCATTCTGGAATAAAGCCAAAAACTCAGTTTCCTCACCGCGATGACTCTCAGAAGGCTGGAACGGGAAACGCCATCGGGTTTCTTCTTTTGATCCTGCTGTTTGGCTTGTTCAGTTTTGGCCCCAATCTTTTTGCCCCCTCGAATCCACATGATGCGGAAGCTTCCGCAGTCAAATTGGAGGGGGAACCCGCTTCGCGTTTCCCATTCCAACGGTCGCCCGACTTCGCGTCGGGCTCCCGGCCTCCCTTTCTCGGGCGGGGCATGAAATCCCGCCCTGCGACCGAGGGGACAACCGCCCTCGGCTTCCCCGACGACGAACGGGGCGAAATTGAACACGCGGCTGAATTTGGCGATCTTCAGAGCGGACAAAAATCTTCCGGCGCCGACGTTCAGAAAAAGAAATTAAATTGGGTCTTGGGAATATTGGCGGCCGCCATTTTGACCGGTTTTCTTGTCCGGTTTAAGCTCGCTCGAAAATTCAGGGTCATTTTTCTCCTCTCGGCCGTCGTCGTCCTCGGCTTTTATAAGGGAGGATGCCCGTGCATGATCTCCAGCTTCACGGAAACGACTCTCGGGTTGTTTGGCGCTGCGAAGCACTGGTCCAACTATCTCTGGTTTCTCGGACTCATTCCCATAACATATGTGTTTGGACGAGTCTGGTGCGGGTGGGTGTGTCATCTCGGAGCATTGCAGGAATTTCTCTTTTTGGACCCGAAATTCCAGGCCTTGAAGGGCCGCCTGGCTCAAGACATCATGAGGGTCCTTCAATACCTGCTGTTCGCGACCATCCTCATACAGCTTTTTATCACCAAAACCAATATTTGGTGCCGAATAGATCCATTCCTGGTCACCTTCAATTTGTATTCGGCAACGACGATCGGATTCGTTCTCCTAGCCCTGATGCTCGTAAGCTCGGCCTTCATTTGTCGCCCGTTTTGCCGGGCGGCTTGTCCGGTCGGCTTGATATTGGGATGGGTGAGCAAGATTCCCGGAGCGTCAATTCTGGAAAAAAAACAGGAGTGTATCATTTGCAGTATCTGCAGCGAAAGCTGCCCCTTACAGGCTATTCAAAGAGAAGTCAAAGAGGAGAGTTCTTCGCTCCTATTTAAGAACAGAGACTGCAATGCATGCGGAGATTGCCTGACATTATGCGATAAAAATGCAATTCGTTTTGCGAGAACAAAAATAAAGCCGGCGAAGTGACAACCTCATCCCGGATATTCGGATTTTCGCGAGCGGCTGCCGATCGCTTTCGAGGTCCGGGCGGATCTCCTGTCTCGGGCCGAGGATGAAGGGAGTTCTTCCGGAGACGGCGCCTCCTGTTTTCGTTAAGGAGCCGATATTGAAATCCGGCACCTCTTCTCCTATGATGACGTTGTCATCGCCGGGAGCACGGTCGAAAATGATATGAGAATCAAAAGAATCGCACACGAAAGATCCCGCCCGGTCGAACAAAACGCCGTCGATCTGAAGCGGCTTGATCCTCTCATCCAGAAGACCAGGGGGGTTAAAGGGAATTTGATCCCTCTTCTCCAGGGAGTGCAAAATATTTATGGCTATATTCCCCGTGAAGCTTTTGTCAAATTATCGGAAGAAACGGGGCTTGAGTTGAACGATATGTACGGCGTGGCGACGTTCTATTCCCAATTCAGATTAAATCCCGTCGGCAAACACATCATTCAGGTATGCCATGGCACCGCCTGCCATGTCCTCAAGGCAAAAAATATCACGAAAACGCTGGAAGGATTATTGAACATCAAAAATGGCGAAACGACCAAAGACGGGATGTTTACGCTCGAATCCGTGTCCTGCGTGGGGTGTTGTTCTCTGGCCCCCGTCATCGTGAGAGACGGCGAATTTTACGGACATATCACGGACAAATCCGTCCTCGACGTTATCAAAAAAGCCGTGGTGGTGATCGATGGCCAATTATATGAAGATCCATCGGATCAGTCCATTGTCGAAGTCATAAAAAAAATTGAACAACAGGACAAAGGCTCGGCAGATTCGCCAAAAGAGCGGGAAACACAAGCCGTCATCGACCTGGGAAGTCGCACTCCGGCTCGGACCGCGGAGAAAACGCATCGGACGCGAATCATGGTCGGCCTGGGGAGCTGCGGGATCGCTGCGGGAGCCAGAAAAGTCTTTGCCAAAATCAGCGCCCTGCAACGCACCGAGAACCTGGATTTTGAACTCAAGCCAACGGGTTGCATCGGCGCCTGTTACCGCGAGCCTCTGGTCGAAGTCTTTGACGAGAGCGGAAGCTATTTTTACGGCAATATTGATGAAGACAAGGCTGTTCGGATCATAGAACAACATATCAAAAGAAAGGAACCCATCAAGGATTACATCGTCCACTGCGATGCGTTTGTTACGGCGGATGATCCGTTTTTCACCCGACAAATCAAAATCGCTTTGCGGAATTGCGGTTATTTGGACCCGGAAAACATCCGGGAGTACGAATCCAGAAACGGATATCAGGCCCTGAAGAAAATAGCCGATGAGAAAATCTCGGAATTCAATGTCATCAAAATGATCTCGGATTCAGGATTGAGAGGAAGAGGCGGCGGGGGGTTCCCGACGGGGCTCAAATGGAGCATCGCTCACAAGTTCCCAGCCAAGGAAAAGCATATCGTGTGCAACGCCGATGAAGGAGATCCCGGAGCGTTTATGGACCGCTCTTTGTTGGAAGGAGATCCCCACGCTGTGATTGAGGGGATGATCATCGCGGCCTATTCCATCAAGGCCACGGGCGGCGTCATTTATTGCCGCGCTGAATATCCCTTGGCCATCAGGCGCATCACGATCGCGCTGGACCAGGCCAGGGCTCATGGCTACCTGGGGAAAAACATTATGGGTTTCAACGGCTTTGATTTTGATGTTTATCTGAAAGAAGGAGCGGGCGCCTTTGTCTGCGGAGAAGAAACAGCGTTGCTCACTTCCATCGAGGGCAAAAGAGGGATGCCTCATTACCGCCCCCCTTTTCCCGCGGAATCGGGGCTTTGGGAAAATCCGACAATCATCAACAATGTCGAAACTTTCAGCACCGTCCCCTGGATTATATTGAACGGAGCGAACGCTTTCGCTCGATATGGAACAGAGAAAAGCAAGGGGACGAAAGTTTTCGCCCTGGCCGGGAGAATCAATCGCGGCGGTATGGTCGAAGTTCCCATGGGGACGACCATCCGTGATATTGTTTTCAATATCGGAGGGGGCATCCAGGGCGGGGAAAAATTTAAAGCCGTTCAATTGGGGGGGCCCTCGGGAGGATGCATCCCCGCGGAGCTGGCCGACGTTGAAATCGATTACGATTCTGTCAACAAAACCGGAGCCATCATGGGATCCGGAGGCCTGGTCGTCATGGATGACTCGACCTGTATGGTCGACATCGCCAGATATTTCGTCGAATTTACGCAAAAAGAATCCTGTGGAAAATGTACGTTCTGTCGGGTGGGGATCACCAAGATGCTTGAGACTCTGGTTCGGATAACAGAAGGGAAGGGGGAAAAGGGGGATATCGAAAAGCTGGAAGAGTTGTCCCATCAGATCAAGGCCGGTTCACTTTGCGGGCTGGGACAGACAGCTCCCAACCCTATCCTGACGACCATCAAATATTTCCGGGATGAGTATGAAGCCCATATCCATGATAAGAGATGTCCCGCGAAAAGCTGCATCAATCTTTTAACCTATGAGGTGATCGAGGAGAATTGCACGGGTTGCGCCCTTTGTGCCGAGAAATGCCCCGTTCAGGCCATTTTTGGAAAAGTCAAAATCCCCCATTTTATCGACAAGAAAATGTGTATCAAGTGTAACATATGTTATGCCGTATGCGAGTTTGACGCGATTAAATATTATTAGCGGAAATCGGACAACAGCGTTGCCATCAATGGATGAAATCAAGGTCCTCCTGAACGGCCGGAGTGTGGTCGGCAGGCCGGATGAAACCATCTGGCAGCTTGCCGAGAGAACCGGCATCCGGATTCCCACGCTCTGTCACGATCCCAGGTTGAAGCCGATTTCCTCCTGTTTTCTTTGTGTCGTTGAAATCGAAGGGGTCATGAATCTCAGGCCGTCCTGTTCGGCCAAGATTTATGAAGGGATGAACATCACCACGGATAACGAAAGAATTCATGCGGCGCGCCGAACAGCCTTGGAAATGCTTTTGAGCCATCATTATGCGGATTGCCTGGCTCCCTGCAAACAAGGCTGTCCAGCAGACGTCGATGCCCAGGGCTATATTTCGTTGATCGATAAAGGGATGTATCAGGAAGCTGTCGGCCTCATTAAGGAAGTCAATCCGCTGCCCGCGATTTGCGGACGAGTTTGCATCCGCCCCTGTGAACATGCCTGTCGAAGGAATTTACTGGAAGAGGGCGAACCCGTGGGGATCGCTGATTTGAAACGTTTTGCCGCCGAACAAGACCTCTCATCCCTGAATCCATATATTCCCGGGATCAGACCTTCAACCGGGAAAAAAGTCGCCGTGATCGGTTCCGGGCCCGCAGGCTTGAGCGCGGCTTATTTCCTGCGGCAAAAAGGGCATCACGTTGATATCTATGAAGCCAGACCCAAAGCCGGGGGGATGTTGATTTATGGAATACCCGAATTTCGTTTGCCTCCCGAGGTCGTGGAAAGAGAAATCAGAACCCTGACAGAGATGGGAACGAAGATTTATTGCCGGCGCGAGCTGGGAAAGGATTTGAGCTATCAGGATCTCAAAAAAAACTATCAGGCGCTCGTCTTGACCATCGGCGCTCAATCGGGAATCTCGATCGGCTGCCGCGGCGATGATGCTGAGAACGTATGCTCGAGCATCGATTTTTTGCATCATATCGATGCCGACGGGGGGAAATATAATTTCTCCCAGAAAAGCGTCGCTATCGTCGGAAGCGATACGATAGCCGTCAATTGTGCCCGAGTCGCCGTGCGTCTCGGAGCCAAGAACGTCGACTTGGTGTCCTCCCGGAAAAGCCTATCCGCACAGGATCTTGAAATCCGGGATGCTCAAGAGGAAGGCGTTCGTTTCCGGCTGGCGACGAATCCCTTGGTGCTTGACAAGGACAAAAAAGGACGGGTCAAGGCCATGACCTGCCAGAGGCAGGAAGATAGCGAAGCTTCTTTTGGCAAAAGGCTTATTCCTTTTAAATGGAGATCCAAGTTCACCTTAAAGCTCGATTATGTGATCGCCGCGACAGGGAAAAAAACCGTTGTCGGTTTCCTGGATGACATCAACGACAATTCAGGGTCGGAAAAACTGAAAGTGACGGAACAGGGATATATCGTCGTTAACAAACAAACTTTTCAAACAGGAATCAAGTCCATATTTGCCGCGGGTGATGCCGTCAGTGCCGCCGGGAATGTGATCCGAGCGATCGCCCAGGGGAGGACGGTATCCGAAAACTGTCATCAATACTTATCCGGACCGCCGGCGAGGCCCGTCAAGCCTGAGAAAAAAGAATTTCTCAGCAAGAAAAATAATCTCAAGAGACAGAACCCGGAAGATTACGCGGGGGTTTTTAGTAAAAAGGGCAGGGAAAAAATCGTCAAATTGGACCTGAAAAACAGATTGAATTTCAAGGAAGTCGAGTTGGGATATCCCCATGAAGGAGCCGCCCGAAACGAAGCGGAGCGATGCCTGGAATGCGGATGCACGGAATATTATGAGTGCGATTTGAAAAAGTATGCGACCGAATACGGCGCGGATCAGAAGCGTTTTGCCAGCTATTTTAAAGAGTTTCCCATTAAGTTTTCTCATCCCTTTATCGAAATAAACAACAATAAATGTATTTTATGTTTACGCTGTATCCGCATCTGTCAAGAGGTTGTCGGAGCCAACGCTCTGGGCTTGGTGAACAGAGGAGTCCATTGCTATGTCGCCCCGAGCCTGGAAAACCCCTTGATCGAAACGGCCTGCGAGTCCTGCGGTCTGTGCCTTTCGACTTGTCCGACAGGAGCTTTGACCGAAAATGTCTCTTTTAAGCCCCTTCCGGTGAAGCTGGAAACCATTGATGCCGTCTGCAATTATTGTTCCACGGGCGAAGAAATAACGCTGCATCACAGAAACGGTTTTTTTGTGAAGGTCACCGGGAAAAAAGGATTGATCTCAACCGATGGGAATTTCTGCCGGCAGATCAAGTTCGGCTATCACTATCTGAACGATCGAAGCCGAATGACCCGGCCCATGCTCAACGTCCGCGGAGAATTCAAGGAAATCCCTTTTGACGAGGCTTACCGGTTGATCGTTGAAAAAATAAAAAGCGTATCGCCCGATGAAAATGTCTTTTTTGCCGGCGCCCGTCTGACGAATGAAGAGATGTACCTTATCCAAAAACTGGCCAGAGGAGGAGTCAAGACCAATAATATCCATAGTTTTCATTACTTGGGCCGGGGAAAAGGATATATGAAGAATTGGGCGGCCAATGTTCGTTTCCAGGACATCAAAGGGGCCGGCAAAATCTATTTGATAGGGGCCGAGTTGAGTCGGGACAACGCCGTCGTGGGATTCATGGTCAGCCAGATCAAATCTCGCCGATCTGTTCCCGTCCTGTCCATTACGATTCATGACCGGAGTTGCATGAAGAAAAAGGTCAATCAGACGATTCGGGTCAAATCATATTATCACCTCATAAAAGCCATGAATCATTATCTTGTCGCCCACGGCCTTGAAGATACGCTCTTCATAAAAGACAATTGTCAGGGATATGAAAAGTATCGGCAAAAATTGATATCGGAAGATTTTTCGGCGCTGGCCCGCGCTTCCGGCATTGAAGATGAGAAGGAATTAGTGAGCCTGGCCGATGATTATCGTCAAGCCGTCAACGGCATCGTGATATTCTCCGAGAAAGAAGTCTCGGGGAATGCGAGTTATGAGCTCTTCAATCTGGCCATGCTGACGGGAAAACTGGGGAAAACTTCGAGCGGCCTTATTTCCTTGAAAGAAAAAAACAACTCCCAGGGATTATTCGATATGGGGATTCATCCCGAATTAGGCATGGGGGGACAGTCCATTCTCCAGGAAGAGCTCATTTTCAAAATGAAAGAGAGATGGCGGGTCAACGAATTCTCCGGCGATATTCTTCCGGATCAAACGGACTTGTTGAAAAAAGGTCAACTAAAAAATCTATTCATTTTTGGAGAAGATCCTGTCGGCTGCGCGATCATAAAAGAAGAAGTCAACGCCTGGTTCGAAAGATCCGATTTCGTTGTGGTGCAAGATTATTTTATGACGGACACGGCCAAACGGGCCGATCTTTTCTTGCCCGCCTCTTTTCCCGTTGAAAGCGGAGGCAGTTATACGAATACGCAGAGAGTCGTCCGGCAATTTCGTCAAGGCCTGAAAGCAAGAGTTGAAAAACTGTCTTTTGAGCAGTTGCTCGATCTCCAGGAACGATTCGGATTATCCAAACTCAAGAATCTTGCCGAAATCAGGGAAGAGGCCGGGTCATTGCTTCCTCTTGAATCCGAGTCCAACGAAAAATTCAAGTTTAATTTCACCAATCACGATGATGGAAACAGGCTGTTCAATGATGGATGCGATTATTTAATGAAATATTTTGAAATGGAGAAAAGGATTTGACAAGCGCCGACCAACCACGTTAGGATTTTGTTGATTCAGGCTGAGCGGCGCGGACCGGGCGGAGTGAGCTCCCCGAGGAAAAGACCATGACAAGAGAATCTCGTCAAATGAAAGCGGCCGCCGTGACGTCTTTTCTTTTTTTTCTGGCCCTGTCCGCCGCTCCCATTTTTTCGGGGGAGGCGGCCCAGGACAAGGAAGCCAAGGCGGAGAGCTGCCTGTCGCAGGGAGATATTTTCTATTTGAGGGGGGACTATCAGAAGGCCGTCGAACAGTACCTTGCGGCCGCGGGGCAGGCCGAGCGCCGGATGAGCCTTTCGCGGGCCTATTTCGGGCTTTCCTTGTGCCATTATTATCTGAGGGACCTGCCCAGCTCCAGAAAATGGCTGAAAAAGGTCTTCGAAGCGGACCCCCAGAAGGAAATTTCGGTGCTTTTCTACCCGGAAGCGTTCGTCAAGCTCTTTTCCCAAGCCAAACAGGAGGCGGCCGGGGCCGGCGCCGCACAGGAACAGAAAGAGCCCGGTCCTCCGCCCGTGAAGACGGAGCCGAAGGTTGAAGCGAAACCCCGCGCTGCGGAACCCCCGGCTCGAGCTTCTTATCCGGTTGAAAACCTCCCTTCCACGGTTGAAGCGGGCGGAGGTTTCTGGGAGATCGAAGTCCATTACGGGTCCTGGGGCCTGGATGCGGTCAAGTCCCTGTTCGAAAAATCGCTCACCAAGAAAATCGGGGCCGAGATCCGGGATGAGGTGACGGATAAGCTGAACGCGACCCGCAACATTCTGGTCAAATCGAGCTATGAACAGGCGATCACGTTTGATTCCGGAGGCTCGAACTACGGGGCGGAAATCCGTTTCTTCCCACGGGGGCGGGCCGGCTCGTTCAGCCTGGGCGTGGCCCTGGAGAAAACGCGCATCCGCATGGATTTGGCCGGGTTCGTTAAGCAGAATTATAGCAATGGGTCTTCAGCCAGGGTTGATTCCACGGCGTTCATCGAGACCGAGCCGTTCACCGTCAACGTCAATTTCCGCTGGGATTTCTTCCCTTCGTCGTGGGTGAGCCCCTATTTCGTTTTCGGCTTTGGATTCGGCGCATTCAAGGGGGACTTCGGCTTTTCCTACACGGGCGCATTCGAAATGGGCGGCGCCAGCGAGTCGGTTTCCGATACGCAGGTCAAGTCCGTGCAGGATTTCATCGAGGAGGACAATCCGAATGTCCACCTGACGTTCTTTCCCCTCCTCCAGTCATCGCTCGGCATCAAGGCCGAGATTTACAGGGGAATCACCCTGAGAGTCGAGGCCGGCTTCTGGAACGGCCTGACAGCCCGCGGCGGGCTGGCTTTCAGGTTTTGATGGCAGCAAATAAAACGACCGTGCTAGACGGGGAGCCAGCGGTGCCCTGTAACCCACAACCCGCTCCAGTGGGGTCGAATTCCTTGCCGAGGCCGACCTTTTTCTGGCAGCAGCCGGACAAGGGGCGTTGACGGCCGGGGCCCTGCGCAAAGGGCCTCCTGTAAACTCCGCCAGGACCGGAAGGTAGCAACGGTAGCAGGGCGGCGTCTTGTGCGGCAGTCAGCCCCGCCTGAGCCGCCTATCCGGTGGACGCAGGGGGAGGGCTGTCGGAGCAAGGTGCACGGTCGATTTTTATTGCGGGAGACTTGCGCCCCGCCTCCCCGGCGGCGATAAATTTCCTCCATCACGGAAACGGAAACGCTCATCTTAAGCAAGGCCTTTGATTTTCTGTTATAATGATTATCCTGTTGTCGGAGGAGGAAAGATGAAAAGAAAGGTCTTGTTCCCATTTTTGATGTTCGCTCTGCTGGCCATATCCGGCCGGGCCGTGGCCCAGGAAGCGGATGCGGAGGGCTGCAAGGACCATCCGCTGCTAAGCCGGATGAAGAACTTTTATATCAGCTCGTGTGAAAAGAATTTCGACGCGGTGGAATTTACCGTATCAGAGGACGGCAAGACGGAGACGGTTGAAGGCGATAAAACGAAGATCGCTTATGCTTTGCAGGAGGGCGTCGAACCTCCGAGCGCTCTCCAGATCATCCGCAACTACGGCAATGCCGTCAAGTCCCTGGGCGGAACCGGGCTTTTTCAGAACATCGGGGGGACCGGCAGTGCGACATTCAAGCTGGTCAAGAACAACCTCGAGATCTGGGTCCAGGTCGCGACCTATAACGACAATACCGTATACGAGCTGACCATCGTCGAAAAGGGCGAGATGTTGCAGGAAGTGACAGCCGACGCCATGTACGAAGCCTTGAATAAGGATGGCTTTATGGCCCTTTACATCAATTTTGATACCGGCAAGGCCGACATCAAAGCCGAGTCGCAGCCCATCATCGAGCAGATCGCGGCTCTGATGAAGAGCCACCCGGACCTGGACGTGAGCATCGAAGGGCACACGGATAACGTCGGGACGCCGGCTTCGAACAAGACGCTTTCCGACGAACGGGCCAAGTCCGTGATGAGCGCCGTTGTGAAAGCCGGCGTCGCTTCCGGCCGGCTGACCGCCGTGGGCTGGGGCCAGGAAAAGCCCATTGCCGACAACCGCAGCGAAGACGGCCGGGCCAAAAACCGCCGGGTAGAAATTGTAAAAAAATAATCAGAGACTCGCCGCCGCGTCCGGTCAATTTTCACCCGGCGCGAAATGGCCGGCATGCGGCCGCGCCGTGGCAGGATTGTATGTCCGGTTCCAAATCCGGAGAGCCGGGCAGCCTCAGGAAATGACCGCGAGTTTTTTCAGGAGGCCGGCGACCTCGTTTTTACCTTTTTCGTCCAGGGGAAGGAGCGGAAGGCGCGGTTCGCCGCCGTGGAATCCCCGCAGGTCCAGGGCATGTTTGATGGCGGGAATGCCCAGCGTTTGGGTCAGGGCTTTGTTAAGGGGGACCAGGTCGAACTGGAGTTTTTTGGCCGCCTTGATTTCGCCGCCTCGGAATAACTCATAGAGCTTCGCGCAGAGCTCCGGAGCAGCTGCGGCCATAGCCAGGACGCCGCCGCTCGCGCCCATCATCAATCCCGGCAGGACGACGCTCCCGTGCCCCACCAGGAAATCAAAATCCGGTTTAACAAAGGGAAGGATTTCGGTCAAGTTGGCGAGAGCTCCCGAGCTGTCCTTGATCCCGGAGATATTGGGATGCCGGGCGAGCTCGATGACCAGGGACGGGTCGACCGGGATCACGCAGTTCTGGGGGAAATTGTAGATAAGAACCGGGACTTTGACGTGCTCGGCCACGGTCAGGTAGAAGCTTTTCAGGGCCGCCGGGTTCATGCGCGACTTGTAATAATGGGGCGGCTTGATGAGCACGGCCCGAACCCCGGCGTCGGCGGCCCGGTTGGAAAACTCGATGGTGTGTTTGGACGATTCATGGGACGTTCCGGCAATGATGATTTTGTCCGAGGCTGCGGCCTCGACGGCAGCGGAGATGACGCGTTCGGATTCGTCGTCGGTGAGGAAGACGGCCTCGCCGGTTGATCCCAGAATGATGTAGCCGGCGAGCCCGGTTCGGTTATATTTTTCGATATTCTCCTTCAGGCGGCCGAGAGAGATATCATTCCCCTCAAAGGGCGTGGTCAGGGCGGCGAAAATTCCCTGGAAGAGTTTTTCCATGGTCATGTCCTCCTCATTTTTCGATGTCCCGCAGGTCCGCCTCGCTCAGGCCGAAGTAATGCCCGATCTCATGGAAAACGACTTCCCGGATCCGTTCCCGGACTTCCTCGTCGCTCGACGAGATGCTTTCGATCGGCTGCTGGTAGATGACGATCACATCGGGCGGCGTGTTTCCGTAATAAGGGCCGCGGTGCTGGAAGGGGACGCCGTGATAGATCCCGAGAAGCGAGCTCAGGGCGCCGCGCCGCGATGCCGGCGGCTGGTCCTCGACCATCACGGCGATGTTGTGCAGGAGCTTCTTGTATTTGCGGGGGAGCCCGGCCAGCGTCTCTTCCACGAGCCGGGCGAACTGATCGCGATCCATTTCTTGGCCCCTTCTTGGTTATTTCTCGATGCCTTCCCGGGCTTTAATTCCCTTCTGATAGGGATGTTTGACCTCGACCATGTCCGTCACGAGATCGGCGGCTTCCAGGAGCCAGCCCGGGGCGTAACGGCCGGTGAGGACGACTTCCACATCATCCGGCCTCCGGCCGAGAAAAGCACGCAGCTCGTCCTCGCTGATCAGCTTGAAATGGACGGCGACGTTGATCTCGTCCAGGATGACGATGCGGAAGCTCCCCGACGTCATGGCCTCGGCACACCTTTCGAGCCCTTTCCGGGCCAGGGCGACATCCTCATCATCCGGGTTTTCGGTGATGTGGACGAATCCTTTTCGGCCGAACTGCTCGACCCTGACGAGAGGGGAGAAGCGCTCGAGCGAAGCCAACTCGCCGTAAACCTGTCCTTTCAGGAACTGCCCGATGAACACCCTCAAGCCGCGGCCCGCGGCGCGCAGGGCCAGCCCCAGGGCGGCTGTCGTTTTTCCCTTGCCGTTTCCCGTGTAGACCTGGATGTATCCTTTGAATCCCTGTGCCGCCATGCTGGCCGCGTCCTCATGATAGAGATATCACACGCGAGCTTAATCCGCAAGATGCGCCGGTTTTCTATTGAAGCCGATTTCATGATAAAATTGTGGGCAACATGCTCGCCGAGAAAGCCGCGCGACTCCACACTGCCGGGCCGTTCCTTTCCTTCCATTTTCGCGTCGGCGTCCGGTTGGCCCTGAAGATTCTCGCCCCGGTCCTGGGCGTTTTCTTTTTTGTCTATTATTTTCTCCGCTGGGAATTTTTTTTGCGGGTGGCGCTGATTGTTTTCGCAGAATCGGGTCCTGTCGAATCGGGCGTGATCCTGTTTGCTCTTGTGTTGCCGGCCGCTCTGTCTTCTTCGCCCAGAGTCCTTTCAGGACTTGGCGGTTGGATGCGAAGCCTGCCGGCCCATGGCCGTGTGCATCGCCGGCTGGCCGCGTTGGCCGTTTACATTTCAGAGTTTCCGGTCCTCTTTGTTCTCTCCATTTTTGCGGCCTTCGCCCTGAAAGGGCAGGGAACGGCCATCGCGGTCCGGCTCTCCGGCCTCTTCATCCTGGGATGGGCGGTTGCCGGTTTTGTCCTGCCGGTCGAAAACGGAATCCTGTTCCGCATATTTTCGGGTTTGGCAGGAGTCATGGCCGCCTCGGGTGAACCGGGACTCTTGGCATCCGCCCTTCTCTTTGTCCTGGCGGCGGATGCGCTTTCCGGGGACCTTCTTATAAAAAAGGCGGGGAAAAAGCTTCATGAGAGCCGGAGGCTTCGTTTCTTCGCAGCCCGAGTCGCCCTGCGATCGCTCCGGTTTCGTCTGATCCTGCCTTACCTTGCCGCGATCCCGGTTCTCGCCGCCTCGATTCTCTTCCTGAAGAACAACCGCTTTTCCCCGGAGGTCGCTTCGGCGACGCTCCGCGCGGTGTCTTCCCTGGGCCTGGCCGTCTTCTTCGCCTTCCTGTCCCATCTCCTCAGATTGCGTCGGCCGGTCTGGCCCTGGGCCAGGTCCCTGCCCTGCTCCTCGCGGCAGAAGGTCCTCCAAGATTCCGCTTTTCAATTTTTGCTGGCCTTTCCCATGTTCGTTTTTGTGGGAATCATGAATCCGGCGTCCGCCTGGGCCGTGGTCTGCGGATCGCTTTTTCTGGCCTTTCGTGCTGTAACGGCCATGCGAGAAACGACGGATGCCCGGCTGGGCGCCGGCGGAAAGATCATGGGGGAGGGAGCTTTGCTCAGCCTTCTCCTCGGACTCGTGCCCTGGTCCTGGGCTTTAATGCTGATTTCCACCCCTGCTGCCGTTCTTTTCGCCGAAAGGGCTGATAGGACGCAGAAAGCCGGCCGTTGGGAGGAACGCCGTCATCTCAGCGCCGGCGATTCCATGTCCTGGAGCGACCGATGATCAGATTCGAAGGTGTTTCATTTTCCTACGAAGAAGACGAGCCCGTGCTCACCTCCGTGAACCTTGAGATCGGCCCGGGGCTGACTCTCTTTCTCGGGCCCAACGGATCGGGGAAGAGCACCCTGCTGAAGATTGCGGCCGGCGTCGAAAAGCCGGATTCGGGCGCCGTTACAGTGGACGGGCTTGACCTGTGGAAAGCGGAAGCCGAAGCACGCCGCCGGCTGGCTTATCTTCCCGAGCAGCCCGACCTTACTCCCTATGCAACCCTTAAAGAAATCCTCGGCCTGGTCTGCCGCCTCCGGGGAGAGCCTCTCGACGCCGGGTTGTCGTCCCTGGAGTTTTTCGGCCTTCTGCCGCTTGCCCACCGCTCGGTGCGCGAGCTCTCTATGGGCCAGAGGAAAAGGGCCGTGTGGGCGGCCGTTCTGGTCGGCTCTCCCGGCTATCTCCTTTTGGACGAGCCGCTCGAGACGCTGGACAGGGGAATCCGGGGCGAAGTGGTGGCTTGGATGCTTAAGCGCGTTCGGGAAGGAGCCGCGGTGGCCGTCGTTTCCCACGCCATCGAGCCCTTCCTCATGGCCGTCACCCGGGCTGTAGCCTTGCAGAATCGCACCCCAGCGCTTTTCAAGGATCTTCCGGCCGACCCCGGCGAAAAGCTCTCTTTTCTCGAGAAACTTGCCAGAAATCTGCCGATCTAAATAAAAAAACGGGAGAGAATTAACCTGCATAAGGCGGATTCCATATGGGGAGAAGGCCGGAATGGATTCGCTCCTGAAGTCCCGCTATGGTCGCTTCATCCATCCCGGCCTTCCCTCTTAATAGAATAGAAATGACGATTTTGTTTCTCCAACTCAAGAATAACGAGTAAGGCAAGTTCATAAGCTTTGTTTTCATGTTATTTCAAGAGGAGATTGATTGGAATCCTTGAAAAAACTATAATTTAGGCCGTGACCGACAAAGATCTGGACCCGATTATTGAAGCAGCCTTAAAAGAGGACATGCCGGGAGGAGACATTACCTCGGAAGCTGTCGTCCCTCCGGATTCTGTGTCGAGAGCGGTCATACTGGCCAAGGAACCGGGCATCCTGGCGGGATTGGACGTCGCCCGCCGCGTCTTCGAGAAAATCGACGGCCGCGTCGTTTTTCACAAAGTCATGGAAGACGGGGGATCGTTCCGGAAGGGAAATGTCTTGGCGCGACTCGAGGGACCTTCGGTCTCGCTTCTCAAGGGAGAACGAACGGCGCTGAACTTCCTCCAAAGAATGTCCGGTATCGCGACTCTTACCGGGAAATACGTCCGGGCGGTGAAGGGCGGAAAAACCCGGATCCTGGACACGCGTAAAACCACTCCGGGTCTGCGGGCGCTGGAGAAATACGCAGTCAGGATGGGCGGCGGTAAGAACCACCGCTTCAGCCTTTCGGACATGGTCCTCGTCAAGGACAACCACCTGGCTTTCGTCTGCGGCATCCGTGAGGCGGTGCGGCGCGCCCGGGATAATAACAAGCCCGGCACGAAAATTGAGGTCGAGGTCAAAAACTTCAATGAGGCGCGGGAAGCCGTAGAGTGCGGCGCATCCCTGATCATGCTGGACAACATGTCGCTTCCGGTCATGAAGCGGGTGGTCCGCTGGGTCGCGGGCCGGGTGCCGGTCGAGGTTTCCGGCAAGGTCACGCTCCGGCGGATCGCCGAAATCTCGGCGCTGGGCGTGGATTATATTTCGGTGGGCCGGCTGACGCATTCATTCAAATCCGTGGACATCAGCCTGGAATTCGAATGATGAGGGACGATGAACAAAGAACAACCTGAAAGGTCCGATGTGCTGGTCATCGGCAGCGGCATCGCCGGCTCGAGCGCCGCGCTCGAGGCGGCCAGAAACGGCCTTGCGGTGACGGTCATCACCAAGGCCTCCGTGCTCGAAGAATCGAACACCTTCTACGCCCAGGGCGGGATCGTCTCTCTCGGCCGGGACGATCATCCCGAGATCCTTGTCGAGGACATCATCAATACGGGCGACGGCATCAACAACCCGGAAGCGGTGGAGATCCTGGCCAGGGAGGGGAAGGATCTGGTGGAGAAAATCCTGATCGGAGAGCTCAGGATCCCGTTTGCCCGGAGTTCGCCCGAGGAGCTGGATTTTGCCCAGGAGGGCGGGCACTCGCGGCGCCGCATCCTCCACGTCGCGGATACGACCGGCAGAACTGTCGAGGAGATGTTTATTAAGGCTCTCAAATCATTCCGGAACGTCTGTCTTCTGGACGATCACACCGCTGTCGACCTTCTCACGGTGCCCCATCATTCCAAAAATTTGGCGGCCTATTACCGTGAGCCCCAATGTATCGGCGCCTATGTCCTGGACAACCGGAGCCAGAGGGTGAAGATGTTCCAGTCGCCGTTTACTGTTCTAGCGACGGGCGGCTGCGGCTCGGTTTTTCTCAACACTTCGAATCCGGAGGGATCCATCGGCGACGGCTTCGCCATGGCGCACCGGGCGGGCGCCCGGATCATCAATATGGAGTATATCCAGTTCCATCCCACATTGTTTTACCTGCCCGAAGGCGAAAACTTCCTGATTTCCGAGACCGTTCGGGGCGAGGGCGCCCGGCTCAAGACACGGGACGGCCGGACATTCATGGAGAAATACAGCGATAAGCTGGACCTGGCGCCGCGCGATGAAGTGACGCGGGCGATTTACGAGGAGATGATCAACAGCAATTCGAGCTATGTCCTCCTCGACCTGGCCTCTTACGCCAGGTGCGACATCAAAGCGCGGTTTCCCAATATATACGCCACCTGCCTGAAACATGACATCGATATTACCCGTGAACCCATCCCGGTCGTGCCGGCCGCCCATTATTGCTGCGGCGGCGTGTTGGTGGACGGTTGGGGGAAGACGTCTCTCAAGGGGCTTTACGCCGTGGGCGAGGTGTCCTGCACCGGAGTTCACGGCGCCAACCGCCTGGCCTCGACATCGCTCCTGGAGGGCCTGGTCTGGGGGACCAGAGCCTCGCGCCACATCGCCCTCAACTTTGGGGCCGAACCCCCCTATAAGGATTCTGAGATCCATCCCTGGTATTACCCCAGTGAAGAGGAAGACATCGACCCGGCCCTGGTCAACCAGGACTGGCGGACGATCCGTTCCACCATGTGGAATTATGCCGGCATCATCCGCACCCGGAAACGTCTGGAAAGGGCCGAGGCCGACCTCAACTACCTCCGCCACCGGATCGATAAATTTTACCGGGAAGCCCGGATGGACCCTAAGGTCGTCGGCTTGAAACACGGCATCATGGTGGCCCAGATGATCGCCCACGCCGCCCTGGCCAATCCGATCAGCCACGGCGCGCATTATAGAAAAGACTGATGTTGATGCATTGATAGCCGTAGATCTTGGTTTCTCCGGAGAACCGTCCCCATCTAAATTTGGCCGGGCGCTTGCCGAGAAGCGTTCCCCCTGATGTGCGATATGTTATAATGACCGAGCTTGCGAGTCGCGATGGTCAAAAAGCTGAAGTTGAAACTCCGCTCTGTTTTCCGCCCTCTTTTTCTGGCCGTGATAAGTACGGCCTTAGCGGCATCCCTCCCGCAGGAAAGGAAAGTGGGGATCGAGTATCAGATCTCGGTCAACGCCATCACCATCGCGGTCACGGTTCAGGATAAAGGGGGTAAGTATATCAACGACCTGACCCAGAAAGATTTTACGGTTTATGAAAATGATAAAAAGCAGGAGATCTCCTACTTTAAATATGATTTCGAAGCGCCCTTGAGCTTAACGGTTCTCCTCGACGTGAGCGGGAGCATGGCTCTCCAGGATAAACTCAAGGAAAGCAAAGAGGCGCTCCATGATCTTCTGGCCAACCTGCTCAGGCCGAAGGATGAGGTTTCGCTGTTGATTTTCGCCGATTCAGAGGTCGAGGTCGCTTCGAAGTTTTCGGTCGACAAGGATGATTTCTTGACGGTTCTGGAGAAGACCGAGGCCTATGGGCAGACCGCTCTCAACGATGCGATTGCCGTGTCTCCCGAATATGCAAACAGGGGGAAAAACGAAAAGAGGGCGCTTCTTTTAATCACGGACGGGATTGAAAACGACAGCCGCTCGTCTCCCGATCAAGCCATCGAGATTGCCAGGCGAGTGGATGTCCCAATCTATACCATCGGGTATAAAATCCCCTTGAGCGAGCAGTATTTGGAAAAGTACAAACGCGCTGCGAACCTGACCTCGGTCGGAATCATCGACGCTCTGCAAAGATTCTCCCAAGAGACGGGGGGGAAAGCCTTTTTCCCGAACGAGCCCCAGGAATTGATGGCGGCGGTCGGAGAAATACATAAAGAATTGAGCCATCAGTATGTTGTCGGCTATACATCATATAAAGACACGCGGAATGAATATCGAAGAATCAAAGTCCTCACGTCCAACAAGAGATTCAAGGTGAGAACGCGACAGGGATATTAACAAGAAGCGATAAATGAGGTATAATAATAACCGAGGTATTATCACCAACGATTTTTTTGGAAACCAGGGAGGAGGTCAAAATGAAAAAAAACAAAATTGTCTTTCTCGTCGGAACGGTGATTCTCTTTGGGCTGATATTCAGCACGGGATGCGCCACGAAAAAATATGTCACGCAAGAGATCGCGACCATGGACCAGAAAGTCCAACAGGTGGAGAGTTCCATCGAGGAAAACCAGAAAAGAATCAGGGAGCACGATGAGCGCTTGGCCACCATCGGGTCGCTGATCACGCAGCACGACTCTCAATTCAAAACCGTTGACGGCAAAATCGAGGAAGTCAAAAAATCCATCCAGGGAAAGCTCCTTTTTACGGAGACGCTCAAGAATAATGAAGCGAAATTCAAATTCGACAGCTCCGAACTGAGTCCTGAGGCCAAAGCCGCCCTGGATAAGTTCGTTCAGATGCTCATCGACCAGAATAAGGGCGTCTACCTGGAGATCCAGGGGCATACGGATAATACGGGAGAGGAAAGCTGGAATTTGCTCCTGGGAAAGAAAAGGGCCGAAGCCGTGATGGAATATTTTTACAAACAGCATCGTATTCCTCTTCACAGAATGCAGGTGATAAGCTTCGGCAGCTCTGTCTCGGTCGGAGACAACGGGACTCCTGAAGGACGGGCCCAGAACAGGCGGGTGGAAATCCTCGTCTACGAATAATCCGGTCACCTGCCTCCGCGACGCGTCAGAATCAGGATACTGTTCAGAAACAGCCTATGGGCGCCGTGGAGGAACGTCCGGAAGGTGACATCCTCGGCAAAGCAGATGACATTCCCCCGGCCGGTCTGTTCGTCCCAGAGGAACGCGCCTCCCTTGAGGGCTTCCCTGGCCTCATCGAAAGCGAAGCCGGCCAGGATCGCTTTTTCCGGGTTGATTTTCGCCACATTAGCGCCCTTTGTACTGTGACTGAAAACCGCGTTAGATTGGAACAACGCCACCACCGGGCTATCGATACCGGTGCCCAGCTGATGCTCTGAATCGACCTCGAGCCGAATGAACGCTCCGGGAACGGTGTCCATCCGCTTTTTCCTGTCTTTGGCTTCTTCGCTCTTTTCCTTGCCGGCCGGTTCGGCGAACTTGTCCCTGGCCGTCGTTAGACCGATCTTGTCCGAAGCGGCCCAGGCCGCTGCCGCCTTGATACAGACAAGCCTCCCACCTTCGCGCACCCAATTCTTGATTCTGTCTGCGACGGGCCCGTCAAGGAGGCGGGAATATTCGGACGTCTCGCCGTCGGGGAAGACGAGGACATTATAGCGTCCCAGGTTGATGGAACCCAGATCACTCCCTTTGACGGCGGTGAAAGGGATGCCGTACATGTTTTCGAGCATAAACCAGATGGCTCCGTACGAGGTGCTTTCGGCGGGAGGTTCACAGACGACAGCGATGGAAGGTTTTATCAAATCCATCACGGACCTGTCTCCCAGGTCCTTGCCCTTCTCCACAAAAGCCGTGTCTGCGGTAAACAGCTCAACCTCATTCGCGGCGGCGAGTTCCGGCAGTCGCGCATGGAGCGACTCGGGATTGGACCTGGTCATCACGACCACTGTCCCCTTCGGGAAGGTCCTGCCGGCCATGGCGAACTCTTCGTTGGTCAGCGCGACTCGATAATTTTCTTTCCACAATGCGCCCACGATCCGGGTGGCCCCTTTGCTGTTCCAGGGAAAAAGATAGGCCATGCGAGCCTTTGCCGGAGGAACGAAATCGAGCTTCGGACGCTCCGTCACCGGGTCGGCGGCACCCTCAAACCGCTCCTCTGTCCAGTAGGATTCAACACCGTAGGCCATGGGGAGCGACCAAGCGTTGATATCATAAAAGCCGTAGCTCTTCTTGGGCGCCGATTCCCCGGCCTGGTCGTTATAGGCTTTGGCTTTCATGACCTGGTCGACAAAATCCTTCTCCAGCGGCGTCTCCCGGTCGAGCAGAGTGCGCAAGAGACGTTTCTGCGGCTGGCCGGAATAGACGAGATAGGAACCTGCGGGAAAAGTTTTCTTCTGAACCCGGTCCGTGAAGTAGTCATGCGCCGTGGCGGAGCCGAATGATATTTTTGCCCGGTGCACTTCGATTTTGTGCTTCAACAGGAGGTCGACCAGGTCGGCGGTGCGGGCCGGGTCCTTCCCCGGCACGAGGACATACTGCTTGACGGGCTCCGAGGCGGCTTCTTTGAGCGCCCGGGCGCGGAAATTGTACAGTTCCATCAACCGGGCGTCCCGGTTATCGGCCGTCGTCAGCAGCGAAGACATGGCGCCGGTGAAGTGATGGAGCGCGCCATCGCGCAGGGTCGTGACGCGGCCGTCCGGCAGCTCATAAGCCAGGCCTTTGTTTCCGCCGCCGTCGGTTTCAAACGTCATCCCGGTTGCGCCGTTGAGCGTTGGGTAGCTGTCATAGTAGCCGGGGTAGTGCAAGTCGTAGGTTTGGCGGGTGAAATAGATCCAGCTGTTCTGGTCGAAGGCGGCTGCGATGTTCTTACCGTAAATATCCACCCACTTGCGCGCGTTCTCATCCAGCTGCGCGTTCACGGGAATAGCCCAGGGCGGAAAGAAGAACCGGTCGGGATTCCCGTGGTGATCGACGAAAACGACGGGATTCCAACGGTGGATCTCTCGCACGATAACCTGGCTCTCGACCTGGCTCTGAAACACGGCATCTCGGTTGGGGTCGATTTGAAAATGGGTGTTGTTCGTATCCATGCGCCAGTCTCCCCGGTGTTCCTGGGCCGCAGGGTCGGGGTTGCGCATGGCGGAAGCCTTCATCCAGGTCACGTGACGCGCCTGCGCATCCGGATTGTGCAAGGGATAAATCACGGTGACGACTTCTTTGAGAATCTTGATCGTATTGTCATCCTGCCCGGCGGCCAACTGGTAGGCCAGTTGGATCGCGGCCTCGAGGGCGGCGGTTTCATTGCCGTCGTTGGCGAAGTTCATCCAGCCGACGGCGGGGGTGCCGCGTGAGATTTCGCGCGCGCGCGCTTCGGATGTATGCCGCGGATCACGCAGTTCTTCGATGGTGGTCCGGATCTCTTCGAGCCGCTGGATGTTCGCCGGATCGCTGATCACAACCAACAGGAGTTCCCGCCGCTCGGCCGACTCACCGACCCGGAAGACTCTGACCCGTTTGGATGCGGCTTCCAGCGCCCGCATGTAACCGGTCATCTGAAGGTGTTCTGTATAATACTCTCCGATCTCATGCCCCAACACCGATTGTGGAGTCGGGACGCCCGGATCATAGGTGCTTCCCGGATACCAGGCCGGCTGCTGGGCCGGCAGGTTCAGGACGAAAAGGAAAGAGAAGAATAGCGTAGCGATTCGTGACACGTTCACACCTCCTCCTATATAGTCCGAAATCTTATCACGTTCCGTCGACCGGTCCCTCTCCGATGCGAGACGATATCCCTTCTCTTAATTTTGGCTTGGGAAGGAAGATTGATTTTTTTTATCACAGCAAACGTCTTGTTCCTGTTTTTGATCGGGCATCAGGCGCTAAAGCCGGACTCAAACATAGCACTCCCGGCGAACCTCTGTCAATGTTGACGAGCGGAAATAAGCCCCGCGGCTTGCGGCGGGGAACCGCTTGTCGGAGGATCCAGGAGATATGTGTCCCCTGAGGAATTGAAGCCGCTTTTAATTGGACACCACTCATTACGAAGCTGTAAAATTCCGTTTTGGCGTTAGCCGGCAGAGGATCGAGCGTTCTAAAGGAGTCTATTAATGGATCGACCCGCACCGCTTCGGTTTTCTCCAGAAAAACGATGGCTGATCACCTCTGCTTGGGCAGCGATGCTTCTAATCTCGGATCTCCCCGATATTCTTTGGAAGGCGTTCTTCGGGCAAGTGCCCGGCTGGCTATTCTGGGGTAAGGTCGGCTTGTTGGCCCTATTCTTTGGGCTTTGTCTTGTTTGGATGGGTATTCGCCCCCTGCGGCCATTTGCTTTCATCATGCTCGTTTTTTATCCGGCATTTGCCGCCTCAACATGGATGGGGAGTACGCCTTGGTGGAGGAGCGCAAGGTTGGGTTCAACCGTTGGGCGGCCATAATCTTGCGTAAGGAGGGATCACGGCATGTATTTTGAGTTGTCAATTGTCATCCGCCGAGCGCCTGCTGACGTCTTTGCTTTTTTGAGAGATAAAGACAAGTACCCTCAGAAACCAGGCTCCCCGGTCCTTATCCTTGAGCAGACGACACCGGGACCGGCAGGGGTCGGCACGTGCTATCGCGAGGTCCTCCAGATGCTGCCATTCGTCCGCGGTGAGATTCTCTCTCGGATCACCCGATTCGAGTCCGGTGAACACCTTGAGGAGGAGTTCGAAGGAGCGGCCATGAAAGGTCATCTATCCTATCAATTTGTGCCCGAGGACGGCGGGACCAGGCTCATCCAGCGTGAGACACTGACCGCTCAAGGACTCCTCAAAGTCCTTGGACCGGTTATGAGATGCGTGTTTTCACGCCAGTTGTGGAAAAGGCTGCAGGAAATCAAACGAGTCTTAGAGAGTGGTTGGGAAGTTGCCGTCTAAGCTACAAGGTGGGGCGACGGAGCATTGTGCCGCGCGGGCCGTCTATTCATGTTAGGTAATTTTAGGCCGGCCAAAGGGAGCCCGGCATATCAAGATTTCAATTGATGCAGCCGGCACATCCAGGCTCGAATTTCTGTGCGAGATCGGCAAAGTGACTTTTAGCCTGCCTCGAGAAAGCAAAGCAGACGAAAAGTAAAGGAAAGATGCAACATACAGAACGACAATTTCATTGACAATTTCCCAACCGGGCATAAAATATCGTAAAATACGCTGTTATTATTATATGGAGCTACCCATGGCCGACACATTTAAGCTCAAGGACACGTTGGACCTGCCGAAAACGTCTTTTTCCATGAAGGCGAAGCTTAGCCAGAAAGAGCCCGAGATGATCCGGAAGTGGGACGAGATCGGCTTGTACGGGAAAATCCTGAAGAAGCGGGAAAACGCCCCCACCTTCATCCTTCACGACGGGCCGCCCTACGCCAACGGCCACATCCATCTCGGCACGGCGCTGAACAAGGTCCTCAAGGACTTCATTGTCAAGTCCATGACCATGAAAGGCTTCCTTTCGCCCTACATCCCCGGCTGGGACTGCCACGGGCTTCCCATCGAGATCAAGGTGGACAAGATCCTGGGCGAGAAGAAGAAAACCATGTCCATCATCCAGGTCCGGGAGGAGTGCAAAGCCTATGCGCTGAAATTCATCGACATCCAACGGGAGGAATTTAAAAGGCTCGGCGTCTTTGGCCAGTGGGAGGACCCCTATCTGACCATCAAGCCCGAGTACGAGAGCGACGTGGCCGGCTGTCTGGCCGCTTTCCAAGCTTCGGGCAACGTCTATAAAGGCCTGCGGCCCGTACACTGGTGTCCGAGCTGTCAGACTGCCCTGGCCGAAGCCGAGATCGAATACCGGGACAAGAAATCGGCCTCGATCTACGTGAAATTTCCCATGGTCTCCGACCTCTCCCGAAAATTCCCCGAGCTCAAGGGACGGAACGTGTCGGTCATCATCTGGACCACGACGCCTTGGACACTGCCCGCCAACCTGGCCATCGCTTTTCATCCGGAATACGAGTATGCGGCCTGGGAGAGCGGAGCGGGCGAAGTCTACATCACCGCCAAGCGTCTCATGCCGGTCGTTGCCGAGGAGATCGGAGTTCGCGACCCCAGGATCGTCGCCGAATTCCCGGGCAAGGAGCTCGAAGGCCTGAAGGCCCGGCATCCGTTCATCAACCGTGAATCTCTCTTTGTCCTGGCGGACTATGTCACTCTCGAGGACGGCACGGGAGCCGTCCACACCGCGCCCGGACACGGCCACGAGGACTACCTGACCGGGCTGGCCTATAATCTGGAGATCTATACGCCCGTCGATGCCGAGGGGAAATTCACCCCCGATGTGGAGCGGTACGCCGGACAAAACGTCTTTCAGGCCAATAAAACGATCACCCGAGACATGAAGCAGGACGGCAGCCTACTCAAGGAAGGGGAAATTTCCCATTCCTATCCCCATTGCTGGCGCTGTAAAAATCCGGTCATCTTCCGGGCCACTTCCCAGTGGTTCATCTCCATGGATAAGGCCGATCTGCGGCAGCGGGCCTTGGACGAGATCAAAAAGGTCAACTGGATTCCGTCTTGGGGCGAAGATCGCATCGCCGGCATGGTGGCCGGACGTCCTGACTGGTGCATCTCCCGGCAGCGGATGTGGGGAGTTCCTATCCCGGCCTTCGAATGCCTCGATTGCGGCAACGTCCTTGCCTCCGAGGAGATCACCCGGCGGGTTGCGGGCATATTCTCGCGCGAAGGAGCGAACTCCTGGTACGTTAAAGACGTGGAGGAACTTCTGCCGCCAGGGACGGTCTGCCCTGGGTGCGGCTCCCGGAATTTTGCCAAAGAGAACAACATCCTGGACGTTTGGTTTGAGTCCGGCGCCAGCCACATGATCCTGGGGAAGCGGCCGGACCTTCCCTGGCCATCCGATGTCTACATCGAAGGCCAGGACCAATACCGCGGTTGGTTCAACAGCTCGCTGCTTGTCGGCGTCGGCGCCAAAAACGGATCTCCCTACAAGACTTGCATCACACACGGCTTCGTCGTGGACGACCAGGGCCGGGCCATGTCCAAATCCCTGGGCAACGTCGTCGAGCCGGGGACGATCATCAGCCAGAACGGCGCGGAAATCCTCCGGCTCTGGGTGGCCATGCTCAATTACAAGGAGGACGCCCGGTTCGGGAACGAGATCCTGCAGCGGCTCATCGAGGCCTACCGCAAGATACGGAACACGTGGCGCTTCCTCCTGGGGAACATTTACGATTTTTCGCCCGACAATGAGTCGGTCGCGGCGGAGGATATGCCGCCCCTGGACCGTTGGATTCTGCATAAGTCGGCCGAAATGGGACGGAAGATACTCAAAGCCTATGACGATTATGAATACCACATCGTCTTTCATACGATCTACGACTTTTTCACGGTCCAGTTGAGCGCGCTCTATCTCGACGTCCTCAAGGATAGGCTCTATTGCTCGGGCAAGACGTCGCCCCTGCGCAAGTCCGCCCAGACCGCCCTGTTCCGTGTCCTCAAGGACACGCTGGCCCTGATGGCGCCCATCCTGCCTTTCACCGCGGACGAGGCCTGGGCGGCGATGCCCGCGTTCAAAGACAAGGAGGAATCCGTCCACCTGGAGCTCTTCCCCTCCTGCCACGAGACCTGGCTGGACGCCGCGACCGGGGATGAATTCGACCGGCTCATGCAGGTCCGGGACCAGGTCCTCAAGGAGCTGGAAAAGGCCCGAGCGGAGAAATTCATCGGGAATTCGCTGGAAGCCCAAATCCGGCTGAAGGTGCCCTCGTGCCATGGGGAACTCCTGGAGAAATATGAGAAGGACCTGCCCGCTCTCTTCATCGTCTCGGCCGTCATTCTCGTGCCTCATGACGGCCCAGACATCCAGGCCGGGGTTGAGAAGGCACCCGGCGACAAATGCGCGCGCTGCTGGAACTTCTCGCCCTATGTCGGCTCGAGCTCGGACTATCCCGAGCTCTGCGAACGCTGCGAGGATGTGGTCCGGAAGATGTCCGTATGAAAAAACCGGGTTTCTATTATTTCGTGATCCTGTTCTTCATCGTTCTCGACCAGGCGACCAAAGCCGCGGTGGCAAGGTCGGTCGACCTCTACCGCTCCATCCCCGTCATCCCGGGTTTCTTCAACATCTCCCGCATCCATAACAAGGGCGCCATCTTCGGGATGTTCTCCCAGACCGGGGGCCGGCTGGTGACGTCCCTCCTGACCGGGGCGTCGTTCTTGGCCTTGGGATTCGTCGTTTATTATTTCCTCAAGACTCCGGTCTCTGAACGGCTGATGAAGTTTTCGCTGTCGCTCATCCTGGCCGGCGCGCTGGGGAATCTTGTGGACCGGATTCTCCACGGCTACGTCATCGATTATCTGGATTTCTATATCTCCAGCCATCACTGGCCCTTTTTCAACGTGGCTGATTCCTGCATCAGCATCGGCGCATGCCTTCTCATCATCCTGATTCTTTTCCCAAGGAGACCTCGGTGCACCCCATCCTCGTAAAAATCGGCCCGCTGACCGTCCATACGTACGGATTTTTGATGGCCCTGGGAGTCGCCATGGGGCTTTGGTTCCTCTTCGTCCAGGCTAAAAAGCGGGGGCTGGATTCGAACCGGCTGGTGGACGCGGCCTTTTACACCATCCTCATCTCCCTGCTCGGCGCCAAGCTCGTTCTTTTGGCGGGCAACTTCTCCTATTATAAAAGCAATCCGGGAGAGCTTTTGAGCCTGGCCCGCTCGGGAGGCGTTTTCCAGGGCGGGCTGACCTTCGGAGTTGTCTTCGCCATCTGGTATTTCTGGAAGAAAAAGATCCCCACCTGGAAGGCAGCCGATATCATCGTCCCCGCGCTCGCTCTGGGGCACGGCTTCGGCCGGATCGGCTGTTTCAGCGCCGGATGCTGCTACGGCCGTGAATGCGCTTCGGCCCTGGGGACGACATTCCGCAATCAGTACGCCCACGACCTGACGGGCGTCCCCCTGGGCACGCCGCTGTATCCCGTCCAGCTCTTTGAAGCCGCGCTCAATTTCCTGAATTTTTTCGTCCTGTTCCTGGTTTTAAGGAGGAAACGGTTCGACGGCCAGGTGTTCTCGCTTTACGTTATCAATTATTCCCTCATTCGCTATTTCACCGAATTTTTCCGGGGTGATCATGCCGGCAAAGCCTATCTCATTCAGAGCTCTTCGCCCTATCTCAGCCTTTCCTATCCACAGCTGTTCTGTATTCTGGGCGTCACCGCCGGGGTGATTTTCCTCCGGATTTTCAAAAAAAGACAAGGTGCATAAAGAGGATTTCCGCATCACGGCCGGCTCGGGCGCGGGGGAGAGACTGGACGTTTACCTATCGGGAAAGCTCCGAGCGCTGGCCCGGAACCAGGTCCAGAAGGAGATCGACAAGGGGCGGGTCCGGGTGAACAGCAGTCCCTCGAAGTCTTCCTACCGGCTGAAGGAAGGGGACCTGGTCGAGGTCGCCTATGTGGTTGAAGAGCCGGAAACGCTCCGGCCGGAAAACATCCCGCTGGACATCCTTTACCTCGACGACCAGGTCGTTGTTGTCCGGAAACCCGGCGGCATGGTCGTCCACCCCGGGGCCGGGGTGAGGAACGCCACGCTGGCGAACGCGCTCCTCTTTCGTTTCCCGGACATCGCGGGAGTGGGGGAGGGGGAGCGGCCGGGCATCGTCCACAGGCTGGACAAGGAGACATCCGGAATCATGGTGGTTGCCCGCACCCTTCCGGCCTACCGGGAACTCCTGCGGCAATTCAAAGCCCGGGAAGTGGAGAAGACTTATCTGGGCGTCATATGGGGCCGAATGCCGCAAAAAGAAGGCCGCATCGACTGGGCCATCGGGCGGCATCCCAAATACCGTCAGAGGATTTCAGTCAAAACCCACAGCCCTAAACAGGCCGTGACCTTTTATAAGGTTCTGCAGGAAAAAGGCGATTTCTCTCTACTCGAAATCAGGCCCCTGACCGGCCGGACCCACCAGATCCGCGTCCACCTCGCCGCAGCCGGGCACCCGATTGTCGGCGACGGCCGCTATGGTCGGCGGCTGGTCGGCAACGTCCGTGTTCGCCTCTTCCTCCACGCCCACCGCCTGGCCTTCTCCCACCCCTTAACCCGTGAGCGCCTGGAATTCATCTCCCCCATGCCCCCCGAATTCGCGGATTTCCTTAGGGCAAAATAATCGCCTCCCTTCATGACCTTCCAAATCTTTTCATGTGCTAATTGAGATGGGGGACAGGCCTTTTAGGACTGTCCCCCGCCCCGTCGTGAAGGAAGCCTCTTTGGTGATTTGAATACGACGCTTTCTGCTTGAGCCAAGCCGCTCTTTTGGTGTATGATACATAAACTGCATTATTCATAAATTTTAAGTTGGAGAGATGGAATCAATGATTGCTTCAAGGGGGAAGGCCGGAATGGACGAAGCGATGATAGCGGGACTCCGGGAACGAGTCCATTCCGGCCTTCCCCCCATATGGAACGCGGTTTATGAATAATGCAGGATAACTGATTTTTTTGAAGCTTTTTTCCTAAAAGTCCCTCAAAAAACGCAGATGAAATTGGAGGCTTTGTCATGAAGGATTACTCGCCCGACAGGATCAGAAACATCGCCCTCATCGGCCACGGCTCGTCAGGAAAAACCTCCCTGACTTCCGCCATCCTCTTCAACGGCGGCGTGACCTCGCGCCTGACGAAGGTGGACAAGGGGAACACCGTCACCGATTTCGAGCCTGAGGAGATCGACCGCAAAATCACGATCAGTTCAGCAGCCTGCTTCGTCGATCATAAAGACCACAAAGTCAACATTTTGGATACACCGGGATACAGCAATTTCCTCTGGGACACACGGGCCGGCCTCCGCGCCGTCGACGGCGCGGTCGTCCTCGTGGACGCGGTCAGCGGGGTTGAAGTCGGCACCGAGAAGGTCTGGGAGATGGTCGAGGAATTCGGCCTGCCCCGCCTGATCGTCATCAACAAGATGGACCGCGAGAACGCGAGCTTCAGCCGCGTGCTCGAGTCCGTGCAGCAATTCTTCGGCCGCCAGGCGGTTCCCGTCCAGATCCCCATCGGCGAGGAGAAGAATTTCAGCGGTGTCATCGACTTGGTCAGGGGGAAGGCCTATGTCTTTGAAAAGGACGAAAGCGGAAAGTTCACCGAGCAGAATATTCCCGCGAATTTCAAGGACGAGGCGGAAAAGCGCGGCAAGGACCTCATCGAAATGATTGCGGAGAGCGACGAGAAACTCATGGAGAAGTACCTGGAGAAGGGCGAACTCACGGCCGAGGAGGTTAGGGAGGGCCTCAAGATGGCCATCCTCGGCCACCAGCTGTTCCCCGTGTTCGCGGCCTCGGGCCTTCTCAACATCGGCGCCCAGCCGCTGCTGGACGGCATCGTGAATTTCATGCCGTCGCCCATCGACCGGGGGGACGTATCCGCCAAAATCAACGGCCAGGATGTTAAGCTCAAGGCCGCCATCGACTCCCCGTTCGCGGCGCTTGTTTTCAAGACGGTTTCCGACCCCTATACGGGCCGCATCACCATGATGCGCGTCGTCTCCGGCAAGGTCAATCCCGACGCGACCGTCGTTAATTTCTCGAAGGACTCGGACGAGAAGCTCAGCGGGCTGTTTTTTCTCCAGGGAAAAGAGCAGGTTCCGGCCGGGCAGGCCAAAGTGGGCGACATCGTAGCTACGGCCAAGCTGAAGGTGACATCCACGGGCGACACGCTCTCGGCCAAGGGCTCCGGTATCGAGATCCCGCGCATTCACTTCCCTGAACCGTCGATCTCCTTCGCCATCGAGCCCAAGACGCGGGCCGACGAAGACCGGATCTCCCAGGCCACGCACCGCATCACCGAGGAAGACCCGACGGTGCGCATCGAGCGCGATCCTGACACCGCCCAGCTCCTTATCTCCGGAAACGGCGAGCTCCATGTGCGGATCATCACCGACAAGCTGAAGAAACGCTACAACGTCGAAGTTGAACTCAAGCCGCCCAAGATCTCCTATAAGGAGACGATCAAGGGCCGCGCCGACGTCCAGGGAAAACACAAGAAGCAGACCGGCGGCCGCGGCCAGTTCGGCGACGTCTGGATCAAAATGGAACCGCTCTCCCGCGGCAAGGACTTCGAGTTCGAGGACAAGATTTTTGGCGGCTCCATCCCCAAGAACTACATCCCTTCGGTGCTCAAAGGCCTGGAGGAGGCCCGCAAGAAGGGAGTCCTGGCCGGCTATCCGACCGTGGACTTCAAGGTCATCCTTTATGACGGGTCATACCATGAAGTCGACTCCTCCGACATCGCCTTCAAGATCGCGGCCTCCAAAGCCTTCAAGCTGGCCATGCGGGAGGCCAAGCCCACGCTTCTCGAGCCCATCATGAACGTCGAGGTCTACTCCCCCGAGCAGTTCATGGGCGACATCATGGGCAACCTCAACGGCCGCCGAGGCCGTCTCCAGGGCATGGAGCAGAAGGGCCAGATGCGGATCATCAAGGCTCAAGTGCCCATGTCGGAAATGCTGGATTTCGAGCCCAACCTGACCTCGATCACCGGAGGCCGGGGGTCTTTCATGATGGAATTCTCGCACTATGAAGAGGCGCCGTCCCACATCCAGCAGAAGATTATCGCCGAGGCGGTCAAGGAGGGCCGGGTCAGGCCCGAGGAAGATTAAGCGTCACTTGATCTTGACTTCGGTCTCCACCGTGAAAAAACGATACTTGCTGTAGGTGTAGTCCGCCAGGTATTTGGTATGGGTCCGCCCCACGGGAGTGAAGAAGGTTTCCCGGATGGTTTGCTGACCGGGGAACCGGACCCCGTTTTTTACCACGTCGTAGGTCACGACCCAGGAGGCTTTTCTCTTCAGTTCGCCGATGCCGCTCGGGACGACGGGCTGGAAATCCGGGAGGGATTGGGGCTCCCACTCGATTCTCAGGATGCTCGAGTCCTTCTCGTCGATCCAGATCTTTCCGAAGTTGTTGTTTTCCTCCCTGGGCTCCTTGGGGGATGCCCGGACCACGAGAGCCGGCTTTTCGCCGACTTTATCCGTGCCGATGATCTCGTAGTTGAAGTCCGCCTGCCAGGACCGGCTCAGGAACCCCACGGGCCCGAAGACCAGGAACTTGGCGCTCATCCTCATGGTCTTGAGGTCCACGTTCTCCTGCTTCTTTTTATTCCCATTTTCCTCGAGGAGCGTCCGCTTCTCCTTGAAATCCTCCCCCATTTTGATCATCTGATAATCGTATTTATAAACATTTCGTTTGGAGCTGGTTGAAGCAAGGTCGCCTCCGGCCTTGATGCTCGTGGCCGTGCTCTGGGGATACAGTTTGGCCGCGGCCTTTTCTCTCAAGTTGAAATCGGTCTCCTTGATCGTTTCCAGACAAACAAAGTTCAGGGCCATGCCCATCAGCCGCTCGCAGTATTCAGCCGTTTTTTCAAGGATCGACGGCAGACGGGATTGATCAACCGGCTGCGGATTTTCCTGGGCTGCGCCGGGTTGTCCGGCGAAAAGAAAAGCACTGGCCAACCATGTTACAAAGAATTTTTTACTCATGATCACCCCTTCACGCTGGAATTCCGGAAAATTCCTCTCATCTCATCCCTAGATTCCCCTAACAAAAATCTTAACATTACGACTCAAGGCTGTCAAAATTCTTTGGCGAAATTTTCCTGGTTCTTTGAGGAAGGCAATAGAGGTCCGGGGGATGAGGGATAGAGATCCCTTAGTCGCTCCGGCGTTCCCGGACGAAGATGAGAAGCGAAGCGGCGGCGGCCGTCAAGGCGAGAGAAAGATAATAAGGAGCGAAGCGGCCGAAAGATTCCCAGAGCAGGCCGGCGATGAAAGAAGCGGGCAGGGCGCAGAAGCCGACGACCATCTGAAAGCCGCCCAGGCAGCTCGCCCTGTAAGGCGCGGGCGCGAGCTCAGCGACCAGGGTTTTCTGGACGGGATCCAAGGCTCCTTTGTGCATGCCATAAAGGATAAAAACCAGGACTATCAGCAGGCGGCTGCGACCCAAGATGATCCCCAGGCAGACGCCGGCCCAGAATAGAAAAGCCAGCATCAGCACGGGTTTCCGGCCGATCCGGTCCGATAGCCGGCCGAAGGGTAAGGAAAAGACCGCGGCCGAGGCCGTGAAGATCAGGTAGAGGACGGGGACAAAGCTGACTCTGAACCCGAAATCTTTCGCGTAGACGAGCAGAAAGGAATAGCTGAACGCGCCGAGGGCGTATAGGGAACTCGACAGAAGATAGATCCGGAAATTCGCGTTGATATCACGGAGCGCCAGGCCTTTGAATATCCGGGATCCTTCCGTCTTTCGTTCTCGGATGAAGGCCAGGATGAGCAGCGACCCGACGAGCGAAGGAATGGCGGCCAGGGCGAAGAGAAGCCGGTAGCCCAACAGGTTGAGGAAAGCAATGGAGATGAGGATGCCGCAGACGGCGCCGAGGTTGTCCATGGTGCGCAGGAGACCGAAGCGCCGTCCCCTGTTCTGGCCGGTGGATATGTCGGCGACCATGGCGTCCCGCGGAGCGCTGCGGATTTTCCCCATGCGGTCGAGTATGCGGAAGGGGATGAGTTGCTGCCAGACCGAGGAGATGCTGTAACCCAGGCGGGAGGCGGCGCCGCAGAGGTAGCCTGTCCAGATGAAGATTTTTCGCTTCCTGATTCTATCCGAGATAAACCCGGAGGCCGCCTGGGATAGAGAGACCAGGGCTTCTCCGAGTCCGTCGAGAAAGCCGAGCGCGGCCATATTGGCTTTGAGAACCGTCGTGACGAAGAGGGGCCAGATGGGATAGATGATGTCCGAGCCCATGTCGTTGAGAAAGGAGGCGAGGGCGAATACGGTCATGGGCTTTTTGGCTTCGGCCTTATGGTTGTCCATGGTTATGGCTCCTCGTCATATCGATTCCGGATTCGGTCCCGGACGGCATGGCGGAGTCTGAATTTAGCAGCGGGCCGTGCCCCTGTCAAGCGTTCTTTAACAGCGTTCTCTAACAGGAGATATCCCATTATTTATTTATAGCAGAAAACCGGGTCCTGTCACGGCCAGGCCCATAATACCCTCGCTCAAGACCCACCCACCCGTCGCCATGAGCTTCGGGTGTTATGGACCCGGCCGCGCCACCCGGGCGTCAGCCTCAGACTGACACCTTATTTTTACTGCGTTTCGTTGTCCTTCAGGGAATTCCATAAAATTATAAATAACAAACCGATAGGACTTTATCCCGGAGAAGGGGATGCGGCTTTAAATTGACAGAGAGAAAGAGAGGGCGCTATCATAGACGGCATGTCACAACATCAAAAGGAGAGAACCATGAGATCCGCACGAACCTTTACCAGGATGATCCTCGGGCTTCTGTCGTTCGCCGCCTTCATCATGTCCGGGCAGGGCCAGGAGGACAAGACGCTCCATCTTCAAATCGGCGCGCCGCAGTACAAGAACAAGGTTCTGGATGTTGTCCCGGGCGAGATCGCCTCGGTCAAAAAGGGAAAGCCGGTTCTCTTCGCCCAGATGATCAAGGACATGAAGACCAGTCGTTTCGTTTATATCGGCGAGACCCACGACAGCCTGCCCATGCATGACATCCAGTTCCGCGTGATCCAGGCCCTCCATGAACAGGATCCGAAACTGGCCATCGGGATGGAAATGCTGCCGTCCACCTTCCAGGATGTGCTCGACCGCTGGAGCCTGGGAGTGCTGTCCCAAGAGGAATTCATCCGCCATCTCCAGTGGTACATCACCTGGAATTTCAACTTCGGTTTCTATGAGAAAATTTTCCAGTTCGCCAAGGACAATCGGATTCCCGTTTATGCCCTGAACGCCCCTCGCGAGGTCATCACCAAGATCCGGATGAAGGGCTGGGACGCTTTGACCGACGAAGAGAAAAATCTGGTTCCCAAGCCCGACCTCTCCAACGAGCAGCACAGGCTCTACGTCCGGACTATTTTCGAGACGATGGAGATGCCCCCGCAGATGAAGGGCGCCGGGCTGGAGATGGTCTTCGAAGGCCTTTTTCGGGCGCAGTCGGCCTGGGATGAGGTCATGGCCGCCAACGCCGTCAAGGGTGCCGAGGAGGAGGGAAGGCGCATGGTCGTGCTGGCCGGGTCGGGTCATCTCCTTTACAATCTGGGCATCAACCGCCGGGCCTTCGAGAAAAATAAACTCCCCATGAGCACGGTCATCACGGTGGCCGTTCCCAAAGGCCGGAAAAGCCTTCAGGTCGAGCGCAGCCTCGGCGACTTCATCTGGGGGATCGAAGAAGAGGAGAGGCCGGCCTTCCCGTCGGTCGGGCTGAACTTCAAAAAATTCGATGGGCTTGAGAACCTGGTCATTCAGCAGAAACCCACGGACGGCGCGGCCAAAGGTTTGGACCTGGAAAAGGGAGACGTAATCCTTTCCGTCGGCGGGAAGCCCTTCTCGGACGTCAACGAGGTGAGGATGTTCCTGGCCGGCTTCAAGTGGGGAGACGAAGTCGTCTTCAAAATTTTGCGCGGGGGGGACGTGAAAGACGTCGTCATGAAATTCGAGATGCCCGCCCCGGATGAAGAAAAGAAACAGCTCTAGCCTGCATTATTCCTGAGCCGGGTTCCATATAAGGGGAAGGCCGGGATGGACTCGCTCCCGAAGTCCCGCTATGGTCGCTTCATCCATCCCGGCCTTCCCCCTGGGTAGGCATGGCGATTCCCGCTTTTTTATGCGAGATTTATGAATAGTGCTGGAATGGACTTGCTCCCGAAGTCCCGCTATGATCGCTTCGTCCATCCCGGTCTTTCCTTGGCCCGAAGGTAAACGTTCCCGGATTTTAGAGCTTGCACTCCTCGACGGTCTTGGTGACCACACCGACGGTCTTCTGGAGCATGGCGCTTTCCTCGGGGGTGAGCTTGATCTCGTAGATCTTCTCGAGGCCCTTGGCGCTGATCATGCAGGGCACGCCGATGAAGAGGCCCTTGACGCCGTATTCGCCTTCGCACAGGGCGGCGCAGGGAAGGATGCGGCGTTTGTCCTTGAGGAAGGATTCGGCCATGACGATGATGCTCCAGGCCGGGCTGAAGAAGGCAGAACCTTTGCCGAACAGCTTGACGATTTCCGTGCCGGCTTCGCGCGTCCGGGTGACGAGTTTGTCGATCAGCTCTTTCGTGGCGATTTCCTCGAGCGGAACGCCGCCGACCGTGGTCAAACGGGGCAGGGGCACCATGTCGGGGCCGTGGCCGCCCAGGACCGTTCCCGCGACGTCGGCCACGGATACGCCCAGCTCCATGGCGATGAAGGCGCGCCAGCGGGCGGTGTCCAGCGTTCCGGCCATGCCGACGACCTGATGTTTGGGAAAGCCGGTCAGCTTGTAAAAAGAATAGACCATGGCATCGAGCGGGTTGGTGACGATGATGCAGAACGCCTTGGGAGCGTACTGCTTAACGCCGTTGGCGACGTCGGTGATGATCTTGATGTTGACGTTGAGCAGGTCCTCACGCGTCATGCCCGCTTCGCGGGGCTTGCCCGCGGTGACAATGACCAGGTCGGCGCCCTCGATGTCCTTGTAGTTCGAGGTGCCGACGATCTTGGCGTCGTAATTGCCGTGGGGCGCCATTTCCATCAGGTCAAGGGCCTTGCCTTTAACGGGATTTTCGAGAACGGGGATGTCCAGAATAACGATGTCCCCGAGCTCTTTCTGCGCGGCCAGCATGGCCAGGATCTGGCCGATCTGACCGCCGCCGATAAGAGCGATTTTCTTTCTCATAAGTCAATCTCCTTTATAATGAATTCACGCGGTCTGGCCGACCGCCGGGCCCGGCCTGTAATCAGGCTTTGACGTAATTATCCCAGGTTTCCTTAAGCTTCGGGTTCTCGATCCAGTCCATGAGGTAGTCGGTATAGGCGGCTCCCGTGGCCCCGTTCGAACGGCCGGTGATGACCATTTTCTTTTCATACTGGCCGCAGATGTCGAGCGCCATTTCCAGTTTCTTTCCCCTTTCCGCAAAGCCGATATGTCCGAGGAGCATCGAGGCGGCCCGGATCATGCTGCAGGGGTCGGCATACTGAGCGCGCCCCTCGGTGACCATGCGCGGCGCGGAGCCGTGGATGGCTTCAAACATGGCGTACTGTTTACCGATGTTGGCGCTCCCGGCCGTCCCCACGCCGCCCTGAAACTCAGCGGCCTCATCCGTAAGGATATCACCGTAGAGATTAGGCAGGATCATGACCTGGAAGTCGCGGCGGCGTTTCTCGTCGACGAGCTTGGCCGTCATGATGTCGATGTACCAATCGTCCACCTGGATCTCAGGATACTCTTTGGCGATGCGGTAAAAGTTTTCCAGGAAGCGGCCGTCCGTCGTCTTGACGACGTTGGCCTTGGTGATGCAGGTGACTTTGGCGCGGCCGTTCTTCCTGGCGTGCTCGAAGCCCAGCCGGCAAATCCGGTCGGCGCCGGGCGCGCTGATCAGTCGGAAGTCGATGGCGATGTCGGCGTCAACCTCGATTCCGTAGGGACCGAGGGCATACAGGTCTTCTGTGTTCTCTCGGAAGAAGATCCAGTCGATACCCTGCTTGGGGATACGGACCGGCCGGACGTTGGCGAAGAGGTCGAGCTCTTTCCGCATGGCCACGTTGCAGCTTTCGATGTTCGGCCAGGGGTCGCCTTTGCGCGGTGTCGTCGTGGGGCCCTTGAGGAGGATATGGTATTTCTTGATCTCGGCCAGGACATCGTCGGGGATGGACTTCTTGTGGGCGGCCCGGTTCTCGATGGTCAGGCCTTCTATATCGTTGATGTGGACTCTCCCGTTTTTGACCTCGTCCTGGAGCAGGAAGCCCAGGACCCGCTTGGAATCGGCGGCGATGACCGGCCCGATGCCGTCTCCGGCCAGGATGCCGATCTTGATCGGCTTGAGCTTGCTGTAATCAATCCAATCCGGCATGGCCTTGATGCGATCCATACGCTTCATCTGGTCTTCGAGAAGCTTTCCAAAATGCTGTGTCGCTCTTTCGATGGCAGCCGTATTCATCTTTTCTCCTCCAAAGTGATATTGAGGTTTAAAGCTCCGGAGATGATCCGGAGATTAAACAGAAATCCATACTATATTTTTTGGAGAAAAAAATCAACAGGATTCGGGATGCTTCGGATTTGTCATAAGGCCCGCCGAGCCCGGCAAACACGACACGGCCCGGGGGCTCAATCTGTATCTTATTGTCATGATGTCTGAGGACATAAAAGGGCAGGGGACGGGATATAAGCCCGGATGACGTCAGATGTATTTTGACAAAATCCTTAAAACATTTTATAAACAAATAGCCTGCGTGATTAAAAATTTTAAATTGAGAGACTGAATCCGTGAATGATACAACGGGGAAGGCCGGGATGGACGAAGCGACCATGTCGGGACTTCGGGAGCGAGTCCGTTCCTGCTTTCCTCCCATAGAGAACCCGATTTATGAATATTACAGGATAGCTCTGAAATGAAATTTTTTAGGGGGTGAGTGTCATGCTGGAATCATATTTTAAGCAGGAAACCGAGAGAGGGGAACAGGGGATCCCGGCCCTGCCCCTCAATCCCGAGGAGACGGCCGAGCTGTGCCTTCATCTGGAAAATCCTCCGGCGGGCCGGGAGCACGCGCTCCTCAACCTGCTCCGGAACAGGGTCGCGCCCGGCGTCGATCCTTCGGCCAAGGTCAAGGCCGCCTGGCTGGCCAGAGTGTCCAGGGGGGAGACGAAATCTCCCGTGGTTTCCAAAAAAGAGGCCGTAGCCCTGCTGGGCACGATGCTCGGCGGCTACAACATCGAGCCCCTGGTCGGCTTGCTCGACGACAAGGAGTTGGCCTCGGAAGCCGCCAAGGCGCTCAAACACATTATCCTTGTTTACGGCGCTTTCGAGGTCATCGTCGAAAAATCCAGGAAGAATCCCCACGCCGCGGAGGTCTTAAAGTCCTGGGCCGAGGGCGAATGGTTCCTCTCCCGGCCAGAATTTCCCGACACCTTCACTCTCAAAGTTTTCAAAGTGGACGGCGAGATCAACACCGACGATTTTTCGCCGGCCAAGCAGGCTTCGACCCGGCCCGATATCCCGCTCCATGCCCTGTCTATGGGTGGGACCCGCTTCCCTGACGGCCTCCGGCTCATCCGGAAGTTTCGCGAGGAAGGTCACAATGTCGTTTTCGTCGGCGATGTGGTCGGGACCGGCTCATCCCGCAAGTCGGCTTGCAATTCGGTCATGTGGCACATCGGCAACGACATCCCCTTCATCCCCAATAAGCGGCGGGGCGGTGTGGTCATCGGCGGGCTGATCGCGCCCATTTTTTTCAACACGACCGAGGACTCGGGCGGCCTGCCCATTATGGCCGACGTCGGCCGGATGAAAACCGGGGACGTCATCATCCTCGAAACCAAGACCGGCCGGATCAAGAATGAAGCGGGCGATTCCGTGGCCCGATTTGAATTCAAGCCGGCCACCATCAAGGACGAGTTCCGTGCCGGCGGCCGACTGAACCTGATCATCGGCCGGTCGCTGACCAACCGGGCCCGCAAGTCCCTGGGAATGGGGGAGGCGCCCTTCTTCATGCCGATCGAAAATCCCAAGCCCAATCCCGGCCAGGGTTATTCGTTGGCCCAGAAGATTGTGGGCAAAGCCTGCGGCGTCGAGGGCGTTCTTCCCGGGAGCGCCTCGGAGCCCAAGATGACCACCGTCGGATCCCAGGATACGACGGGCCCCATGACGGCCGACGAGCTTAAAGAACTCGCCTGCCTGGAGTTCCAGGCCGAGATGTTCATGCAGTCCTTCTGTCATACCGCGGCCTATCCCAAGCCGGCCGACGTCAAGATGCACAACAGCCTGCCCAAGTTCGTCATCGAGCGCAAGGGCGTAGCCCTCAAGCCCGGAGACGGCGTCATCCATTCCTGGCTGAACAGGCTGCTCACGCCCGATACGATGGGCACGGGCGGCGATTCCCACACGCGGTTTCCGATGGGACTCAGCCTGCCCGCCGGCTCCGGATTGGTCGCCTTCGCCGGCGCCCTGGGATTTATGCCGCTGGACATGCCCGAATCGGTTCTGGTGAAGTTCCTCGGGAAATTGAACCCCGGCATCACACTCCGGGACGCGGTCAACGCCATCCCCTATTTCGCCATCAAGCAGGGGCTGCTGACCGTCGCAAAAAAGGGCAAGAAGAACATTTTCAACGGACGCCTTCTGGAAATGGAAGGCCTGGACGGCCTGACGGTCGAGCAGGCCTACGAGCTGACGGACGCCTCGGCCGAACGCTCGGCCGCGGGCGCGGTCATCGCCCTCAAGGAAGAGGCCGTGGCGACATTCCTGAGGAGCAACGTCGCCCTCATGGCGAGGATGATCGAGGAAGGCTACGAATGCGCGGAGACGCTGAGAAAGCGGATCGCCGCCTGCCGGAAGTGGCTGGAGAATCCGATCCTCATCAAACGGGACGCCGACGCCGAGTATGCGGCCGTCCTCGAAATCGACCTCTCCGAGATTAAGGAACCCATCCTGGCCTGTCCCAACGACCCGGACGACATCAAGCTGTTATCCGAGGTTTCCGGTGATAAAATCGACGAGGTGTTCATCGGCTCGTGCATGGTCAACATCGGCCATTTCCGGGCCGCGGGCAAGATCTTCGAAGGATCGGGATATGCTAAAACCAAGATCTGGATCACCCCGCCGACCAAGATGGACGCGGCCCAGCTCATGCGGGAAGGTTATTACTCCATCTACAGCTCGGTCGGCGCCCGTTTGGAAATCCCCGGTTGCTCGCTCTGCATGGGGAATCAGGCGCGCGTTGCGCCCGGCGCCGCGGTCATCTCCACCTCGACGCGCAATTTCGATGACCGGATGGGAGACGGCGCCAGGGTTTACCTCGGCTCGGCCGAGCTGGCGGCCATCGCGGCCGTTAAGGGCCGGCTGCCGAAACCGGACGAGTATTTCGCCATCATCAAGGAAAAAATCACGCCCCATCAGGAGAAAATTTACCGCTATCTTCAGTTCGACGAGATGAAGGGCGAAAACTTGGGCTACGTAGGGCGTTGACGGCGGCCCGGGTCGCCTGAATATTTCTGCCGGGCTATCAGCCTGGCGCCGATCGCGGGATAAGGTGCGGCCTTTCTCTTCCTTTCACGGCCGAGTTAATTCTTTGTTACGCAGGAGGTCGACAGATGATTCGATTGGAGGGGAGAAAAACGTTGATTACGGGGGGGTCCCGTGGAATCGGACGCGCTTGCGCCGTCATGTTCGCCCAGGCCGGGAGCGATGTGGCTATCACTTACCAGAGCAGGGAAGACGCCGCGCTCGAGGTCAGAAGGGAAGTGGAGAGGCTCGGCCGGGAATGCCAGGTCTTCCGCGCCGAAATCGGCCGCGAGGCCGATGTCCGAGCGGTGATCGACGGGATCATCCAAAAATGGGGGCGGGTCGACGGCGTTGTCAACAACGCCGGCATCTGGACCTACGGCGAGATGGGGAACATGCCGAGCGAGGTCTGGCGGGAGACTATGCGCGTCAACCTGGACAGCGTATTCTTCGTCCTCAACGCTGTCGTGCCTCACATGAAGGCCCGGAAACAGGGTTGGATCATCAACGTTTCCTCCACGGCCGGTATCCGGGGGGAAGCGCTGCATTCCCACTATGCCGCGAGCAAGGCCGCCCTCCACGGCCTGACCAAGTCGCTGGCCGTGGAACTGGCGCCTTATGGTATCCGGATCAACTGCGTCGCGCCGGGCTGGACCGACACCGACATGTGCACGGAAGTGTTCAGCGAACCGGGCTATCGCGAGAGCGTCCGGCAGACCATTCCGCTCAAGCGCATCCCGCCGGCCGAAGACATGGCCGGCCCGATCCTGTTTTTCGCCTCCGACCTGGCGCGGCACATCACGGGCCAGATCCTCAGCGTCAACGGCGGATCCGTGCTCTGCGGATAGAAGGACGAAAAAAAATTGCTTCTTGCTAAACAGGGGAGAATCTGCTACTGTGGTTAATGCCTTCCCCGAGCCGCCTTGACGAAAAATCAAGGGGTCGAAGGGAGTTTTTTCGGGTTCCGTGAAACGCCGCGCGGGCCGACGAAGTATCGAAAGGATGGTAAAGAAAAATCTCTTGACAATGGTTTTTTTATTTGGTAATCAAAGGTAGGATTTATGGCGAATAAATTTTTTTCCCTGATCATCATTCCCCATGCCAAGGCGAGTTCCCGCACGCTCACCTTTTCTAGGAAAAAATTTAAAATCCTCCTCTATGGAACCGTATTTTTTACGGCGCTCCTCATTGTTTTTTTGGTCGATTATTTCACCATGAACGTAACTCGCGCCAAGTACAGGGAACTCTTGAGTCAGAGCCAGGAGCAGAAAAAGCAGATCGCGGACTACGAAAGTTCCCTCGGCCAGATGAAAAATCGGGTGGATTTCTTGGACAAAACCGTCCATAAGCTGACCGTCATGGCCGGCGTGAAATCTCCCGAGGATCTCAAAGAAGTCGGGGTCGGCGGTGGCGACAACGCCGATGTACCCGATGGCTATGTCCCGGACTCCGCTTCGGACAGCGGGCCACAACTCGCTCCGGCCAACATCCAGTCGCTCAGCCTGAAGACGGAAAGCTTGGATCAGAAACTGTCATCCCTGATCACATTCTAT
>Ga0315288_10000564_pt1 | contig 46647 bp, 38 predicted proteins | sample YL17G11_20_MG_FD_203454 | JGI IMG/M metagenome (GOLD analysis project Ga0315288, IMG submission 203454) | Sediment microbial communities from Yellowstone Lake, YNP, Wyoming, USA - YL17G11_20 | ecosystem: Environmental > Aquatic > Freshwater > Lake > Sediment | place: USA: Wyoming | collected... | reverse complement strand
CGAACCGGCGGTGACCCATCATGAGCTGCTTCCTCCTCCTGGGGGCGGGTAGCCCATATGGATCATATCACTTATCAGATCCTAGGTCGAGTTCGGCAACAGTCCCGGAACATAGTGTGCGGCGGGGCAGCTGCGTTACCTGAGCCACCGCCTCCTGGCGTACCAGGCGCCTGCCGTCAGCGCGAGCAGCGCCGCCGCGAGCCCACCGGCCAGCGCAGCGTAGGCGCCGGCTGACCAACCCGAGTCGCTTCCCACGTCCGGGAGTTCTGCTATGCCGCCGACAGGGGGCGGCGGAAGCGAGGAGAAGACGTAGGCCCGCCCCTGCTGGGCGTTGTCGCCCACACTCTCGTAGGGCGCTCCAACGGCGATGTCCGCCTTGGCGTCGCCGTTCACGTCGCCCGCCGCCACCGACGAGCCGAACCTCGAGGCATAGGAAGGGCTGGGGGTATTGAAGGTGAAAAGGAGCGACCCGTTGGCGCCGGAGAAGATGTAGGCCCGCCCCTGCTGGGCGTTGTCGCCCACACTCTCGTAGGGCGCTCCAACGGCGATGTCCGCCTTGGCGTCGCCGTTCACGTCGCCCACCGCCACCGACCAGCCGAAGTAGGCGCTAGCGTCCGGGTTAGGCGTGTTGAGTGTACGAAGGAGCGACCCGTTGGCACCGGAGAAGATGTAGGCCCGCCCCTGCTGGGCGTTGTCGCCGACACTCTCCAAAGCGGCTCCAACGGCGATGTCTCCCTTCTCGTCGCCGTTCACGTCGCCCACCGCCACCGACCAGCCGAACGTCGAGGCATAGGAAGGGTTGGGGGTATTGAAGGTGAAAAGGAGCGACCCGTTGGCGCCGGAGAAGATGTAGGCCCGCCCCTGCTGGGCGTTGTCGCCGACACTCTCCAAGGCCGCTCCAACGGCGATGTCCGCCTTGGCGTCGCCGTTCACGTCGCCCACCGCCACCGACGAGCCGAACCTCGAGGCATAGGAAGGGTTGGGGGTATTGAAGGTGAAAAGGAGCGAGCCGTCGGCGCCGGAGAAGACGTAGGCCCGCCCCTGCTCCATGTTGTCGCCCACACTCTCGTAGGCCGCTCCAACGGCGATGTCCGCCTTGGCGTCGCCGTTCACGTCGCCCACCGCCACCGACCAGCCGAAGTAGCCGCCAGCGTCCGGGTTAGGCGTGTTGAGTGTACGAAGGAGCGACCCGTTGGCGCCGGAGAAGATGTAGGCCCGCCCCTGGCCGACATTCTCCCCGGTCGCGCCGACGGCAATGTCCGCCTTGCCGTCGCCGTTCACGTCGCCCATCGCCACGCTGGGGCCGAAGTGTGCGTACGGCTGCGGATTGCCGGTGGTGAGGGTGAAGAGGAGCGAGCCGTTGGCGCCGGAGAAGACGTAGGCCCGCCCCTGCTCGACGTTGCCACCCACCTCCTCGTTAGATGCCCCGACGGCGATGTCCGTTTTGCCGTCGGCGTTGACGTCTCCCATCGCCACCGAGTAGCCGAAGGTCGAGGCATAGGAAGGGTTGGGGGTATCGAGGGTAAGGAGAGGTGTTTGGGCATCGGCGGAGGCCACGATGCACACCGCCAGTGCGGCCAGGGCCATCGGCAGTCCCAGGCGTACGTATGTGGGCATCGCCGCACCCCCTGCCCTTTCCCCCAGGCCAGCGCCTGCATCATGGCAGAAAGTCTCGAAGGCGTCAAGGAGGGCAAGCCTGATAGGCGGGCGCACATCATGAAACGCTCCTTGGAGGCCTGAAGGCCTCTGTTACATTCGCCTCGGCCCCCGCCGCCTCGTTGACTCAGGCTAGACCCCGTGCGAAACTCTGCTTGACCATGAAGACGTCATATAAGACCCACAGCTGTGGCGAGCTGCGCGCCGAGCACGAGGGCCAGGAGGTGAGCCTGGCGGGCTGGGTGCACCGCCGCCGCGACCACGGCGCCCTGATCTTCGTGGACCTGCGCGACAACGACGGCATCGTCCAGGTGGTGTTCAACCCCAAGCAGGCCCAGGAGGCCTACGCGGTCGCCGACCAGGTGCGCGCCGAGTACGTGATACAGGTGAAGGGCAAGGTCGTGCGCCGACGGCCGGGGACTGAGAATCGTGACCTGCCCACCGGCGAGGTGGAGGTGCAGGCGACCGCCGCCACCATCCTCAATCCCGCCAAGACTCCTCCCTTTTACATCAACGAGGAATCGGAGGTGGAGGACCTGCTGCGCCTGCGCTATCGCTATCTGGACCTGCGGCGGGAGCGGATGCATCGCAACGTCTGGCTCCGGGCCCGGGTGGTGAAGTTCATCCGCGACTTCTTCACCGACCACGGCTTTGTGGAGGTGGAGACGCCGATCCTGATCAAGAGCACGCCGGAGGGGGCGCGCGACTACCTGGTGCCCAGTCGCGTCAACCCCGGCTGCTTCTACGCCCTGCCTCAGTCGCCGCAGCAGCTCAAGCAGCTCCTGATGGTGGCCGGCTTCGAGCGCTACTTCCAGATCGCCCGCTGCTTCCGTGACGAGGACCTGCGCGCCGACCGCCAGCCGGAGTTCACCCAGCTAGACCTCGAGATGAGCTTCATCGACGAAGAGGACATACTGGGCTTGATGGAGGAGGCGTTCACGGGGCTGGCGGAGAGCATCCGGCCCGACCTGCGCCTGATCAAGCCCTTCCCCCGTTTAACCTACGACGAAGCCATGCGCCGCTTCGGCAGCGACAAGCCGGACATACGCTACGCCTTGGAGCTGGCCGACTTCTCCGACCTGCTGCGCGACTCCGAGTTCGCGGTGTTTCGCGACACGCTGGCCCAGGGCGGCGTGGTGCGCGCGATCTGCGCGCCAGGCGGCGCCGTCTTCAGCCGCCGCCAGGTCGACGACCTGACCCGCTTCGTGGAGGCTGTCGGCGGCAAGGGGCTGATCTCCATCGGTGTCCTGGGCGAGGGGCCCATCGAGGAACTGACCGAAGAGGAGTACCACTCGCCGATGCACCGCCACCTGACGCTGGCGGAGGTGCGGGCCATGGCCCAGCGGGCGGGCGCCAAGCGCGGCGACCTGCTGATCCTGGTGGCGGACGAGGAATATCGCGCCTGCCAGGCCCTGGACGCTCTGCGGCGGGAGCTTGCCCGCCAGCTCAAACTGGTGGACGAAGGACTCCTGGCCCTCTGCTTCATCACCGATTTCCCACTGGTGGAGTGGAACGAGAAAGAGGAGCGCTGGGACGCTGTGCATCACCCCTTCACATCGCCCAAGGAGGAGGACCTGCCCCTGATGGACAGCGACCCCGGGCGCGTGCGCGCTCGCTCTTACGATGTCGTGTGCAACGGCTGGGAGATCGCCGGCGGCAGCATCAGGATCCACCGCCGCGACGTGCAGGAGAAGATGTTTGGCCTACTGCGCATCCCGTCCGAGGAGGCGCAGGAGCGCTTCGGGCACATGCTGGAGGCCTTCGAGTACGGCGCGCCGCCCCACGGCGGCATCGCCTGGGGCCTCGACCGAGTGGTGATGATCCTGGCGGGCGAGCGCGACATCCGCGAGATCATCGCCTTCCCCAAGACCAAGACCGCCTCCGACCCCATGTTCGGCGCTCCTTCCCCGGTCGCCGAGGCGCAGCTACGGGAGCTGCACCTGAAACTGGACCTGGAGGAAGGCGGCGGGAAGGCTTCGCCTTGATGCCACATCGGGTCGCAGGTATTATGGATTCACGTTCGAGAGGCGGGTGACCTGCGCTCATGGTTCGACAGGCTTGTCGGAGGGTGGGCGGCGTTTCGGTCTGTCACCCTGAGCGAAGCGAAGGGTCTGGAGGAGCCGGGGTTGCCGCCCTCCACCCCAGATTCTTCGCCGCGGCTCAGAATGACAGGTGCAACGGTCTGCGGAGGGATGCTGGGCTGAGATGAGGGCGCTTTGGCTGGTGCTGGGGGCGCTGGCCGCTGCGGTGGCTGGCGTCGTCGTGCTTTTCTACGTCGTGGTGGGCGGAAGCGACGACAACGATGAAGGGCCCTCCGGCACCGGGACGCCTGCTGCCCAGGCCACCGGCACGCCCTCGTCGTCCGCGTCCGGCGGGACGCTGCGTCTTCTGGGCAACGACCCCGTTACGATGGACCCCGCCTGCGCCAGCGATGTGGAGTCCGCCACATACGTCATCGAGATCTTCGGCGGGCTGGTGACCATCGACCGCGACCTGAAAACTGTGCCCGATATCGCCCAGGCTATCCCGGAGCCGGTACAGAATGCGGACGGAACCATCAGCTACACCTTTGAGCTGCGTCGGGGCGTCCTTTTCCACAACCAGGCCCGCCAGGTCGGCGCCGAGGACGTGAAATACTCCCTGGAGCGCGCGCTCGACCCCAGCACCCAGTCGCCCATCGCCGAGACGTACCTGGGGGACATCGTGGGCGCCAAGGAATTCGCCCAGACCGGCGAAGGCGGCGTAAGCGGTATCCAGCTCGATCCCAATGACCCCTATAGGCTAACGATCACCATCGACGCGCCCAAGCCCTACTTCCTGGCCAAGTTGACTTACCCCGTCGCGTTCGTGGTCGATAGCAATCAGACGGAAGGCAGCTCCTGCTTCAGCAACACCAATTGGCAGCGGCGGGCGAACGGCACCGGCCCATTCAAGCTGAAGGAATGGGACCTGGGCCAGAAGATCGTCCTGGAGACCAACAGCCGCTATCACCTCGGGGCGCCGCTCCTGGCCGGCGTCGAGTTCAACCTGGCCGGTGGCTCGGCAGTGACGATGTACGAGAACGATGAGATCGACGTGACCGGGGTGGGCCTCAACGATATCGAGCGGGTGCGCGACCCCAACGAGCCGTTGAACAAAGAGTTTCACACCGGCCCGCGCATGGATATCTGGTATGTCGGCTTCAACGTGGAGAAACCCCCCTTCGACGACGTCAAGGTACGCCAGGCCCTCGCCCACGCCGTCGACAAGGACAAGCTTATCGGAACGGTGTTGAAGGACGCGGTCGTGGAGGCCAACGGTATCCTCCCGCCGGGAATGCCCGGCTACAACGAGAACCTCCAGGGGCTGGACTTCGACCCCGAGGAGGCGAAGCGGCTCCTGGCCGAATCCAAGTACGCCGGCAACCTGCCGGCCATGGAGATCGCCTCGTCAGGGCGGGGCGCCAGCGTGGGGCCGGTGAGCGAGGCGATCCTGGGCATGTGGAAGGACAACCTGGGTATCGACGTGGCGGTCCGTCAGACCGAGACGGCCACCTTCTTCCAGGACCTGCGCGACGGCGACTTCCAGATGTTCGAAGTGGGCTGGGTAGCCGACTACGTGGACCCTGAGAACTTCCTGAAGGTCAAGCTCTACGGCGACAGCAAAGACAACGAGTCCAAGTACCGCAACGCTGAGGTGGACCGCCTGCTGGAGCAGGCCGACACCGACCAGGACCCGGCACAGCGGCTGGCGCTCTACCAGCAGGCTGAGCAGATCATCGTCAACGAGGTGCCGTGGATCCCGCTCTTCCACGACGAGTACAGCGTCCTTATCAAGCCCTACGTCAAGGACTACGTGCTACCTCCCTTCGTAATCCCCCGACTGCGCCACGTGCACATCGAGAAGTAGAAGCCGGGGGAGGCCAAAGCGATGCCGGGCATCCTCCCCTACATAGTGCGGCGCCTCGTCTGGGCGCCCTTCGTCCTGCTGGCGGTCACGCTGGCCACCTTCGCCCTGGGCCGGTTCGGGCCCGGTGACCCCGTCCAGATCTTGCAGGGGCAGTACAACAATCCCGAGGTTGTGGAGCGCATCCGCCGCGAGCGCGGCCTGGACGACCCCTTCTTCAACCAGTACGGTCGCTACATGTGGGACGCTCTGCACGGAGAACTGGGCACCAGTTCCACCTACCTGGGCGTGCCGGTGGAGGACATCATCTTCGATAAGATGTGGGTCACGGTGCAGTACAACCTGTTGGCTTTGATCATCATCTTCGCAATTGGCCTGCCGGCTGGCATCTGGGCGGCGCTGCGCCAGGGTACCTGGCAGGACCCGTTGACCATCAGCGTCCTGCTCTTATTCCGGTCGCTGCCCGTGCTGGTTACGATACCCATCCTTCAGTACATCTTCGCTGTCAAGCTAGGCTGGCTTCCCAGCAGCGGCTGGGTGGAACGCGACATCCTGGGTCTGAAACTGGGCATCTTCGACAAGCGCATCATCATGCCGCTGCTGGTGTTGTCGCTGCCGGGCATCGCTGCGGTGGCCCGCTTGATGCGGGCGCAGACGCTGGAGGTGCTGGACCAGGACTTCGTGCGGACGGCGCGGGCCAAGGGACTGAATGAGTTCGTGGTGGTGAGCCGGCACGTTGCCCGCAACGCGTTGCTGCCCATGACCACCATCGTCGGGTTTGCGATGGTAGGACTGCTGGGCGGCTCTCTGTTCGTGGAGTACCTCTTCGGCATCCCCGGCATCGGCCGGTTCGTCTGGGAAGCGGTGTACAACCGCGACTACGACGTCCTGATGGCGGTGACGTTGGTGACGGCTACCGCCTTCATCGTGGCGAACCTGGCGACGGATATCGCCTACGGGTTTATCGACCCGCGGGTGCGCCTGGGTGGGCGAGGGGGCGGCTGATGGCCCGGGTGCTGACGCTGGAAGAGCCCCTGGTCGAGGCGCGACCGCGCTGGCGCACGACCACTCTGGGGCGGCTGGTGCGCAAGCGGCTGGCGATGGTTTGCCTGGGCATCATTGCCGTCATCTACCTGGCGGGCATACTCGCTCCCTGGGTCGCCCCTTACGACTACAACGACCAGGACCTGGACAACACCTACGGAGGGCCCAGTTGGTCCCACCCGCTGGGCACCGACGAACTCGGGCGAGACATGCTGAGCCGGGTGATCTGGGCCGCCCAGACCACTGTCGTGATCAGCGCCGCCGTCATCCTCACCGGCGGGCTGGCGCTGGGCGTCGGCCTGGGCCTGCTGGCGGGATACGCCGGCGGCAAAGTAGACGACCTGATCATGCGGGTGGCCGATGCTTTCTTTGCCCTGCCCGACATCTTGCTCCTGTTGTTGATCGCTACCACCGTGCGCCGTCGGGTCGACGATCTGTTCACGGGACAGATCGCCGACTGGCCGGTGCTGGGGCCGATCGTCGACGCCGGCGGTTCCGACTACTTCCTGGTGTTCGGGGTGCTGGCCTTTTTCGGCTGGGTGGGCATCGCGCGGGTGATCCGCTCGCAGGTCCTATCGTTGCGGGAGAGCGAGTACGTGCTGGCGGCGCGAGCGATGGGGGCCTCGCTGTGGCGGGTGCTAGGCCGGCACCTGCTGCCCAACGTCACGAACCTCATCGTGGTCAGCATCACGTTCTCGCTGGGGGCGGTCGCCGGCACGGAGATCATGCTCACCTGGCTGGGCATCGGCGTGCAGCCGCCCCATCCGAGCTTCGGCGTGATGATCTTCAATGGGAGCGGCCTGAGCACTCTGCGAAACCATCCCAACCTGCTGCTGGTGCCGGCGACGGTGGTCGGCCTGCTGCTCTTCGCCTTCAACCTACTGGGCGACGCCCTGACGGACGTCCTGAGCCCGCGGCGGCGTTAGAGGCCTCGCTACGTTGGCTGAGCGCAGGGCACGCGCCGCACAGGGCGGCTCTATCCTAGAGGAGGGTCATGCTATAATAGATTCCCGGAGGCCATCCACAGGCGTGAAAGTTACCACCGAACGCATCCCCGATAGCCAAGTCATCCTGGAGATCGAAGTCGAGCCCGACCGCATGGAGAAGTCCCTGGAGAAGGCTTATCGTCGCCTGGCCCAGCGGACTAAGGTGCCCGGCTTCCGCCAGGGGAAGGCGCCGCGCGCCATGCTGGAACGCTACCTGGGCGCCGAGACCATCCGGCGGGAGGCGCTGGACATACTCATCCCCGAAGCTTACCGGCAGGCGATCGACGAAGAGAACATAGAGCCCGTCGACCTCCCGGCCATCGAAGTGACGCAGGAGGAGCCGCTGGTATTCAAGGCCACCGTGCCCGTGCGGCCCAGCATCGACCTGGGCGACTATCGCGCGGTGCGAGTCGAGCGGGAAGCGCCGGCGGTGCGTGAGGAGCAGGTGGAGGAGCAACTGGAGGGACTGCGTCACCGCTACGCCCTGCTGGAAGCGGTGGAACGGCCGGTGCAGGCAGGCGACATGGTGCGGGTCGAGGTGCAGATCAGCGTCGACGGCCGCCAGGTCTTGCAGCAGGACGACGCGGAATTCCGCCTGCGTCAGGGCGCGGCCATCTTGTTGCCGGGCTTCGCAGAGGCGCTGCAGGGCAGCGAGAAGGGCCTGCGGCGCGAGTTCAGTCTGGATGTCCCCGATGACTATCCGCACCGCCCACTGGCTGGCAAGACCTGCCTGTGCAGTGTGCTGGTGAAGGAGGTCAAGGAGGAGCGCCTGCCTGAGCTCAACGACGCCTTCGCGCGGGAGGTGGGCGAGGGTTTCCCCAGCCTGGCCGCCCTGCGCGAGCGTCTGGCCGCCGATCTGCGCGCGGCGGCGGAGAAGGAGACCGAAGCCGGCTATCGGGAGAAGGTGGTGGACGCCATGGTGGCGGCCGCTACCCTGGAGTACCCGCCGCAGCTTGTGGACCGCGAGGTAGACCACCTGCTGCAGGACCGCGCCAATGCCAGCGGCGCTGCGGATGTGGATGCCTACTTGCGCGACATGCGCAGGCCGGAGGATGAGCTGCGGCAGGAGCTACACTGGGAGGCCACCCAGCGGGTGCAGCGCTCGCTGGTGGTGAGCAAGCTGGCGGAGGTGGAGGGCATCGCTGTCGCTAAGGAGGACATCGACGCCGAGATCGAACGGCTGGCTGCGTCCTCGGGCGCGCGGGCAGAGGAGGTGCGGCGTATGTTCGCCAGCAAGCGAGGCCGCGAGGCCCTGGAACATTCGCTGTTCACCCGTAAGACGCTAGATCGTCTGGTTGCCATCGCATCGGGACAGGAAGTGCCCTCGCCCGCCGGCGAGGGAGAATCGAACGAGGAGTGAACCGCATGGACAAGCCGAACATGATCATCCCCTACGTCATCGAGACCAGCCCGCGCGGCGAGCGCGCCTTCGACATCTACTCGCTGCTCCTGAAGGAGCGCATCGTCTTTATGGGGACGCCGATCGACGACCAGATATCCAATCTGATGGTCGCCCAGCTTTTGTACCTGGACCGGGAGGATCCGGACAAGGACGTCAACCTGTACATCAACTCGCCCGGCGGCTCGATCAGCGCCGGCCTGGCCATCTACGACACGATGCAGCTCATGCGTTGCTGCGTGGCCACGATCTGCGTGGGCATGTGCGCCAGCATGGCCACCGTGCTCTTGGCCGCCGGCACCAACGGTAAGCGCTACGGTCTCCCTCACTCTACGGTGCACATCCACCAGGCCCGCGGCGGCGCCAGCGGCGAGGCGGCGGACATCGAGATCTACGCCAAGGAGATCCTGCGCAACCAGCAGATCATCCGCGATATCCTGGCTAAGCACACCGGTCAGTCGGTGGAGCGGATCGCTCGCGACTCGGACCGCAACTTCTTCATGGACTCCGATCAGGCCAAGGAGTACGGGATCATCGACGAGATCCTGCTGCGACCATAGCATCGGGCGTAACTGTTTTCGATAATTCACCTGCTATTCCCCCAGAAGGAGTTATATCTGGGGTGCGGTCAGCGTCCTGATATAATGAGGGCACTCCAAGGAATATACTGGATCTAGAGGGCGAAGATGCCTGCTGCTCGCGGCGGTAGTCGAACTCAATACCATTGCTCGTTCTGTGGCAAGAGCCAGGAACAGGTGCGGCGCCTTATTGCCGGGCCCGGCGCTGTCTACATCTGCGACGAGTGTGTCCAGCTCTGCCGTGAGATTCTGGAGGACGAGTCGGCCGCCGCGCCGGTGCGCACCACGCTGCCGGCGCAACGCCTACCGCCCCCTAAGGTCATCTACGAGCAACTGGGCGAATACGTCGTGCGCCAGGAGCAGGCCAAGAAGGTCCTCTCCGTGGCGGTCTACAATCACTACAAGCGCATCGGTAGCGGCATCCAGGGGACGGATGTGGAGCTGGAGAAGAGCAACATCCTCCTGCTGGGGCCCACCGGTTGCGGCAAGACCCTCCTAGCCCGAACACTGGCCAAGATCCTGGACGTCCCCTTCACCATCGCCGACGCGACCGCCCTTACCGAGGCTGGATACGTGGGCGAGGATGTGGAAAACATCCTGCTGCGCCTGATCCAGTCCGCCGACTACGATATCGGCCGCGCCGAGCGCGGCATCATCTACATCGACGAGATCGACAAGATCGCCCGCAAGAGCGGCGACAATCCATCGATAACCCGCGATGTTTCCGGCGAAGGGGTGCAGCAGGCCCTGCTGAAGATCATCGAGGGGTGTGTGGCCAACGTGCCGCCCCAGGGCGGGCGAAAGCATCCCCACCAGGACTTCATCCAGATCAATACGGGCAACATTCTCTTCATCTGCGGCGGAGCTTTCCAGGGCCTCGACCACATGGTCGATCAGCGCGTCGGCAAGGGCCGCCGCTCTATCGGCTTCCACCCAGATGGGGGCCAGAAGGACCCCGTTGTGTTACGCGATGAGCTCTTGGCGGAGGTCAGCCATGACGACCTCCTTCAGTACGGACTTATCCCTGAGTTTGTGGGGCGTTTGCCGATGATCGTCCCCCTCCAGTCGCTGGACCAGGCGGCAATGATGCGCATCCTCACCGAGCCCAAGAACGCCATCGCCAAGCAGTTCCAGCGCTTCTTCGCCCTGGACGGCGTGGAGCTGGTGTTCACCGACGATGGCCTGGAGGCGGCTGCCGAAGAGGCCATGCGCCACAAGATGGGGGCCCGCAGTCTGCGCACGGTCATCGAGGACACCCTCCTCGACGTGATGTACGAGATCCCCTCCCACCCCGACGTCAAGAAGTGCGTCGTCGACGCGGAAGCTATCCGCGGCCGCCGCCGGGCCATCCTGCTGAATGCCGGTGGGCAGGTGGTGGAGCTGTTCGGGGAAGGGGCCCGCGGCGAGACGGCCTAGGGAATCGCGACTCTGCGGGTTGAAACCCGCAGCTTTCTGGCTCACGATCCTAGCCTAGAGGTCTTAGGTGCTTCAACTCTGCGGGTTGAAACCCGCAGCTTCTGGAACACGCGACGCCAGCCCAGAGACCAGGCACCCATACTAATTGATGCCACACCCTTCAGGGTGTGGTCTTGCTCAAGCCCCTCGCACCGTTCGCCTTGACTTTCCTTGTTTCTGCTGCCTATTCTGAGTTACGTTCCATGGCCAAGCGACGGGTGGACAGCCTTCTGGTGGAGCGGGGCCTGGCCGAGAGTCGCGAGAAGGCGCGAACGGCGATCCTCGCCGGCGACGTCCTGGTGGGCGAGAGTCTGGTGGCCAAGCCGGGCTCTCTCGTCGATGAGGCGATGGAGCTGCGGCTGCTGGCCCGGCCGGCGCATGTGAGTCGCGGCGGGGACAAGCTGGCCGCTGCGTTGGCCGCGTTTTCGCTCAGTGTGGAGGGCCTGACCGCGCTGGACGTGGGCGCCTCCACCGGCGGCTTCACCGACTGCCTCCTGCAACGGGGCGTTCGCCGCGTCTACGCCGTGGACGTGGGCTACGGTCAGCTGGACTACCGGCTGCGGAAGGACCCGCGGGTGGTGGTTATGGAACGTGTCAACGCACGTTACTTGCGCTCTCTACCGGAAGAGGCGGACTTGGCGACGGCGGACGTTTCGTTCATAGGGTTGGAGGCGATTCTCCCGGCGATGTCGCGGCTGCTCAAGCCGGGCGCACCCATCGTCGCCCTGTTCAAGCCGCAGTTCCAATGCCGCAAGGGCGAGGTGGGCAAGGGAGGCGTTGTGCGCGACCCGCTGTTGATCGCCACGCTCATCGGCAGGTTCGTGGCCTGGGCCGTGGGCCACGGCTTCCGCATCCGTGGCCTTACGCGATCGCCGCTGTTGGGCCCGGCGGGCAATCAAGAGCTTTTCATCCTCATGGAGGCGACGGGTGTGGCTCGTGACAAGGCCGGCGGCGCATGAAGAAGGTAGGCATCTACTTCCACCCGCGCTGGGCCGCCGCGCACACTTTCGCCCATGACCTGGAGGTGGCTCTGAGGTCGAGGGTCGAGAAGGTCTGGCTGGCCTCGGCCTGGAACGAGGAGGCGGGCCGCGTCAACCTGGAGGGCACCGACCTTCTGGTCTGCGTGGGCGGCGACGGGACGACGCTCTGGGCGGCCCGCTCGGTCATTCCCCACGCCGTGCCGTTGCTCGCCGTCAACATGGGCCGGCTGGGCTTTCTGGCCGACCTGGGCGCCGAGGAGGCGCTGGCCAACCTCAACACCATCCTCGAGGGGCGCTTTCGCATCGAGGAACGGACGATGGTCCAGGCAGAGCTTCGGCCGGACGGCGACTCTTCCAGTGAGGGCGGCGAGACCTTCCACGCCCTGAACGACGTTGTGCTGGGACGCGGCGCTCTCGGACGCCCGATCTACGTCGAGACGTGCGTTGATGGACGGCGATTTTCTCTCTATCGCGCGGACGCCATGATCGTGGCCACGGCCACCGGCAGCACCGGCTACGCTCTCTCGGTCGGCGGGCCCATTCTCCACCCCGAGGCCACGGACCTGGTAGTGGCGTCGGTTGCCCCCCACCTGGCGGCCGCTCGGGCGCTGGTCCTTCCCGCTGGGGCCGTCGTGGAACTGCGGCTCATGGCCGAGCCCGACGGCGTGGTGAGCATCGACGGCCAGGTGGACGTGAAGATCGCCCACGGCCAGCGGGTGCGTGTTCAACGCAGCCCGCACGTGGCGCGCTTCGTGCGGCTGGGCTCCCTCTTCGACTACTATGAGGCCCTGAGCGAGCGTCTGGGCTGGCTGAATGCCCTGGGCGCCCGCTGGCGGGGTTACGGCTCGCGGGAGCCGGGCGAGGACGATTGCTTTCCTGCGACGGAGCAGCCATGAGCGAGCACGTGCGCATCGAGAAGGCGATCATGGCCGACGCTCCCCAGATCCAAGACCTGGTGAGCAGCTTCGCCGCCATTGGCGAGATGCTGCCGCGGCCGCTGGCGGAGATCTACGAGCACCTGCGCGACTTCTTCGTGGTGCGCGAGGAGCAGAAGGTGCTGGCCTGTGCCGCACTGCACATCATGTGGGAGGACCTAGCGGAGATCCGCTCGCTGGCGGTGGTGGAGAACAACCAGGAGCAGGGCGTGGGGCTGTTGTTGCTGACCGCCTGCCTGACGGAGGCTCGCCGGCTGGGCATCAGCACCGTCTTCGCCCTGACCCAGCAGCCGGCCTTCTTCGAGAAGGCCGGCTTCCACCAGGCCGATATGATGGACTTGCCCCGCAAGGTGTGGGGCGAGTGCTTCCGCTGCCCCAAGTTCCCCAACTGTGACGAGATAGCGGTGATCACCGAGCTGGGCGACAGCCCATCCCCCTAGAGGCGGAGAGCGTGCCCTCGGAAAGCCCTCTCGGTCCGGAGCGAGTGCTCGAGAGCCGCCGGGTCTACGAGGGGCGGGTCGTGAACCTGCGAGTGGACACGGTAGTCCTCCCCGACGGCCGGTCCGCCGTGCGGGAAGTGGCGGAGCACGCACCGGTGGTGGTGATCGTTCCGCTGGATGGGGACGGGAACGTTCTGCTCGTGCGCCAGTACCGACTGCCGGTTCAGCAGTCGCTGCTGGAGCTCCCAGCAGGCGGCATCGACGCCGGCGAGAGCGTGGAAGAAGCGGTGCAGCGGGAACTGCGGGAGGAGACAGGCCAGCGGGCCGGCCGCCTGGAGCGCCTCGCCGCCTTCTACGCGTCGCCGGGCTACTGCGATGAGCTGATGCACCTCTATTTGGCCACGGAACTGGAGCCCAGCCCTCTCACCGCTGACAGCGACGAGAATATCGAAGTAGTGCTAATTACTCTCACAGACGCCCTGGCCCTCGTGGATCGCGGGCAGATCTGCGACGCCAAGACCATCATTGGGCTGTGGGCGGCCGCCCGGCGGATCGGCGATTGAACCGCCATCGATTCTGTTGGTAGACTGGAATAGGGGATTGGATCATCGCACGTTCTCATGACGTCCTGGTGGTAGGTGCCGGCCTGGCGGGAATGCGGGCGGCCTTGGAGGCCTCCCGCAGGTCTGTCGATGTGGCGGTGGTGTCCAAGGTGCACCCTCTGCGCAGCCACTCGGCTGCCGCCCAGGGAGGGATCAACGCCGCCGTGGGCGATGAGGACTCGTGGGAGGCCCATGCCTTCGACACCGTGAAGGGCAGCGACTACCTGGCCGACCAGGACGCCGCCGAGGCGCTGTGCCGGGAGGCTCCAACCGACATTATCGAACTGGAGAACATGGGCACCGTGTTCAGCCGCCGCGATGACGGCCGCCTCGCACAGCGGCCCTTCGGCGGCGCCGGCTTTCCCCGCACCTGTTTCGTGGGCGACATCACTGGACAGGCCATTCTGCACGTGGTGTGGGAGCAACTGGTCAAAGCCGGCGTCCCCACCTACGAGGAGTGGTTCGTCACCTCGCTGGTGGTGGAGGACGGCGCCTGCCGCGGCGTCATTGCTATGGAGATGCGCAGCGGCCAGGTCCAGGCCATCGGCGCCAAGGCGGTGATCCTGGCCAGCGGCGGATTGGGCCGCGTCTACCAGCCGACCACCAACTCCCTCATCTCCACCGGCGACGGTATGAGCCTGGCCTATCGGGTGGGCGCGCCGCTGATGGACATGGAGTTCGTCCAGTTCCACCCAACGACGCTCAGGGATAGCGGCGTCCTCCTCACCGAGGGCGCCCGCGGCGAAGGGGCTTACCTGCTGAACGCGCAGGGCGAACGGTTCCTGAGCCGCTATGCCCCCCAGAAGATGGAGCTCGCGCCCCGCGACGTGATATCTCGCGCCGAGCAGACGGAGATCGACGAAGGACGGGGCGTGGAGGGCTGTGTGCTGCTGGACCTGCGCCACCTGGGCGAGCAGCGCATCCGCGAGCGTCTCTGGCAGATAAGCGAGCTGGCCCAGGACCTGGCCGGCACCGATATCCTCAAGGAGCCGGTAAGGGTGCGGCCGGGCATGCACTACCACATGGGCGGCGTCAAGACCGACGTGCACGGCGCCAGCTCTGTGCCCGGCATCTTCGCCGCCGGCGAGTGCGCCTGCGTGACGGTGCACGGGGCCAACCGGCTGGGCGGCAACTCCCTGCTGGAAACGGTGGTCTTCGGTCGCCGCGCCGGCGCCGCCGCCGCCGACTACGCCCGCGCGGCCGCGCCCCACAACGGGTCTCAGGCGGCCGCGACCGACCAGGAGAAGGCGCTGACGGCCGTGCTGGAGCGTCCCCGTCGCGAGGACACAATCGCCGGCATCCGGCGCGAGATGGGCGCGGCGATGACGGCCAACCTGGGCGTCTTCCGCACGGAGAAGGGGATGGCCGAGGCGGTGGCCAAGATCGGCGAGCTGAAGGAGCGCTATCGCTCGCTGGGGGTGCAGGACAAGGGGCGCGTCTTCAACTTCGACCTCACCAGCTACCTGGAGCTAGGCTATCTACTGGACTGTGCTGAGTGCATCGCGACGGCGGCGCTGGCCCGGCGCGAGAGTCGCGGCGCGCACTCTCGCCTCGATTTCCCGGAACGGGACGATGACAACTGGCTCAAGCACAGCCTCTGCTACCGCACGCCTGACGGCCCCAGACTGGACTACGGTCCGGTTACCCTGACCCGCTGGCAGCCGGAGAGGAGGGCCTACTAATGCAGGCCCGGCTGCGGGTCCGCCGCTTCGACCCTGAATCGGGGGACGGAGCCCGTTACCAGTCGTACGGGCTGGAGGTGCCGGACTATGCGACGGTGCTGGACACCCTCCTCCAGATCCGCGACGACCTCGACGGCAGCCTGGCCCTGCGCTGCTCCTGTCGCAGCGCCATCTGTGGCTCCTGCGCCATGCACATCGATGGGCAGGCGCGCCTGGCGTGCAAGACCAAGGTCTCAGCCCTGGCGCCCGCTGACGAGGAGATCACGGTGGAGCCGATGGGCAACATGACCGTCATCAAGGACCTGGTGACGGACATGGCCTCTTTCTGGAATAAGGTGAACGCCATTGAGCCATGGCTCCAGCCGGTTGGGCCGCCGCCGGAGCGCGAGTACCTGGTTCCGCCGGAGGTGACGCGCGACCTGACGCAGGTGATGGGATGCATCATGTGCGGCGCCTGCGTCTCCGACTGCGCGACGCTGGAGACGGAGCTTGCTCTGGGCAAAGACCCCGACGCCACGTTCCTGGCGCCAGCCGCCCTGGCCAAGGCCTACCGCTTTGTGGCCGACCCCCGCGACGGCGCCGACGGCCAGCGGCTGCTGGCCCTCAGCCGCGCCGAAGGCATCTGGGATTGCACCCGCTGCAACATCTGCGTGGAGGTCTGCCCCAAGGGGGTAGCGCCGATGGATCAGATCCTCGCCCTGCGGCGCAAGGCCATCGAGGCAGGCTACGAGGAGAACCTGGGCGCTCGCCGCACCCTGGAGTTCGAAAAGTCGGTTCGAGAGAGCGCCTGGCTGTGAGGAAAGATCTCGGATGAAGTATGCCTTTTGGCCCGGCTGTAGCGTCCCGCGGCAGGGCACGCCCGAGCTCCGCATCTCGGCGGTGGCCGTCTGCCAGAAGCTGGGGATCGAGCTGGAGGAGCTGAGCTACGCGCCCTGTACGGGCTCGGGCATCCTCCAGGGAAAGGACCTGCTCCTGGCCGACACGCTCAACGCCAGCACCTTCGCCATCGCCGAGGTCATGGAGCTACCGCTGATGACCATCTGCAGCACCTGCCAGGGCGTGCTCGCGCAGGCCCACAAGAGGATGCGGGACAAGCCCGGCTATCTGGCCCAAATCAACCAGACCCTCGCCGAGCAGGGGATGGAGTTCAGCGGCAGGCTCGATGTGAAGCACTTGGTGTGGGTCCTGGCCGAGGACTACGGCCTCGACCGGCTGAAGGCGGCCGTGGTCAAGCCCCTCACGGGCCTGCGGGTGGCCCCCTTCTACGGCTGCTACATCGTCCGCCCCTCGGCGGCGCTGGGCTTCGCCGAGCACCCGGAGCGCAGGGACTCGTTGGAGCAGGTCATCGCCGCCCTGGGCGCTGAGGTGGTGGACTTCCGTGGCAAGACCCTCTGCTGCGGCTACCCCCTGGTGGGTGTGAACGACGAGACGTCGGCAGGCATGGTGGGTAGTCACACCAGCGAGGCGAAGGAGAAAGGCGCGGACTGCATGGCCACGCCCTGCCCTCTCTGCCACATGAATCTGGACGGCGTGCAACCCGCGGCCGCCGAGCAACGAAGCGAGAAGATCGGCCTGCCCATCCTGCACCTGACGCAGCTACTGGGGCTGGCGCTGGGCATCGCTCCCGCGGACCTGGGCTTCGACCGCCATGCGGTGCCCGTGAAAGGCGTGCTGCAGAAACTGGGGTACTGAGCATGATCGGTTCATGCTTGGTGGGTGCTGAGTCTGCAGGTTCAGACACGACCCCAGCCTAAAGGCTGGGGCATGTGGGTGCGAATCCGATGCCCCCGCCTTCAGGCGGGGGTCGAGAATCCACCAACCAACGGGCGAAACCAGTTACTTACTAAGCGCACCGCCTGCCCGTCTGCGATACAATAAGCCCGGCGATCGAATAGCAGTCGCCGGGCTTTTTCGATGGACGTGCTGATTCGACCATGGCGGTATTGGGGCGGTGGAGCTCTGTGGGGGTTGGCGTGGCTCGGACTGGTGGCGGGCTGCATCGCCCTGAGCGTGCTGGCCGCCCAGCACGACCGCCTGCCCGGCGACCTCGACCTGGCGCAGCGCATCCAGGACTCCGTCTTTCCTGGCCTGCGGCTCTCAAGGTTCGTGCGGCTGGTGACCAGCACCCAAGTGGCGCTGGGGACAGGCGGAGCGTTGGCCGTCGCGCTGTGGCTCTTCGGCTGGCGGCGACAGGCAGTGCTGCTGGTGGCGGGATTAGTGGCGCTGGCGCTCCTTCAGTCGGGCATCAAAGATCTGGTCGACCGTCCGCGTCCCACAGCCGATGTCGTGGAACTGCGGGCCGGCTTCTCGAGCCCCAGCTTCCCATCGGGGCACGTCATGAGCACGACCGTGCTCTACGGCTTCGTGCTGTACCTGGCGGTGGCCCTAAGGTTACCCCTCGCTATGAGGGGCGCGCTCGTAGGGTGGAGTGTCTTCCTGCTGGCGCTAACGGGGCCGGCCAACGTCTACCTGGGCGTCCACTGGCCCAGCGACGTCGTCGGCGGATATGCCTGGGGCGCCGTGATCGTCCTGCCGCTGGCCTACGCCGACAGGAGGCCGGCCGGCCGCAGCTACCCCTGAAGGACCTCCGCGCGGCGCCACTGGGCCTTGCCCTGCTCCAGCAGGTCGTTTCCGTAGATGTCGTCGCAGACGATGGCCGGAAAGTCCTCTACCTCCAGGCGACGGACGGCCTCTGTGCCCAGGTCGTCGTAGGCCACGACCTCCGCCTTCTTGATGTGGCGGGAGAGGAGGGTGCCGGCGCCGCCCACGGCGATGAAGTAGACCGCCTTGTGCTCCTTCAGGGCCTGACGCACAGCAGGGCCGCGACCGCCCTTGCCGATAATGCCCTTGAGGCCGGCGGCCAGCAGGGCCGGCGTGTAGCGGTCCAGCCGCATCGACGTGGTGGGCCCCGCCGAGCCGATGACCTGGCCGGGCCTGGGTGGCGTGGGGCCGACGTAGTAGATGACCTGGCCGCGTACATCGAAGGGCAGGGGCTGGCCCTTCTCCAGCGCCTCGATTAGGCGGCGGTGGGCGGCGTCGCGGGCGGTGTAGATCACGCCGGTGAAGCGCACGTCGTCACCGGCGTGGAGCTTCTCGACGGTCTCGTCCGTCAGGGGTAGGGTGATCTTCAGTTCAGTCATAGCACGGCCTCCTTCAGGCGGGCGCTGTGGCACTGGAGATTCACCGCCACCGGCAGCGACGTGATGTGCGTGGGGTGCGTTTCGATGTGCACCGCCAGGGCGGTGGTGCGCCCGCCGACGGCCTGCGGGCCGAGGCCCAGGGCGTTCACCTTCTCCAGTAGCTCCTGCTCGAACTCCGCCGTCTCGGCGTCGGCGTGAGGCTGGTCCACGCGGCGGGTGATCGCCTTCTTGGCCAGCAGCATCGCCGTCTCCGACGTCCCACCAATGCCCACGCCGACGATGACGGGCGGGCAAGGGTTGCCGCCGGCCTCCTCCACCGTTCGCAGGACGAAGTCGGTGATACCCTTCTTGCCCTCGCCGGGGAGCATGATCGTGAAGCGGGTCATGTTTTCGCAGCCCCCGCCCTTGGGCAGTACCCTAATGCGTAGCCTGTCGCCGGGGACGATCTCGGTGTGGACGACCGGCGGCGTGTTGTTCTTGGTGTTGACGCGGGCCGAGAAGGGCTTCTCCACGATCGAGGCGCGCAGGTAACCGCCGGTGTAGCCTTCTCCGACGCCCCGCTTGATGGCCTCGTGAAGGTCGCCGCCGACGATGTGCACGTCCTGGCCTATCTCCAGAAACACGACCGCTGTGCCGGTGTCCTGGCAGAGGGGCAGAAGGTTCTCGCCGGCCAGTTCGGCGTTGCGCAGGATCTGGTCGAGCACCTTGCGCGCCAGGGGCGCCTGCTCTTTCTCGCGCGCTGTCCGCAGCGCCTCAAGAACATCGTCGGGCAGGAGGGTAGCCGCCTCCTGGCAGAGCCGGGCCGTCGTTTCCTGGATCTGGCCTACATCTATCTCCTTGATGATGGCCATTCGTGGCTCCCCACTAAACCTTGGCCAGGCCGGCCAGCTCCCGGACGGCTTCGGCGGCTTTACGCAGGCCCTCGATCTCCGCGGGCTCCAGCTGCGCCTCGATGACCTTCTCTACGCCGCCGGCACCCAACTGGGCCATGACGCCCACGAAAGCGCCGCGGATGCCGTACTCGCCTTCCAGGTGCACAGCACAGGGCAGAATGCGCTTGCGGTCCAGAAGGATGGCGTCGACCATCTCCACCGTCGCGCATGCGGGGGCATACCAGGCGCTGGTGCCCAGCAGGCCCACCACCTCGGTGCCGCCCTTGCGGGTGCGATCGATGAGGGCATCGATACGCTCCTGTGGCAGGAGCTGGCGCAGGGGGATGCCGGCCACCTGGGCCGTGCTGACGATTGGCACCATCGTTACGTCGGTGTGGCCGCCCAGGACGTAGCACTGGACGTCCTTCACCGAGACTCCGAGCTCCCAGGCGATGAAGGTGCGGTAGCGGGCGGTGTCCAGCATGCCGCCCTGGCCGACCAGACGGTTGCGGGGGAGGCCGGTGGCCTGCTTGGTGATCTGGCACATGGCGTCCATTGGATTAGCGAAGATGACGACGTAGGCGTTGGGCGAATGCTTGAGGGCCTGCTGCGCCACGCTGGTGACGATGCCCGCGTTGGTGTTGACCAGGTCCTCGCGGCTCATGCCGGGCTTGCGCGGCACGCCGGACGTGATCACGACGATATCGGAGGCGGCGGTGTCATCCCAGTTGTTGGTGCCGCTGATCCGAACATCGGAGCCCACGATGGGGGCGGCGTGGGCCAAATCCAGGGCTTTGCCCTGGGGCAGGCCTTCTATGATATCGATAAGCACTACATCACAGATGCCCTTCTCCAGCAGGAGCTGGGCCATGGTTCCACCGGTGGCACCGGCGCCGACGATAGTTACCTTCTTGCGCACAACGCACCTCCTCTGCGCTGGGGTCGAGGTTCTTGGGCTGCCTCGCCCTGGCGGAGGCTGGCTCGCCCGGCGGGTGACTTCTCCAGCTCCGCACGACAGGGCCAAAGCGCCGTAGGTCGGGGTCTCCAGACCCCGACGGTAATTCTGCGGGGGTCTGAAGACCCCCGCCTACAAACCGATCGGCCGGTTTGCCCTGCCGACGGCTATTCTAAGCCACGAGGGGGTGGGTCTGGTAGCCCCGCCACTTCTTCTCCAGCCGCGGGTCTACCAGGGTCTCCATGACGTAGTCGGTGAACTCAGAGCCCTTGGCCCCGCTGGACCGGCCGGTGACGGTCAGCTTCCTCTCGAAGGACCCGCAGATATCGAGGGCCATCTCCAGCCTGCGGGCGCGGTCGGGGAAACCGATGTGGCTGAGGAGCATGGCGGCAGCCCGCATCATGCTGCTGGGGTCGGCGTATTCCGCGCGGCCCTCCCGCACCATGCGGGGCGCGCTGCCGTGGACGGCCTCGAACATGGCGTAGCGCTTGCCGATGTTGGCGCTGCCGGCGGTGCCCACGCCGCCCTGGAGCTCCGCCGCTTCGTCGGTCAGGATGTCGCCGTAGAGGTTGGGCAGCACGATGACGTGGAAACTCGTGCGGCGCTTCGGGTCCATCAGCTTCGCCGTCATGATGTCGATGTACCAGTCGTCCCATTCCACGTCGGGATAGTCCTTGGCCACCTCCCGGGCGATGTCCAGGAACTTGCCGTCGGTGGTCTTGATGACGTTGGCCTTGGTAACGACCGTCACTTTGTTGATGCCGTTGCGCTGTGCGTAGTCGAACGCCAGGCGGATGATGCGGTCGCTGCCCTGGGTGGTGGCGACCGTGAAGTCGACGGCCAAGTCGTCAGTGACGTGAATGCCCTTGCTCCCCAGGACGTAGGCCCCCTCCGTGTTCTCGCGGAAGAACGTCCAGTCGATGCCCTGGTCAGGCACCCGCACCGGCCGCACGTTTGCGAACAGGTCCAGAGCCCGCCGCATCGCAACGTTGGCGCTCTCGATGTTGGGCCAGGCGTCGCCGCCGCGCGGAGTTGTCGTGGGGCCCTTGAGGATCACGTGGCACTGCTTGATCTGCTCCAGCACGTCGTCGGGAATGGCCTTGCTCTGGGCGGCCCGGTTCTCGATGGTCAGCCCTTCGATGACGCGCAAGGTGACTCGGCCGCTCTTCGTCTCGGGCTCTAGCAGCGACTCGAGCACCCGTTGCGCCTGGCGCGAGATGTAGGGGCCTATCCCATCTCCCCCGCACACGCCGATAATGATGGGCCGAAGCCGGCTGTAGTCGACCCACTCCTCTTCCTTCTTCATCCGCTCGACGCGGGCGAGTTGCTCCCGGATCAATGCGGCGAAGTGTTCCTTGGCCCTTTCCAGCGCCTGTTCGTCCATGGCCCTGCCTTTTCCTGGTCAGTCTAGATCTGCGAGCTTCTTACGTAGTTTAGCAGACCTCCGGCCAGGGCGATCTCCACTTGGCGGGGGGTTAGGTCGTGAAGAGAAATGAACTCGTAGCCCTGGGTCACGTTGCGGACGCGAACCTCGTGGCCGTCCTGGACGGCCCGGCGGGCGCCAGCGATCTCCAGCTCGTCACCGGGGTTGAGGCGCTCGTAATCGGCGTCCTCCTGGAAGCGCAGTGGGAGGATGCCGAAGTTGATCAGGTTCTGGTGGTGCATGCGGGCGAAGGTCTTGGCGAAGACGGCCTTCACCCCGAGGTACATCGGCGCCAGCGCCGCGTGCTCGCGGCTCGATCCCTGGCCGTAGTTGGCGCCGCCGGCGATGAGGCCGCCGCCGGCCTCCTTGGCCCGTTGGGCGAAGGTGGGGTCTGCGTAGGCGAACACGTACTCGGAGATGGCGGGGATGTTGGAGCGCAGAGGCAGGATCTTGGCCCCGGCGGGCAGGATCGTGTCGGTGCTGATGTTGTCGCCTACCTTGATGAGAAGCCGGCCGCGGATCGTTTCCGGCAGGGGCTGGGCGATGGGCAGAGGCTGGATGTTGGGCCCGCGCACGACCTCCACCTCTTCGGGGTGCTCGCTGGGCGCGATGATCAGGTCGTCGTCGATGTAGAAGTGTCGCGGCACTTCGATGTCGGGCATAGGGCCTAGGTCGCGGGGGTCGGTGATGACGCCGCGCAGCGCGGTGGCCGCCGCCGTCTCGGGACTGGCCAGATAGACGTGGTCGTTGGGGGTGCCGCTGCGACCGGGGAAGTTGCGGTTGAAGGTGCGCAGAGAGATGCCGTCGGTGGGCGGCGCCTGGCCCATGCCGATGCAGGGGCCGCAGGCCGACTCCAGGATGCGGGCGCCGGCCTCGATCATGTCCGCCAGAGCGCCGGAGCGGGCGATCATCGTGAACACCTGTCGCGAGCCGGGGGTGACGGTCATGCTCAGGCCCGGGTGAACGGTCTGCCCCTTGAGCACCGTGGCCACGATCGATAGGTCGTGATAGGAGGAGTTGGTGCAGCTCCCCACGCAGACCTGGGCGACCTTCGTGCCGGCCACCTCCCGCACGGGTACTACCGCATCGGGACTGGAGGGAGCGGCCACCAGGGGCTCGAGGGAACTCAGGTCGATGTCGACTGTCTCGTCGTAGTCGGCGTCGGGGTCGGCGGCCAGGGGGCGCCAGGCGTCCTCTCGCTTCTGGGCGCGCAGGTACTCGCGAGTGCGCTCGTCGCTGGGGAAGATGGACGTTGTGGCGCCCAACTCGGCGCCCATGTTGGTGATGGTGGCGCGCTCGGGCACGGACAGGCTGGCGACACCGGGCCCGCCGTATTCGAAGACACGGCCCACGCCGCCCTTGACTGTCTGGCGGCGCAGCAGCTCCAGGATGATGTCCTTGCCCGAGACCCAGGGCTGGAGGCGGCCGCTGAGGCGCACCAGCACGACCTTGGGCGCATTGACGTAGACGGGGCCGCCGCCCATGGCCACGGCGACATCCAGGCCGCCGGCGCCGATGGCGAGCATTCCCAGCCCGCCGGACGTGGGTGTGTGGCTATCGGAGCCCAGAAGGGTCTGCCCCGGCGCGGCGAAGCGTTCCAGGTGCACCTGGTGGCAGATTCCGTTGCCCGGACGGGAGAAATAGATGCCGTATCTTGTGGCAATGCTCTGGAGAAAGCGATGGTCGTCGGCGTTTTCGAAGCCGGTCTGGAGCATGTTGTGATCGACGTAGCTGACCGAGAGCTTGGTACGCACGCGGGGGATGCCCATGGCCTCGAACTGGAGGTAGGCCATGGTGCCGGTGGCGTCCTGGGTGAGCGTTTGGTCGATGCGGATGCCGATCTCGTTTCCGGCCTTCAGCTCACCGGAGGCCATATGCTCTTCGAGGATCTTGTGCGTCAGACTCTTTCCCAAGGTTATTCGAGCCTCCTTCAGGGCGCCGGGCGGCAGGGGGTCATCGGCGTGAGGCGAGAGCCGTGGCTAGGCGAAGCGCCGGAGGTAGGAGGAAAGATCGAAGGGCTGCGGTTGCTTCTCAAACTGTCTGGCCTCTGTCTCATACACCGGTCGCTGCTCCTGGTAGAAGATGCCCAAATGGACTTTCTCCTCGGTGAGCGCCAGATTGATGGCCTCCGGCAGGTTGGATCCATCCCAGCCCTCCGGCAGCTCTTCCACCAGGCTGTCGTAGCGATCATACGTGTTGAGGAACTCCGTGCAAGGGCTGTGCACCTGGATGAAGGAGAATCCCTTGTGTCGTACCCCCTCCACGATCAGGTTGGTCAGTTCGTTAGGGCGGGCGGAGTAGCCGCGCGCCACGAAGGAGGCGCCGTAGGACAGGGTGAGCAGGATTGGGTTGGCGGCCTTGGCGATCATGCCGTAGGGGGTGGACTTGGACTGGTGGCCCATCGGTGAGGTGGGCGAGGCATGCCCCTTGGTGAGGCCGTAGACCTGGTTGTCCATCATGACACAGGTGATGTCGACGTTGCGGGCGCAAACGTGGGGCAGGTGGCCCGCGCCGATGCTCATCAGGTCGCCGTCTCCGCCCATGGCGAAGACCGTTAGGTCCGGCCGGGCCATCTTCAGGCCCGTGGCGATGGGGATGGCGCGGCCGTGCACGCCGTGCAGACCGTAGGTGCTCATGAAGTAGGGGAGACGGCTGGAGCAGCCGATGCCTGACACAATAACCACCTGATGGGGCATGACCTGAAGGGTGGCCAAGGCTTTGGCCGTGGCGCTCAGCACGCCGAAGTCGCCGCAGCCGGGGCACCACACGGGCTTGATGTCGCTCTTGAAGTCCTTGGCGGTGAGAGAAACATCTGCCGGCGCGGCGCCGTTGCGAGTTGGAGCGCGGGTGGCTGTGGTAGGGCGACTAGGCATGGCTCATGACCTCTTCTATCCGCTGGACGATCTCGCTGGGAGTGAAGGGAACACCGCCGATCTTGTTGAGGCGGATGGGCTGCACTCCCAACTGGGCCGCCAGATGATGCGCGAACTGCCCCTGGTAGTTCGCCTCGGGCACAAGCACCCACCGCACCGACGCTATGAACCTCTCAAGCTGCGTTCGGGGTAGGGGATTGAGGATGCGGGGATGGATCGCCGCCACCTTGTAGCCCTTCTCGACGGCGCGGTCTACCGCCTCACAGATGGCTCCCTCGCTGGCGCCCCAGCCGATGATGCCCAGCTCGGGATGAGGGTGGCCGTAGCGCGGCGCCCAATCGGGGGTGTCGATCTCCTTGGCTAACGTGGCCAGCTTTCGAAACCGCTTCTCGGTCATGGCCTCGTGCACCTGGGGCGAGAGGTTGGGATGACCGTATTCATCGTGCTCCAGGCCGGGGGCCACGTAGGGGTGAGCGAAGATGCCGGGGATGGCCGCCGGCGAGACGCCGGTCTCGGTCAGGGCGTAGCGGGCGTATTTCTCGCCGTCGCGGCCGTCGCTGGGCTGGAGACGGTTCACGATCTTCAGGCGGGATAGCTCCGGCATCTCGATGGTCTGGGTGCGGTGGGAGAGAGACTGGTCGGAGAGGAGGATGACGGGCATCTGGTACTTCTCCGCCAGGTTGAAGGCGTAGACGGTGCGATAGAGGCAGTCCTCGACCGAGGCGGGGGCGATGACGACTCGGGGGAAGTCGCCGTGGCCGCCGTAGAGGGCTGCGAACAGGTCGCTCTGCTCCAGCCTAGTGGGCAAGCCCGTGCTGGGCCCCGACCGCTGGGCGTCGACGAGGACCACCGGTATCTCCGTCATGGAGGATAGTCCCAGGAGCTCGGTCATCAGGGAGAAGCCGGGGCCGGAAGTGGCGGTCATCGCCTTGACGCCGCCGTAGGAGGCGCCGATGCAACTGCCCAGGGCCGCCATCTCGTCCTCGGACTGGAGGCAGATGCCGCCCACCTTGGGCAACTCGCGGGCCATCGACTCGAGAATGTCTGAAGCGGGTGTAATCGGGTAGCCGGCGAAGAAACGGCAGCCAGCGTGCACCGCCCCGGCGGTGATCGCGTCGTTGCCGCTCATCACCAGACGTCGGATGTGGTCGCTGGTACCGAGGTAGTACTTGTCTTCTTTGCGAATCTGCTTCGTGTACTCGTAGCCATAGGCCAGGGCCTGGAGGTTCTTCTCCACAAGCTCGGCGCGGCGCTTGTAGCGCAGGCGCACCAGCTCTTCCAGGGAGGTGACGGGCAGGCCGAAGAGGCCGGCCATCAGACCCAGCACGAGCACGTTCGTGCCACGCACAAAGTCCAGCTCCTGGCGGGCGATGCGCTGGAAGGGGGCGGCGTAATGTGTGACCTTGCCGTCGTCGGCGTGGACCAGGTCGGAGTCGTAGATGAGGACGGCTCCCTCGTTGAGGTCGTCGCGATGACGCTCGTACGCCTCTTGGTCAAACGCTATCAGCACGTCGACGCCATCGCCCAGGGAAAGGACGGGCCGGTTGGCGAGACGCACCTGGAACCAGGCGTGGCCACCTTTGATCTCCGCGGGATACGATCGAAATGTGAAGACCTGAAAGCCCAAACGAGCGGCAGCGGAAGTGAAGTTTTCTCCGGTGCTGATCACCCCGCCGATGGCAGTATCGCCCCCAATACGGATAACAAAGTCGTTTCGTACCTGATTTTCGGTGACTGACTTGAGTTGTTGTCTCATTGGGGGTGTGCCATCAGGGCCATCAACATTATTTTACCTCAGTATAGACGATTACACAAAGCCGGGAATCTTCCTGAACTTTAGCGACTCCCCGCCGCGCGCTGGAAATACAGACTTGGAATGCCTGTGATAACGTAAACGTCATGAACAACCCTATTCTAGAACGACGGCTGCGGGGTGTTCAGATTCCTGAGTCGTGGCGGAGCCGCTGCGCCGGCGGCTCTCGGTCCGCAACCGGGACAAGGAGGCCGGGCGCCGGTGTAGTATAATGGGCCAAAATTCGGCCCAGACGGCCTCGTCCGCTAGCTTCGAGGAGTGACTGCCCATGGCGATTAAGGCCTACGTACTAGTGGTCGCAGACCCCGGGAAGACAAAAGGCGTCCTGGAGGTCATCCGGAAGATCGGGGGCGTCACCGAGACGCACGAAGTGATGGGGCCCTACGACATTGTGGTAGAGGTCTCGGTGGAGAACCTGACGGACATCCCGGCTATCCTGGGGGATAAGATCCGCAAGATCGCGGGGATTCAGAGCACGACCTCTCTGGTGACTCTGCCGGACTAGTGCGGCGCCCCGTCCAAAGACTTAGGTTCGAACGACGCCCTAGGGGCTGATTATCGCCATGGCCGCGTCTTTGGGGACCGGATCCCCCGGCTTGAACATCAAGGCCTTGACGGTTCCATCGATGGGGCTGGGGATATTGTTCTGCATCTTCATGGCTTCGAACAGGACAATCACGTCGCCGGCCTTGACGCGGTCGCCGACATTCACATCGTAGCGAATGATCATCCCCGGCATCGGCGCCACGATGGCCGCCTCTCCCGCAGCGACCTCTGCCTGGGCGGTCTGCTTCTTCGCCGCCGCAGGAGGTGCTGACGCTGCGGGTCTGGGCGCTGCCCGAGCCGGCGCGGCGGAGGCAGTGGCGGAAGCCGCGGGCATTGCGCCCCCAACTGCCTCGACGTCCACCTGATAGTACTCGTCGCCCACAAAGACGTTGAACGTGCGAACGCCGGGGCCCTTGGGAGGCACGGCCGCTTCCTTCTTCTCCACCAGCTTGCCCGCCTTGGCCAGGTCGATGAGCTCCTCGTCCCTCTTCGCCTGCTCCAGTGTCTTGGGCGCCTTGGGGGGCTTCCAGTCGGCGGGGATCTCTTTGTCCAGCCCGTACTTCAGTCTCAGGAATCGCATGCCGGTGGTTGGGTAGAGGGCATACGTGATCACGTCATCGATGTTCTTGGCCACTTCCTTCGTGGCTTCCTTAGCCTTCTCCAGCTCCGGCTCAAGCATGTCGGCGGCACGAACGGTGACCGGCTCCTCGCCTCGCTCATAGCCCTTGAGCGCCACCTTCTGCACCTCGGGGTCGATGGGGAGCGGCGGCTTGCCGTAGAGGCCCCAGCAGTAGTCCTTCACTTCCTTGGTGATCATCTGGTAGCGGCCGGCGAGCACGTTCTGCACTGCCTGTACCCCGACGATCTGGCTGGTGGGGGTAACCAAGGGGGGATAGCCGAGGTCTTGCCGGACCCTGACCGTTTCCTCGTGGCACTCGTGCAGGCGGTCGAGGGCGCCGGCGGCCTTCAGCTGGGCTATGAAGTTGGACGTCATGCCGCCGGGGATCTGGTGCGCCAGCACCTCGGGGTCGATGACCGCCAGCTTGGAGGTGTCCAGGAAGTCGCGGTACTTGGGGGCGATCTGCTCCAGCATCTGGTCGCACTTGATCAGCTGATCGACATCGAGCCCGGTGTCCCTCTCGGTCCCGTAGAGCGTCACCACCAGGGGCTCGATTGCCGGGTGCGACGTGCGGTGGGCAAAAGGAGCCAGAGACGTGTCGACGATGTCGACCCCCGCCTCGATGGCTTTGAGATGGGCCATCGAGGCCTGTCCGCTGGTGTAGTGGGTGTGGAGCTCGATGGGTACCCGTAGCACTTCCTTCAGGGCCTTGACCAGGTCATAGGCATCGTAGGGCGATATCAGCCCCGCCTGGTCCTTGATGCAGATCGAATCGGCGCCCATGTCCTGGAGGATGAGCGCCTTCTTCACATAATACTCGATGTTGTACAGCGACCCGCCCAGTCGCGGCTGCGTGAGGGAGTAGCATATCGCGCCCTGGATGTGCTTGCCGGTCTCCTTGATGGCTTTGTAGGCCGCCTCGTGGTTGCGCTCGTCGTTCACCGCATCGAACACGCGAAAGATGTCGATGCCCGCCTCCGCCGCCTGGTGAACGAACGCCTTGACCAGGTCATCGGCGTAGTTGCGGTAGCCGACCAGGTTCTGACCGCGCAGGAGCATCATGAACTTGGTCTTGGGCATCAGCTTCCTGAGGATGCGCGGCCTTTCCCAGGGGTCTTCGCCGAGGAAGCGGTGGGGCACGTCGAAGGTGGCGCCTCCCCAGACCTCCATGGCCCAGAAGCCGCATCTCTCCATCTCGTCGGCGACAAACTCCATGTCCTCGGTGCGCATCCGGGTGGCGAGCAGAGACTGGTGGCCATCGCGAAGCGTGAGGTCGGTGATCTGGACGGGATTCTCGGCCTTGGGTCGCGTCTTTATCTTCTCAGGCGTCAGTTCGCTTGCCGGGATCATGGTTCCCCTTCCTCATTCCCCTTCAAAGCCTGCGCGAATCGGCTCGTCCTCTCATTGCCCCCCAACGCCCAAAGACCCGCCACAAGCTGACGGGGGCCGGTGGTCGGGGCTGGGGAAATGTGGCCGGACGAGCCGATTCCTCTTCGTCCAGATAGGCGGTTATGGCGGCCGCGATAGCTGCCGTGACCGCTCCCTTGTTGTCCATGGCTTCCTACAGGGGGATGTTGCCGTGCTTCTTGGGCGGGTTCTTATCGACCTTGTTTTGCAGCATCTCCAGGGCGCAGATGATCCGGTAACGCGTCTCCCGCGGGTCGATGACATCGTCGATGAAGCCGCGGGAGGCGGTGATGAACGGGTTCGCGAACTTGAGGCGATACTCCTGCACCAGGCGCTTGCGGGCCTCCTCGGCGTCATCGGCCTTTTCGATCTCCCGCCGGAAGACGATGTTCACGGCGCCATCGGGGCCCATGACGGCGATCTCACTCATGGGCCAGGCGTAGTTGATATCGCCCCGCAGGTGCTTGCTGCCCATGACCAGGTAGGCGCCGCCGTAGGCCTTGCGGAGGATGACGCTGATCTTGGGTACGGTAGCCTCCGAGTAGGCGTAGATGAGCTTGGCGCCGTGGGTGATGATTCCGCCGTACTCCTGGGTAGTGCCGGGCAGGTAGCCGGGCACGTCGGTCAGGGTGACGATGGGCACGTTGAAGGCGTCGCAGAAGCGCACGAAGCGGGCGGCCTTGCGCGAGGAATCGATGTCCAGGACGCCGGCCAGGGCCAGCGGGTTGTTGGCGACGATGCCCACCGGCCATCCGTTCATGCGGGCGAAGCCAACCGCGACGTTCTGGGCCCACAAGGGGTGCACCTCCATGAAGTCGCCGTTGTCCACGATGCGATAGATGACCTCGTGGATGTCGTAGGGACGCGAGGGGTCTTCCGGCACCACGGCCAGCATATCGTCGGCAGTGCGGCGCGGGTCGTCCTCCGGCTCCTGGCGAGGCGGGTCCTCCATGTTGTTGGACGGCAGGAAGGAGAGGAGCCGGCGCACTTCGGCGAGGCAGTTCTCCTCGCCCTCCACGGCGAAGTGGCAGACGCCGCTGCGTCGCGAGTGGGTGTCGGCGCCGCCGAGGTCCTCGTGGGTCACCTCTTCGCCGGTGACGGCGCGGATGACGTCGGGTCCGGTGATGTACATGTTGCCCGTGCCCTGGACCATGAACACGAAGTCGGTGATGGCGGGGGAATAGACGGCCCCGCCGGCGCAGGGGCCCATGATGACCGAGACCTGGGGCACGACGCCCGAGGCCACGGTGTTGCGCAGGAAGATGTCGCCGTAGCCTTTGAGACTGGCCACGCCCTCCTGGATGCGGGCGCCGCCGGAGTCGTCGATGCCGATGATGGGAGCGCCCATCTTCATCGCCAGGTCCATGACCTTACAGATCTTCTCGGCCACGGCCTCGGACAGGGAGCCGCCGACGACGGTGAAGTCCTGGGAGAAGACGAAGACCGGCCGGCCGTCGATGCGGCCGTATCCGGTGACCACGGCATCGCCGTGAAAGCGCTGCTTGTCGATACCGAACTCGGTGCCGCGATGGAGGACCAGGGCGTCGATCTCCTGGAAGGAGTCCTCGTCCAGGAGGATGGCGAGACGCTCCCGCGCGGTGAGTTTGCCGCGGGCGTGCTGGGCGTCGATCCGTTCCTGGCCGCCGCCCAGCCGCGCGAGTTCCTTCAGCTTGTTAAGCTCGTTAAGCCGGTCTTCAACAGTCATGGGAATATGTGAAATCTTTCTCCAACGGCTATGCTATCAGGTGCGCGCCGGTGGAGCAAAGCATTTTCCCGTGGCATTTGCTGTGGCGTATCCCTCAAGGCGATGGCGTGGGTGTGGGAATGATGAGTACCTGCCCTATCTTGAGGCCGGCGGGGTCTGTGATACCGTTGGCTTCCATCAAGGCCTCGGCGGAAATGCCAAACTTCTCGGCGATGGAGGTGGGATAATCGCCGTCCTGGACAGTGTACGTCCCGCCGCTAGCGGCCACAGGCGTGCTGGTAGACGCCGGTTCCGCGCCCTCGGGAGTGGCCGTGGTCACCGGCTGTTGCTCTCCGGGCGCCGCTTTCGGGATGATCAGCCTCTGACCCACCGATAGGTCGGCGATCTGCTCCACCGTCATGTTGTTGGCCGACGCCAGTTCCTCCACGGTAATGTTGAACTTCAAAGCGATGCCGTAGGCGGTGTCCTCTGGCTCCACGGTGTATGAGCCTTCGTTGCCGCCGGTCTGGGGAATGGGCCCGCCCTCCACGTAGAGCACCGGCGGTGGAGTCGCCCAGGGGGTGGCTGTGGCGACGTCGGCGGGGTCGGTAAGGCTCTGCGAGCCGCGGCTGGGGCCGCTATCGCTGCCACCGCAGCTCGCCAGCAGCAGGGCGGCCGCGAGGAGAAGTAACGGTAGAAAAAGCTTGGCCGAGGACATCTTTACCCTCCCCCGATCACCAACGGCGATGGTTGGGGTTCATCGGGGGCATCTTACACTAACCACCCGCCGACGGCAAGGCGGTGTACTCGTTCAGTACAGGCGGTCATGACGGGCCGGCCGGCCGCAGGGAATACCGATACGTCGCCGGCTGGCGCGTGTCGTCGGTGGCGGCGGCGATGACGATGACCGCCTTCTCCAGCGTCGAGCCGAAGCCGGATAGCCGCACCTCGCCGGCGTTGAGTTCGTCCAGCGGCAGGGTCGTCACGGTGGTCGTCTGGCCGAACTCGATGACCTGCACCACGAAGCGCTGAGTCAGAGGGCTGGTCAGGCGGCGAAAGCCTTCGGCTAGCCAGGGGCCGTCGTTCTCGGCGTCGTCGAAGAAGCCGAGCTCAGGGATACTGATGTCGTCGATGGCGAAGCCGTCCAGGTTCACGCCCTCGTCGGTGATGTACTCGAAGCGCAGGAGTATCTTCTCGCCGGCGAACGGCGTGAGGTCGACCTCCTCGTCCATCCAGGACGGACCATCGTTCCCACCGCTCTTGCCTGTGAAGGCAGGGCCGTAGGCCAGATCAAGCGGGTTCTCCTCCGTGGTGTTGCGGCCGGGGAGGATGCGCCAGGTGTCGCCGCCGTCTGTGGAGGCCATGACGTTGGCGTAGTCCCAGTGCTTCTCGATGTCGTACCAGGCGCGGAAGCGCAGGGTGGCCGAATCGAGGGCTGTGAGATCGAACTCGGCGGTCAAGGTGCTGTCGATGGCGTCGCCGCGGCCCGACCACCACTGGCCGGCGCCGCTGGAAGGCTGGTTGGCGATGGCGCTCACCGCCTCGGCGCCGTCGAAAGAAAAGACGGCGTCTCCCTGGTCCAGTTTGATTTCGACATAGTCGGCGGCGAACTGGTGCACTTCGCTCTCGCCGTGCGTGTAGCCGTCCGGGGTCAGGGCCGGCGAGGCGTGCGCCTCCATGTCCGGTTGGCTGTAGCGGCCGCCGGCGGGGTCGTCCAGGTAGTTCGCGACGACCCAATCGGCGAAGACGTCCTGAAAGGTCGTGCCGAACGGCTTCAGGTAGGCGTCGATGCCGGCGATGCCGTCGGCGGGCTCGTTCAGCAGTTTAGCAGCGTTTTGCCAGCCGCCGTAGCGATCGAGAAGGTAGCGGAAGAAGAGGTGCGACATGCCGTAGTGAGGGATGTTGCTGCCGCCCAGGGTCTCCCAGGCGTTGAGCTGCGTGTCGGGGTTGGCCAGGGCGGCGCCGGTGTGGCCTGACCCGCCGCCGACGATCTCGGCGGCCAGCTCCGACAGGCCCTCGTTAACCCATGCCTCCTCGGTGGGGTCGGCGTTCCAGTGCACCAGGTGCTGCAGCTCGTGAGCGACCAAGCCGGCGTAGCCGGAGGAGGTCGGGTCGCTGCCCAGGTACACCATCTCACGCTCATTGCCGGTTGGGCTTACGGCCTGCGGGTACTCGTCCTGGTCGCTGAACAGACCGCCGACGCCATGGAGGTCGGTGTGCAAGAGGGTGATGTGCGGGTCGCCGTCGACGCCCGGCGACCACTCCTGCCCGAAGTCGCGCACGACCTCCGGGTGGACCTTCTCCTCGAACTCGCGGGCCGCGTTCGCCAGGTCATCCGCCGAGACGTCACGGCCTTCCTGAAAATAGAAGTAGGCGTGGGGCGTCGTCAGACGCAGCGTGGCGTCGGTGCTTTTTCGGGCGGGCGCCAGCACATCAAGCACGTTGAACGTTTGACGGTCACCTTCGGCGTACGAGGGCGTCTCCGTGTGGGCGATGGGGGGCACAGGCTTCGCCACGCGGCCCAACCGCACAGCCAGAGCTAGCAGGTCGCGGTCCGGCGGTGTGGCGGACGCTGGGGGTGGCGTGGTGGTGGCCGACGACGGCGTCGAGCCGACGCCGGGAGAGGGTGTGGCCGTGCGGGCTGTCGTCGACGGGACGGCGGTTGCCGTCGATGGCGGCGCGCTACCGCGACCGCCGCAGGCGACGGCTACGGCCAACAATAGCACAAGGGAGGCGAGAGTTAACTTCACCTCCCTTATGTTACTGTCCAGGCCGACAGGGGGGAACTAGGCTCTGGGATGCGCTTTCTCGTACACCTCCCGGACGTGCTCGCTGGTCAGGTGGGTGTAGACCTGGGTGGTGGAGATGTTGGCGTGACCCAGCATCTCCTGGACGTGACGCAAGGGCATGCCGCCGCGCAGCATGTGGGTGGCGAAGCTGTGTCGCAGGGTGTGAGGCGTCACGTCCTCGCGAAGGTTGGCGGCGCGGGCGTAGCCCTTGAGAATAAGCCAGAACCCCTGGCGGGTCAGCCTCTCGCCGCGCCGGTTCACGAACATCGCCTTCTCATTCTTGTTCCGCACCAGCATGGGCCGCGCTTCGTCCTGGTACTCCTGGACGGCCTCGGCGGCCTGCTCGTGGATGGGTATGATGCGCTCCTTGGCTCCCTTGCCGAAGCAGCGGACGTAGGCGTTTTCCGGGTCCAGGCTGAGGTTGGCCAGATCTAGAGACACCAGCTCGGTGACGCGCATGCCGGTGGCATAGAGCAGCTCCAGCATCGCCCGGTCGCGACGGGCTTCCGGCGTGGAGCGCTTGCAGGGCTGCTCCAGCAGCTCGTCAACCTCATTGGGAGAGATGGCCTTGGGCAGCATCTTGCCCACGCGCGGCGAGGCCAATCCCTCCGTGGGGTTGGCCGAGACCATGCCTTCGGACTCCAGGAAAGAGAAGAAGGAACGGATGGCCGCCACCTTGCGGGCGACGGTGGTCTCTGCGTACTTGCGCTTCTTCAGGTCCAGGATGAAGTCCTGGATGGCGATCCGGTCGACGCTATTCCAGCTCTTGCCGTCATCCTTAGGCTCAAGGTAGGCGGCGAGCTGTTGGAGGTCGTTGCGGTAGGCGGCAACGGTGTTGTTGGAGGCCCCCTTTTCTGCGGAGAGGAAGCTCAGGAATTCGTCGAGCAGGTCTTTCATGGTTCACCTCCGGCCCCCATGACGACTGCGGGGACAGGGGTCACTCCATCTTATGATGACAACCCCTGGCCCCGTGCAGGCGGCGCAGAGAACATTATCAGAGCGAATTTCGAACATATTTTCACCAATGTAAAACGCCAAGAATTGCGTTAGGTTAACCAGTTCTCGTGGTAAATTTGTGAAAATGTTTTGAAAACATCCCAAAACTGGGGTAGGGGCGATCGCGAAGCGTCCGATCTAGAGCAGAGGGTAACCGACATCAGTGGTGGCCCAAGCGCCGCTGCCGACCAGCGGCACAAAGCGGCAGGGACCCAACCGCCGTGTGGTGAGACCGTGCCTCGTGTTCATTACCAGCAGCAGTTCCTGCACGTCGCGGGCTCCCACGGGGATGACGAGCCGTCCGTCCGGCGCCAGTTGGTCCAGTAACGAGCGGGGCACCTGAGGCGCCCCCGCCGTGACGATGATGCCTTCGTAAGGCGCCTCGTCGGGCCAGCCCAGCGTTTCTCCGGCCACGCGCACCCGCACGTTGCGATAGCCCAGCTCGGCCAGCACGGCGGCCGCTCCTTCAGCCAGGGCGGCGACACGCTCGACCGTGACGACTTCGGCGGCGAGCTCGGCCAGGACGGCCGCCTGATAGCCGGAGCCCGTCCCTACCTCCAGCACCTTCTCCGTGCCGGTGAGCTGGAGGGCCTCGGTCATCATCGCCACGATCAGGGGCTGAGAGATGGTCTGGCCGTGACCGATGGGCAGAGGACGGTTCTCGTAAGCGTAGGGACGCAGTTCTTCGGGCAGAAAGCGCTCGCGGGGAACGCCGGCGAGGGCCGCCAGCACACGGGGGTCGCGGATATCGAGGCCGAGTTCGGCCAAGAGCTGCTCCTTCGCCCTGTCGAGCAGGCTATGAACGGTCTTGGCCATCTGAGCGCCTCCGGTTGTTTCCAGGCCAAGTATACCACCGAGGCGACTCGATAGCGAAGGGTTTTGCTATAATGGCCTCGATTCGCAAACTCGATGCTGCTATTGAACAAGACCACACCCTGAAGGGTGTGGCATCAATCAGAATCGATGCCGCCCCGAGAGGTCGGAGCGGTGGGGTTATTCAGATTCGGGGCGGAGGATGGCTGTGCCCGCTCGCTTCTGGATCGGCACGTCGGGGTGGCACTACGCTCACTGGCAGGGCGTGTTCTACCCCGAGGGCCTGCCTACTTCGCGCTGGCTGGACCACTACGTCCAGCATTTCCCCACGGTCGAGATCAACAACAGCTTCTACCGGCAGCCCAAGGTCGGCGCCTGGCAGCTCTGGCGCCGCTCCGCGCCCGATGGTTTTCGCTTCGCTGTCAAGGCCAACCGCTTCCTCACGCACCTCAAGCGGCTGCGGGACGTGGAGGAGCCGATAGGCCGCTTCCTGGACGGCGCCCGGCTGCTGGAAGACCGCCTGGGGCCGGTCCTGTACCAGCTTCCGCCCAACTTCCATCGGACGCCGGAGAACGAGCGACGCCTGGCCGCTCTCCTGGAGATGCTGCCGAGGGGGATGCAACACGCCTTCGAGTTCCGCCACGCATCCTGGTTCGGCGACGACGCCCTCGCGCTGCTGCGCCAGTACGCCGCCGGCTTCTGCGCCTTCGACATGCCAGACCTGGAGTGCCCGCTGACGGCGACGGCGCCCTTCGCCTACGTGCGCTTCCACGGCAGCGAGGCGCTGTACGCGAGCAACTACACGGACGAGATGCTGGCCGGCTGGGCGGCCCGCCTGCGAGGGTTGGCAAAAGGCCTGACGGACGTTTATATTTATTTCAACAACGACGCTTGGGGCTACGCGGTGAGCAACGCCAGGACCCTGGCCGAGATGCTCGACGTGAGCTGAGGAGGCGGGATGGCTCGCATTGGCTGGAGCGATCTGCCCATCGGGCCGCTGGTAGTGGGAATGCTGCTGGTGGCCGTGCTGGTCACCTTCATCGTGGCCTTCAGCATCGCCGGCGACGGCGGCGGGGTCGAAGTGATACCTACTCCCACGGGCGGCGTGCCCATCGCCAGCCCCACGTCGCCGGCCGCGAGCCCGACGCCGATGGTCATGCCGACAACGGGGGCGGCCAGCCCGACGGCGACGGTGGCGTCCACTGTGGCGGCGACCGCTATGCCATCACCTTAGATCGAGGCCAGCCCTATAGCTCCTCTCGCACCTTCTCCGCCAGGACCCGCGTGAAGCCCGGCGTGGCGGCGATGTCGTCCACGGCCGCCTCGCGGATGCGGGCCACCGACCCGAACTTCAGCAGCAGCGCTCGCTTCCGCTTCGGCCCGATGCCCCGCACGGCGTCCAGCGCCGAGCTGATGCCCGCCTTCTGGCGCACGTTGCGGTGGTAGGTGACGGCGAAGCGATGGGCCTCGTCCCGGATGCGCTGCACCAGGTACAGGGCCTGCGACGTGCGCGGCAGCACTATCGGCTCCGACATGTCCTTCACGAACAGCTCCTCGTGCTGCTTGGCGAACCCGGCCGCCGGGATGTGGGCCACGCTCAGGTCGCGCATCGCGTCCAGCGCTGCGCTGAGTTGCCCCTTGCCTCCGTCCACGATCACCAGGTCCGGCTGGGCCCAGCCTTCCTCTCCCGCTCGTCCTTCGACAGGCTCAGGATGGGCGGGGGCCCCATCGTCTTCCGCTCGCCCTTCGACAGGCTCAGGATGAGCGGGGGCGGCCTTGGCCGCCCGCTTGAAGCGGCGGCGCAGCACCTCCTGGAGCATGGCGTAGTCGTTGGCGCCGGCCACCGACTTGATGCGAAAGCGGCGGTACTCAGCCCGCGCCGGCCGGCCGTCGTGGAAGACTACCATGCTCCCCACGGCCGACGTTCCCTGAATGTTGGAGATGTCGTAGCACTCGATGCGCCGAGGCACGGACGGCAGGTTCAACTCCTCCTGGAGCTCCTCCAAGGCCGCCCGCGTCTTGCCGGTGTCGGCCAGCCACCTGGCCTGCATCACTTGGAGCGCCTCGCGGGCGTTCTCCTCGGCGGTGGCCACCAGGTGGCGCTTCTCGCCCCGCTGCGGCACCATCAGAACCGTCTTGCCTCCCCGCCTTTCCGATAGCCAGGCCTGGATGAGGGGCGCGTCCGCTGGGCAGGTGGGGAGGAGGATGCGGCGCGGCACGTAGGTGGCGGACTGGTAGAACTGCTTCAGGAAGCCGGCCATCACCTGCTCCTCCGGCTCGTCCGCCACGCCCTCCAGGGTGAAGGCGTCGCGGCCGATGACCTTCGCGTCGCGGATGAAGAACACTTGGACGCAGGCCTGGTTGTCCTTTCGCGCCAGGCCGAAGACGTCCGTGTCCACGGCGGCGGTCGTGGCCATGGCCTGCCTCTCGGTGACCCGCTCGACGGCCCGGATCTGGTCGCGCACGGCAGCCGCCCGCTCGAAGTCGAGCCCCTCGGCCGCCTCGTCCATCCTCTGGCCTAGCTCCCGCAGCACCTGGTCGACGCGCCCTTCGAGGAAGAGGATGACCTGGTGGATGACGTTGTCGTATTCGTCCTTCGAGCAGTAACCGGCGCAGGGGGCGATGCAGCGGTGGATGAAGTAGTCCAGGCAGGGGCGTGGGTCGGTGCCGGTGATGACCTTGGTGCAGGAGCGCCAGGGGAAGAGCTTCTTCACCAGGTCCAGCGTCTTGCGCACGGAGCCGGCGCTGGCGTACGGCCCGAAGTAGCGCGCGCCGTCGGGCTGGACGCGGCGGGTAATCTCCACCCGCGGCCAGGGCTCGTTCAGGCTGATCTTCAGGTAGGGGTAGTGCTTGTCGTCCTTCAGGCGCACGTTGAAGAACGGCTGATGGCGCTGGACGAGCGTCGCTTCGAGGATCAGGGCCTCCTGCGCCGATGCCGTGACGATGTACTCGAAGTCGGCGATCTGCTCCACCAGGCGACGGGTCTTGGCCTCCAGGCTATGGGGCGAGCCGAAGTAGGAGCGAACGCGGCTTCGCAGGCTGGCTGCCTTGCCCACATAGATCACCTCGCCCGCGGCGTCGCGCATCATGTACACGCCCGGCCGGCCGGGCAGCGCTTGAACCCGAGCTCGGAGCGAATCGACAGTGCTGGTCATCACACCTCCATTGTATCGCCATGGCGAATGACGCCTCAATGACCACCGCTCGTCGCCGCGGGGTTGACCGAGGGCCGAAGCTGGCCTAAGATTCGGCCGTGAGCAGAGCGAATGAGCCGAAGGGAGGGAGTGGGGTGCTGACTAGAATGCGGGGTCTGAAGGTACTAGTCTTGCTGGTCGTGGCCACTGTGGCGCTGGCGGCGGTCGCGGCGTGCAACGGCGGCGGCGAGAACGGCGAGCCGTCGGGTACGCCGGGTACGCCGGGTCCAGAAACCACTCTTCCCCCATCGACGGACGCGCCGACTCTCGAAGCGCGACCCACCCTAACGCCGGGCGCCTACGAGCCGCCGCCGGGGACGGCCAACATTCTCGGCAACCCGGGCTTCGAAGAGGGAGAGAAGTACTGGTTCGGTCTGCATGAGCAGACGGTGCAAACCGGCGAAGTCGCCCACTCCGGCACGTCCAGCGCGTACCTGAAAATGCGCGACGCCGCCGACGTCACGGGGGCGCAGGTGTACTACCTGGTGCAGGAAGTGGACCCCGCCGAGTTTCCTGAGCTGATCTCGGGGTACTACCGAGTGGACAACTGGAAGCGCGGCACGGAGAAGCAGTACCTCCAGTTTGTGGTCATTCTGTTCGCGCCTACGAATCTCAACGTGGACAAGCTGGGCACGCCGCTGGCGACGCCCTATCCCAATTACCAGATCCGCTATATCCTGTCGGGCATAACCGAGGAGCCATTCCGGATCGATAATTCGTTCTTCAAGTTCCTGAGCAGCGATGTCGAGCCGCGCCAGGGCGAGTGGGTATACTTCGAGAGCAACATCAAGCAGGACTTCGAGCAGTGGGGCGCTGTGCCCGCTGGCTACTCCAAGATGCGTTTCCTGTTCGAGGTGCGCTTCGACGATAAGGAGGCCGGCGCCCCCGCTGAGGCCGACGTGTACTACGACGACCTGTATTTGGGCCCAGCCGACGCCAACCCCAACAAGCCCTAAGGGCTAGCCCGCTCACCCTGAGCCTGTCGAAGGGTGCCCGGAACTCCACCGAACTCTAGTAGGGCGAGCCGTCGCCGGCGACGGCTGCCACGTCCGGCCGGCCGGCGCGACGCTGCGCCGCCAGATAGGCAAGGGCGGCCGCGACTCCGGCGCCGCAGATAGCGGCCTCGATTCCCACCGTGAGCTGCACGCCGATATGCTCTGCCATGACGCCCGTAACCTGGCTGCCGATGGGGGTTGACCCCAGGAACAGCAGCATGTACAGGCTCATGACCCGTCCTCTGAGGTGCGGGGGAGCGATGAGCTGGAGACTGCTGTTGGCGGTTGTCGTAAAGGCGATGCCCGCCACCCCTAAGGCCACCAACAGAACGAGGGTGAGCCCGTACCACTGCGAAGCGGCGACGGCTGCCAGCAGCACAGCGAAGGCTGCGGCGCCGATCACGAGCGTCTGTCGCGATGCCCTTCCCGTCGTCGCCAGGGCCAGCGCCGCCATCAGGGAGCCTACGCCTGTCGCCGAAGTCATCGTGCCAAAGCCGATCGAGCCCACGTGGAGGACGTTCCGCGCCAGCAGGGGCAGCACTACCGTGAAGTTGTAGCCGAAAGTGCCGATGGCCGCCATCAAGATCATGATGAACACGATGGCAGGAGTCCGTAGAGAGTAGCGGAGCCCCTCCGCCAGTTGCTCCAGGACATGGCCGTCGCCGCCGTGCGGCGCGGGGTGCAAGAGGCTGGACTTGATCAGGAGCAGGCCGACGATGACGGCGATGAAGCTAACGCCGTTCATGAAGAACGCGGCGTCGACCCCGGCCACGGCGATGACCACTCCCCCCAGAGCCGGCCCGACGAGGCGGGCGGTGTTGAAGAGGCTGGAGTTCAGGGCCACCGCATTGACCACCTCGTCGCGGTCGACCATCTCCACCACGAAGGCCTGACGCGCCGGGTTGTCGATGGCGGTGGTCAGCCCCAGCATCGCCGCCGGGCTCTCGATCTCCCCGCAGTCGGGCGCCGCCTCGTAATCCGACACCCCACGGCTCACCACGTCCGCCCCGAACTTCCGCACGAACGCCGCCGCCCCGCGAAACGCGAAGTGCTCGCGCAGGTAGCCCACGAGCACCCGCTCCCGCTCCGTGAGCGGTCGCACACCCACCACCACGCGCAGGCGCACCGGCCGCCTTGGGCGGCCAGGCTGCGACGGTGGTGGTGGTGACGGAGGAGGTGGTGCTGATGGTGGTGGTTGTGTGGAGTGTGAAGGGGCTGAAGAAAATGAAGCCGGGTCGCGACGATCACGATCCGGCAGGCCAGCACGTAAAGACACGGGCAACCTCCTTGGTAGGGTGGCCCGATCCTACGCCCGCCACCACCGCCCGTCAACCCCCCAAAATGCAGTGCCCCGACCGGTCAGGGGAGACCCTACCAAGGAGTCCGGAGACCGGTCGGGGCCAGCTGCCCGCATTATAGCACGGGCCTTCGCCCGCGCGCGCCCGCAGTGGTGGCAGCGGCAAGACTCGAACTTGCGACCAAGGGCTTATGAGTCCCCTGCTCTACCACTGAGCTACGCTGCCACTGGTGTCGGCAGGGCGATTATATCAGGCGCGTGGAAAGCCCTTCAAGGCGTGCGGCGCTCGCCGCTCGTGGTGAGCGTGTCGAAGCACGAGCGGCCCACCCCATGGCAGCGAGCGGGTGTAACCCCGATCATGCTCGGTCGATTGGCCTCGAAAATGCGACTGTCCGGTTTCGTCCGGCCGGTAGCACACTGGACGCGGCGCTATGGGCTCTGTGGCTCGAAGCGCCGGACAGGGGCTTGGATGGGTCTCGGTAGGCGCTAGAACTTGGGCAGGGCATCGACCCACGCCTTGTCGATGGACTGGACCCTCCATTGCTCATCTATCGCCTTCCGCATATGAGGGTAGCTGTCTTGCGTTCTCAGGATGGACGAAAGACGCTGCAAGCCGTCCGGTTCGGCCATCTGCCGCGTCGCTCTCACATACCAAACCACAGCAACCTGGGCGTATGTCGCCAGACGCTCAGCGGTCCTCCTGCTGGTGACCACTTCACGCTTTAGATTGCCGACATAGTTGGGCCCGTTCCGCAGCGAAAGAATCTGCGCCATAACGGACACGGAGAAGAGCGTACCACCCCGCTTAAGTATCATTGTCTCGAGTTTGTCGCCCCCATCGATAGCGTGCCGAAGTGCACTCTCGACTTCCTTAACCGCAGCCTCACCGGCACGCCACGCAAGCAAGGCCTCTTCGACAGGCAGATTCGCCGGAAATACGGTGTCGTAATGAACGGTAAAGAGCTTGCCCTTGTCCTTGTACGCGACGTAGGGTAACCCGCGGAAGGCCCCCAGATACTGGGCGAAGAGGTCGTACCGGACGGTGTGAAACTGTCCGTCCCTAGTGTAGCGGGCGCGCTCTTCCCTGGAGAGCGCGCGCGCCTCGCCTCGACGACGCGTGTAGTAGTAAGGGTTTGGCTCTTTGGCCAGTTCACTCTGAAGGCCCTTTTGACGTTTGTCCTGCGCCCGCAGCTCCCAGGCGCGAAGAGGCGTCTGGGAATTGGTGTAGAAAATGACGTTATCGATGAGCCGTGCTGGAGCCGCAATGAAGCGAACCAACACGTTGACATCCCCAGCGACCGGGCCCGCCTTGCTCAACAGGACAGTGGTTTGGCATCCATTGACCACACTGAAGTTCGACAGTGTGAGCTGATGGCTGTCCTCGTTCAGATAGAACTGGTCGCAAACAACGGTGACGCCGTTGTTATAAGCCCAGAAGTTGGCACGGTCATTCTCAGAGTCCAGGGTGTTCCGAATTCCCGCGTTCACGCCGCCCGCCCGCGTTCCTAGAAACAGCCGAACGTTTCTCGCGAATAGGTTGTCGCCGTGCTCCAAATGAAGTCTACACAGTTCCGATGCGGGAAGCGTAGCGGTCAGCGCCCGGCCATATGAGCCTTCTTGGACAAAGTACTTCCCCTGAGAGAGGGTAATGGTGGCGTCGGGGATGCGCGTCTCGATGCCAATCGCCTCTGCGTGTATGGAGCGCAGCACATTCAAGTTGACCACCGTGACGTGTCGAGCCGGCTGTTCATCTAAAGCCGCCGCATTGAAGAGTTCCGCCTGGGCGGTCACGTCCTTGTTCGGAGGCCCTACAAAGACGTATTGATATTCGATGGTGTACCCACGCAGTAGGCCCTCCGAGTAGTCCTCAGCGGCCGATACGAGCTCCGGGCGACCTTCTCGCCGTAGGGCTTCCATGTTGCCGAGCCAATCAGTTGAGTGAATCAACCCCAGCAACTGGTTCTTCTTCGCTTTGTACTCGCCCTTCCGGTTGAACTTGCCCTGTGCTATTACAATGCGCTCGTGTTCCTCGTCAAGATGGAAGAGGTCGATGTCCTTGTCGTTGAAACCATCGTAGGAAACCGCTTCGTAGGCGGGCGCTTCGTCGAGTTGAAGTCCGTCGCAAGCGTACCACATCATGAAGGCTTGGCCTTCCGAGATGGACCACTTGTTGCGGAGTGTATCGACCTGCTCCGCCAAGTACGCGAGGAAGTCGGTCTGCATCGTCCGACCGTTCACCTCTCAGGATTCTTTATTGCGATTGTACCATTGTCGCGCCTTGGCAGTAAGTGTGGCACCTTGCTGCGGAAGGTTGATGGACAACGGCTGTAGAGGTACAATCCCCCCGTCACCCGCCCAGGCAAGGCGACCAGGGGGTTCGTGCGCGACGCGGGGTCTCTCAGGTGCCTGGGCAGGTTCGGAGTCGGTGGTCGCTGCCATCCCTCGGTGTGATAACATGGCTGGTACCGTGTTCAGACCTGCATTGGTCGCCCTGCTGGGAGGGATAGCCCTGGCCCTCGCCGCGTGCGCTGGAGCAGGGGACGAAGGCGCCGGCACGGCGTCGCCGGTACCCGCCCGCACCGGTGCCGCCGCATCGGCGACCGTGGCCGGCAGTCCCGCGCCGACCGCAACGCCGGCGGCATCGGAGGCCGACCGGGCGGCGGCGGCGAAGACCATAATCGGCGGCGTCGTCGATGCCGCCTGCACGCCATCGCCCGAGACGCCGGCTTGCACCGTTCCCAAACCTTCTCTAGGCACTCCCGAGCGCGGGACAGCGGCCTTCGGCATTAGCAGCTATCCGGGCGGCGGCGCTATGGAGTTCCTGGGACAGACGCCCGAAGGTGAGTGGAAGTTCTGGTTCGGCACCCAAAGCACCGCGTACCAACTGACAGTGCTGCCCGGCGAGATGCGGGTCTGCGCCGGCGGCGCCGGGCTGAACGTGCGCGCCTCGTCGGCGGCGGAGAGCGAGAGCCTAGCCCTGCTCAACGACGATAGGATCATCAGCGTCGATCGCTTCGTTCTCACGGAGCCGGGGACCAGGTCGGCGACCACGGGAGTGCAGGCTGGCTTCGGTTGGTACCACCTCACCAGCCCCAAGGAGGGATGGGCGTTCTCCAAGTACCTGTCCGTCGCGTCCCTCGGCGACTGCAGCGTGCACGATGCCCAAGTGCGGGAGTAGCCCCGCCCAACCAGCCTGATGGCCGCTCCAGCGCCTCGAGGCCCTGAGCGTCGTGAAGGGTCGAATCCCTCCGCTGCCACCATTTGGCAATAACCTGTTCGTGGGCGCATCCATAGGCGTAGAAAGGGGTGCTCACGATGAAAGCGAAGCCTGCATCGAGTGTCGCTGATTTACTGGACGATGAGACGTCTGAGCTCCTGCAAGTTTTCAATCGGCCTCTGATAGCAGTCGCGTAGTTCGTCGGTCACCGCTTGCAACCCGGTGAGCGGCCTGGAACACCGCGTCAAATGGAGGGAAGGGACGTCGATGAGCGCCAGCCTAGACAGGCAGCGCTTCGAGGAACTGGTTCTGGAGGCGGTGGAGGCTCTACCTGAGCGCTTCCGCGCCAGGCTGGTTAACGTAGACATTGAGGTGAGAGACTGGCCCAGCCCTGAGGAGCTGCAGTCGGCGCGGGTGCCTACGGGCGCGATGCTCCTGGGTCTCTACGTCGGCATTCCCTACACAAGGAGAGGCCGCTATCAAGTGGCGCTGCCCGATCGCATATTCATCTACCAGCGTCCTGTCGAGAGGCTGTGCCGCAGCGACGACGAGGTCAGGGAGCGGGTCAAGCGGGTCATCAAGCACGAGGTCGCCCACCATTTTGGCCTGACAGAGGCCGACCTGCACGACACCAGCGTGTCCTAGAGCCGCCCCCGCGCTTGGCTTCCTTGGACCGGCCAGGAAGTACCCCTCATGCCGAAGCATCCCCCGCCAGCATGTGGTGTAGGGCTCCCCTTTGGTGTGCATTAGCTGGTAGTCTGAGGACTTCCGCGAGCCAGGGCGCTGGCTCGATGCCGACGGGCATAGTCTAGGGATTCATCTCGTAAGCACCGTTCAGGGCGTGCACGTGATCGCGCCAGACGCGGTCATAGCGTTCGTCATTCACCGCCGGCTTTCTTATCATCTTCAGGCAATGGGCCGCCTGTTGCGCACTACACCTCGGCTTGCTGTAAAGCTGTAGCGCGAACTTTGAGAAGTCACGCACAAAGCAATCGAAGATCTGGTCGACGACATCGGCGGGGACATCGTAGATGCGAGCGTTCTCGAGGATGAGTTGCCCGTAGGCGACTAATGTAAACATTTCGCCGACGGCCAGAAGGAAATCGGTGTCGCGTCTCTGGCTCTCATCAGGAGGCGCCACGGCGAGCATCTCTGCGAAGACGGCGGTCTGCTCGCGGAGAACGCTGACGTTAGGCAGATCCCAATCGCTGTAGGCGATGTTGTAGTCGTGGAATCGGATATCGCCCATGCCCTTCGTGGGGCCCTGCTGGAACAGATAGTCGTCGTTCTTTGGTTCAGAGCGCTGACCGATGTTGGCGTACTCAGCGGGGTTGAAGAAGTAGTTGGCTATGAACTTCAGGATGAGGGCGATGTTCACGTGGACCGTACCCTCAAGCTTCGGCAGGGCGCGGATGTCCATGGCGGCGCTCTCGAAGTACATGTCTCTCTCGAAACCCTTTGCCGCGATCACATCCCAGAGCAGGTCTATGACTTCTTCGCCCTGCGTCGTCACCTTCATTTTCACTACTGAATTGTAGAGGAGATATCGCCTGTCGTTCGCCGAAGCGACTCGCACATAGTCGGCGGCCCGGAGCGTGAAGAGCTTCATCGCTACCAGGCGGGCATAGGCGTCGGTGAACATCTGCTTGACGTGCGGGAAATCCGTAACATACATGCCGTAGAGACGGCGGTTGGCGGCATGGTTGATCGCCTCGTAGAAGGCGTGCGTCGAGATGCCGATGGACGCTGCGCCCAGGTTAAACTTGCAGATATTGACGGTGTTGAGAGCGCTATCCCAGGCCTCCTGTCCCCTTGAGAGTATCTCTGCCTCGGTTATTGGGTAGTCGTGCAGGGCGAAGGCCGCGACATAGGATTGGGAGGCGGTAACGTTGTTCAGCAGTTCGTAGTTGGGCTTCGCGAAATCAGCCACGAAGAACACGTAGTCCCCGGTGTTCGCCATCTTCCCGAAGGTCGAGACCATGGGAGCGACATTGCCATTGCCGATATAGTACTTCTCCCCGTTTGCTGTGTAACTCCCGTCGGGCTGAGGCGTGACAGTCATCTCCGTCGAGTAGATATCCGCGCCGTGCTGGCGTTCAGACAGACCGAAGGCGAATACGGCCCCGTCCTTCAGAAGTTGCGCCGCGCGGCGCTTCGCTTCCTCGTTCTGGCTCATCCAGATAGGGCTGAGGCCGAGTGTGGTGACCTGCCAGGTGTACCAGTAGTGAAGCCCGTAGAATCCCAGGATCTCGTTGAAATCCACGTTGCGGAACGTATCCCAGCGCGAGTCCGCGCCTCCGTACTTGGGAGGGGTGAGCAAGGTGGCGAAGATCTTCTCGTCTTTCACAAATTTGAGAAAATCATCGTACCAG
>Ga0315288_10000562_pt1 | contig 46735 bp, 56 predicted proteins | sample YL17G11_20_MG_FD_203454 | JGI IMG/M metagenome (GOLD analysis project Ga0315288, IMG submission 203454) | Sediment microbial communities from Yellowstone Lake, YNP, Wyoming, USA - YL17G11_20 | ecosystem: Environmental > Aquatic > Freshwater > Lake > Sediment | place: USA: Wyoming | collected... | reverse complement strand
CATTTATCTAATAACTATGATAATAAAAGGAATATCATGTTAAGAATAGAATCATTCAAAGAATATACTGGTAAAAAAGTTCAACTAATGGAAGTTATTAAAGATAAATTTGAAGGAACAAATCTTCTAATAACTTTTACTGATAATACTCAATTATTTATAGGTATAGATAATAGTTATGATTTAGCATTTCTTACAGAAACTTTAGATATACAAAAAGAAATGAAATCTTTAGAATGAAAGAGAGGTAAATAATGTATACATTATTGATTGAGTATAAAGATGATAAAGATTGCCCTGGACAAGTATTTTATACGCATATAAAGAAAATAAACGTAAAAAATGATACTGTAAAAATATATATAAATGATTTTAGACATCCAATAAAGAATACTTATAAAGATATAGTAACTATAAAATTATTAAAAGAGGAGGGTAAATAATATGCCTAAACTTATGAACACTAAAGAGTATAAGAGATATGTAAAAAAACTATCTAATAATCAATTACTTGAAGAATATGATATACAATCATCACCATTTAGTCTTGCTCTAAGAAGTTGGGATTACGATAAATTATGGATAGTAGGTAAAGAATTAACTGATAGATTGAATAATAATAGTCCTGATAAGAAAGTGAGTAAATAATATGATAGAATTTATTGTAAAAGTAACAAAGAATAATAGTAAAACAATAGTATATAATGAAGTAACATCAGTATCTTATTCTACTCAATTTATGAACAATACTTGGATACTTATATTAGAAATAACTTGTCGTATAAAAGGTAGATTAGAATACATTGATTATGAATATGAGGAAATAAAGTTAATAGAAATATATAATGAGGATAAATAATATGTATATATTAACTCAATATCATTGTGATACAGTATTTATTATAGGTATATTCTCCAGTAAAGAAAAAGCTATAGATTATCTGAAACTATATTATCCTAAAGTTATACATATTGAAGAGTTTGATACATATATGGTGGGAATAAAGAATGGATGGGAAATAGTATTTGAGATTACTGAACATACTTTAGATGATATGAGTATGAATAAAGAATTAATATTTCCTAATCATGAATAATCTAACTGAATGTAAATCTTGTGGATATACACTAAGGAAAAATAGTAATAGAACAATAAAACCAGTATCTATAAATATAACTATCTTAGAAGAACATACTATGAAGATATTATATGCTAAAGAAGATATACCTATGTGTAATGAATGTACAGATATACTAATAAATATAAATAAAGAATTAGTAGAACTTTTAGAGTAAAGAATATGGCTAAAGAACAAACAGTAATTTGTATAGGAAGTATATTAGTAGTAATATATTCAATAGCAATACTGATGATAATAATAATGGGATATATTGTATACTACAAACTCTAATTTAGATTCTCAATTTTCTAAACTTTTTATCGGTGCCAGTTTCTAAACAGTCGCGGTTACACAAACCTAATAAATAAACTTTATATTTTTAGAAAATATAGTGTAATAAAGAGTTTTTAGCCATATAAACTAATAAAATCAATAAAATAAATAAATATAAATGTATTTATAGATGCCTAAAATATACTCAAAAATATATACTAATTCCTTATACGCTATTAATCACACGCATATATAAGGATAAAGTTTACTTACCAGTTTGTAAAGTTTAGCTGTTACCTTTATTGAATATATAAAATTTATTGGGTCGTAAAGTTTATTTAGATATAAACTTTATAGGTAAATAAAGTTTAGCCACTCCCTGGGTCGGAGTGGCTTTTTTTTGACCCCGACCCAGTAGCATGACCTAGACATTACATCTGGTACCTGCACCACATGTTGATACAAAACGCTGGGTCGAACATTAAAGGTCGAAATCAGGTAATTGGGTCTAGACATCTCTATTGATATACTATTGACCTTATAGTAATAGCTGGTACCTAACCCACTTGTTGGCATAAAACGCTGGGTCGAATTTTAAAGGTCGAAAGTGGGTAGTTGGGTCTAGAACCACAAACTCATTACAAACTGCGGTGTCTGGGTCAAAAGACCATGATACGATTAATTCAGGCAGAAAAACGCCTATAGGGTGGGTCAAATCAAACCATGAAGACCTTGACCCACCAGTACAAAGGAGAGTAATGCTTACAAATATCAACCGTATTAAGCTGAATCAGACCTTGAAACGGGGTCAGCTCAGCCATGTCAAATGGAAGTTACCCAAAGTAAGAAAGACCCACAATGGAGGTCATAAACATGACAACTACAAATCAACCTAAGCCTAAGGAAGTTGAACTACAACTTCCAGTTCCTACCCGTGTGGGTGGGGACACAGACGCGATGTTAGAATCAACTATCGCGGACAAGTTCAAAATCATTTCCCTGTTACATGAGAAAGAGAAAGATATCGAAAAAGGTCAGCTGGTTCTCAGCCATAAGGCATCTGCAACTGACCCCAATGTCCAGGTCAGCGTGTGGAACAATGACCTTGGTAATCTAGCTCGTATCGTGACCGCGTTAATCAATGCTTGGTCCTCGGGTGTAGGTCAATCTGGTGATGGCTCAGCTTTGTATGTGTTTACTCACATTGACAACGTGCTCAAGGTCATTCCTGAGTTGGGTAAACGCGACCTTTACCTGGTGCCCAATGGTCGTAGTGGAACGGCTAAGTATCGCATTCCAGTACTACGCATGATTGCTCAGGTCAAGGAACGTGCTATTGACATTCAGACCTGCAAGGACACCTTTGGAATTGCATCGTCTAAACAACGAACTCACAAAGAGGTCGCCAAGTCTGTTGTCAAATTGGTGTAGTAGACCGTTACTACAAAATGGTGGGGTCTTCTTTTGACCCCACCCACATTATCAAATCGAGGTGACATATGCCTGACAAGAAACCAGTTTCAAAGAAAGTTGCTCCAGTACAACCTTTTTATGTTCCAGACGAGAAAAAGTGTGGGACAAAAGCTCAGCAACTTGAGCTTAACGATTTCTTAATGTCCTTGACCCCAGCCCAGACACAAACCATTCAATCTCTGTTACACCGCATGACCACTGGGGCATGTATCAATGGTGATGGTACGATTGATACTAGTACGGGTTTGAGAACGACAGGTGGATATCGTAAATCTGTCCACTACATGAAAGCCTACTTCATCAATCGTCCCACCATTGTGAAGTTGACCTAAGTTTCAGTTACACCCCCCAGTCCAGTTGGTCAAAGACCCAGACACTCTACTTCTGTAGTTACAGTCTGGGTCAGGGGGCGATTTCCAGTTTAGAAACATCTACCGTTACTTTAGACCCATGAGTACAGATTGGAGGTGTGCCATGTTGTAATTGACCCAAGTTAGAGCCATAGCCCCATAGTCTGGGTCACTCGTTGCCCTGAAAAGAGTGACCCAGCATTTTTTTGTACTTTCCCTTGGGTCAAGAACTAATAATGAGGACTGGTACCTGACCTTTTATTGAGATTGATATTAAGTCTGGTACCTGTACCCAATGTCAATACAAACAGCTGGGTCGAATTTTAAAGGTCGAAATGGCATAGTTGGGTCTAGAACCAAAAACTCGTTATAAAGTTGTTCGGTCTGGGTCACAGGATATGGTATAATATTCTTGGCGACAGCCATATCTTAACTGACCCAGCAAGGAGGTCGAAAATGACTAGCAAGAAAACCGTACTGAGTGTTAATGTCGAATTGAGTGATGAACAGCGGCGTACTAATCGTGTAGCTCAATTACTATCATCCTGTTTCCAGCTCACTTCTACGGGTACAATTTTCAAAATGGGGGTCGAGCCAGATAAGTGTGAGTTTGATGATGTGCTGTATGTCTTGAACCGACTTTATACTACGGGGTTTGCCAAAGAGTACAATCTCTTACCATTCAATGTTGACCTAGAAATTCTGGTCAATGCTATGACTAAAGAGGTCGTAGCATGGCTCGTTCCGCTTGTACTCCAAAACATTGACCGTAAATGTATATCGGGTCAAATAGACATCCTCGCGGTCAATAACGAATCGCTGGTATATTTATGTGACGTAATGAGCTGGTATTGGTACAAAAAACTAGGGGGACCGAAACCAGCGGTTACGTCAATGGTCAAGTTAGCCAGCGAGAAAAAGAACCACCAGATAGTACAAAACGCCGCGTTAGTGTGCCCGATGTGTTATCACCAATTTCAACCACCAGCCAATTACAAGACCCAGAGTTCAAAGGCATGGGCGTATGCACGTTGGTTTCCGACCCACTTGGTTGAATATCATAAATGGGTCAAACCAGGAGCAAAAAGTACAAAATCAAAATGTTAATACCAGTTTCTAGACCCAGGCAGTTACTATAATTGCCTGGGTCAATCATAAAGAAAAAAGAAAGGATAAGTGAACCATGTTACTCGCATTAATAATCTATTGTGGTATAAGTATTATACTTGGGGTCTTGTTATGGACTTGTTGTGTCGTAAGTAAAATGGCTGATAATTGTACTGAAGAAGCACTACAAAGAGAACGAGAGGATAAGTGAACCATGTTACCTAGTTGGGTATTTATATGGACTGTTGTTGTACTGGCAGTTGGGTTCGCAATTGGTTACTGGACTGCTAAGAACTCAGATTAACCAGTTTGTACTGTGGGTCAGTTACCAATCTCCCCTGGGTCATACTTAGGGGAGATTATTTCCCACTAGTAGTAAAGTCTGGTACTTGACCCCTGGGTCTGCCAGTTTATAATTCAATGCTGTTATTAAGAACTGGTGGGTACAATCCAAGTCTTAAAAGAAAGGAGATAGAACCAATGGACATTTTTGAAATCGGAAAAGCAGTAATCGTACTCTTTCTCGCGTACAGTTTTATTAGATTAGCGTTTGACCTTTGGAAACTAGCTGAGAAGTAGGATTGTGGGTCAAGTATCAGAAATATAATCTGGTACTTGACCCCACCAGTTTATAAAAAAGTTCTGTTACAAGAACCTTGGGTATAAGTGCCAGTTTGTAAGTACGTTCAGTTACATAATCATGTAGTATATGTACTAAAAACTGGTACCTGAACCAAGTTTCCTGTATGTATATATATGTATAACCATATATACTGTGTACTACACAGTATCATGCCTGGTACAATATAATGTAGATAAAAAAGGTATTCATACTAATAATATCTAATTAGTCCTTTAACAATGCTTTAACATTATAACTATACGCACCCTATATGGTATAGTGTAATCACCCTATTTTGGGGTCAAAAAAGATAGTGTTAAAGATACTTCGTTTACACCACGATTTTATACCAGTATCGTGGTCTAATCGGATTAATTCTAGTCTACTCTAATGGGTGAGTAATTCCAGGACGCGTAAATTTAAACGCTTAAAACCTGTAAAAGCCTAAACATGACTAGATATATAAGCAAAAAAAACCCCATAAAATTTTAATTTAAAAGGATGGTTTAAAATGGAATCCGTTTTTTCTGATTTATTAAAATCTATAGCGCAAATTATTGACAATTTTGAGCATAAACCTATTGTCGATAATGACATTAACATTAGTAACTGGATAACACAAGTATTATCTAATGAAGACTTTGAGCATAAAATGCATCTGATAGGAAAAGTTAATGGGCATGATTTTGATTTTACAACTAAAGACCGCTTTAATCCGTCAACACAAAAAGGTAACGCCAATGCATACCAAGAATCAATGAGAAAAGGCAAATTCATCTGTCTTAAGGATAAAACATATATAGAGTTTACACCTGACCAATATTCAGATGCAATCCAAACATTACTAGCGTACGTATTAGGATGGATTTGCTTAGGTAAACCATTGTCAAGCGTTAATATGGCGCGTGGGAAAATTCTATTATGCATGATTGAATCTTTAAAGATAACAGAGTTAAACGCGACAATTTTCAATATCTCATTAGGTGGTAGTAAACCAAAGGTTAATCTTGACATTAATCAAGCGGAATTAACCTTACTTGCCAAATATCATGATTTAAGAAGTAAACGAATTATGTCGCGTGATGATAATGCATCCAATAAGAATGGGCATGTAAACGCGGTTACTACAGATGCAGTTACAACACTTAAACCTTTTCAACTTTAATAGGTGATAAAATATGGATTATTTATCGTGGTCTAAAATCTTAATAATTCTATTCTTAGTTTACCAGTTTATTAAATTAATCTGGTATGCATGGAATAGATAATAAAAAAACCTACATCCTTAACGGATGTAGGTTTTTTTTATTAAGATGCATGTGAATTTTATCACATGCATCTTAAAGATATGTTAAAGATATGTTAAAGATATGAGTATTCAGATAGTTTTTGTTATATATCAATTCAGACCAACTTAGATATATATCAATTCGGATAAACTTTGATATATATCTAATTGGATAAAAATTGTCACCTTTCGCATAGTCAGCGGCGGCGTGTATACCCCACACACCACAACCCATTTTTCCATTTTCACTATCGGTCTAAAAAAAATTTTCAGGAATCTATTATCGGCTTCCATTCATTTATCCCCATATCAAAGTAGTATCCCCACGTACTATTAGGAAGAGGCATGTGCATATGTAATCTATATGAACATCTCTGTGCTTCATGTAGAGACATATCTTTGGGAATAGGAACTTTTTCTAATTTCTTTCCACACCAAGGACAATACTTGAAGATAATAAAATCGTCTGTTATAAAGCCATGCCTTACACCTAGTTCCCAACAGCTATCTATATAGAGGGTGTTCTCTTCATATACTTGACAATCACATTCCATTCTAAAGTATTCTCTAGCCATGTATTAGCTTTCCTCTCCGTATAAAGGTAGCATATCTGAATAAATAATTTATACTGCCTGAATCCTTATCTCCACCATTTACTGCAGTAAAGAACTCTCTATTATCAATCATCTTCTTTAGGGCAGAAGTTTTAAATATAAAGAATTTAATCCCATCTACAGTATGTATCTTATAGATATAGAAGTCTGCTTCACTTATCATAATACCTGAAGGTTTCCCCCTACACTTTATTTCCATTCCTACATTACCAGTTCTTTTACAGGTAAAATCTTCTTTGACTTCAAATTTAAAAGTCTTCCCATTAACAACTGTTAATATATCATATTTATTAGTATGTTCAAAATTCATGATAGTAGCTCTATATTTATCTATTAATAGTTTAGATACTTCTATCTCAGTTTGTCTAGCTATTTCTATATCCTTGTCATAATCATAGTTGGGCATTATTTATTCTTTATCCAATTTGTTAGTAGGTCTAGTAAAAAGCACACTACCCATATTACAGCTATTCCTACAAATACGTAACCAAGTAATGCCCAAAAACTTATTGTTGGAACAAAGTGCATTATAGCTAAACAATATCCAAGCCAAATGTAACTAGTATTATTACCAATAGTACCCCATAAATCATAATTATTCTCCGACATTATAATCTCCTTTTTCATATTCCCAATCTAACCAATCTAATTCTGGTTTCTTTTTCCATCCCTTTTGCCATAAGAACATAGCATATGCTAAAGTATCTGTGGTATTCCTTCCCTTAGTCATATAAAAAGATGGTCTTCTTGAACAGGCATATACTCTTTTTGGAGGGTATTCTTTAAAAAGTCCTTTACCTCTTTTTATTCCTTCTAAGAATGACAATCTTAGTAAAAAATATACATACCCATTAGGGACTACTAAATCAAGTGAATGTCTTATAAATTCCTCTGCTAAAGAATAAGGTGGATTGCCAAACACTATATCATAATTATCCTGACCATAATCTAAGAAATCACCTGTAATAATTTCATCATATACTGATTTAGCTATCTCAATCACTTGTGGATTTATATCAATCCCATCAGCTAATTTATTAGGCATAGATACATTAGCAAGTCCCCATACCCCAGTTCCACAACCAGCATCTAATCCATACATATCCTTATACAATATTTCCTCATCACCTGCAAACTTATGCATAGCACTTATCGCCAGTTCTATAGGGGTTGTATAAAAGTCCCTTACGCGTCTACCTCTCGTTGATTTCATTCTATTTCCGTTCAACATATTTATCTACCCATTCCTCTACCATATGAGCTAATTCATTTATGCACGAAGGACATAAATCATATTCTCTAGTATTACGAAATTCTAAAGAAAAAGTTATGTGACTCATTCCTTGTAAAAATTTATCTGTATCACTAATTTCTACACCACATCTATCACATTTTGTTATTTTAGACATTTTTACTCCTTACTTATTAAACCAAATTATATAGTCATAGTCCATACTTATGTTACCATTTAGTATATCTGAAGGCTCTACATGGTCATACATCATTACTCTATCTGTATAACGACCATCCCCATCACAATCCATGAATGTACCATCTTCACAATACTTCATAAATTCTTCTATAGTATATATACTACCATAATCAGGTATTGCTCTTGGTTTATTCCATATTTCTTCAAACTTAGCTAAATCATCCATTTCATCCTGCCTGTTTTATCAATTCTGCTGTATAACCTAATTTTTCCATTTTAATCATTACACCTATCGCATCATAATAATTAAAAACAGAAGCGAGTACTGAGGTACTGACCATTTGGGGATTATTCCCATTAAATCGTACAAAGTACCCAGACCAACTTCTGATTATAAAGCCATCATTATCTAGTATTTCACTAAATGCAATTGTCATGTCCTTTTCTTCCACCTTTATGTTAGATTATTTCTTCTTTTTCTTCTTAGTTCCACATTTAGGCATAGTCATCACTCCAATCTTTTTTATTGATTTTTCTTTTCTTTCTTAGAGCTTTCCTTTCCTGCTTTTCCAAAAATCTCTCATACTGTTCATCTGTTCCTGCTTGAGCATCCATTTGGTCATCAAACAGACCTTGATTAATAATCCTTCTGAAAATTTTTCTCTCAATTTTTGGTGAATAAGGCTTACTCATTTAGTTCAATCTCCATTTTAGCAAATATTCTTCTTTTGTGATTAGAAAATCTTTCACTATCACTTCTGTATCTTCCGAAGCCATTCATTTTATAATACTTACAAAATAGACAACCACCTCGTCTATTCTTAGGTCTTTTACGTTTATGATTCATACCAGTATTATATCACATTTCTTAACGTTTGTCAAGGCCTTTAAACCAATCAAACATAAATCCAAGTTCAACTTCTGCATTAGATTTATTGCCTTTCATCTTCATAAAGGTTGATTTACAGATAGCAATCGCTTTGTCTTTACCAAAGGTCTTCCCCTCTTTGTCTTTTTGAACGGATACTCTCTTTACACAGCGTTCCATCCAATTATCGTTTTCAGGTGAATCTCCACCCATTTCTTTGGGCATACCATATGGACTCATAATCATCTTCCTTTTCTATTTAATTCTCTATGCTGTTAATTCATTTACTTTACTTTTGAACTGCTTAGAAACTTTTTTAACTGATTTCTTGAATTTTACTTGATATTTTTTAGCAGCTTTTTGTACTTCTGCTCTATTCTCAGGATTTTTCAAGTATGCAATCAAAGCACCAGATATAGTTGTAACTACTGCTATAGAAATAAGTCTAATAACTTTATCTTTCATTTTATATCTCCTATAATGACCATTTTGATATTTCTACCAAGTCGCTTTTTAATTTATCGAAATCAAACCCAGGAGCAAATTCTGGATTAGATGCTTCTGGTGGAAGGATTACGTAGGCTTCATCAACACATAAATCCCACCAATTCCAAGTTCCCCATTGTGTATTTCCCCATGTTAACATATTTACTCCAGTTGTATCATATCCAGTAGCAAATACAGCATGACCAGCGTTTATAAGTTTTCCAGGTTTCCAAGGAGTTTTATTTCTGAATTCATCTAGACATTTCTCTTGAACTTGAAATCCCAAAAATACTCCTCCAAATAACATGATTGCTTGTTTTACGTGGATGTGATTATGGGGATTAAGACTAACATAGGCTAAAATTTTCTCTCCAGCTACAACGTTCTTTCTAAAGTACTCTAACACATCAAACATAGCTAGTCCAGTATCATCTCCCCCCGTTAGGTGAAAATATATTCTAACTACTAAATCTACTGGATATATACTCTTGTTTCCTACCAAAGCACTCCATACTGTATCGGCATGTGCCATTCCAGCAATTGTGCAATCTCCTATTTCATCATTCTTATCTATAGGAAATAAAACAGTTGGGTCATCTGGGTCAATATTTGTATACACTCTTTTAAGTATATCTAAACTAATTGGTGGCGTAGGTACACTATCTTTCAGATAATTTTGAAACATAAATGTACGATAATCTTTTTTAGGTGGTTTTTTACCAAAACGTAAATTTAAATTTTCCATATTATAATAACCTCGTATATTTCTTACTGATGTAGGCATGTGGAGCTATTTGCCACCATTCAATGTCTGTAGTCACTTGTCCCATAATATACCATCTGGTATCTTTCAGAGCATGACCAATAACATTAGAATTTGCTACTAGAGGTGCACTATGGATAGATAATTCAGCAATAGGTGGAATTATTGATGGATTTCCAATGAGCACATATTCAGGAAGTGTTCCTGGTACTGGAGGTGGGGTAATAGGTGGAGGCACAACTACACTACCTAAAGGTTTGATGTGTGTTCCATATTTAGTATTAAATGTGGCGCATGTTCCCTGGAATCTATCTAAGTCCATATCTGGGTCTCCCCCAGTAGAACCATATTCAGCAGCTTTTTTATTTCCATCTGCTGACCACTGCCAATGTGTCCAAGAATACCAATCATATGGCATTGTAGGGGTGTCTCTAGTAGTCCAATTAGCAACCCATAGTTCTTTCCCAGACCAGAAACTGCTACGTGCTACTTTAGTATTCCAAAATCCAGCACTAGTATAAATTACAGGTTTCATATTAGTTCTACCTAAAACTAATGTGTAGGCATCCTGTAGCCATTTCAAGGTAGCTCCAGGGTCTAATATAGTATATTCAGCATCCAAGACAATGCATAACTGAGGTCTATGTGTTGATATCTCTTCAGAAAAACTTTGTGCCATTAGATTTACATCTGTACCAATGTTACAGTACCAATAGGCACCCATTGGTAAATCATTAGTTGTAGCATCTTTATAATAAATATCTGACGCTGCATCTTTCCATTGTGTTCCATAACCTAGCCGCATGATTCCATATTGACATTTGGTTTTTGCGATACCAAAGTTCATTTGACCATTCCATTTGGAAATATCTATTCCCTGTACTTCCCATACAACCGTTTTATATAATAATCTACGTAAAAACGTTCCTTTATATATATCGGCTTTTGGTAATATTCTTTTAGGTGGGAGTCCACAGGTAGAACATCCTACCTGTGTTCCCCCACATGTTGGACATATTTTAGCCATTTATAAACCTGCTAATTTCTTAGCACGTAATTCTGAGAAACGTTGCCCGTATTGTTTTGCCAATACTTCCATGTATCCCTTTTGAGATGCTAAATAAGCCAAAAATGCTGATACAGTTACTTGAAATACAGGCTGTATTTGTGAAATAATTGCGGGATACTTTAGTGCATAACTAGCTCCCACACTTAATAATACTGATGCAAGCATAGGAATCAAAACCTTAACATTATGTGATAGATTTGCCCATCCTGCCCAGTTCTCTACTACCAATGATAGAACATAAGCTATTATTGCGGGTGCACCCATTCCTACAATCCATGTTAATACTAGTGTTAATTGTGTGTAATCCATTCTTTATTCTCCTTTTATTTATAAATTTATTTTATTATTTGTAATTGAATTATTCTTTAAGTGTTCAATCTCTAAATTAGTTTCTTTTGCAATTTTTTCTTTCTGTTCCTCAAGAGATAATAGTGTTTGTTTTAGTTTTAGTGGTACAACAGCAGCCTTCTTTTGTTTTGGGCTAGGTGAATTCTTTATTTCTGGATTAATTACAATAGAGTCCAGTTTTAACTGCATAGATTCCATTTTATATTTCATAGTAGCTGAAGTTGCTTCACTATCAATCTTAGCCATCATTAGTTCACCAATTCTAGTTGTTTTATCCAGTACAGAAATTTCAAGCTCTGCTACACGTTTATTTAGTCTTTCTACCTCACTTTGTAGGGTCACAATAACACTTGATGTTGCTGTTGTTGCCACAGTACTAGCAGCGGAGGCTGCATTTGTTTTGTCAATTTCTTCTTGTGCCTCTGCTCTCATTTTGTCTAACTCTGCTTGTTTCTTTTCTCTTCGTGCCTGTATGATTAGTCCTCCTACAGTTGGGACTATCGTAATGATAGCAAGGATGATAGTTATAGTGTTTAAATCCATTTATTTGGTCCTCGTTTCAATAAGATTATTCCCAAAATGATGAACAAGAATATACTTTCTAGTCTGATAACATTTGACCATACGTTCATCTCAATTGGAGTTTGTGTATTAGTAAATTTAGCTGCATAAAACAAGAAAATACTTCCAAAGTAAGTTATTGGGCCTATGGCTAAATACCAACTTTTTTTATCTCGTATCACAAAAGATAGCCAAATAATCATTCCTATTGTGGTACCTAGTAGTACTATGTCTGAATATATTGTCATATCTTGCCTCCTAATTAATTATATCACTAATGTATTTATGTAGTCCAAACTAAAGGCCCATAAATAGGTACTTGTGTAGCTAACATATAAACATGTTTAGATGTAACTATATTTACTTGCCCATACATATATGCGGTGGTAGATGTAACAGAAGCTACACCGTATGTATATGCATGTACAGAAGTTAAACTCCCTAGAATAGTATTCATATACGCAGGTACACTGGTTGTATTGTCCGTTGAACCTCCAGCTAGATAGGCATGTTTACTACTAGTTAATAAACCAACTCCTTCTGTATAAGCACTAGTATTACTATTAATATTTAGTCTTATTGTAGTTCCTATTGCTAAATAATTTATCCAGTATTGGTCAGGGTCATACCACCAATCTGGTGCTTGAAATGTCCAACCAGAATCATCAAAAGATAATAATATTAATCCAGAATCATAATCACCATTTGTATAATATCCAGTATTTATACTGGATGTATATAGACTTATATAAGTTTTTCCATTATAAGCAAATATTCCTTGTGCTGCTTGCCCCAGAAGTGTTGCAGCTCCAAGACTAAAGAAAGCATCACTAACAGGAGTATCAACAGTACTAAGATAATTAACAGGAGATGAAAATAATATACCTGTAGGTTTTACTCCTATACTGCTTTCAAAATCAGTTTGATTATAATCAGCAAGAGAGTGTGTACTTCCTGTAATAAATGTTCCACCTTTAATAGCAATATAATACAATTGATACGCTGATGAATCTTTAAGATGATTTAATCTAAATCCATTAGATAAAAATTCTATAAACTCTCCTTTACAATCAATAGCACCAGCAGCAGAAATAGGTGCATAAAGTTGATTATTATATCCATATGACAATGCAGATGTTGTAGATACATTATTTACATTTATATAGGAATTAACTCCTTGCCCACTATCAGAAGCCCATCCCAAACTCATCAAAGCATGTGAACTTTCTTCAATTGCAGATGTTTGTAATTGTGTAATCGCTATAATAGCACCAGGTTGAAACCCAACATCAGTTACATCAAAAATTCCCGATGCTGTAGGTAATGCTGTATTTCCAATATATACATCAGTTAAATCATCTCCCCCAATTGCTAAATAAGAAACTCTATATTCACTAGAAAATGTGTCGTCAACAATAACTGTGAAACCACCTGAGTCCATTGAATAAAAATCTAAAATACCATCAATAGTTGGTATTACTCCAGAAGGTATATATGTTCTAAGAATTTCAGTATTATTTTGTGAATGGTATGTAACGGTTGGTATTGTATTAGCTTCTGTATAACCTATTGTACCAAATCTATGTGTACTATCAATAGCTGCTCCAAAACCAAAGTTAAAATCATCACCACCATCCCCCACATAATTTTCATCTTCCCAATAAGTAGGATATTCATTATTTTTAGTACCAGTTAGCCAAAATAATACAAGTTTAGGTCTAAAACCAATATCTGCAATAGATTGAGTTTCTCCAATATTTAAACTTGTATTTATATTGAAACTTCCTGCTTTAGTTGCAAGTGTAAGATTTATACCTTCCATATAGGCAGAAATAGATGTTGTTGGATTAAGACCACCTGCCATAAATGCATGGTTGCTTGTAGCAAAATTATATATTATTCCGTGCATATATGCACGAACTTCTAATCCATTTGGGTCATGTCCATATATATAAGCGGATTTAGAACTTCTAATAAATGCTGGTTTATCTCCCCCAAATGCTATATATGTTATAAAATTTTCGGCGGGGTCTGTATCATCCATAACACAAGTAAAACCATCTTCATCAATGGATTTTATATCCATTAATCCTTGTACAGCATCATCTTTAATATTAGCATATACAGCAGTATCATATTTAGCATGTGCAACTTCTGAAATGTCTAATCCATTTTCATCCCACATAGCAGCAGTAACTCTATCTGTTACTGAAGAAAATCCACCTATACTCATAGATGCATGGTCAGATGCAGTATCTTGTGTACTTAGAGGACGATTGTTACTAAAAAGTAATGCAGCTTTTGGTGGGAATCCACAATTAGTTACAGATATATCACTTCCATCTGTTTTAGTATTAAAATTTCCTACGTGATACTTTCCACCCTTTAAAGCAATATAAAAGAAATAATATGTGCTGCCTGCTTCTAATGTATTTAAAGTAAATCCATCTGTATCAAATGAAACAAAGGTATTACGGTTATTTACATTTGCACCAGAAAGTACTGTAACTTCTGCATTACTACAATAACTTTTAGTGTTTGTAGTACCTACATTATCTTGTGCATATATAGAAATTACTCCTTGATTATTAACCCCAGTTGCCATCCCTATCATAAATTGCCCAGGAGATGTATAATTATTTATAGAATAATTAATTGAACTTACAAATATTAAAGCATCGGGTTTGAATCCAATCCCTGTAAAAGCATGATTTCCTATAGAATTAAAGAATTGCTTATAATTAACTTTTGTATTAGTAATATCAATTCCTTGTAATGCTAAATAATTTATTCTATATGGAATAGCAGCATCTTCGTATCCATAATAACTAATAGTAAACCCATTATATTGAAAATTTTTAAAACTCCATTGAGTATCCCAATCTGATGTATCTGCGAACATTCTAAAAGTATAATCTTGGTTATATTGCCAATGTATAGTATCACTAATATCTTGTGCATCCTCTGACATATATTCACAACCCATTTGATTTGAAGATGATATAGCTGCTGCAAAACCAAAATTAGTATTACTACCAACTATATTTTCATCTGTAGAAATTCCACCATCCCACCAGAATAATATTAATGATGGTTGAAATTCAAGACCTGTAATGGATATATCCCCTCCAGCTACATTTGTTCCTATATTAAAACTTCCTACTTTGGCTGAAAAGTGTTGCCCTACTGTATTCATGTAAGCATGTTTAGAAGATAAAACTTCATATTCTGGAAGTTTGGGTGGTATAAATGCATGAACATAGTCTATATTATCAGCAGTATCTCCAATAGCTAAATAGGATACCCAACATTCTGCATCATCAGCATCAGACATAGCACAGGTAAATCCAGTTGGGTCTATAGATTTCAACTCCATTATTCCAACAATAGCACCTGTCTTTACATTTGCATATATCTTATTATCATAAGTTGCATAAGACATCCCCCAATATCCTTCTACCCCATCCCATATAGAATGTACTACTCCATTAGTAGGGGTAGTAGCAGCACCTATACTCATAGCAGCACTAGTACTAGAAATATCTTGTGTACTCATAGGACGACATACTGAATTGAATATTAATACTCTTGGTCTAAAGTCAACTGTTTCAACAATATCATTTGTATCTGTACGTGTAGTTATATCACCTACATAATATTTCCCACCTTTTAAAGCAAGGTACATATATTGAAAAGCATTTGTTCCTTCTAGATTATTTAATCTAAATCCATCTGATAAAAATTCTACAAAGGTTTCTCTACGTGGCATATCAGTTAAACCAATAGATGCTGAACTTAATATTTCTTCATTATATCCATAAGAAGCAGTAACTTCTGCCCAAGAGCCACTATTACATGCAAAACTAACTATACCTTGATTACTGGCACCACTAGTCCACCCTAATTGCATAAATCCATTCCAACTACCCACTGGAATTGACGTATAATCAGGCCCTGAAACCATAATGAAATCAGGCTGAAAACCAATTCCTGTTACATCATAATTTCCAGTTGTTATTGGCATGGTTGCTTTGCCGATATATGCATCGGTTAAATCACTGCCCCCCAAAGCTAAATAAGATACTTTATAAGTGTTACTATAAAATTGTTGGTTTACAACAACATCAAATCCATCATTTCTCATTTGAGAAAAGTCTAATCTTCCAGCTATAGACATATTATTAGGGTCGCCTGTAGGGTTCCAAATACACATTAATTCTGTATCAGATACTCTTCTAGTACTGGCTTCAGCCCAAGTTTTTATAGACATAGAGGATGAACAAAATCTATGAGTACTATCTATTGCTACACCAAATCCTATACTATATGCTGCTGATGTAACAGTATCTCCAAGTGATTGTGCCCCACTATTCCATAGCATAACAACTTTAGGTTTAAATCCTATACCTCTAATATAGTGTTTATATCCTACTGCTGCATTTGCTACAGTAATAAAACTACCAGTTTTGGCAAAAATACTCACTTTATCTCCTAATTATGTGTGACATGGACAACAAGGTCAGACCCAGGTACGGTAGAACCAACTGCATCAATATGTGCAGTTAAATATGATTCATCAGCCCAAGTAGGTATATCAATATTGGTAGTATATCCTGTATTATTTCCTGCTGTAATTGTTGGTCTATGAGATTGATTTGTAAATATAGTAGTTCCATTTTTATGTATATCTACTATAATAGCAGAACCAGTTGGTGCAGTACCTACAGATAAAAATACTTCTGTAATAGTTTGTGAAGTTCCTAGTTTATTATAGACACGTAATGGATTATCATATATTCCTAAAGTATTAGAAGTAGTAAAAATAGTCTGTCTAGTTGGGGCTGCTTCTTCTAATACAGTAATTCTACCTCTAATATGATTAAGATTATCTACAAGTGACCAACCACTAGCAGGCAATCCCATATCTGATGCTTCAGTAGTATCATAAGATACTCGCATTTGTGGTAGTTGCCCAATCAATCCCCACCCAGTTCCAGACCCCCCTCCAGGGCCTGTCATACCCCCTAGATTAATTGGTCTAGAACTAACCCAAGCCTGTATGCTTGCTAGATACTCATATAATTGATTTTCAAAATTTCGGTTAATAAAAAATGGCATAGTTACATCCTATCATCGGCTCTAATAATTGTAATTACTCCTGCGGGTAAAGTAACAGAGTAATCATTCCAAAGTATACTTTCTTTATCTCTTTGATAAAATCTCCCACTTGTAGATATTCCAGACGAAGAGACAAACATATAAGGGTCTGGGTCATTATTGGTAAATTCTAGATGTGTAAATGCTCCACTCATAATAATAGTAGGATAATAACTATCAAAATCACTACTATACATTAATAATCCTTTTTTACCCCCTGCTACACCTATATATCTATTTAAAAACCCACTAGTACTATATCCGCTAGCTGGAAACATTCCTGCTGAATTATCTAAATCAAATACTCTTACATCATGACTACCTGTTCCACCTCCTGGGCTTAAATATTTAAAACTCCCAGGTTCATTTAAATAACTTCTTCCCATATTAGAAGAAGGATAATCATCTAAATAAGGTTTATGATAAAAAACTGTAGGTATATTCTTAGATGTATCTACATACATTGGACTATAATCTTCACAAATTATAGTAAATAATCCAGAAGGTAGTATTTTTGGGTCATGTCTTAAAAGTGCATATCTACTTTGTAATGATTGTTTACCACTTTCAACAATATTCACAGGAACACGAATCCATATTTTACCATTACCTCCTGAAACATACTGTACCATTTTATCTTGAACAGGTGTTCCATCAACCCATTGTTGTGTTTCATTGTCTAGTAATGGGTATAATATCTTTTTTAGGTTTCCACCAAAATCATACCCAACAGTTATCCAATAACCTCCGCTTGGTATTGCTCTGGCGCTAGTATATATACTATTATCAAAATCATCTAATCTTGGATGTACTGACCAAGCTTGTCTTCCATATTCTACATCACAACCAAAACCAGTAAAATTTTCCAATTCAGCAATTACATCACCAGCATCCCAAGGATTTGTAATTACTAAATCATGTTCCATTCCATAAGCAGTTGTTGTATCATATTCCCAAGCACCTCTCCAAAATACACCGAAATCCCCTGTATTTGTGGAATTTATGGTTTCAAAATGCATTGTATCTCCACCAAGGTAAAGTGTATGTGCATATGGGTCTGGGTTATTATGTTGTACCCAAGAAGGAATATCCCCAGATTCTCTAACAAAATATGTATCACCATCGCTCCATATATCCGTATAAACAGTATAGTCTCCTGTAAATCCATGAGAATCTATTATTGCATCAACAAAATAAGTATAAACATTTGTATAATTATAAAAAGGATAGGGTGTTCCAAAAGATATAGGATAAGCACCAATCCAATAATAATGTCCTAATCCTTCCCCAGTATTAATATTTTCATAGGCTAAAGAAATACCTGGTTCATGGTAATTATAATACTCCTCTGCGGGAGTTATGAAAGAAAATTGATACCACCCACCAGGAGGAAATGGAAGCGTTGGACTTAATGTAGTAGTATTTACTTCCCCTGTATGTTTTTCTACACTTGTCATGTATAATGTAACAGCATCTTCATTCCACCCCCCTCCCTGTAAATAACCTTTTATTCCATCTGATTTATATGCTCCAAAAATCATATGGTGACTAGAATCATAACCAAAAATGATATATGTCCCTGTTGGATATATTTCAGAATTTTTATATATAACATCACCAGTTAAACAATCCACTACTCCTAACCAGACAGGCCCATCATAATTATGTTGTGTTGTTCCCATAGCTGCTGCATAACGACCCCCAGAGTATCTTATATCTGTCTGAGGCCCATAGTCATTAAATGACCAATATCTTGATATTTGCTCACTTTTAAATTCTGTAAAATCTGCATATCCAGTAGATTCATTTATAGTAATAAGAAATGAATATGCATAATTTCCTTCGGCGTAATCTAAATAATCAGTACCTAATGAAGTTCCTCTAAAAGTATTTTCATCTATTTTATAAAATGCGGTAGGTGCTGGTAGATAATAACCATTATCATTTAATGGGTATGTATGTGATGTATACCAATTTGATGTTCCACTAGCTACATGAAAAACATATTTATAAAGTTTATCACCAGAAACAGGATATACTTGAATTCCATATGCTCTACCATCATATTCCATATCATCTTCTAATATAACTCCTCCCTGCATTCCTATAGGAACAGATAGTAATTTATAACCATGACTATATGGCATTATATTTACATTTGAAGATTCTTGTTCCACTACTATTCCAGAAGTTGGAGGAGGTTGAGAAACTATTCCTGTTGGACTACTTCCATCAGGTTGATATATAAAAGTTCCATAATCAAATTCTGGCATATGCCCACTATAAGTAGGCCCCATTTCCATCATAACTTTTTGGGCATTATATACAGAAATAAGATTAGTCCCATCCCAATTTGTATCCATATCAATTACTGCAATATCATAAGGATTTGGATATGAAACTCCAGATGGTATTATTATTGGATGTCCAGATGTTATTATAATTTGTTGAGTATAAACTGGAACTCTGTCTACAGTAATCCCTTGTACCCAAGATAGATTACCTGATGCTGGAAATAAATTAGCACTTCCAGATGGTAATGGCATACCACTGGGATTAGGAATAGTAAAAGCAGCCGTAATTAGTCCAGCTACTCCATAAGTTCTATCAATTGAAAGTGCCTCAGCAGTAATTCCAGAGGAAAGTATAACTGGGCCCCCACTTGCTGTATAATCTGTAAAACTACCTGGATTATATTTTGACCATGCTCCCATAGATGTATGTCTTACATATAAATTAGCATTATCATAGACCTGACCATATCTACCCCAAGCAGCAGCTGGTGAACCTATAGCTCCAAGTAGTCCATCATAAGCAGATAAATCTTTAATATTTAAATCAGTAATTCCAGTAGAATAATTATACCAAGTACTTTGTGTAATCCATTTTCTCCAAACTCCTGTTCCCATTGTTCCAATATAAACCCAATCATTCCAATTAACATAACCAAATAATCTGGGGCATCTTTTATCTAATATATAAGTAGAAGTAAATCCCCCTGAGGATAAATTCACAGAAAAATGAGATACTATTCCAGATATAGTTAAAGTATTGCTAATACCTGTAATAGTAGAACCTAGTACTACTTCTGAATATGAACCTGGTACTTTTAAATTTTTTTCTGGGATAGTTTGAGAAAATTCTTTTAAGATTATATTTGCTAATGAAGCAGCAATTCCAAAAGATTTTATAAGTCCATTTGCATAAACAATTGTTCTATAATCATTCCCTGGTCTATTCCAAGAAGTAGTTGTAGATGTATCTGCATATACCCAAGAATATGTATCTGGGTCTCCTGCACCCCATACAACCGCTCTGTTTCTTAACATCTTGTCGTTTTTTACATAACCAATTTCTAAAATTTCATTACCAACAAATGTTCTAACTGGAGTTGAACTGGCGTTTAGTTTTCCTATTTGACAAACATTGTCTGCATCAAAATAAAAATACCATCCACACATTTGTAATAATTGTAGGACGGCATCATAAGAAGAAGTCATACCTAATGTAGTATTTTCAGATAATTCACTACCAGAACCACTTACATTAAAATTATAAGAAACTCCAGCTTCTCCTAAAAATTTTTGTATCCAATATTTAGCTGTAGATGGATAAGTTATTGTATATTGTTCATCAATAAAATAATCAGTTAATCTTTTAGAATCATCTTGGCATGAAACTACATATATTCCACCAGGAACCTGTTCCTCAGCAGAAAATATATTATATGTTCCCATTTTACTTCCATTTTCATAAACAATAATAGTATTCCAAGGAGAAAATCCTCTAGCAGTTTTAGCTTCAACTGTCATATCAAGTGTACCTTGCCCAGTACAAATATCTGCTTCTCTTACATATTCTGCTATGCTATGGGTAATATCCGAACCATTCCAAGTAATTTGTACATTCATTATACTCTCAACTCCATATTGGTAGTATATCCACCTTCTCCCCACCTGTGTTCACAAGTATAAATATACCAATCTCCAGATACACCTGTATGGGTATCATTAACTGTAACAACTTGTCTAGCATGTAAACTGGGGTCTCCTAATATTTCTACTGAAATTTCCTCAGTTAATCTATTTAATTTATCTAGATTATAATCACAAGATGCTTGAGCCATTCCTTGGTCATCAATCCAAGGGCTAGCTACTACTACTGATTTTCTAAATCCTGCAGGTAAGTAAGGACTTTCTGCCTCTGCTACTGCTGTAATTCCCTCTGCTCCATAAACTACAATTCTATTTCTTAAATCTCTATCAGAAATCCTATGTATTATTTTAAGAATACCACTTAATGTTTTTACTGGAGTATCACTACCCATTACATAAGGTCGTCTATCTTGAAAATGTGCAGTTCCACTATAATCACACCAAACTGCATAAGCTAAAATATCTGCAATAGTTTTACTCATATCAAATGCAGAAATAAGATTTACTTCTACATCTCTGGTGATACCAAAAGAGAAATAAGTAGTATCATGTATATAACTATTTATTTGCGCCATCCCTAATAAGTCTTCTACTAAATCTTCAGCAGAAATATTTCTAGCTTTATAACATGTATCTGGTGTATTTGAAGCAATAAAAAAGTCCATAGCTTTTATCATCTCATCATTACATGTAATAATATAAGTATCATCTGGAATTGATAATTCTATTTGTTTTATCCAACCAGAAAATATTGATGGAGAATTTCCACCATATCCTAAAGTAGCGGAAATAGCATTTCCCATTTCTAATGAAGTATTTTTAGTATTTATAATTAAACTAGCACTTGGAGTATTATGAGATTCACTAACAGTCATAGAAGTTATTTGTGAACAGTTAGTAGCAGTTCCATGTAATTGACTCATGCTTCACTTAGTTCCATTCCCACTTTAAATACATAATCTGTTCTAGATTTATCTTCTCTAAAACTTTGAGCGTATGAAGTCATCCATTGAACAGTAAGTTTTTCTAGATAGCAACTTTTAGAGAATCCACCAGGGCCTTCTAGTGTATATGCAGTTCCTGTATTAGCTAATGCTTTGAGTGCACTTATATCTCCTGACCCAACCACAAAACATTGAAGTGGGAAAGTATCATTTATATATCCAAAAGTTTGATAAACAGTCCCCTCATCTATTGGTTGTAGTTTAGCTATGATTTGTTCACTATTCTCTTTCAAATCTACTACTGTTATTTGTATATTATTAAAAGTCCATAAAGTTGCCATTATGCGATTACACTCCTACTTGTTGATGTGGTCATTCCTGTTCCAAATCTTAACAAGTCTTCATATAAGTAAGGTTTAATAATTGTTGCTAATGTTCTACCATCTACAGTTAATACTATATTTGAATCTACAGATAAGTTTAAGGCAGCAGTTATTGGTCTTTGGTCTGGTTGCTGCGTTACTGTTGTTGCAGAAGCGGGTGTTGTTAACTGTTGTTGACTGAACCAATTTGTCATTGAAGTGGGTAATTTAATCTCAGGAATTGTTGAGGTTAGTGGAGGTACGGGGGTTGCATTTTGTGATTCTTCCCCTATTCCAAAAGGATGAGAATTGGAAATTGTATTTACTAGTCCACCAAGTAGTGTTTCAAGACTTGTAGTAAGACCTGTTATAAATGTTCCAACTGTTGCACCAAAATTTTCTATTGCGTTAGGTACTTGTGGAACAGGTTGATTTTCTGGAGCTGTAAATTCCTTCATTAAACCTGCTGGAGCACCTGGAATAGTTTCCCACCAATTACTTGATGGAGGTGTAGGAGTAGCATTAGGGACTGGTGTAGACAGTCCAGGTGCACCAGGTACAGTAGAAAACCAATTTTTAAATTTATCAGTAGGAATTGTAGGAGTTGTTTTATATGCACCTTCTCCAGCATTTCTAGCTATCATTTGTTCTCTATGTAGTGCCTTGGCTTCTTCATTTACAGTAGTAGTATCTTTAGGAGCAGTATTTTGGGCAATTTGCATTAGCCATTTAACTAGTTCTGAAATACCAGACCCAAATCCACCACCTCCAGCCATTTCAGTAACAGTTGCTTTACTCATTTCATAAGCAGTAACTGGTACATAGAATGTAGCACCAGATGGAAGATTATACATTCCTTGTAATCCTTTATCTTTTTCTACATCTATCAAGTCTTTCATTAACATGTTCAAGATACTCATATCAACATGTTGTACATCAAACCAACCACCTTGTCCCATAAATGCTGTAGTTTCTTCAGTAGGTTGCCAATTTTCAACACCTTTAGATTTCATTAATGCTTGGATAGCAGCTACCATTTGTGGGTATTGTTGCATCATTGTATCCCACTGTGGCTTAGAAACATTTTCCATTTGTTGAAGTTGTGGCATTTGTGCTTCAACTTGGAGAGGAGGAAGAACAAATTTTGATGGAACATTACTCTTGATGTTTTCTATGATTTTATTATTTGCTTCATACATCATTTCGCTTTGTTTTGATATGTATGCTTCTACATCATCTGGGTTCATTCCAGAATCTATTAAGAATTGTTTCCAAGCCTCTCTTCCAGCTATAATTGCTTCTTGTAATTGCTTAGGAGTTATATTTTCTGGAATTTCTACTGTAGGCATTAATGACTCTTCTGCTCTTCTACCTGCACCAGCAGTAGTATAAACTGTAAATAATTGTGATAAAAGACTCCCCACTGATTTTAATTTAGTCCCGTAATCATCTAATAATTTTTGTTGGTCTACAGTAACAGGGCCTTCTTGAGCAGCAATAAATTCATTCAACATTCGTATATCATCTATTGCATCAAAAAGTTCAGTATAACTTGAAGTTATGGCACCTGCTTCTTCTGCACTCAGTCCAGCAGCAAATTTAACTGCAGCTTCAGGCCCCATAGCTTCATATCCTGGTACTGGTACTACTTCTTTTGCTCCTCCTTTTTCCTTTACCCCAAGTGTTATTGGTGTTGCTAATTGTTGTTGTGATTCTATTACTCTAGCAGAAATACTTGCTAGTTTTTCTGATGCAGTTTGAGCCTCTAATAGATTTGCTGTAGCACCTGTAACACCATTAGAAATATCTGCTAGGGCTTTATCCATGATTTCTATAGATGCTGAAGTAGCATATGCAGTTACATTTCCAACTTCCTGTTCTATTTGGGTCATAATAGGAGACATTGGGATATCTCCACCCATATTCCCCCCTCTTACTTGCTCTTCTGTCCAACGTTTAAGCATCTCTACAAATATTTCATGGGCTTCATCAGTAATTCCAAAACTTTTATAATTTTCTGCTGCACCCATAGCCATCATCCATGCTTCTCTAGGAATTGCTTCTTTCCCAGTTCCTTCTGTTCCCGTAAGCATTTTATTGACATATGTAGCATTTTTTGAAGACCAGCCTAATGCACTCGCTATACTACTTGCTAAAGATAAAGCACCAGAAATAATATTTGGTTGTGTAGTTAATTTTGCTGTAGCTTGAGTATTTAATAATTTTATAAAATCTTCATTAGTTGGGACTTCTCCAGGTTTTTGTAATGGATTTTCTCCCATAACTCCAGCAGCATATTTAGTTATTCCCTCTGCAATATTACCTTCAAAAGTTATGAATTTATCATAAAATCCTTGTGCTATGGTAGCACCAACTATAGCCCACATTGTACTTCCAGTTAATACTCCAAAAAGTGCTGCACCTACAGTACCAGATATTGCTCTAGGAAGTGCTTCTTCTAATGGCTTACCAATATTAGATGCTGCTACAACAAAAGCAGGGCCTAATATTCCTGCTAGATTAAGTTTACCTAATCCTGCTGGTAATCCTGCTGCAGTTTCTGTACTTATAGCACCACGTTTTGCTGCCATTTGTGAGAATGGCATATTCATCATAGCAAACATTGGAGGTAAGAAGTTTCCCCAAGTAGGAACAGCTCCTCCTGGTAATGACCCTTGACCACCTGTAACTGCAACTCTTTGTTGTGTTAGTTGTGCACCTATATTTAGACCTTGAAGAGCCAATAATAATTTATTACCTGTTTGTGCACCAGCTAAAGATGCTCCTCCTGCACCAACTCCTTCAAAAGTAGATGGAGTAAATAACTTTGCTAAACCCGTAGGAATATTTTTCCCAAGTAAACTGGCACCTACACTAGTCCCTGCAATACCTTTTGCAAGAAAAGCCATAGCCATTAATGGGGCTGCAACTCTAAGTATACTTACTAAACTTCTCATTTGTGTTACAAAGAAAGTTATTAAATCTGTACCTTTAGTTAGGAAAGCTAGAACTCCACCTTCTCCACCTAATGACAAAGCTAACATTGAAAATGCGTTATTTAGTCTAGTGGTAGCAGCATCTAATGTCCCCATTTCTAGTGCCATAGCTCTTGCAGCATCTCCACTAGCTGATTCTGATACAGTAATCAATTGCATAACTACATCTAAGTTTTTAACAAGGGCAGATAATTGTGCACCTCTTCTTGCACCAGCACCACCAGCTTGAGTTAATGCACCCATAGCTTTTTCATCTAGAACTCCAGTTTGAGACATCATCTTCATTTCTTTCAAGATGTCCATTAAATCTCTGAAATCACCAGATAAAGTTTTAGTAGCAATACCATACTCAGCAAAAGATTGTTGAGCTTTATCTGTCTGCATAGCAGCGATAATACCTCTGATAGAGTTACCTAATTCATCAGCAGATAGATTAGTAGATTGTGCAAGAGCACCAACCAAAGCATTTAGTTCATTATAATTTAATCCTGCTTCTTGAGCAGCACTACCTACAATAGTAAATGATGTAGCCATTTGACCAACAGATACATTAGCCTTTTTACTTACTGCTACCCAAGAGTCTAATAAAGCAGTTCCTTGTGTTAGCCCCATCCCTAATTGACTTAGAGTTCCTACCAAAGTATCTAGTGCTTGCTTTTGGTCGGTACCCGCTAATTTAGAAAGAACCATTGAATCTTTTAGTAATGTTTGTGTAGCTATAGTTCGTTGTACTTCATTACCAGCACTAGAAGCAGCGGCAGCAGCCAAAGCATATCCTTCTACAACACCTTCCAAACCAGAACTAGTTTGATTAGCTATATCAGCAGATGCTTCAAGAACAGTGTTCATTTCTGTATTAGAGTTATTCAAAACGATTTGAACATCAACTAAATCTAACTGGATTTTCTTCATTTCCTCCATCATTTCACCTAATTTTCTAATAGGCGTATAGATGGCAGTAATAGCAATTGTCCACTTCAAAACTTCTACAACATCCCGCATAATAGCACTACCAAAACTTCTGAATCTCTTTTGGGTATCTTGTAGAACATTTCCATTTCTGTCTAAGTGTGCAGTTAGATTTTGAATAACATTTCCAGCACCTTTAGCTTCAACACCTACAGTGGTAATTCCCGTAGACATTTCAGTAGTAGCAGAAGTTACTCTACCATATGTCATTCCCAAACCAGATAAACTTGTTTCTAGATTTTTTGCAGCTTGAGCAGATAGACCATACCCTTGAAATAATTCCTTATTTAAGTCTACAGAACCTTTAAGTATATCTTGTGCTCTTTGGCTAACTGCTGGGTCTACTGCAGTTTTGTCTGCTGAAGGAGGCACAACAATATGTTCAGTACCTACTTGTGGAGTTTCTATAGTAGCGGCGGCTGTTTGTAATCTTTCATTAATGGCAGTATCAATATCTCTTAGTCCTGACATTAATTGTGGAGCACCAACAGGGGCAGGTCGTTGGTTTCTAAAATATTGGCTAATTTCATCATTAGTTGATGTTGTGACGGCAGGAAGTAATTTAGGAGGCTCTTGGATTTGCCCAACAGGAAGTTGTAGAGGAATATTTCCAGGAGGAAGTTGTGGATTATTATAACGAGGAGGATATACTGGTGGCTGATTTGTAAGTTCTTCCCCCGCTCCCATAGCCATGTACCCAGGAGGAAGCATTTGCTGTCCAGGAATCATTCCACTTGGGAGTCTATTCATTGTAGCTCTACCCAATAGGCTACTTATAACTTTAGCTCTAAGTTCTTCTATTCTATTAGCAAATTCTAAATTTCTTTTCCAAATTTGTTCAGTAGCCCGCATTTCCTCATTAGCTTGTTCTGCTAGACGTTTGGCTTGTTGAATAATAGCTTGTTGTTTTTGCTGTTCTCCAACATTACCAGAAGTTATAGCCATATTTAATCTTCTTGTTGCTACACCTGCTTTACTAAGAGAAGACATCTTCTCTTGCATAGCAATAGTTTCTTGTATTTTACCAAGAAGTTGGGCAAATGATGTTGTTAATGAATTTACTGTAGCAGCATCACCTCCCAAAGATTTAATCTGTCTGCTAAAGTTCGCGATAAGAAGTGCAGATTCTCTGATACTACCTAGGTTCACACCTACAAATCTATTTAGAAACTTTTCAGTTTCTTGTAAACTTGCTCCAGCAGCACCAGAGGCTTTTGCTATTTCGTTTAGAGCTTTTATCAGTTGTTCAGTTCTTACTATAATTTCATTTGATGGCATATTATTCTATCTCTTCATCACTTATATCTAATAGGATTTCATCTGGTCTTCTATCACTTTTGAATACTTTATCAAACCAATTGTCTATATCACGATTATCTCCGTACCAAATCATAGAATCAGGCGGTCTTTTTTCTTTAGGTAATTCATTGAAAGAATCTAATTGTGCTCTCTTTCTTATTACATAAGAAATAGTCCAAGGTAATTCATCTGCGGGCGGTAGGTCTATATGCAACGGCAGCCCACTGGCTTTTGTTGTAGACCAAACAGAAGCCATTCCGTTGCTTCTGGCTATTTTTTTAGTATATCTATTCCTAGTTCTAAATTACGATATTCTTTCTTTAACATATCTTTTAAAGATGGATGAACATTTTCATAACTCTCAAAGTTCTTAAATGCTTGAGTTTTGAATTTATCATCTTTGAATGTTGCAAAATAAATACACATGTCATAGAAACCATTATTCATTTCATCTTGGCAAAGTCTATTTATTACTTCATTCTCATAAATTTTGTATAGTTCTACTATACTCTTTCCTTCTACTAGAGCTAAATCAGCTTTTCTTAATTTATCAGCTTCTTCTTCTACTGCTTTTTTAAATCTTTCTGCATAGTCATCAACTTTAGTTTGATGTTCTTCCCATTTTTCTAACTCATCATCAGCAGGTTCTTTTGGTTCTGGTACATCTACATTCTTTATAGCTTGTTGATAAATATCTGAAATTCTTAATAACTCTATTGATTTTACAAGTATTTCGGGGTCAGTAAAATCTTCCAATTCTGCTAGTAAAGATATTCTTTCATTACTATCTTTAGTCTTTAGTTTCTTTCTTAAATCAGCAGATTTTCTATACGCATTTGCTCTAGCTCTGCCTAAATCTGCATCACCTAGCAACCTCATATAGAACTTAACTTTCATTCCAGAGTGAACATCCTCTAGTTCTACTTCTTTATTCCACTTAAAAAGCTGTGAAATATCTACATCATTTTTATCTACATCTCTAATTTTTTCTGCCATTTTCCACTCCTATAAAAAGAAAAGGAACTATACTAGATTTTATTCTATTATAGTCCCTTTTTAACCTTTTACTATAAATTTATTTGTTAGTTATTAAAATATGCCTGAGCCTTGGTAAATTATGATTTGCCCAGTAGTAGATTTAAAGTCAAACGTTTGTTGAGCGTTTTGGTTTACATTTGAAGTAAATCCTTCATTAGTTACTGAAATTGAAGGCATATACAAAGTCTTCAAAATCTCATATGGTAAAACTTTATCTGCTGGATTTTGTAGTTTAACAATTAATGAAATACCACTAGCTGTAAATTCTGATACACCAAACTCAGTTACACCAGAAGGATTAATTTGTCCAGTTGTCAACAGAGCAATTAATTCTGTATCAGTATCTAACACAGTAATTGTTCCAGTAACTGCTGGAATTTGCATTTGATAACCAACCAACTCACGATTTCCCATTTCTTTTACTGCTTCAGGGTTGAACGTACCATTCATTGTTACTGATTGAACTCTTTCGATTCCACCAGCACCAATTACTACAGGAACATCCATACCTCTAATAGCAGCAGGCATTGTGTTGTCTGTTGAGTCTACCCAAGCATTACCAGCCATGACAGCTTGATATATTGCAATCAATTGACTTGTTCTGGTATCACCAGTAGTAAGTGTGGTTGTAGAAATTGAGTACTCTCCTGTACCAGGTGTAGCTGCAACTTCTGTTAGGTAAACACCATCAAGAATTACTGATAATGCTTTATCACCACTCTTAAGAGTAACTGGTGTATAGGTTAGTGTGAATGAAGTAGTCCCAGTATCAAACTTTTGGGCTACAACATCATTCTTGAACCATCTTTTCTTAGTACCAATCAATGTATACTCTTCGGTTGATTCTCCATCTACCGTATAGGTAAATGTAAAATCTCTAACTACACAACGTCTAGCGTGTGCCATTTTTACATAGTCTTCAACTGTGTCGCTCTTGATATTAACAATAACGTCTACATCTTTCAACTCAGTAATACTGACTCCACTTGCTGGATAAGAAGATGCTGTTGTCCCAGTTAGAACTGAGAACAATTTGATTCCTACATCCATAGCTTGGAAGGTAACAGTGATTGCAGGAATGTCTTCGACAGTTCCAGCATGTAATCTGTTACCAAGTTCATCAATATTTGTTGATGGTCTATCTGAGGTTACAGTTAATCTTTGTACTCTAGGGAATACTAACGCATCCTTTGGGCCTACAACTTTTAGCTCTACAGCCTTTGATGGAATTGCTATTCTTCTAGCCATTATAAAGACCTCCTAAATAATACTCTCGTATTCTGTTAAAAATTTTATGCTTGTTCTCCAATAAAGTCTTTCTACTAGTTCAGGAAAAACTCTAGTGGGGGTAGCTACTAACGTACGTGGTTTCAATTCGAGTACCCCAATCATGGGGACTCCACTAGGAGGAAAACCTTGGTCATAGTCATAAACTGGAATATAGTCTTCTATACTGTCCATTAAGACATATGTTATCTCATCTCTTTGGTTTTTATTAGCACCAAAAACTTCTATATCCCAGGCTCTGTTTCTAATTCCATGTCTATTACCTAGTTCTAGCGGTTCTGTATATATATCATTACCTACAACTGATACCGAGGGAAGTACCAGTTCAGTATTGGGATAGTCATCTGTTACATGAATGGTAGGATAGCCAGATAAAACTTCTCTTACATAATAGTATACACTTAAATTCTGTTTTATGTCTAAGTTCATCTAATCTTTCTCCTACCAATTTGTTTAGTCTTTGTAAGATAAATTTTATATTCACATTCATCTTCAAGACTTCTATATTTATTAAATACGTACCCAGGCTGGTATGAATCTGGATTTGATAAAAATTCTGCCTGTGCATTATCAAATAGATTTATTTCTTTTTGAGAATAATCTCTATTGATTTCCTCTTCTTCTGGACTTTCTTCTTCAGACGCTTCTTTTCTTTTTGCTACTTCTATTTCCAAGTCCTCAATAATTCTATAAGCAGAATGAGATAAAAAATTTGTTTGTGTAAATTTAGGATGTGCATAAGTGCTTGCATAATTACCATGCTCAAGAAAATACCAATAAGGTGCTTTATCCCCCCATATTTGAAATCTTAAAGCTATGGTATCATCGTACATTTCATCACTAGGCCAAACTTTGTTCTCCCAAAATCTTGCTGCTCTTCCTTTATCACCTCTACTTACATCTAGTAATTCTCTAGCATTTTCTACACCCTCCCAAAAATCACCTATATCTCCTGCTGTTTCATCCATTATGTCATAAACACCATATGCTCCATATGTTACAATTGCAGCTAAAAAGTCCATTATATTTTGTGTAAGTATTACTTCTATGTTTTCAGAGAATATTCTTTTTCTATCATATTCTCCCGTATCTTCTACAGCTTGTTCTAAAGATTCTAAAAATATATTTCTATAAAAATCTTTTTTTTCTTCTATTATCTGTAGTTGCAAATCTTTAATATTAAAGTCAATCTGCTTTTTATCTTCTGCCCTTTGTTCATATTTCAAAATTTCTTCATATTCTCTTCTACCCTGTTGAGCTTTTCTTGATAATTTGCCCATATTACTAGAGCCAAAAAAATCAGTCATTTTATTTCATTACTAGTCCTTCAATATCTCCAAAAAGAATCCTTAGATAAGAACGAGTATAATCATTCATTCCATCTAGTATTACCTTTCGGATGTATTTGAATTCCTTGCTTCCTTTAGGAAACTGAAGTTCTATATCACTTAACATAATCGCAACAAACTTATCTTTCTTATTTTCAATCACGTTAAGGGCATCAACCATGTCTAAGCCCTGTATAATTATTTCTCCTGCCATGTTAACCTTCCTCTCTTTATCCCTCTTGTTCTTTAAGGGTTATAACCATTCTGTTTATCTCAGGAACACCTCGATAAGAGATGTCATCCTGTAAATAAGTTTTCCCATCCACAATGTAATGTGCTGCATGTTCAACTGCATACAAATTGTCAGGGGTATATTTTATTTGTACAACTGCTTCTCCTCTTTCAATATATCCACCAGCTATTCTCCAAGGTAAATCTATTTCACCTATAGTTACATGAGAATTTACAACATAACCTGATGCTGTACTTGTCCAATATGTTCCACCACATACAGGACAAAATGGATTGGTAGATAGATTTGAAACTGGATTTAAACTACATACTGTACATGCAATTCCAGATATTGTGACTAAAATAGTTATGTCTCTTCCAATTGCATTTCTAATTTCATCAGTAATATCCGCAGTATTAGTAGGCCAAAAAATAGTCATTATTTTTCCTTTAACATTTCTTGAATTGCTTTATCAAATTCTTTAGTCACAGATTGCCAAGTAAATTTTTCTTGTTGTGTAAGTTCATATCCCTTTTGACCTAATGCTTTTAATTCTTTTCCATCTTCGTATTTCCAATCATGGTATGCCCACTCTAGTATACTTATAAGTGCTCTTAAATCAGGTACCATTCCAACAGTATTTACTCTTTCAATCATCTGTGGCATAATTATGGGAATTAGTTTAGCACTTCCTTGCCAAATTTCTGTTAAAGCAGAATGATTAGGTACAATTTGTGGTTTACCTGTTGCAGCATGTTCCCAGTTAACCAACCCCCAACCCTCACCTATTGATGTATTTATGCCTACATCGGTAGCATTATAAATAATGTTAAGTTTCTCGTCTGATACAGTTGGAATTCTATTCTCCATTGTAGAAAGAACCAGTTTGCTATCAAATCCATATCGCATAGCCAGCTCTGCCACATTAACCCCCAAATCTAGTACTCCCATATGCAGATACAATTTTACATCTGGTTTATTCCTTTGGAATTCTCTAAAGGCCCACATTGTTATATCCATTCTTTTTCTAGGTTGATTTCTATTTCCATTGAACACTATAAAGGAATTTAGAAATTCTTCTGTTTTATCTTTAGGATATAATGTCTGTTTAGCAAAAGTAGAATTTATGGGATAAAAAGTCTTTGTAGAAATCCCATGAGGAATGACATGAATTTTATCCTCTGTAACATCTGGAGAATTTACTGATAAAATTACTTTCTTTCCAAATTGTGTATAGACACAGATTTTATTAACTAAGTTAAATCTACTGTAAAAACTTGGGCTATGCTCTATAGCATCCACTGGGAAATATACTATAATAGGGGGGAGTGCCTTTAACTTTAATTTTTCCAATTCTTGTAAATACATGGAAATAATCCAAGGGTCATTTATCATGAATATAAAATCTGGCTTAGTAGCAGAAATTAATGGCATGAGTCTTCCTATTCCATAAACATCCCCACCTAAACTGGCTGGATAAATATTATTTTTATATGGATGTGGGTCACCAAAATAATTGATTCCTAAGTGGTGTATTTCATATTTTTCTGGTAAATTATCAATAATAGAGTGTGCAACTCTAGCAAAACCTGTTGAAGCAACCGCATCAGCGATAAATAATCCTTTTATTTTATTCATAAAACCCTTTCCTTTTTATTCGTTATCAGTATCTATAAATGTTTTGTACTCATCACCCTGACCCATTTCAATTTGATTTCCTGTATATCCAGGCAAATGTCCTTTAACTGAGCCTACTAATTTTTTATTTGGTGAAGTTAATATTCTATTTAATTCATCCCAATCTTGTTTTAATGAATCTTGTTTACCTCTACTCCCCTCAATATTGGAAAAAGAAATTTCAGCATCTCTCCAAGAACCTACATTCCATGAAAAGTTTTCTAGACTACCACTCTTTAGAATAATAGATGCCATTAAAATAATAGGTTGAATATCTCTTCTTAGAATAGCTGGAGAAACTCTGTTATTTATATCTACTTGGTACTTATCATTCCACCAGCGTTGTAATGCATCTACCGATGCTACCAAAGATAGATGTAACCACTCATCCATATATTTGTAGGGAGGAGTTAAATCTCCTAACTTTAATCTTAATCTTGGTGTAAGGTAATTTAAATCTGTAGCCATTATTGCTCGTATTTTTCTAATTCAAGTTTGGCAATCTTTTCTTCTAGATATTTTACAATCTTTTCTGATTTCTCTAATTCTCTAGCTCTGTTTAGAATTCTAAGAGCTGGGGCAGTATCAGTAAATTTATCTACTTTAGCCTTTAAGGTTGGAAATCTTCCTTCTAGAAGTTTATCAATTTCATCATCTGTTAACTGATTAGGGGAAGGAGGTGGTGGTTCTGGTAACTTCTCCATCTTTATAAGTCTACCAGCATCTAGATGACTTTTATTCATTCTTTCAAAAAATACCTGTTGTTTTGCATCCCAAAGTTCTATATAAGAACCTATTCCGTCACCTTCAAGAAGAACCCCTTCTGGTTGTTCCGAAAAGGGGTTGAGCGCAATTACATGCACCTTTCCTACAATAGTTTTTCTATATCTTGCAAGAGGTTCTGCCCCCGCCTGCATAGCTGAAAATACATCATAATCAGACATATCATTACTCCTTTTTTAATTTTAAGTTTTAATGTTGTTCATCCCAATGTATTATACGGTGGCAATTTGCACAAACTATAATACATTTAGCCATTTCTTCAAGTAATTGTTTTTTACTTCTACCTTTTTCAGTAAGCCAACATACAGTTCTAGATTTATCATCATTGGGATGATGAAAATCTAAACATGGCAATCTAGTTTCTCCACATATTGTACATGGATGTGTACTCTTATAATCTGCAACAATCTTTCTATTACGAATTATTCTTTTTTGATATTTGAGAGTAGTATTAGCCATATGGTAAGGGGGAGAGGTTTACTCTCCCCCATATTATTTTATTATACAGTTACATCATCTAACATATAAATCCCTTGAGCATTATCAATAATCATTCCGAATTGTTGATAAATTTCAATCATCCATTGTGGAGGAGTAGGATTCATATCTGACCATTGTTTTGATTTTACCTCACCATAGGTAATAAATTCACCAATACCCTCACCAACAACTAAAATGAAGTTGGATGGATAAAGTGGTTTATAGGTATCAGGGCTGTCATAAACTTGGTCAATTGCTACGATAGGAACACCATAGTATCTACCAATTTTACCAGTATTCAAAACTTCATTGATTTTATCTTGTGATATCCCAACGTTTGTACCACCACCATCATCCCAAAATGCAGCGAACTTGGAAATAGGGGTAACTACTGAACGAAGACCAACGATGGCCTTTGCACCTGTAGTTGTTTGGTTAATTCTATTGATAGCTGCTTCTAGAGCAGTTGCATCAATAGCATGACCTATAGATACATAGTTATCAGGGGTATTTGAACCAGACCAGATACTTCCCAAAGCAGAGAAAATTTTATTGTAATAAAAGTCTTTCAACTTTGCAGACATTTCTGACTTAATTTCTTGAAGAGTTCCAATTTCACCACTCTCCATTTCCCATTCATTATAAGTAACTTTTACGTCAGCACCATCTAACACGAAGTTGATTCTTTCTGATTGCGTAATTTCAGCAGCTAAGTGAACTGCACCAGGAACCAGGGTTCTAACTCTGATGCCTTTTCTAACTTTCTTAACAAGGCTATCGCCTGGTTTTAAGGCTCTCGTAGTCAAAAGATTTCCAACAAATTCTCCTGTTAAATGATTAGGCTGAACGTATTCCACGATAATTTGTGACAACGCTTCTCTTTGGTTTCTATCTTTCACCATAGAAGCAATTGCTTCTTGAATTTGTTTTTCATCAGCCATAATAAGTACTCTCCTTTATATTTATAGTGTTCTGAAGGTTAAGGAACCATCATCAGAATTGAACCGCTCAACTATAGCGATAGTACCACCGCCTGCGTAAGCTAATTTACCAGCATTAGTTGTGTCATCATTGATATTTAATACTTCTAGTGGTGCACCAGCAGCCATAATATTAGCTGAGAATACAAATCCACCTGAAGGAACAGTGAAAACGCCTCTATCAAAGGCTAATGCTAAGTAACCTGAAGGGATTGTTACCCCATTTTGATTTCCAGGGTAAGTCATGTAAATTTCAGAGGTGAATGGAACATTTCCTGCTTGCTCAAAAGCACCTCGTCTTAGTGACCAATCATAGTGTGGGAATGGCACTAACATTTTAATATTGTCATCTACTTGAGAGTTATTTACAGGCCAAGTAACAATGTACTTAGCTAATTGAGCTTCCGCGTCAGTTCTTGGAAGTCTTACTCCCATTAAGTCTTCTCTGCTCCCCCAAAGATGACTAGAACTTTGGCTGGTTAATTGAACCATTCTGCCTTCAACGATGTCGCCACACACTACAACACCGATAATATCTGTATATTTATTGATTTCCATAGTTACTATACTCCTTAGTTTTTATTAAGATATTCGACCATATCTTTTTGTGTAATGGTTGTAGTCTCTTTACCACGAATTGCGGGAACACCTTGTGAAGTAATAGAAATTGACGCTTGACCTTCTTCGGCGGGTTTGAAAGCAGCTACAAGTTCTTGAATAAAGAACTCAAGTTGTTCATCCGTCATTCCAGCAAGTGCCTCTTCTTTTTCAGTAAAGTATTCATCAGTAATATCAAGACCTGCATCTTTAAATTTATTTTTAATTGAAGTCAGCTTGGTTTTCTTTGCTTCTGCTTCTTCAATAGTTTGTTTATAATTTGCTAATTCCTCATATTGAGGTTTTAACGCATCTAACTCTGTTTGAACAGTAGTTAAACTAGCTTGAAGTTCTGCAATTTGAGCTTCAAACTGTCCTTTTTGCTCATTCAAGAGTCTTTCATGTTCGGTTTTTTCAATCGTATCCATTAAATCTCCTTCTTTTTCGACTGAAGATAATGCTAGTGCAGTTGTTCTTCCTTGGTACGCAGGCATACCTACGATGGTTGCTGCGTTCATGGAGACATTTTTCAATGCTACACCTTCTTCTTCAACATCTTCGTCTGTATAAGTTAATTCCCAAGAAATATCAATACCTTTTCCCTCGGAGTATCTGTTTCTCAAGAATTCTACATCTTCATGTCTTTCTCTATCCCATAGAGCCGCTAATGCTTGGATTGAATTGCCTTCTGTTTTCAAATGTGTCATAACACCTAATGGAAATGTATCATCATGTCCTTCAGATACTTCTCCGTATGCCATTTTTAGGGGCATGAATAAGCCTGTTCTTAAAACATTAGCAAATTCTTCTCTAGGAATTCTCTGTTTATTAGCATTATGTTGGTCATCTGTTAACAAAAACTTCATCCAAGCAACGTTAGGGTTTAGAGAGATTGAAGCCGAAGCCGCCATCTCATCTATTTCTAACTTATCTATTAACAATTGTACATCAGATGCCATTAATGTGATTGTTTTCATAATATTTTAGCCTCTTTTATTGCTTACCATTGTCATTTCCAGGTGGTGCACCTGCTTTTGGCTTTGGTTTGGGTGCAGGTTTGGGTGCTGCTGGTTTTGTAGTTGGTTTCCCAGGTGCTCCTGGTACTACTGGAGGTGGTTCTCCTGCTGTTGGTAAATCTAGCCCCAACTCTTTCATCATTTCTTTTTCTTCTACCTTATGATTTAGTTCTTCTGCTAAGTCAAATCCATAAGATTCAGCAAATGATTTTCTAGATAAGTTACCAGTATCGTATAATTTTTGTACACCTTCATAGAATAATCTCAATCCTAATAAGTTTATAGGTTTGAATTTTACTTCAGGTAATTCTCCTTTAAGATTATTTCTTTCTTTTACTTCATAGAATACTTTATATATAATGGGGAAAAGTTCATCTCTCATTACATTCATTGTACTCTCTGGAGACAGTGTAGCTATCTCTGGGTCAGAAGTAAATGACCGTTCTGTTTCACCAGTAATTAGAATTCTAGGAAATCCTAATGCTAAGATTATATCTTTATTAACTGCATCATATTTCTTATCATTCAATAATGCTTCTACATCAGGAAATACCCAATTTAATTCTATAGTATGATTAGTAAATAATGTGAATACTCTTTCTACATCACTGGGACTAATTCCTTCTCTCCAATGAAACTTATCTTCCAAATCATCTAAAACATCTTGCTGGTCTTCTGTTAATGGAAATTCATCACTTCCCGCTTTTACATGTAAAATAGCACTAATAACTCTAGATGCAATTGAATAATCCATTCTTCTAAGATTTCTCTTATGTTTATAAGATTCCAATCCTGGGTATAGATAAGGAATTGGATACTCAGCATCGGCTAACATAGTTGATTTTACTATAAGAGGATTATCAAGTAAAATTTTTGTTTCTCCTGATAAAACTTTAGATACAAATTCTGGATATTGTGTGACTATGGTTTGATATAATTCTATATCTTTAGAACCATCATTATATGTACCTTTATTCTGTAAGAAATTTATCACTTCGTCAGGAACTACTAAGAAATAAGATTCTTCATCAGTAATAAAAGGTCTTTTGATTACTATATCTTGTGCATTTCTTAACCACATACTAGTAGGATAAAGTAAATTATCCAGTCTTTGAATTCCTTTTTCTCTCAATTGTTTTCTATTTAAGTTCGTTAAAGTTATTTCTGGAACTACTAATCCAGTAGTTAAAAACTCTAAAGCAGCCTTTCTTAAAAATCGTATGATGTCTTTCTTTAGAGATTCATATATTTGGTAATCAGTTTTAGGGATACTATTTTCTGGAACAATAATATCATTAATAGCTAGACTAACCATCTTTGTTACCACAGTAGTAGCAATAGGTTCGTGTCTAAAGAAAAATCTACAATCCTTTACAATCTTAACAAAGGTGTCATGGTCTTCAAATGAAAGTTTATCTACTTGATTGGAACCCCATACGCCTATATCACTTGGGTAACTAGACTGTGGCATAAAAAATGTTGCTGATGCTGTCTTTGCTAGTCTATTACTTTTATTATTGTCCATAATATTCTCCATGTTATTTTTAAACTACCCATCTACTTTTAGCTAATCGTTTCTGTTCTTTAGAAAATAACAATCCTATAATTAACATATAATATGCCATCATAGCACATAACATAGCTGCAGTATTATGGTCTTCACCTCGTTTACCACCTTTAGGTGTAAGTGTCTTATAAACAACTTCTCCTGTAGGTGTTTTAGTATATGTCATTCTTTCAAGTTCTGTTATCAATTCAAAATCTGTTGATGAATATATGATTTTATGTGTATTAGTATACTCTTGAAGTAGTGATACACTATGAGGTTTGACTTTTACTTTTATTTCCTCTCCTTCTGAGTTTTCTCCCAGACTTATCCAAGCACCAAAGGAAACTGGAAATAATCTTTTAGCATAATTTTTATGAAGATAGTTATCATCTTCTAATAAATGTTGTACTAAACCTTTTTCATTACCAACATCTACACCAATAACTTCTAGTCTTCCAAATTTAGTATCCAGGTAGTCAATTATTTTTTCTTGTACTGGATATGCAACTTTATAAAAATTAATTCTAGCATGTTCTTTTATTATACCATTTTTCTCATAAAGTATCATAATTGAAGTGGGTTCTGTGTATCCTAAGTCAATTCCCATTACTGCTATATCATGTGGAGGTAGGGGTGGAATAAGTGCCATACGATTTATAATTTCTGTGTAAGTATGGTCTATACCAGACATACTAATTTTATAAGTAGCATATTCAGCTATGTTCATTAATCTTCTATCAAATACTGCAAAAGTTGGAGAACCATGTCTTCCTAAAACAATATGGATATAGTCTTCACTATCAGGCCCTCCATATTGTTTTATATTCTTTACTTCATCTTCTTCTGTATATCTTGGATTTTCATGAGCAGAAGTTCTATGATGAGAATATTCATCCATAATCTCATCAGCCAAATAGATAACGCAATTCTCTCTCAGTCCTGTAGGAACACCTGATACCCATAATTTGAATCCATCTGCCCATGTATTTAGAACAGGTTGTAATTCCAACCAAGTTCCCCAAGGGTAGTATCCAGATTCATCTAGGATAATAATTGGTGTATGAGTACCAATTACATTTGCACCCGTTCCTGATTGTCCAGCAATTCTACATAATAATTGTGCATTATTCAACAATGTAATTGAATAACTGGATGAATTAATTCCTCGTTTTGGTTCTATAAAATTTTTCAGAAGTGTATTACTTCTTAAATATTTTATTAGATTTGTAAATACAGGCTCTAAATGAACTTTATTTGGGACTGTATATAAGATATATTCATTTGGAAAGAAATTATTTATAAGTATCCATAAGATATAATCTGTTAGAGTTACAGTTTTACCTACTGCTCTACCACAACAAAGAGATACGTAATGACTAAAATCACATAAATATTCTTTCTGATACCCAGAGTATTCAAATTTTTTAGTTGCATATGCTGGTGTATCTAGATTTCTATAAAACTCCCCAAATAAAACTGGATGTTTTAAAAGTTCATATAGATGCCATTCTTCAGGAGTTATCTTTTCTTGTAATGCCATTTTCTTTCCCATCAAATGGTTCTGTGAATTTTTCCTTACCAGGAATTCCACCCCACTTTATAAGATATCTATATTTTGCTGCCTCAAATTTACCGTGATGCATATTTTGCTCTAGAATGGTAAATTTTTTAATGGTAGCACTTCCCACATGTTTTACTTTACAACCATTTATAGATTTTATATCATATCCTTTTAATTTCATTCTATAGTGATAATCATTATCTTCAAAATAGGCATAAAAGGGGGATATACCCTCATCAAAATATCCTACATCTTCAAATATCTTTCTAGGAAATTGTATTAAAGAGAATGATGTTGAGCCAATTGCAGGATAAATTGCAAAATTTTCATCATAACCACTCATTAATTTTTCAATAGAATCTTCATAGAATTCTATATCATCATTACAAAAAATAATATGGTCTTTTATATTATCAATAAACCAGTTCCAACTTCTAGCTACTCCTAAATTATATTTTACTTTTGCTATATAAACTCTATTTCCAAATTCTTTTGGTATAGTATTCAAATCTAAATTCATTCCATTGTCAATTATATAATAAGCTGTAGGTTTTAGTGTTCCAGCTTCCGCTGATTCTAAACATCTTATTAATAAATCATACCTATTTAGTGTTGGTATACATAAATTAAATTCCATGTGTTTTAATCCTTTCCATTATTTTATCTGTCTTATCCTCATATAAGGTTAAACAATTTTTATTGCATTGGTCTGTGCAACAGTGGTCACATTCATCTATGGCGTAGATACAGGTAAAATGTGTTGTATTTATTGCTGGTATACTACCATAAAAAGTTATGTATGGTATCTTCAATGCTCCTGCCAATGCTGATAGACCACTATCATATCCTATATAAAGAGCCGCTTCTGACATTTTATCTATTAATTGTACCATTGGTAAATCTTCCAATGTGTAGTGAGAACTCCATATTTGGCCTGCTGATATTTTATTTGTACAATCTTTAAATCCATTATTTCTTAGATACACTACTGTATATCCACTCTCCATTAATCGTCTGGATAAGTTAGTAAGATATCTATAACCTCTTCTAGAAGGCCAGCCTGCTTGGTCATTCATTATTACAAGTTTTGGAACAGTTTTTCTAGGTATATATAAATTAGGTTGAACATCTTCTCTATCTATCCACAGCCCTGTAATATCATAAAATACTCTTTGTGGGTAGTAAAATTTATAAGTATCTACAGTATTAGCGTTGAAATAACAATCTTTTCCTATACTTTCTTCTGTTACATATGGATTATTATCCCAAAATAATTCACTAAGTTTATTTCTTATTTTAGTTTTTTCTCCAAAGACATGAAAATAAGCCTCTGGTATACCTGTCATAATTACATGGTCCCCGAGTGAACCCCAAAGATTTAAAATCATTTTAGATAGTTATAATAACATAATATTTCATTAGTTATTATAAACCTCTCCTTATGTTGATTATAAAGAGTACTAAAAAAAGTACCATCACCACAGTAGTTCCAAGGTTCCCATTTCAAATCACCTATTAAATCTCTTGGTATCAAAAATTGGGCAGTATCTATGTGACAAGGTACTATTCTATCAGACTGAGGAACTAATCTTGGTACTCCTATTTTATATACCTGTGAAAAGATTAATGCTTTATTAGAATTTCCTAATATCTTAGTGGCACGAATAAATAAATTAGAGTGTATGATATTATCATCGTCTAAGAAGTAAACATATCTGCCACAATCTACATGGTCTAGTGCAATATTTCTTTGTGGATTTCCAGATAAACCTTTATCATTACTGGGGTATGATATATATTTAGTACCAAGACAGTCACCAGCATCAAGTAATGAATCTCCATCTTCAACTATAATCCAATCCCAATCAACATCCTTAGTTACACTTGCCATAATAGAATTATGCATTAGTTTTATATTATAGGGTCTTGTTAATGGTGTTATAAATGTTACTTTCATAAATCTTTTATCCAAAAATTATTAAATAATATTCTATTAAGTTTTTTATATCCTTTACTTAATAGATAAAAATTTTGTTCTGGTAAATCTTCCCAATTTTCTATACAAATAACTTTGACTTTCCATTTATCTAAATCTACTCCCTTTAATACTTCCATTTCCCATCCTTCAACATCTATAGATAGTATATCCACATGGTCTACTTTTGCTACTGATTCTAAGAAGTAATCTAAAGTTACCATTCTCACTTTTACTATTTCTTTTAGAGATATACCTATATAATTAGTAAGTCCAGTCCACGACTGTTCATCTTCTTCATGATATATATAAAAATCTACATTATCTTTATTTTCTGCTCCAATAGCTAATTGATGAAAATGTTTTCTATCTATCAATTTATTTATACAGTGTGGATTAGGCTCTACACAAAATACTTTCCAACCACCTACTTCCAGAAGTAAACTATTACTTCTATAGTTACTATGAGCACCTATATCTACTATAATACCTTTAAAATCTTTATAAAATAAAGTTAAAAGATATTCAGCAGCCCCTTCTGTAAAATAATTATTTGGTATAGAAATCATTTATTTCATGCCTTGCTGTTTTTATATATCCAAAATGACTTAGATATTCTTCTATATCTGGAGTTTCAAAATTATTTTCAATAATCAATAACTTTGGTTGATATTTAGAAATACTAAATCCTTTTAATACATCTAATTCAGTTCCTTCAGTATCTATGGATACAAAATCTATAGTAGGAGAAAAATCTTTTAAACAAAAATCTAATGTTCTAATATTAACTTTTACTGTACGAACTATAGCATTTCTGTGTGTACTTTTCTCTTGTTCCATTAATCCTTGATTTAAATGTAAAGAACTTACAGCAGTTTCATCACCATCAAATCCAACAGCATAAAAATCTACATTATCTTCGTTACGGTCTGAAATTGCATAATTTAGAACATGTTGTCTGTTCATTACAAGTTGTTTATATAATCTTAGATTAGGTTCTATACATAAGCATTTCCAACCGAGCTGTTCAAAATGAAGTGTATTTGATGCGGCTATTCCTTGTGCTGCTCCTATCTCAACTGCCACTCCAATATATTCTTTTGGGAAATATTGCTCTATAATTTCATCTGTAGGTGGGTAAAATTGTCCATAGTATGTCATTTGTTTTCGTAGGTCTTTTCTATAATTCTATCGTCTGAATAATCTAATACTTTATTTATGGAAGATATTAAAGAATTTCTTTTTGCATTATAACGTTGTGATTTTTCACCAGCAATTACACGTTCTTCATCAGAAAGATTTTCTTTTAGCATATCTTCTTGTGCTAGAAAACATTTTATATCTGCTGTGATTAAAGAATCTACCAATTCTCCAGGTGTTCTATCAGTAACTTTATGATATAGATTTGTATATACACGTTTTATCCAACTCTTAAATTGTTCTTCTGATAAAGACCTCTTTGCATAATTACATATTTTACAACAAGATACTACATTTCCTTTTTCATATCCTTTTGTAGAATCTAATCTATCAATACCATTATATAAAATAATTAGATGTTTAGCATGATTTTTTCTTCTATAATTATTAAATGAATTGGATGGAAGTTCATTACAATAATAACAATTACTAAAAACAAGATTAGTAAATTCTTCTTTTGTTAAATTGAAGAAAATACCACGTCTGGTTGCCTGATGTTTATATTTTAAGTATAGTAAATCCGCAGCTACACCAGAATCTAGTTTTTTAGTAGCCTGCAGTGCCTGTTCTTTTCTAAAACAACCACAACTAATTGTTCTTCCATATACCAAACTTATCCAACATATTTCTTTTTCATTTCCACAATCACATTTACAATTCAAATAATAATTACCCGCTTTATCTGTTTTTTCTGATTTTGATAAAACAATTAATCTACCAAATCTTTTTCCAATTAAATCTTTTTTCATGGCAGTACTTCCTCTAAAGGAGTTCCTTTTATTTTATTTTCTTCCATATAATATATCATAGGTAGGGGCATAGTAACTATAAAAGCACCCCCATCCATTAAAAACTTTATATTTTTATTTATAAAAGTATCAAGAAAGTGCCAGGGCAATAGAAGCAGTAAATCTGGATATTCTTTAAAAACATCTTCTTCTGAAATTATTGGAATTTCAGTTCCTACCGTAACTTTGCCAAACTTATCTTTATTTAATTCTCCTATTGCTTTAAGTAGATTTTTATTTATTCCAAAATATTGCAATACCACATTCCCCTTTGTTGATGCACCTAATCCATATATTACAAGTCCTCCATCTCTACTTCTTTGTAGAAATTCTAGAACAATATGTTTTATATTCTTTATTCTATCTGTAAATGCCTTCATAGAACCCTCAGCACTATCTAGATAAATTCTTTCACCCATTATAGATGGTGTAACACTTTTTTCAATTGGAAATGTAGAAAGTCTACTAGCAAATATTCTAATACTTCCACCATTTACTCTGTTGTAAGATACTCTAAAAACAGTAAAGTTATGCTTATAGAATAAATCTACTATATCTGCTAATTTATAATACTCTAGATGTTCAAAACAGATATTATCAAAGGCATTAATTTTCAGCATAGATGCTAAGTCTGTAAATTGAACAACAAAAATTCCATCATCTGCTATGATTTTATCTATATCATCCATGAACTTATTTGGGTCTGGTAAGTCATAGAACATAGCTATGGCTGTAATAACTTTAGCCTTTCCCAACGTAACAGGATAATTGTCTTGAAAGTAATCATTGATAAAGAAATCACAATGAGATTTAGCTTTATCTGCTAAGTTCAAGGCAGGGTCAAATCCAACCTTTAATGAATTTTGGTTTTTATACAGAGTAAATAATGTACCATCATTACACCCAATGTCTACTAATACATCATCATCCTTTATTTCTACTGTACTTTCAATTTCTGTAACAATCTCTTGTAGAGATGATACCATTGATGGATTGATAGCGGACTGATAGAAATAAGTTCTATACATATTATCTAGCGGAACATTATATTTCTCTTGAACAAGATGACAATTTTCACATTCTACCAGAGATAGTGGAATTGGTTTTCCTTCAGTCTTATCTACAAATCCAGATGGATATATATCTCCTAAACTAAAAACATTTTTCAAACTTCCTTTACAAATCCTGCATGATTCTTGCACCGTGTAATCCATACCTTATTCCTCCATTGGTATTACTATATCTAAACCAAATTCTGTTGAGTGAAATCTTTGTAATGCATTTTCTAATAAAGTATCAAATAAATAATGTCCTGATTCTGAGAAAAATCCAGATGGTATAAGTGCATTTACATATATGCCACTAGCAGTGGCTGGTAAATATACAATTGTATCATCAGGTTTTCTAGCAATAACAGTTATAGATGAATATAATGATAAATTTGCTGGAGATTCTATTTCAGTTAATTCATCAATCTCATTAACTTGAACTTCTAAGAGATGCCCATAATCTGTTCTGAATATATGTACATGGCTCATATTTTTACAATCCTTTTTATTTTTGAATTTATATTAACCACTTCATCTACAGTTGTATCTACCCTTGTAATAAATGCTGCATGTGTGGCAATTGTTGTATTGAATTTTATTTCTTTATTTATAATAGTTCTAAATTGTATCTTGGTATTTATTACTGTCTTACATTCTATCTTATGAATTACATGTGGAACTGTGCCTGCTAGATAAGCATGTGTAGAACTTTTTGCTCCTACTACACCATACATGTAAGCATTAGCATAAGTTACATTAGCTGAAAATCCTGCTAGATAAGCATGTACGTATGTACTTATAACTGCATATCCAGCTACAAATGCTGGTATTTGACTACTTACAATTATACCACCATTTAGGTAAGCATGAATATTTGAATTTATTAAAGTTTTTCCAGATAAATAAGCACTTTTTGTAGAATTAATGCTTGATTTACCAGATAAATAAGCAGATTTTGAAGAAATACTGCTGATTTTCCCTGCTAAGTATGCATGTTTACTGCTACTAGTAGTTGATTGACCGAGTAGATAGGCTGATTTTGATGTAATTGGTAAAGATTTACCTGCTAAGTAAGCAGATTTAGAACTATTTGCAATAGTTTGCCCACGTAAATAAGCAGATTTATTAGAAGATACTAATGATTTACCAGATAAGTAT